>Ga0255057_10002195_pt1 | contig 10631 bp, 10 predicted proteins | sample Cases_109_6_MG_FD_189022 | JGI IMG/M metagenome (GOLD analysis project Ga0255057, IMG submission 189022) | Seawater microbial communities from Amundsen Gulf, Northwest Territories, Canada - Cases_109_6 | ecosystem: Environmental > Aquatic > Marine > Gulf | place: Canada: Northwest Territories... | reverse complement strand
ATACCCACCGGCCTTCTTGCTGCCTTCGGGGCCTCATGATACTCGCTCGCAATGGCCTTGGTCGATGTTAGCCGACTTCCGCAGCACGTCGCCATCATCATGGACGGAAACGGGCGCTGGGCTCAGGCGAGGGGCAAACCGCGTACCGCCGGGCACGAGCGTGGGGCGGATGCGGTGCGCGCGACGATGCGCGCGGCGCGACGGCTCGGTATTCCGGCATTGACGTTGTACGCGTTCAGCGAACAGAACTGGGATCGCCCACAAGCGGAGATCAACGCGCTCGTCGATCTGTTGTGTGAGTGCCTGGTGTCGGAACGCGATGAGCTCGTCGACAATGAGATTCGGTTGTGCGCGATCGGTCGCCTGCACAAGCTTCCACAACACGCGCAGTCACGGTTGCGTATGCTCACTTCCGAGACCAAGTCGAACGAAGGTATGACGTTGAACCTCGCGCTCTCCTACGGTGGACGCGAAGAGTTGATCGACGCTGCGCGCGAGCTTGCGGCGAATGCGCGAGACGGTGTCATCGATCCAAACGAGATCGATGAAGCCGCGCTCGCGAAGTTGCTCCCATCGATGGATGTCGGCCCGGTCGACCTGTTGATCCGGACTGGCGGCGAGCAGCGAATCAGCAACTTTCTCTTGTGGGGATCTGCGTATGCGGAGTTCTATTTCACGGATCAGCTCTGGCCGGATTTCGACGCAAATTCACTATGTTACGCCATTCAGGCCTACCAGCGGCGGCAGCGACGATTCGGCCTCGTTCCTGAGCCCGAGGACGACACCCAAACCACCAACGCACGCAACGATTTGGAGCGCGCACTATGAACCACGCCATCGAGCAACCACCCGCGAAGAAGCGTTTGTCGGGAACCGCACTTCGTGTTGTCACCGTTGTGCCGCTCGTGCCGATCATCGTGTGGATGATGTTCGCGGGGCCCCGTTGGGCGTGGCACGCGTTCGTCCTGACTGCCGTCGCGATCGCCGGATACGAGCTCATGGCGATGAAGGTTCCGTCGTCACGCGGGCTTCGAACGTGGGGGTCGGCGTCCTCGGTGTTGTTCACGTACACGATCATCTCCGTCAGTTCGGCCACTGCGCTGTACGCCGTCGTCTTGTTGATCGTCGTCGCCGCGATGGCCTGGAGCCTCTTGCAAGAGGACCCGCTTCACAACGCGAGCGTGCGCATCGGTTGGCTGATCGGCACGCCGATCTATGTCGGAGGCAGCCTCGCCGCGGTGTCGCTCGTGCGCGACTTCCCGCCCACCGGGGCTTGGGTCTTTCTCGCGATGGCCCTCGCTTGGGGCAGCGACACGGCGGCCTACTTCGTCGGCGGGAAGTTTGGAAAGACCAAGCTCGCGCCTCGCATTTCCCCGAAGAAAACACTCGAAGGAGCGGCGGGTGGCCTGGCCGCGTCGGTGGCCTGCGCCGTCATCATCAGCTTCTTCCTACCCTCACTCCGCGTGCTCGATGCGATCGCTCTCGGCATTCTCGCTGGAGCCGCGGGTCAGGCCGGGGACCTATGGGTGTCTGTGTTGAAGCGCAGCAGCGGCGTGAAGGACGCAGGCGGCATCCTGCCTGGTCACGGGGGCATTCTCGACCGCGCGGACGCCCTTGCTTTCACCGCTCCGGCCACATGGGCATTCGGCCACTTCATTGCCGGCTTCTGATAGGCTACGCCCGTGACTGAGCTTCGGCGCACGCGTGGGCACGCCCTGCTTTGGGTGTCGCTTCTGCTCTCTGTGCTACCGCTGTTCCCTCTGTTGGCTCTGTTCCTTTTTGCAGGTTGTGACAAGGGCGTCTCTCCCGCCGACCCTTCGACGGAGACGCCAAGCATCGAGTCAGCGCCCACCGATGAGTCGAACCCGCCTGTGATCGACGCGGACTGGGTTGCCTCCACGTTGCAGGCGCCGCCGCCTCCCGCCCGTAAAGATTGGCTCCGAGAGATCGAGAAAGACCCGATTGCAGCACTGAAGAAGATGGGCCCGGGTGCGCTCCGGCCGGACCAAAGCCGCCCAGCCGTGCCGGTCGAGGTCACCGCGAAGAGCCGTCCGATCCGCCCGAAAAACGCGGCAAAATACGATCCCACCAAGCCCTTGCGAGACTGGCCACCGGTGGTCGGACAATTCTATCCGAACTTGATCTTGAAGGACCAAACCGGACAGGTCACCACGCTCGGCGACTTTCGCGGAAAGGTGGTTCTCGTCGAGGTCGTCGGGCTGACCTGCCGCGCATGTCACGCGTTCGCTGGTGGCAACGAGCCTGGCAAGGAACGCTTTCGCGGGATCGAACCACAGCGAGGCCTCGGCTCGATCGAGCACTACGCGCAGGGGTACGCCAAGGTGTCACTCGATCATCCCGACATCGTGTTCGTGCAACTCGTGCTCTACGGGATGGACGGTCGCGGCCCGCCGTCCGAAGAGGACGTGCGCGCATGGGCGAGTCACTTCGGAATGGACCGGGACCAGAACGAGGTCGTCCTGATCGGGGATCAGCGATTCATCAGCCCGGAAACCAGGAAGCTCATTCCGGGGTTCCACCTGATCGACAAGAGCGGCATCCTGCGCGCGATGAGCAGCAACGACCCGCGGCACGACCGGCTTCACGAATCACTGCTGCCGAAGCTCGCGAGCCTCGTGAAGGACGGACACTGATCAGCGGCCGGCCGCCTTCTTGATCACGCCGAGATCGAGGATTGCGCCGCCCTCTCCGACAACCGCCGGCTGCTTTCCGTCCCACTTCTCTACGGCTCGCAAGTACACGATTTCAGCTGTAATTGTACGCCTCAAGAGCTCCTGCGCCTTGGCCTCGGCCTCGGCTTTGGCCAGCATGGCTTTCGCCTCACCTCGAGCCCTCGCTTCGACTTGTTCGGCTTCGACCTTGATGCGCGCGAGGTCGTTGGTCGCGGTGAGCGCCCGTTGCTCCGCGACCTGCTTTGCTTCGACCGCCTGCTGGTACTGGGCATCGAACTGGAAGTCCGTGATCGACAGCTCGGTCACCAGAACGTTGCTCTTGGCAAGCGTCACGCTGATGCTGTCGGCGAGTGTCTCCTTCACTTGTTGACGCCTGGTGATCAACTCTTCGGCAGTGTACTGTGCGGTTGCCTGTTTGAGCGATTCTTGAAGCGCTGGATCGATGATCGTGTGCTCCACGGCCGCGCGCGTCCCGATGTCGCGGAAGGTCTCGATGATCTTCGAACCATCGAGACGGTAGTTCAACACGATCCTGGTCGATACGACCTGAAGGTCCTTGGAGGACGCCGTCGCACTTGCTTCCATCCTCTGGACACGCATCGAGATATTGATGATGTTCGTCTGTACGGGCATCCGGAAGTGGATGCCTTCTTGGAGCGCAATGTCTTGGATCTCACCCCACTTGGTCACCACGCCGAGGTTGCCGGCATCGACCTGGGTGCAGCCCGTGAGCCCGGCCACCAGAAGCCCAGCGGAGAGGCTGAGCACCAACTTTTGCTTCAATTTCCTGTACATGCCCCCTCCTATAGCGCTCCCGCACCAAATGTCCCGCTGCCGGCCTGCCGAACCAGGATGACGACCAACCCCGATGTTGGTGACCGACAGCCGCTCGGGTAGCATCGCGGGTAGATGTCCTCTGGGCCGAAAGAGTTCCGGTTCTTCGAGGTCGTGCAGGGCTACATGGCAGAGGCCGCCGAGCTGACCGCCCTTCCGGTGCACGTGAGGCGAATCCTTGCCCAGCCAAAGAACGAGTTGATCGTTCATTTCCCGGTGCGGATGGACAATGGCGACACCCGCTTGTTCAAGGGGTACCGCATCCAGCACAACAACGTCATGGGCCCCTACAAGGGCGGCATGCGGTATCACGAACAAGTCAGTCTCGATGAGCTCAAGGCGCTTGCGACGCAGATGACCTGGAAGTGTGCATTGCTCGGGATCCCGTTCGGCGGCGGCAAGGGCGGAATCAAGTTCAACCCGCGCGAGCACTCGCATGACGAGTTACGTCGCATCACCAGGCGATTCACGCACGCACTAGGCACCAACATCGGTCCCGCACACGATATCCCCGCACCGGACATGGGGACCAACGCTCAAACGATGGTCTGGATGATGGATACGTACATCAACACCGGGCCGACTTATGAGAAGAACGCCCAGCGCGCGGTGGTAACGGGAAAGACCATCAATTCGGGCGGGTCCGAGGGCCGTGAGGCGGCCACCGGTCAGGGCGTGGTGCACTGCATCAAAGAGTGGGCGAGAGAAGCGCGGTTCGACCTCGAAGGCGCCACCGCCATCGTTCAAGGGTTCGGCAACGTCGGCTCCAACGTTGCGCTCCTGCTCTCCAAGCTTGGTGCGTCTACGATCGCGACGGGAGACCACACCGGCTACCTGCGGAACGACGAAGGCTTCAACGCACACAAGCTCCAGGACTATGTGCGCCTCAACGGGTCGATCGAAGGTTACCCGCGAGGCGAGAAAATCACGCGGGACGAGTTCTTCGAAACCAAGGCGGACTTGTTCATCCCGGCAGCCCTCCAGAACCAAGTCGGTGAGAAGGAAGCTACCAAGCTCGGTGTTCGGCTGATCGCAGAAGGCGCGAACGGACCGATCAATCCCGAAGGCACGGCCGTTCTCGCCGACCGCGGGATCCCCGTCATCCCGGACATCTTGGCGAACTCCGGCGGCGTGACCGTCAGCTATTACGAATGGGTGCAGAATCGGAACAGCGAGCACTGGGACGCTGAAGAAGTGCAGCGACGCTTGCTTCACATGATGCGTCGCGCGTACCAGCGCACGATGTTCTATGCCGCGGAAAAGAAGGTGAATCCGCGCATCGCGGCGTACGCCTTGGCGCTTGAGAGCCTGGCGACCTCGTACGAAGAACGCGGCATTTTCCCGTAGATTATCTGGAAATTCTGGACCTGCCGCGAACCCCTACCAACCCGCAAACGCCTTGACAATTCGGGCGCGCAGAATCAGTTGCATGAGTCATGGTTGCACAGGCGGTGTTCGAAGGAGCAATCCCAGCTGAAGGCGTCGGGGACTTGCTCGGCGGTCTCGAAGAGATCGGCACGACCGGTGTGCTTGCGTTCCAAAGCGCCTCCGGCTCCGGCTCGATCCGCCTCGTGCACGGACAGGTCGCGGACGCCTTGACCACCGAAGACGAAGAACGCGCACTCGAAGTCTTGCTCTCACTGCGGGACGGCGAGTTCGCGGTTTATCCGAAGCTCCCGCACCTGCCCATCTCGCGAGGCACGGACACGACGCGTCGAGGCTCGCTCGCGGTGCACCCCCCGGCAGACTTGATGCGCTACTGTGAGAACGCGGGCCTCACCGGGAGGCTCTTGCTCGAGCTCAGAGGGCGGCTCGCGATCGGATACTACGAGAAGGGCGAGCTCAGCGACGTGAGCATCGACGGCGGCACGGCAGCCGACTTCGTCATCGCGCTCGAATGGACCGATGGGACATTTCGCGTGGACGCAGTGCCGCCGCCTCGAGAGACCTTGCCGCCGGCACTTCGAGACAAGACGTCCCAAGCGCCTCCGAAGAACCCAACGGCACTCCCGCTCCTACAGGCCTTCGAGGAGGGCCTCGCGGCTCTGGGCCGGTCCGACACCACCCCGGTTTCGGGGCTCCGCCCGCGCATGGAAGACGCGGACGAGGACGCCACGATTCGCATCATCCGGCGGCCGGGCGAGGACGAGCGACCTGAGCGATCCAAGTCCTGGCACACCCTCGACTATTCTCCCTCCTTCCCCCAAGAATCTGGTACAACTAGCCCCGTGAAGTCGAAGGACGACGGAAGGCAAATCGGTTTCTGGCCCACGCTCGGATGGGTGGGCGTGGTCTTCGTGGTGGTGGCTGGGTGCCTCTGGCTTCTTTCGGCGCTCCCGCCACTGAAGTAGTCTGGCCGTCGTGAGCCCGCGCTTGCGACCGAGTTGCCGACTTCTGAGCCAAATCGCCCGCCTGATCGCCTTTCTGGCTCTCCAGTTCCCGGCGATCGCGAGCGCGCAGGATCCCGATCCCAAAGGGGAGCCGTACCGCCCGGGCGACGTGGTCGCGGTTCCGGCCGAGGACGACGAAAGCGTCGACGAAGCCGAGGGCGATGAGTTCCGTGACCCGTATGGGGTGGCCAGCGAAGCGCGCCATGCCGATCAGATCTCCTCGCAGGTTCGCTACGTGCTCGAGGGCATCGTCGTCATCGGCAATGACCGAACCAAAGCGCACACCGTTCGGAAGTTCATCCCCTTGAAGCAAGGTGACTTTCTGGACCCGGAGTCGCCCGAGCTGGTGGCTACAGAGTGGCGGTTGATGGGGACGGGTTGGTTCGACAGCGTCGACATTCGACTCGAGCGCGGTGCCGAGCACGGGTACGTGGTGCTCGTCGTCGAAGTCGAAGAACGCAACACCGTCGTCATCGAGCAGTTGGTAGCCGGCTTGTCCGAAGGTGTTCGCAGGACGACGGACAGCGGGCGTACGCTCTTCCCTTGGCTCGGTTTCAAGATCACCGAGACCAACCTCGCTGGCTTGGGCATCCGGCTCTCCGGGACCGCGTTGCTGAGCGAGTTCCAGCAGGGCGGACGGCTGGATCTCCGGTATCCCAAGCTCATCAAGAGTGAATACGGGATCCGGTTTGGAACGTTCTTTCTCAATGGACGGGAGTTCTACGGAAACGACCCCTTGGTGAGCGTGCCTTGTGGGATGCCGACCTGCCCCGGAACCTCGATCGTCACGAGCGCCGTGGTTCGTTATCGACGCGGTGGCTTCATGGTGGGCACCGAGAAGGACTTCACTAGCAAGCTCCGCTACAGCCTCGATTGGATTGGCGACATCGTCAGCGTCCTCGACCGCCCCGAAGCCGCGAGTGAGCGACGAGGCAACGACATCGCGCCGATCGACTTTGCGATTCAAGATGGCCGGAGCTTTGTTTCCTCCTTGCGGTTCGCGTTGGTATTCGACAAGCGAGACGACCCTGGCATCACCAAAGAGGGCGTGATCTTTCGCGGCGTCGTCACCGCCGGCACGCGTTTCCTCGGCAGCGACTACGACTTCCTCCAGCTCGAAGCATGGGTGCGAAGATGGTGGCGACTACCCTGGAATCACACGATTCGGCTTGGCGCGTTTGGCGGCGCCGCCTTTGGCAGCACACCGTTCTTCTACCTGTTTCACATTTCCGACCTGACCGATCTCATCCCGTCGCGGTTCCTGGAGATGCAACTCGATGCGCGCCCGCCACCCAATCTGCTAGGCACTTCGATCGAGAACAACTACCTCGGCGAGCTCGCGTGGCGTCTCGACATCGGTTACAACGTTCCCATCTACGAACGCGTTCGCGACCGGGGTTTGCGTGAGGTCAATCTCTACACACTCATCGGCCTGTATGGGCTTGCCGACCTTCGAGACCCACGCATCGGCGTAAGCGGATACTCGGGTCTTTCCCGTTTCCCGATCGACCTGACCTTTGATTTTGGTTTCCGCTTCGATACGCGAGTCGGCGTTTTTCAGGTGGGTTTCTCGACGCTGCTGGGGTTCACCCGGCTGTGAGATACTGGCTTGCAGCGCTGGTGTTGCTCACCGCGACGGTGGCGCAGTCGCAGCTGCCACTGCGCGACTTCGGCGTTACCTGGTCGCGTGGCGCGCCAAAGGTGTCCTTTTCGGCAAAGGACCTCGCGGACGAACGTGTCCGCAACGAGCTGTCGAGTGGGTTGCGCAAGCGTCTGGTAGTGACCGTGGGATCACACCTCAAGGGCTCCAACTGGCGCATGGCTGTGCGCCAGTTCGGCTGCGACGTGACTCTAGATCTCTGGGATGACGACTACCTCGTCCGTATCGGCAACCACAGTGAACGGCTCAAGACGCTCGATGACGTACTCAACCGATGCCTGGCCGTCGAGGGTTTGTTCGCTGGCGAGCCGGGGAGCTACGACCCGCAAAAGGGCAGGGAGATGTACTTCGTCGTGAAGGCGGAGTTCAACCCGATCTCGAAGAAGCAGTGCAGTGAGCTGATCCGGCCGACTTCCGGAGGTGACCCTATCGGCCCGATCACCATCAACATCGTGCGGCGCCGGATCTGTCGGTCCGAACGCACCATCGAGTTCCGCAGCAAGTATCTGAAGGTGCCCGAATGAGCCGCTTTGAGCGAAAGATCCTGTTCGCCATCGGCCTGTCGGTGTTTCTCACTCTGGGAGGCAGTATTTTCCTTGCCCGGGGAGCATTGCGCGAGGTGTATCGGGTGGGCGTGAACGAGCGGTTCGGCGCCGAGTTGGTGCATGGCGTGGAGGCTCGCCGCGGGCAGTTGATGGCGCTCCGGTCGGGCTCCGAGCAAGCGGCAGACGCCGTCGAATGGGCTGTCGAGGCCGAGCTGGCCAAGCGCCGCCACACCTCGAAGCTCGACGCGCTGTTGCAAGATCTCCTCGGCCGATACGCCATGGTGCAAGGCATCCGTGTCGAAGACGCAGCGGGTCGCGAGGTCGCCAGTGTGGCTCGCGAAGCAGATCCCTCGAGCGCCGTCATGCGCACCACGACTCGCGACCGAGAGGTCGAAACGGGCGGAGGGAAGCTGCGGATCGCCGTCGAGGTGGCCGTTCCTGAGGTGTACTTCGAGCGTCTGCAAGAAGCGGGTGAGGTGGCGGACGTATACTCGCGACTGCAACGGCAGAGCGCATCGGTCTCCGATGTGTACGTGTGGGCCTTCGGACTGATGGCGTTTCTCGTCATCGTGGTCGCGTTCTTGATCGGTGCGGTCGTGTCGCGCCGCGTGACCCGTCGCGTGACCGCATTGGCGGAAGCCTCTCGCCAGGTCGGCGCCGGTGACCTCACGGTGACGTTACCCACCGGCGCGAAGGACGAGGTCACGGAGCTCACGCAAGCGTTCAACGACATGGTTAGCGACCTGCACGACTCGCGCACCCGCATCGAGTACCTCCAGCGCATCAGCGCATGGCAGGACTTCGCGCGACGTCTCGCCCACGAGATCAAGAACCCACTCACGCCGATCCAGCTCGCTGCGCAAGAGCTGGACGACACCTATGATGGCGAGAACGAGGCATACCGGAAGAAGCTCAAACATGCGCGCGCTATCATCGAGGAGGAGGTGGCCACCTTGCGTCGCCTCGTCGGCGAGTTCAGCGCCTTCGCCAAGCTTCCGCGCGCCGATCTAACGCCTTCGGACCTTTGTGATCTCTCGCATAGCATTCAAGATTCGGTCCCCGCTATCCTCGAAGATGTGGGCCAGGGCACCCCAGCTCCCGTGGAGGTACGGGTGAGTTGTGCAACAGAACCCATTTACGTGCGTATGGACCCCATGATGCTCAAGCGCGGTGTCGATAACCTTTTGCGAAACGCGATTCAGGCGGTCCACGAGAAGCACCCGTCCGGCGGTGGCCGCGTGTTGGTCCGGGCCTACGGCACGCGCACCGCCGGTTTCATCGAGGTTCGGGACAACGGCCCCGGCGTTCCCAAGGAGGACTGGGACCGCGTCTTCGACCCTTACTACACCAGCAAAGCGGAAGGCACGGGCTTGGGGTTGGCGATCGTGAAGAAGGTGGTCTTGGAGCACGGCGGGGAAGTCCGGCTCGACCGCGCGCCAGAAGGCGGTGCGAGGTTCAGTATCGAGCTGCCTCTGATGGAGACGTGATGGCGGAGTTCGACGAGACCGAGCTTGTCCAACGTCCGCCGCGCAAATGGATTCATTGGCTCGTGACCGCGATGGTCTTCGTCGCGCTCTACGCTTGGATGACCCGCGGCACTGCCTCCCCGCTGATGGGCGAGCCTGCGCCCGACTTGACGCTCCCTGTTGCGGCCGGGGCGGTGTCCGGAGGGCCGACGAAGATCACGTTGTCGGACATGGACGGGCGGGTCGTGGTCCTCGATTTCTGGGCGAGCTGGTGCGGTGCCTGCCGCCGGGCGACGCCGATCCTCAACGATCTCCACGAGGAGTTCGCCGGGCGGGGCGTCGCCTTCTACGCGGTGAACGTCGAGCCGATCGACCGGCAGCGCCTGCAAGCCGCTCACGTGGCCTTCGGGACGGAATTTCCCTCCCTGCACGATCGAGCCGGAACGGTTCAAAGACGATACGCTATCCAGACTCTCCCGACCGTCATCATCGTCGGCCGGGATGGCCTGGTTCGCTGGTCCTCGACCGGGGTTCCTAGCAAGATGCGGCTGCGCGGGGCTATTTCCGACGCGCTTAACTAGTCGAAATCGGCCACGGTTGACGGGTTGATGCCCCGCTGTTAGTTTCGCCGGCCGCGCGGGGCTGATGGTGTAGGTCCCCCCGGGGGTGGAGGAAATTCCTTGGTTCAAACGCTGCAAGGTCCAAGCTTAGACGAGCGAGTCGCCCAGCTGCAGGAGTTGCTGGATTCGGCGAACCCACAGGTGCGTCAAGAGTATCAAGAGCGCTTCGACATCGCTTGGATCTACCACGACAGCGCGCTCGAAGGCGTCGTCTATTCCATGGATGAGCTCAGGGCTGCCATCTACGACGAGATCGTGACCGATCCCACGCTCATCCCGGTCTACGACGAGATCCGAAACCACATGGGCGCGATCGAGATGATCCGCGAGATGTCCTCGCGCCGGCGCTTCTCCCCCAACCTCGAGGTGATCAAAAAGCTGTTCGCGCAGCTCGCGCCCGAGGAGATCGAGGGGAAGACTCCA
>Ga0255057_10002193_pt1 | contig 10638 bp, 10 predicted proteins | sample Cases_109_6_MG_FD_189022 | JGI IMG/M metagenome (GOLD analysis project Ga0255057, IMG submission 189022) | Seawater microbial communities from Amundsen Gulf, Northwest Territories, Canada - Cases_109_6 | ecosystem: Environmental > Aquatic > Marine > Gulf | place: Canada: Northwest Territories... | reverse complement strand
GTGATAGATCTCGTGGAGGACGTCGGCGTACTCCTCCATCACAACAGCCCGCTTGACCTTGAGGGTTGGGGTCAGCTGGCCGCCGTCGATCGTCAGGTCCTCGGGGAGGATGCGGAACTCCCGTATCGACTCTGGACGAGAGACCGCCTGGTTGGCATCGTCGATCACGGCCTGGACTGCGGCTGCCAGATCCGGATCGTCGATGAGGGCATCGAGCGTATGGCCGGTCTTCTCATTGGACTTGGCCCAACCCGGTAGCGCCTCTTCGTCAATCGACACGAGAGCAGAGATGAAGGGCTGGCCATCGCCGACGACCATGCACTGGCTGATCAACGCACTGGCCCGAATCCGGTCCTCGAGCAAAGCGGGGGCGATGTTCTTGCCGCCGGCGGTGATGATGATCTCCTTCTTGCGCCCGGTGATTCGCAAATACCCATCCTCGTCGAGCTCGCCGATGTCACCGGTGTGGAGCCAACCCTCCGGATCGATGGCCTCCTTCGTTGCAGCGTCATCGCGCCAGTACCCCTGCATGACAACACCGCCCTTGATCAGAACCTCGCCGTCGTCGGCGATCCCGACAGCCACGCCGGGGAGCGGGCGGCCGACCGTCCCTATCTTCTGGACGTCGGTGCCGTTGAAGGTTGCCGCCGAGGTGGTCTCGGTCAGCCCGTACCCCTCGACCGGGGTGAGGCCGATACCCCTGAAGAAGTGTCCGAGCCGATCCCCGAGCGGAGCGGCCCCCGAGATGGCGTATACCATCTCGCCGCCGAAGACGGCCCGCAGCTTGCTGTACACGAGGCGGTCGAAGAGCGCGTGCTGAAGCCTGGTGGTTAGTCCGACCCGGCCGCGGCCGAGACCCTCGGAATAGGCGATGGCGGTGTTGACGGCTCGGGTGAAGGCCTTCTCCTTGCCATCCGCCTCGGCCTTCTGCACCGCCCCGTTGTAGACCTTCTCGAAGACCCTGGGGACGGCGAACAGCCACGTTGGCTTCACCATCGCCAGTTCCTCCATGAGGGCATCGACCGAGGACGCATAGGCAACTTGAACGCCGCGAGCGATGCTCGTGATCTGCCCGGAGCGACTGGCGATGTGGGCCAGCGGGAGGAACAGGAGCGTCCGCTGGCCCGGTCCGAACAGTCCCGGGAGTCGCAGCTCGCTCTGTACGACCCCGTAGGCCATGTTGCCGTGGTCGAGCATGACCCCTTTTTCCCGACCGGTAGTCCCCGATGTGTAGACGACGGTGGCGAGATCGCCGTGGTGGATCTCGGAGATCCTTCGCTCGACCTCCTCGCGGAGGAGGTCGGTGGCGGCGTCGGCGAGTTGCTCCAGGGCGCCGTCCTCAATCACACGCACGTGGCGCACGGATGGCAGTTGGTCTGCCACCGACTCGTACACCTCCTTCATCTCCGGCGTCTCACAGATCAGGATCACCGCCTCGGAGTTCCCCACGATCCACTCGACCTGCTCGGCCGAGGCCGTGTCGTAGATGGTGACGGTTGCTGCACCCGCCGCCCAGATCGCATAGTCGAAGAGGGTGAACTCGTAACGGGTCGAGCAGAACAGGGCAACCCGGTCGCCCTTCTGCGCACCTAGCGCCAGCAGCCCGGCGGCCAGCTCCTTGACCGTTCCGAGCATCTCGCCAACCGTGATCGACTTGAAGCGATCACCGACGCGGTGACTGAGGGCGACATCGGCCGGATTCGCCGCGGCTCGCTCCACTAGCCACGAGAGGACGTTGTCGGAAGGGTCGACCGGCTGCTCGCCGGGAGCTGTATAGGTCTGCATGGGAGGAGTGTATGGGGTCGATCACTACCGTGCCGATGTGGAAGACATCTTCGATCTGAACCGCCTTCTCGTCCTCATGCTGCTGGCTATCGGCCTCGCCCTCGTCGCCGGAAACGGGTTCGCCATCATCCAGTCCCGCCGCGGCGTCAAGCCAAAGGACGAGGAAGGCGACTTCCGCCCGGCCCGGGCGTGGTGGCTGCTCGCCGTCGGCCTCCTGATGACCGTCTGGGGGTTGGCCTCGTTGTGATCCCTCTGTTCTTGCGGCAGAAACCGCATCAATGTGCGGCAATTTCCGCAAGAACGGCTAGGACGTCGTCCGGTGTATCAACAAGCTGTCGCCAGGTGAACCGATACACACGCCAACCGAGGTTCATCGCCCGGTTCTGCTTCTCCCTGTCCCGCCGAAACGTCGACGCGTCCATGTGATGTTTCTCACTGTCCAGCTCGATCAGTGCCTTCTTGTTCGGGTACGCGAAGTCGGCCCTGCATACAAACCCACCGAGCTCGTCGTGCACTGTGTACTGAGCCTCGGGCATCGGGAGCGAGCCCTCGGCCACAATCCGACGAAACAGATCCTCGAGGTCGCTGTCGGTCAGGCCCTTCCAAGTGAGCCTCTGCTCCAGCAGTGGGCGTACCACGCCAACACCCCTTCGGCCTCTCTTGGCGACACGGTTCACGAACACGATCACATCGGCGAGCTCGAAAAGACTCCTCCTCAATCCTGTGTCAAGGCACGCTTCGACCAGCCACCTCGGAGCCACCGCCGCCAGGTCGACAACCGTCCGGACAGCCGTAGTCACTGGCAACCCGTCGAGCTCCACGATGTCGGTCGGGAGTAGGTCGAGCGATTCGTGCACTTGGAACGAAGTTCGCTTGGCCCGAAGGTGTCGTGTCGTCACGACTTCGATGCGCTTGGGACGGCGGTCGGTCATTCCCCAGAGGAGGGCCGCAGTCTGATGGGAGGCCGCCGTTGCTTCGCACCCAGAAAGCACCGCCACCATCACGCTCTGAAACCAGCTGTCTTGGCTACCGCCCACTGCGTAGACCGCCGGTTCGAGCCGCTCATACGCCCCGCGGCGAACGCGCATCTCGACTGCGCGCTCGCTCAGACCCGCGGCCAGAGCCTGTGTGAGGGTGAAGACGCCGTATTGACTGGCGGCGGTCTGCGCCAGCACATGGTCCCGATGATCCACCGCGTTACCGTGCCAGTTCGGGGCCATCGGTTGAAGCCCCCCGTGTTCTTGCGCCAGAAACCGCACCAATGTGCGGTTTCTGGCGCAAGAACGGGAGGGGTGGGGGGTGGCTAGGATTTGCCCGCCGCGGGTGTAGTTCAATGGCAGAACATCAGCTTCCCAAGCTGAATACGGGGGTTCGATTCCCCTCACCCGCTCCATGAGAGTCGCTGCTGCACAGACCGCTCCGGTGTGGGGAGATCCCGAGGCAACGACCGAGGTAGTCGTCGACTGGTTACGCAAGGCGGCGGACGAGAACATCGACCTCGTCGCCTTCGGCGAAACCTTTCTCTCCGGATATCCCTACTGGATCTCAATCACCGACGGAGCTCGCTTCGACGCTCCAGATCAGAAGGAGGCGTACTCCTACTACCTCAACGGCGCCGTCGACGTCGATGGGCCCGAAATGGAGAAGATCACCGCCGTCGTCGCAGAGACCGGCGTGTTCACATATCTCGGGGTGACCGAGCGGTCGGCGAGCGGCGGCACCGTGTACGCGACCTATCTCGCCGTCGACCCCTCCGCCGGCGTGGTCAGTGCCCATCGCAAGCTCATGCCCACCTACGAGGAGCGCATGGCCTGGGGCATCGGCGACGGGCACGGGCTGCGCACCCATCAGGTGAATGAGTTCACGGTCTCCGGGCTCAACTGCTGGGAGAACTGGGTCCCCTCGGTTCGCCACGCCCTCTACGCCCAGGGAACCACGCTCCACGTAGCCGCTTGGCCGGGTTCGACCGGACTGACCCAGGACATCACCCGGTTCATTGCTCTCGAGGGACGTTGCTACGTGCTCTCTGCAGGAGCTCTCCTGCGGGCCGACTCGATCCCATCGGAGTTCCCGCTCCGCGACGACTCCCTGAGCGAAGGCGAGCTTCTCTATGACGGCGGCTCGGCGATCGCCGCCCCCGATGGGTCCTGGGTCGTCGAGCCCGTAGCCGGCGATGAGCGACTCGTCGTTGGCGAAATCGATGCGGCGCTCGTACGAGGCGAACGACAGAACTTCGATCCCGCCGGTCACTACTTCCGCGGCGACGTGATCAAGGTCCAGGTCGACCGGTCACGCCTCGATCCAGTCTCCTTTTCCGACTAGCCGGCACCCCGATCCGATGAGCCCACGGTGGCGCCTGCCTAGCATCGTCGAGGAATGATCTTCTCCGACCGGACGATCCGCGAGGCGATTGCCTCGGGGCGGATACGGCTCGACCCGTACGACCCATCGCTGGTGCAGCCGTCGAGCGTCGATGTCCGCTGCGACCACCGGTTCCGGGTCTTCGAGAACCACCGATACCCGCACATTGACCCCAAGGCGCCACAGGCCGACCTGACCACGGAGATCAAGGTGAGCGAGTCGGACCCGTTCATCCTCCACCCCAGCGAGTTCGTGCTCGGTACGACCCTGGAAACTGTTGGGCTCGGCGACGACGTCGTGGCCCGGTTGGAAGGCAAGTCGTCGCTCGGCCGACTCGGCCTGCTCATTCACTCAACGGCGGGGTTTATCGACCCGGGATTCCAGGGCCAGGTGACCCTCGAGCTCTCCAACGTGGCCAATCTGCCGATCACGATCTATCCGGGGATGAAGATCGGCCAGATCAGCTTCTACGAGATGACGACCCCTGCCGACCAGCCCTACGGTTCTCCCGAGCTGGGCTCCAAATACCAGGGACAAGCCGGCCCGACGGCGAGCCGGATGCACAGCGACTTCGAGGAGGACTGAGATGGCGGCCACGCCAAAGGTGAGCGCGATCATGATGGACTGCAACGACGTGGACGCGATGGTGGCGTTCTGGGGGACGCTGCTCGATCTCGAGGTCGCCGCCACTTACCCCGAATTCGTGTTCATGAGCCCGTTGGCCGAGGGTGGGCCCGGCCTGGGTTTCCAGCTGGTGCCGGAGGAGAAGACGGTCAAGAACCGGGTCCACATCGACCTTGCTGCCGAGGACCGGGAGGCGGTGGTGGCCAAGATCATCGAGCTCGGCGGAACCAGGATTCACGATCACGGTGACGAGGCGTTCAAGTGGACGACCTGCGCCGATCCACAGGGCAACGAGTTCGACGTCGCCGACGCCGAATAGGGAGGGGCTCCGGCCCCGTAGGACCGGAGCCCGCATCTTCCGCGTCAGTTCTGCGTCGATGACACGTAACCGTCGACGTACTGGGCGAACCACTCACCACACTCGCGACGCGGCCAGTAGATCTCCTCGGGAATACAGTTCTCGACCAGCCCCTCAGGGTCTATCTGGCGAACATACAGGGTTGCCGCGTTCCGCGCCTCGTCGTATCGAGGCAAGAGGATGTCAGTGATCAGGCCCCCCTCGACAACGACCCGGCCCGCATACGTCGGCACGGCTGCCGGCGTGTAGTAGGCCTCGTGAACCGGTCCTCCGATCAGCCAGCTGCAGCTATAGGACCCAGAGCCAGTATCAGGCTCGACGCAGTTCGTTACGGCGATTTCGAACTCAGACGCATATGTCGACGCGACCAGCCCAGCCATGTAGTCGACGAGTGAGTCTCCGGCGAAGTATTCGTTCACCGTCGGATCGATGTAGCTCAGTGCCTGGTCGACATCGCCGTCGTTCCATGCCTCGATGAAGGCCTCGATCACCTCGACTGGTGTCTCGGGATCGCCGGCTGTCTCGGTCTGGCTGTAGAGCAGCGCCGCGATGCCAAGTGCCGCTAGGACCGCAACCGCCGCTGCCACGCCAATCAACCAGCCAGAACGGTTCCTTGGTTGCCTTGCTTGCTCGAGTTCTTGGACTCCCATCAGTTCCTCCTCGATGGCTACGGGGAACGCGTCGAGCTCATCGGTCAGCGCCAGCGTGTCCGGCCACGGGTTGGCGGTCACGAGCCTGGCGTAGGCCTGATCCACGTCACTCATCGGTTCCCTCCTTCCTGAGCGGGGGGGCGTAGACGGGCCTGGGAGTACATTGGCGAAGCGAGCCTTCGCTCTGGTCAGCCGCTTCTCTGCGGCGGCAACCGTGATCTCGAATCGTTGGGCGATCTGGGCAGCGGTGAGCTCCTCCCAAGCGGAGAGGGTGAGGGTCTCCCGGTCGTCAGGGCGGAGGCGCGCCAGCGCACCGATCACTTCTGCGTCCCTCAGCGTTCCGCACGATCTGGTGCTCAGGGCCCGGAACCGTCGACGGGACGACCACACCGAGCTTGGCGGCGAGGTTGAGGTGACGCCCCTGCGACCGCCGGTGGTTTGCAAGTGTGTACCCCGTCGTGCGATAAAGCCAGGGCAGAATATCGCCGTCGGGAACCTCGTCGATCCTGCGCCACGTCACGGCAAAGACCTCTGCGGCAACGTCATTGGCGTCTTCACGGGACGACCTCCTGAGGCAATAGCGCATCACATCGCCGTGATGGAGCTCATAGAGCTCGCGGAGTCGCTGCTCGCTCCTCATCCCGATCGGTGCCTTCGCTCCCATCTCGTGATTGTGTCCGGCTCGCCTCGGAACCGGACACATGGGGAGCGAACCCCGAAACGGGGTTTAGCGACCGGGGGGTCGTTGACGTGATCGGGCCGTGGCGCTCAGGTGTCGCGGCCCGATCCCGCTGTCGTGGTCCATAGATCGAGACGATGTCTTTCGGCCGAGTCAGCTCGATCTATGGACCACGATCAATGGTGTAGAGCGTCATCGGCTCGGCAACGTTCTTCAGCTGCCGCTCGCCGAGCGACGTGGCGGTCACGCCGCCCTTGTTCTTGATGTTGGCGTAGACCACCTCGGAGACGCCGATCCCTCCCGGCGGGGTCACGCCCTCGATCCGCGACGCGATGTTGACCCCGTCGCCGCGAACGTCGCCGTCGGTTGCAATCACCTCGCCGAGGTGAATTCCGATTCGCAACTGGTACCGGCCATCCGCGGCGACCTGACGTTGAATCTCCTGAGCACTGGCGACGGCGTTCGACACCGAGGTGAAGCTGGCCAGGAAGCCGTCGCCTAGGTCCTTGAGCAGCCGACCTCGATGGTCGCCGATGGCTGATCGATGGATTCGCCGGTTGGCTTCGGTCACTGCCAGCGCCTGCGCTTCGTCCTGACCCATGAGCGCGGTGAAGTCGACAATGTCCGAGAACACGATGGCGGCGAGCTGCCGCTCCTCGGCTCCCCCACCGCCGGATCGGATCGCCTCGTCGAGATAGTGGCGCTTGCCGGCGAGGGCACTCTGGTATTCGTCCTTGGACAGGATGTTCTCGTCGAGCTGGAAGTCGGTGCGAAGCAGGTTGTCGAAGAAGGCCTCGAGGCGCTCGACATCGTTCTTCACACCCTCTCGCATGAAGTGGGTGTCGACGTTCATGCACACCGCACCAACCAGGCCGTACTCGGGCCGGAAGATCGGAATCGTGGTGCACTTGAACTGCCGGGAGCCGATGTTGAGCTCGTAGTTGACCTTGTCCTCACCGCGTTGGCGTCGGGTCTTGAGGTCGAGGACCAGATTGGTGGCGCCGCTGCCAACCGAGCGCCCGGTCACCTCGCCATTCTCGATGGCGACCAACGAGCGCGAGGGATTCACCAGGTTGTGGAGCAGGATCTCGATGCCGGTGTTCGGGAAGGAGCGACCCAGCTGGTTGACGATTCGGCGGTAGTTCTCGAGAAAGAGCTCGTTGTCGCTGATCACCGAGTCGCCGTCGTAGCGGGCGTAGAGATCCTTGTATCGGGAGAGCTCATCGGTTGCGAACGTGTCCCGAACCAGATTCTGCTCGCCGATGACGATCAGCTCACGAGCAGCCCGTTCGTTCCGGTTGCCGAGGAAGTGCTCAACGGCCCGGTCGAACGCCTCGGCGCTGAACTCGACGTGGCCATCCAGGTTCACCACGAACGGGTAGAAGTCGTACTCCTCCAGACGCTGTTCCGGATGGGTCTCAGCGGCCCCACCCGGTGTCGCAGCACGCCGGGTCCCGGCGACGTAGGCAACGGCGCCCACCACGACAATGGTGGCGAGACCGAGCGCGATAGCAAGCGGATCCATATCCCTCCTTGCCAAGGAAACTACACGACTGCGTCCTGCTCGGCCGCCGGGATTCGCGCCGGGCCCGCTGCCCCGAACCCGGCGAGGACACCACCGCCAATGACCAGCGCAACCCCGAGCCAGGTGAGCGGCTCGGGTGTCTCATCGAGGAACAGCGCGGCCCAAACGACCGCCGAGGCCGGCTCGAGATACATGATCACCGACACCACGGCCACCGGGAGCTTGGCCATCGAGCTCCACCAGATCACACCGGACAGCCCAGTGAAGATGACTCCGAGGATGAGGAACTCCCCCCAGAACTCCGAGGACTCCCGGACCGCCTGGACCGTGAACGGGAACAGTACGGCAGCAGCCGCCAGTCCCTCCCACATCGCCACGCTGAGCCCGCCGAGAGAGGCGGCGATCGGTTTGCCGATGACGAAGAGGGCAGCGAGCAGCACGGCCGAGACCAGCCCGACCGCGACCCCTTCCAGGGTGGCGCCGGCGCCGGGACGCACGACGAGCAGCATGCCGCCGGCGGCGAGCGCAAGGCCGATCCAGGCAGAGGGCCGATTCTCCTCGCCGAGCACCGGGACCGCTGCCAATGCAGCGAGGATCGGGCCCACGTAAACGACGGCGAGGGCTACGGCGACCGTCGTGAACTGAATCGCCAGGAAGAAGGTCAGCCAGTGGAGGGCAAGCAGCATGCCCAGCACGACGAGACGCAGGCGATTCGTGTCGGGGACTGAAAAACGACCGGTTACCAGTGCCACTCCGACCAGAAAGAGGGCACCGAGGGTGACACGCATCGCCACCAGGTGGGTCGCAGGGATCCCGGCGCGCACGATGAGGGGTATCGCCCCAAAAGAGATGGCGAGCAAGGCAATGGCGATCGCGGCAATCGCCCGGCTCCGGGTGTCGTGTTCATGCATAGATGATCATCAATATGTTAGCGATGGTCCTCATTCTGTGAGCTCTGGTCGTCGTATACGACGTCAAAAGCGTTCCGAGATCGAGACCGTATTGTCAGACGAAATTGACTCGATCTCGGAACCTTTTTCGAACCCTGGGTTCGCGTTTTGGCGTCAGTCTTCAGGGGTGAGGACTTTTTCGGGGAGCCAGCCGGCGTCGCCGTTGTCGGCGACACTCCAGTGCCAACCGGCTACCGATCGCACCGCTTCCACCTCATCGCCCGCCTTGACGGCGAGTTCGACCGCCGAGTAATCCTCGGTCAGCCGGGCCCGCTCGTCTTCGAGAAGAACGAGGATCTCCTCGGGCACCCATCCCGCGACGCCCGCGCCGTCGGTGCACCACAGGAAACCCGGCCAATCGGTATCGCGACGCCCGACCGTGACGACGTCACCGGCCGAGGTCACCAGAGGCTCCCGGTCGGACGGATCCCATTTGTCGACAGCGCGCCTGCGGCTGCCGGTCATGCCACCGGAACGTCGCGGCCCATGTCGGCGAAGAGGGTGAACTCGGGGAGGAAGGTCATCGGCACACGGCCAACCGCACCCTGACGGTGCTTGGCGATCACGATCTCGGCCATGCCCTTGGTCTCGGTCTGATCCGGGCGGTAGTACTCGTCGCGGTAGATGAACATGACGACATCGGCGTCCTGCTCGAGAGCACCCGACTCGCGAAGGTCACCCAGGCGGGGACGCTTGTCTTCCCGCTGCTCCAGGGCGCGGTTGAGCTGGGAGAGGGCGATCACAGGGACCTCGAGCTCCCGGGCCAGGTTCTTCAACGAGCGCGAGATCAACGCGATCTCCTGCTGCCGGTTCTCACCGCCGCTGCCGTGCATCAGCTGGAGGTAGTCGACGACCACCAGACCGAGCCCTGGATGGCGGCGCAGCCGCCGCGACTTGGCCCTGATCTCGGTGACGGTCAGCCCCGGCGAGTCGTCGACATAGATCGGCTTCTTGTAGAGCTGGCTGGCAGCATTGGACAGCTTGGTGAAGTCTGCCTCGGTGAGACGCCCGGTGTTGAGCCGCTGCAGGTCGATGCGCCCGGTCGAGCACAACATCCGCGAGACCACCTCTTCGCGGCTCATCTCGAGGGAGAAGATGGCCACCGGTTTGTCCTGCAGCGCCACGTTCTTTGCAATGTTGAGGGCCAGGGCCGACTTCCCCATCGATGGGCGCGCCGCAATGATGATCAGGTTGGTTGGGTGGAGCCCGGCGAGCTTGCGGTCGAGGTCGTGGTAGCCGGTTGGGATCCCGGTGATCTCCGAACCGGCGCGCTGGAGCTCCTCGGCCTTCTCGATGGCGGGTCCAAGCAAGAGGTCGAGGGGGGCGAGCCCCTCACCGATGCGACGCTCAGAAACGAGAAACACTTCTTGTTCGGACCGGTCGAGCACATCAGCAATAGGCTCCTGCAACTCGGTCGCCAGTGAGCCGATCTTTCCGCCGACCTGCATGAGACGCCGTCGTAGGGCGTGTTCCTCGACGATGTCGGCGTAATACTCGATGTTCGAGGTGGTCGGCACCATGTCGAGCAGCCCGGTGAGGAAGTCGACCCCACCCATCAGCTCCAGTGAGCCGTCCCGGCGGAGCACCTCGGAGACGGTGACGGCATCGATCGGCTCGTTTGCATCGAACAGGCCCCGGATCGCCTCGAAGACCTGCTGGTGCGCCGGGCGATAGAAGTCCGGTGCGTGCAGCTTCTCCATGGCGAT
>Ga0255057_10002192_pt1 | contig 10642 bp, 7 predicted proteins | sample Cases_109_6_MG_FD_189022 | JGI IMG/M metagenome (GOLD analysis project Ga0255057, IMG submission 189022) | Seawater microbial communities from Amundsen Gulf, Northwest Territories, Canada - Cases_109_6 | ecosystem: Environmental > Aquatic > Marine > Gulf | place: Canada: Northwest Territories... | reverse complement strand
AACCGAGTGAATTCGCGACGGCTTCCTGAGGAGCGATCAGCCCACCACTCCATTTGCAAATGACCGTCGGCAGCTTCCCCGACCGTATGACACTTGAGGCATCGACCTGCTAGAGTCGGACTCGTCAGTTGCCGAAAAATGGTGGTTAAAGGGGTATCCGCGTCACTGTTCTGCCGGAATGCAGTAGCGTCTGTGTGTCGAGCCCCTGCCTCGAGCCAGGCTTTCAGAAACGGATCGGCATGTCCTGTCGGTCGAAAAGAGAGCGTCAGTGCGTCGGGGCTACGATCAAGGTTCCATGACGAGCGACCCGCAGAGGCCGCTTGCTCGCCGCTGTTAGTCTCGGGGGCGTTGTCGGCTTCGCTGGACTCTTCTGAAATCAATGTGAGTAAATGTTGCCGGTCGATACGCTGAAAATCCAATCGTGTCAGAGTTTTGGCCAACAGCGACAGATCGACGGCCACTTCGTCGGGGCCTAGCAATTCTCTCAACCGCTGCTCCAATCCTTGATGGTCTTGATGCAACATCTCCCCGAGTAGTTGTTGTAATGCTAGGTTCGACAGAACACCTTCCAGCGAGGGTCCCGATCGCTCCGTCACGTTGATACTTTCCGACGTGTCAGGCAGCAGCAATCGCATGAAAGGAGTCGGAGAATGCGGCGAGTCATTTTCTAGGGGTGACGTTTCAGCCGTGGCTGCCGATTCATCGTCGGCAGTCGGAGGGAGAGGAATACGCAAGATCGTGATCGGTAGAAATTCGTCGTCGGTGATTTGATGCTCATGGCAACTTGTACAACTCGCTTCGAATCCGCGCGTGAGCATCGCTTGGCCGAGCGCATCGGGGAAATGGCAATCCGCACATTCGGGGGCTCCTTTAGAGACGGCTAAGGTCTCAGAAGCGTTGGGGAGAGTACGCTCAAAATTCGAAAAATGAACGATCGCATGAGAAGCATGATTGAAATGAAGTCGAGTTCGACGTTGGTAGAAAAAGTTCGTCAACTCGGGATGTCCTTGCTGAAAACTATCGAAGGTCTGGCTGTGACAGACTTGGCACTCTCGGTTTGCCATCTGCGTCATGTCAAAATCTTCGCCGTGATGCTCTCCATGGCAGGTCATGCAGGCGAGTTCTTCGTGCTCGGCTGGTTGAACCGTACGCGCTGCTTTTAGAATCAGCGACTTCGCAGAAGAGGAAGAGGCGGGGTCGATGTTTTTGATCGACTCGGCCAGTACCTCTGACGCCAAGCTATGAGCGAACGTTGCGTTCTCACCGAGCTCGGTATGACACTTGAGGCAAAGCTGAGTTTGGCTCGGGCCAACAGAGGATGAGAAGGCAGCGTGGACCCAATCGACCAGTCGCCCTTCACCAACAGAGTGACAGTCTTGGCAACCTTCGGTCCCTTGGTGATGCGTAGCGAGCGTGCCAGGTGAAACGAGAGCTAGGCGGCTGGGCGCCCCCGTCATCAGGAGAATTGCTCCAATGGCCAGCCCCAATACAGCGAGTACGGTTAGACGTCGCATTGCCAACGTCTCGCGAACCGGTTGACACGCCGTGAATTTCATGCTGCACGAACCATCGGGCAGTGGGCCTTCTTGGCACTTGGCACGATTGCAAGCCCATTGCCCCGCTTGCTTGCTGGGTTCGCACTGCGGAGGCATCTGACAACACGATCCGTCAGGCAGCGGGCCATCGTCGCAACTGCCAGTCAACTGGGAGGCGTGGTTACAATAGTAGCGATCGCCTTCTTTTCGCGGAGTGCACTCGGCTTGGCAGACACCCAGTTGTGTTGGCCCCAGCGGGCAAGGCATCCCCTGGGTTCCTCTTCCACAGGTCCATGTCTGGTTGGGTCTGTCGTACTGGTCGGGCCTGAATTGATAGGATGGGGGAGTACTCACGATATGGCTCCCGCAAAAGCGTAAACCAACACCACATGAATAGCCGCAAAACACAACAGGGCGTAGGTCAACGGGACATGGGCAAAGAGCCAGTACCTTAGCGTCGCTTGGTGCGCAAAATGGTAATCGAGGTCGTCCTTCTGTTTTACGAACTCAACAATCTGACGCATTACGTCTCTTTCTGTTCCATTCAAGTAACGTTCAAGCGACTGAAGCTCGGAGAGCAGTAGGCTTACCGGACGATTCGAGAGTATCAGATGATACCAAAAATGTCGTGGCCTCTCGAAGTAAGGCTTGAGCCGTCGAGCGTAGAATTCCGGCACGCCGGTGGACTTGGTTGTCTCCATGCACTGGATCACCAGACGCTCGACCTGATTAAGGAGCTGGTGCCTCATCGGCGCGATCCGTTGGAAGAGGAATTCCCCGGGACGAATGGACAAACGGCGAGCGAAAACTCGGGAGAAAATGAGCCCTAACAATCCGCTTACGAAGACCGCAGAGTAGAGCAGAGCAAGTACGATTTCGAAAATGCCGCTGGGCAACTGCCACTGCAAGTGGAGTACAAACAGAATCCCAGAGAAAAGACCCAAGTAAATGTGAATCTGCAACCAGGTTGCGGCACTTCCCAGCGGTAGAAAAGGGAACTTCTTCCGCACATTGTACAGAGCCAATCCCACAACCAAGACGAGCAGCGACCAGCCTGTAGCGAGTCCCGTCTTTAGGAGGGCTGCCGATCCGATTGCCTCCGTGAGAAGGAGCACCGTGGCCAGCACAAGCAAAAGAAGAAGTTTATGCCAGCGCCGGACGGTTCGTTTTTTTACTGGTCGAGCCATGCTGCTAATGATGCGACGTCCCCCATGTCTATTCGAGCCAACGCTTCGTGTGGACATGCATTCTGACAGGCCGGACCGCCATGCTGGTCGACGCATAAATCACATTTCGTGGCCTTGGTAATCGGCTTCCGATCTTTCTCTGCACGGATAAACAAGCCTTGATTGTCGCGAATCTCGACCATGCGTATCGCTTCGTAAGGACAGTTTCTGAAACACGCACCACAACCGATGCAGGTGGAGTCGTTGATTGTGACTTCCCCCTCGTTCAGCTCCCGGCTGATCGCGCCCGTGGGACATTCAATCATACAAACAGGGTCTTGGCAGTGCATGCAAGATCTGGCGACCATGATGTTGCCATGGACGGGGCCCTGACGCAGGAAGCGGGGATTGTCGTCGTGGGTGGCGGCACATGCGCGAACACAGTCGTCGCAACGTGTGCAGCGATCCATGTTGATCAGCATGGTCGCGGTACCGTTGACAAACCGCTCCTGCACCAGAAATTCCATCAAATCGGGGTCTATCAGGCCGTCATCATTCGCTTGCAAACTGGTGAGCTGTTCAGGAAGCTTTGCCTGGCGGATCGGTGCTGCCGACGACTTGGTCTGAAACAGGAGTTTCTCGATCAGCGCGGTGGGCAGGTTCACGGCGGTTAAGTAACCAATGGCTCGCAGCGAGTAGCGGAAAGGAACACTGTTCCCCGTTTGCCAGCTAGACTCTATTTCTTCGAAGCCGAACGTCTTGCCAGGCGTCAAATAACTGAGCGTCTGGTGGCCATGATGATGCCGACGGCTGACTCGAGCCACGCCACTACGAATCAAGAACACTCCATTGGGGTAATGCCCTTCTTCGGCAATCAAAGGTTCGTCGATCAGATTGCGCTGTGCATCCTCGTCAGCCAATTCTCTCAGCGAACCGGCTCGATCGTACTCACCGTAGGTTTCGAGTTGGGCTTCTCGCACCAACAGATCTAGGGTCTCTTTATCCGACGTCAAATCCTGCAAAAACGAAACGCCCCGTAAGAACGACCTCAGAGCATTGCTGCGAAACCGTTCATCGAGCGAGGCACGGATTCCCGCGTCCTTTTTGATCAGGTCGCGCAAGCCTTGCCAACGGATTTCTAGCAGTTTCGATTCACAAACGGCAAAAACCGTGGCAGTGCGCGCGGTTCGGCCAAGCGCCGCCAGCTCACCAAACAGCTCTCCTTCTCGCAAGGAGACCGTCTTGAAATCGGTCAAAAGCTGCGGCACGTCTTGAAAGTAGATCCGACGGCCGTCGTCTCGTGCAGTGGTCCATTTGTCGTTCCACGCCTGCTTGGCGGTGTCACGATACTCCGGTTCTCGGTGGTTGCTCCACAATTGGGCAATCGCTTGAAAGAGGGTTTTTCGCTGCGATTTTTGTCTTCCCAAAGACGTCTCGGGGAGAAATTCGCCGGGGGGCTCGAGTTCGACGGCAACCTCCCCTGCTAGAACGAAAAAAGCGGAATTTCCCCAATCTCCTTCGCGAACAATGATATCTCCCGTTTCGCACTGAACGATCCGGGAATGCATACGGAGAATTTTCCGATGCGATTTCGAGCCGTGGAAATTTGGGTCGAGCCGATCGAAGATGGAATGTTCCAGGAGTCCATCCAAGTCGGCATCAGAGAAGTCTGGCGAAAAGGGCACATCATCAGGTGTGATACGTCGAATGGGGGTATCCGAGGTTGGCATAGGTTTCGCTCCCATAGGTTGGCTACAGCACCGCTGCGTTGATGGCACGCGAGGGCTCCTAAGGCTCCCAAGCCTTTCCTATGACGACTCCCTCTTCCTGGGTTTCGAGCGTTTCCATTTCAGGAGCAAAATCGTCGACAATTTGCAATTCGGATCCATCATGACTCCTGAGAAAATCGACTGCCGCGGCTTCTACCACGAGAGCCGCCTCTTCGAAGAGTTGAGCCGATTTTTCACAGCCACTGTCGCTCCAAGGATCGTCCATGTCGCCCACCGTTTCTAAGGCCTCGATGGCAGCATTAACGGCTTGCTGTAGCGAATCGACGTTGCCGGAGCCGTCTTCTTCGCCAGCTTCTGTTTCGCTTTCTTGGTCGTTGTATTCTTCGACAATCGCTTCCAACTCGCCTTGGGCTTCCTCAATAAAGACTTCCATGTCACTGGCAAAGTCCCCCTCCTCCAGGGCAAGAGCCCGGTTTTTGAGGCTGACAACCAGTTTGGCCAATTGACCAGAAACATACATCACGCGGACATGCTCTTCAGGCTTGCCGCGACGTTGCTCTGGTCGCCACAGCGGATCTGCCCAAAGTGTCGAAACAATCGCGTTGGTGTTCTGGTCGGCATGAAAATTGTGCCTCACTTCTCCCATCGACCAGGCAACGAATTCGAATACCTCACTTCCCGACGGGTGTTCGCCCGTGTTGACCAAGCTCTCATACCCTACGAGATGGCATTGATAACAGGCACGGGCCAGTTGAAACGAGTCGTCAGAGCGACGTTGCCCAGCTTGAAAACTTCGCTCAGCACGCGACAGGTAATGTTCCTTAGACTCTGTTTCGCGTCGCGTTCCTTCAGGGCCATAAACGGCGTGCAAGTTGAGCCAGCCGTCATTGCCGCCTGCGGTCCCATGGCATGATTCACATGAGACCCCGGGATGCACCCTGTGGCGTCCTTGTTGGTCGACTTGGGGTGTGGCATGACACTCAATACAAATGGACTTGAATGCGAGGGTTGAAGGCGGGATATTAAGATTTTCAGCGATCTTACGCGAGTCTTTCCCCAAAGCGCCGCTAGAGAGCATGTCGAAAGTCTTTGTTGCATGATGAGACTTGGCGGTCGCGAGCGACTCGGATCGGTGACAGTCAATACACTTGCCAGGACCTTCTACCCGGTGGGGATCTAAAGAAAAATCACTTCCCACGGGGCTGGCGGATGGAAGAGGTAGGCTCTCAGGTTCAACAGCCTCGGCACGATCATTCGAGACCGGTTTCCAGGGGGTGCCAAGCGCCAAAATGGCCACGACGCAGCAGGAAACCCACAGCAGTCTCCCCCGCCTCATAGAAGACCTCTTCTGGCGTATGATTGACACCCAATGTTGCATGGTCTTCCTTTCAACCGACACGTTTTGTAAATGACGAATGCCTAATGACGAGTGACGAAAAAAATGGTAGTTTCGTCATTCGTGCTTCGTCATTCAAACTACGGTTGGTAGGCTTCCCCTTTGGTCTTCTTGGGAACCTTCACGTCTCCCCAGTCGTTCCCGCTGTAGGAGGAGGCTACCTGTTGGCCCGCTTGGGCCACAAGTTTTGCCAGGTCGCCGAAGGTCGTTGGGTCCTGGTCGGTTACTTTTCTAAGCGAAGACCTCTTCAGCGGCTCGAGGGCATTCAAGACGTTTTGAACTTCCTTGATGGCGGCCTCCTCGTAAATATCCATGAGATTCCCCTTGATGTCCAAGATTCGCTTATTGGTGGCCGTGAGGAATTTGCCTCGCACGGTGGCAGTCGCACGACTACGCAGGCTGACCTCGCAAGCAGCGAGCTGGCCGACCACGTACATCAGCGAGCGTCTACCAGCAGCCGTGCGGTCGTCGGTAGCGAAACGGGCGTCCGTCCACAACGTAGGTGCAGCCGCGTTTTCGGCCTGATTGAGCTGGAAGTTGTGACGTACTTCTCCTTGAGAATACTCGACCATTTCAAACGCTTTGGTTTCGGTCGGGTGTTGGCCTTTATTAACGAGTGTTTCGCTGGGAACGGTGTGACATTCAAAACAATTCTTAGCCAAGGCGTAGAGGTTGTCAGAACGACGCATCCCCAGACGGTCGCAGTCAGCAAGCCGTTTGTGGTAGTCCGCTTCTAGTTCTTTTTCGCGCGATGCTTTGTCTTTGGGATCAAGACCTACGCCAAAGAAATTGTGAACCTCAAGCCAGCCCGATTCACCACCAGCCGCTCCATGACACGATTCGCACGAAACCGCTTTCAAATTGCCTGCCTTTTGCTGGGTACCATGGCAAGTGGTGCAGCGAGGGTCAGCAGTCACGTCGCTGGTGTCGAGGCGCTCGGCAATTTTCTCCGCCTCACCTTTTTCAAGCAACGACCAGGACTTCATCGCATGAGATGATTTTTCCCACGCGGCAACCTCTGACTGGTGACATTCGGCGCACGCCTTATGGCCAACAACTTTGCTGGGATCGATGTCTTGAGCAATGTCCCAATCGGCTGCACTCGCAGTGGAGAACAAGACCAGGGCACCAGGAACGACCCAGCGAAGGACTTGCCTACCCAATGAGGTGAGAATCGTCCGTTTTAAGGCAACAGTGAGCAACGTCATCGATCTCTCCATAGTTTTCTCTTGGCCGGCATCCGCCTATGTCTCAAAACCGTGAGGTCAGGGAGTGATTAAAATCTAAGCGTCTAAAACTAAATCACCTTTCGGACGGCCGACGCATGTTAGGCAGAAGCCTTCTTCAATTTCGCAATCTGGTTTTTGATCGTACACCACATCGCCGGAAATCACAGCCACACGGCACGTCCCGCAGCCACCGGCACAGCAGGCACTTTCGATCTCGATGTCGTGCTCGGCAGCGAACTCCAATAGACTCGTAAAATTCGTGTCCCAAGTAAATTTCTTTCCGGAATGAGAAAAAGCGATCTGCTGCGGCACGACGGCTGTTGTTTTTCCTGCAACCGGGGTGGGGGCTTCCTGTCTCGCCTTCACCGAATCCGGCCCAAAAGCTTCGATGTGAATATCTTCTTTAGGCACCCCCCACTCTTTCAGTGCGCGAGGAAAGGTCTTCATCATCGCAGGCGGCCCGCAGACATAATAGTGGTAATTATTGCTGGGCAGGTACTTACGCAAGGTTTCTACGGTCAAATGCCCAGTTTCGTCGTAATCTCGTCCTTGGACCTCGTCAGCTTCGGGCCTACTATAGCACGTCACGATATGAAAGGTTTTGCTTTGGCTACTCAGGTCTCGCAGGTGATCTCGCATGATATGATCCTGCCGATGGCGAACCCCATAGAAGAGCCAGATTTCGCAATCCGAGTTGGCTGCCGCTGCGGCGTTAAACATACTCAAGACAGGCGTGATTCCCACTCCTCCGCCGATCAGTACGACAGAGTGGTGATCGCCAGCGTCCAGCACAAACTTCCCGCTCGGTGCTTTGACATCGAGAACCGTGCCGACCTCGACCTCGTCGTGAAAGAAATTCGACCCCAGCCCAGGGGGAACCTCAGGCGAGTCGAGGGGCGACAGAGCACGTTTGATCGTCACGCGGTAGTAATCAGGATCTGGCGCATCTGAGAGCGAATAGCAGCGCACGATCGGTTTTGGTTGATCCGCTAGGTCCAATTGAAAGGTCAAATATTGGCCCGGCTTGAACCGAGGAAGTGGTTTCGTATCGCGTGGCTTGAGATAAAAGGAGCAGATTCCGTCCGCTTCCACCACTTTTCGATCAACCACAAATTTGCGATGGCCGCTCCAAGCCGTCTTTGCTTGCCGTTGCGATCGCAGCGCATTGGCGATTTCGATCCGCTCCAACCAGAGCAATTGGGCAACTTGTTCTTGTCGCCGGTCGCGAAGCAATGCGGAAACCGAGCCGTAGCAAGCCAGCAAAAGCTGCACAAACACCGTCCCGACGAGTACCATCCCGATGATTATTGCCGGTGTTGCCATGAAGAGTCGAACCTCTTGCGGGTGGTTGCCATACAGAGGGGCGATACAGAGAGGCGATACAGAGAGGCGCTACGAAAGAGCGTATTCAGTTTGCCCTTTCAGCTCACCGGTGTCAAGCAGCCTGGTCGAAGGCAGGGCCATTCGTTTTTTCACTATGCGAAGCATGGTGAATCCACTAGCCCGACGCGCTAGCGAGGGAAACCCCGTGAAATCCCTCGCTAGCGCGTCGGGCTAGTGTTGCAGACACCTTGCCTAGCTTGAAAAACGGAAAGGACCTGGGCGGCTAGGTGCCCTTGATGCGGCCAGTGCCCATATGTTTATGTCAGACGTAGCTGACCCCTTGGCCAACCGGGCGCAACTCACTACGGAAGGCAATAATACCTATTTGGACGCTGTCCGATCAGAAGACCGACGGTGGTTGCATTGGGGACAGACATGAAAAGTAACCCAACGGACGACCGGCACAACACGCGTGTTGACTTCCCCCGTGGGCTGCTTGGTGCACACTCGTGTAGTGCACCCATTGGGGCAAGCGCCATAGAGAGTCTTGCAGCCCCGCTCGACCTGGCAGCTCATGTAACCACGACAACGACAGGTAACTTGGTAGTCGAAATGCTTTTCGTGATGATGCTCCTTATGGCACTCACACTCCGAATCACAAGGATTCTTGTCGACGTAATGAGTGACATTCTCGCAATGTTCATGACAAACGCAATGCTCCTGGCAGCACCATTTCGTGTGAAGTTTGTAGAACTTATCGCAACGGTATCCCGAATAGCAGACGATCTCCTTCTTTGGTCGAAACGACTTGGCGGTTATACACTGGTAGACAGGAACTTCGATTTCTTCAAGCGCGGCGACCAAACGTGTCATCTTCTTCGTCTGCCGGCAGCCACAATGAGAACAGCAGCAGTCCGCGGCGATCGCCCAGGTGTCTACTAGCGAGAGGACAGCGAAGGAAACCAGTAGCAAGGGCAAGCGAAATACTGAAGCCATGGCACACGGTTCCGTTTCTTCTTGTAACGCGCAGAGGGAGAGAGCCTTGCAGGGTCTGTTAGTGAGGTAGCTGACTACAGTGTACCTATCGTCTGCCGTGAGAGGTCCCGACTCTTTTGCCCCGTCAATTTCATTAGGATTATGCCGTTTCGTTAGGGTTATGCCGTTTATGAAAATTATGCCGTTTGTTATCGATCCTTGCGCCGTCAATGAACCGAGGGCGCCCATCGGAAGCCCGGATTTCGCTAGCAAACGCTAAAGCTAGGGCCCATTTGTCGCGTAGTCATCCATAGAAGCCGACGACTGGAGCAAGTGTCTTTCCCACTGTTTCTAGACTCTGTTCCGGGCCTCTTGGTCTTGGTCAACTCCTACCTACTTTTCAGATCTATACCTCTCCCGGTTAATGATGTCACAAATTGCTCTGTGTTGGGAGAGTGATTTCGAGGATGATGGGTTTCTCAGGGGGGCGTATTCTGGAGACACAAGGATGCGCCGATTTCATTTCACCGAAGAAGAGCATAACGACATCGCCAAGGAACGTTTCTATCACCCCAATCGACGCGTCCAGCGGCGGATGGAGATCTTGTGGCTCAAGCGACATGGCGAAACTCACCAGCGGATTGCCGAGCTAACGGAGGTCACCCGTCGTACCGTGCAGCGAGTCCTGGACCTCTTTTTTGAAGGTGGCCTGGATGCCGTACGGCAGTTCCATGAGCAAGGACGCCCCAATGGCTTGACGCCGCATGTCAAATCGTTGGAGGAGGAATTTCGCCAACGACCACCGAAGGTTGTCGCGGAAGCTTGTGACCGAATCGAGAAACTCACCGGTCTCCGTCGCCAGCCGACTCAAGTGCGGCTGTTTCTGCGCGAGACGTTAGGGCTTCGCTGGAGAAAGGTAGCAGCGATTGCTGTTCCTCCCAAGAAGTCGGTCGAAGAACATGCCGCCACACAGGCGGCTTTTCTAAAAGAGAGAGCTTGAACCGCGTCTGGCCGAAGCCCAAGCTGGCCAGCGAACGGTGCTGTTTGTCGATGCGGCTCATTTCGTATTGTCGTCGTTCTTGGGTTGGGTGTGGTGTGCGACGCGACTGTTTGTTCGGGGGGCTGCGGGTCGCCAGCGTTACAATGTCTTAGGAGCGATCAACCCGCTGACGCAGGAGCTGATCCGCGTTTGCAATCAGACGTACATCAACAGCCACACGGTCTGCGAATTGTTGCACAAGATCGCGGCGTTGGAATTGGTGACGCCGGTCACGTTGGTACTCGACAA
>Ga0255057_10002191_pt1 | contig 10643 bp, 9 predicted proteins | sample Cases_109_6_MG_FD_189022 | JGI IMG/M metagenome (GOLD analysis project Ga0255057, IMG submission 189022) | Seawater microbial communities from Amundsen Gulf, Northwest Territories, Canada - Cases_109_6 | ecosystem: Environmental > Aquatic > Marine > Gulf | place: Canada: Northwest Territories... | reverse complement strand
GTCCAGATCCCGGGGCTCTGGCGCTCCTGCCATGAGCCGCTGCCGCGACCAAAATGGGCCACGGCCAGGTAGCGCAGCAGACATTCCTGGTTGAAGCGCTGCAAGAACTCCTTGGACCAGACCACGCGCGGTGTCGCGCCCGAGCCCAGCTGCTCATAGGCCCAGGCGAGCCCGCCAAGCCCCAGTCCCCCCAGGATCGCACCGGCGATGGCGCCGCCGCCGAGACTCAACCCGGCCGACGCGAGGTCCGCGGCCAACCCACCCATCAAGCCCCCGACCACCCCGCCCACCACACCTGCGCGGCGGGGATCGGGCCGTTGCCCGGGGACGGAAACGTCCTCGAGGGCCCCCCGCGCCCAGGCCGCGCCGTCGCCTTCCAGCCGGTGAGCAGCGATCAGCTGGTCGCTGGCGGCGCGCGTGGCCGCCGCCAGCCGCGCCGCCAGGGCTCGCGTGGGCCCGCGTTGGCCCACACGAGCGATCCAGCCCTCGGCAGCGGGCTCACTGTCGCGGGCGGCCTTCCACAGCAGCTCCGCCAGCGTGCGTGCCGACGCCGTCAAGGTCTCGAGGTTCTCGTCGCGCCACTGCTCGAGCAGGCGCGTCATCAGCCCCTGGTGCAGCTCCGGCACCAGCGCCTGGAGACGCAGCAGCAACAATCCCTCCTGCACCCAGCAGCGCGTGAAGGCGTCCAGGCTGATCACGTCGCGGACGGCGGCGTGGGAGGCGAGATGCCAGCGCCAGCGCTGCTCCGCCTTGCCGCGGCCGTCCGAATTCGAGGGCGCACCGGTCTGGTTCAGCACCACGATCACCGGCCGTTTGATCCAACCGAGGATCTGCATCTCGGGCTCGACGTAGCCCGCCATGCCCGGCTCCTCGCTGGCGTTCACCAGGTAGAGCACCACGTCCGCGTGCTCCACCACGTTCAGCACCGCCTGCTGGCTGCTGTAGAGGGGGAGCTGTTCGACGCGGTCGAAGCTCTGCTCGGCCAGCCAGCCGAGCGGGTCGTCGCGGCCTTCGAGCTCGCGCAGCAGCGTCGTCGAGTCGCCGAAGCCGGGGGTATCCCAGAGCATGATGCGCCCGCCCGGATCGCTGGCGTCGCGCGCCGGCAGCTCGAGCATGACGAAGCGCTCGCTCGTCTCGGTCACGTGAGCCTGGTCGAGCACTTCACCGACATCGCGCCGCAGCAGGGTGCGCGCCAGAGTCGTCTTGCCGGCGTTCGTGTGCGAGATGAGCGAGAGCTGGAGGACGCGCTCCGCGTCGCTCACGCCGAAGCTCCGACAGCGGCGGGCGCCAACACGCGACGTGCCTGCTCGAGCAGTGCATCGGCGTCCGACTCTCCCCCCAGGCGCACGGCCTGCGCCGGCACCTCGCCCAGCACCCGAGCCCAGGCGCGGTAGCGTTGCTCCACCCGTGCCGGATCGGCCAGCTCGCGGTAGCGGCGCTCGTCCAGCGCGACGAGCAGACCGTTGTGCTCGCCGGCGCCACCAGCCCCGAGCAGCTTCTCGAGCCAACCGCCATGAACTTCGCGTTCCGGCGACTGGGCCAGGTTGAAGACTACGACGCTGGCGCCTTCGCCAGAAACAGCTTCTGGCGCGGGCGCACCGTAGGGAATCGGCTCGCAGACGCGCACCTGGGCGCGCGTACCGAAGAGCTCGTGGGCGAGCTCGCGCAGCAGCGCCGAGGTCCCCGGCGCGAGCTCGGTGCTGTAGGGCAGGATCCGCACGAGGAAGCCATCTCCCCGCAGCTCGGCCAGCAGACGCAGGGCATAGGGAGACTCGAGGTCCGGCGTGAGCGAGCGGGCCACGGAGCCAGCCCGGTGCGATGCCAGGCCCGCAAGCAAGAAGCGCGGCGCGCACACGAAGAACAGCGCCGTCAGCGCCCAGCGGTGGATCCACGCAGCGGCGTCTCCGCTAGCCGGCGCCTCGAGTGCGGCGATGGCCGCTACACCCGGCAGCGGATCGCCCAACAACGACGAGGCCGGACCCAGCACGATGGAGAGCAGCCGCTGCACGCCGTCGGGCCCGAGGAAGGTGCTCTCCCAGGTGGCGGCGTAGGCGAAAGCAAAGCCCGCCAGGTAGAGGCTCACGAGCATGCCGAGGGCGAAGCTCGCGGCGCCCAGGTGCAGCCGCGCTTGCAGCCGGGCCTGCTCCAGCTCTCCGGCGCGGGCGAACCACAGGCCCGCAAAGCGGGCCAGCACGCGTCCAGCTGCTGGGCGCACGTCTCCTGTGGTGCCACCCAGGCGAAGACGCAGGCCAGCCAGCATTCGCCCCACGCGCTCGAGCAGCTGCGACTCGCCCGTCTCGGCCGCCAGGCTGCGAACGGCCAGCGCGGCATAGACGCAGAGATTCCAGCCCAGCAGGCCGAAGAGAGGGAAGGAGAGCAGGTTCACCTGGCGACGCGTGCCGAGTGCGTCGGCGAGAAGACCGAGTACGAAGGCCAGGGCACAGACCCACAACGCAGGGGGCACCGGGCGCAGGCGCCGCTGCAACGAAGCCAGGGCCGGACGCTCGCGCACCAGGCGCTCCAACAGTCGCTCGGAACGCAACGCCAGGAAGCGCCCTGGGTCGGCAGCGTCTCCCAAGGCCTCGCGGGCTTCCCGGCTCGCGCGGTCGCGCCAGCCGTTGGGAATGATCAGGCCCTCTGGATCCGCCTCCTCGCAGGCGCGCGCCAAGCACACCCGGCGCAGCTCCGCCTCGTTCATGGCAACACGGTACCGCGCGGGCAGGCCTCGATGAAGCGCCAGGTGAGGTTCAACCGCTCGCCGATCGCGCCCGGGTTCCGGCCGCCGCGGCGCGGCAGCTGGTGCTTCCAGTCGCGGTTGGTCGGGTGGAGCATGCTGAGCAGGCTGCCGTGGCCCAGCCGAAGCGTCACGGTCTCGAGCTCTGGCCTCTCCGGCGGCCTTCCCCGCCTCGGGAAGGCCAGCTTGTGTCGAAACTGGAAGTCGCGCTCGGCGCCCAGGCTCAGCGAAAGAACCGCGGGCTCGGAGCCCAGGTCGCGCTCGTCGTCGCTGTGCCAGCCCATGCAATCGCCTCCGTCTCGGTAGCGGTTGACGAGCACGAAGTTGGGGATGCGGCCCGTCCGGGTGGCGATTCGCTCCCGCAGCTCGAGTGTGACCGCAGTCCACGGGCGCGCCTGCAGCGTGATCCCGGAGAAGGCATAGCGTGTGCCCGGATCGCCATGGGCCGCCTGCTGGCGTGGGATGGGCACCCACTCGGAGGAGAAGGGCTTGCGGATCCGGGCGGCCTCACCCGCGCGCCATTCGGGCAGCTCCGAGAGTTCTTGACGGAAGCGATCCGCCTCGGCCTCGGAGAGGAAGCCCGGATCGTATGCCACGCTGGCAGCGTGCCGATTCAGGTAGTCGAGCGCGCGCTCGGTCTGGGACACGGCCTGGCACGCTGCCTGGGAGCTAGAGCCGCGACCGGAAGTCCGGGTCGCGCTTCTCCTGCAGGGCCGCCACCCCTTCCTTGGACTCCTCGGTGCCATAGTAGAGAGACAGGCCGAGCATGCCGAGGCCACCGATGCCGCGAATGCTCTCGGTGTCGGCGTTGAAGGAGCGCTTGGCCAGGGCGATGGCGGTGGGGCTGCGCTGCACTATCTCCGCGCACCAGGCATCGACCTCGGCGTCGAGCTGCGCCTCGGGAACCACGTGGTTGACCAGGCCCATCTCCTGGGCCTCTTGGGCGCTGTAGCGGCGGCACAGGTACCAGATCTCGCGGGCCTTCTTCTCGCCCACCACGCGGGCCAGGTAGGCGGTGCCGAAGCCCGGGTCTACCGAGCCCATCTTGGGGCCCACCTGGCCGAAGATCGCGGTGTCGGCCGCTACGGTGAGATCGCAGATGGCGGCGAGCACGTTCCCGCCGCCGATGGCGTAGCCGCGAACCTTTGCCAGCACCGGCTTCGGCACGTCGCGGATCACCGAGTGCACCTCGTCGATGGGCATGCCGACGATGCCCCGATCGCCTTCATACTGGCCGTCGTGGCCGGACTGGTCTCCGCCGGTGCAGAAGGCCTTCTCGCCCGCACCCGTCAGCACGATCACGCCGACGTCCTTGTCGTAGCCGGCGCGCCCGAAGGCCTGCACCAGCTCGGCGCAGGTCCGGCCGCGGAAGGCGTTGTACACCTTGGGCCGGTTGAGGGTGATGGTGACGACGTGGTCCTTCTTCTCGAAGAGAAGGTCCTGGTAGCTGCCCTCGCTCATGTTCTACCTCTCGCCCGGTGCTGCGTTCATCGCAGTCACCCGGCCTCGGGCGCGCCTGCTTCGAAGGCCGCCGCCAGGGTGCGGTGGAAGTGTACGATCGCGGCCTCGAAGTGGCCGAAGGTGAAGAACTCGTTCGCCCCGCTGCCGAGGCTGCGTTGAATCGAGAGCGCGAGCGCCAGATCTTCGGCGGCACCGGTCTGGCCCACGAAGTCCGCGTCGCGCTTGGCAAGCTGCGCGGCATCGGCTCCGCCGTCGCGGTTCGTCAGCGAGTAGTTGAAGGCCCGGGTGCGGTCGACGGCCAGGGGCTCGAGCACTACGAGGTTGGTGTGGCGCGACAGCACCGTCAGCATGGCGTTCGGAAAGAGCTGGTAGACGTAGGTCAGCAGCCCGTCGACGCGGTGCTCCTGCGGCGGCAGCTCGCGTAGCTTTTCGATGCGCCGGAAGGGGTAGGTGACCCGGCTGTTGGGACCGCTGAACTCCACCAGGTTGAGGTTGTCGAAGCCGTAGGGATAGAAGGTTTCCGTGTGGGCGGGGCGGATGTGGTAGCCCTCGATGAAGCCCTCGAGGAATACCTTCCAGTTGACCTCGAGGACACTCTCCTTCGCGGCCATGAGCTGTTGCTCGGGGGCGATCAGGTCGCGCAGGCCTTCCCAGGGAGTGGCCACGGGCGCGCCCTGCTCCTGCGTCACGAACACCAACCCGAGGTGCTCCTCCGCGGCGACTGGGACCAGACCGCGCTGCTCCTTGTCGAGGCCCGGGAAGCCGTCTTCGTGAGGGACGTGCTGGAGCCGACCATCGAGCTGATAGGTCCAGCCGTGGTAGGGACACACCAAGGCCTTCGCACAGCCGCTTCCGCTCGCCAGCGGCGTGCCCCGGTGGCGACACGCGTTGCGAAAGGCTCGCACGCGGCCGTCGCGCCCCCGGACTACGAGAATCGGTGTGCCGGCAGCCTCTCTCGCCACGAAGGAGCCGGTTTCCGGGAGCGCGGCGGAGGGACAGAAGGGAGTGGGCAGGCGCCGCAGCACGCGCAGCTCGGCCCCGAGCCGCTCCTCGGACTGGTAGTTCGCCACCGGTTCACGCCAGACGTCGGCGCCACGGTCGGTGCTGCCGGCGCTGATGTGTGCCAGCACGTGTTGCGCAACGCTGCGGTCGTCCATGAATCCGGCCATCGAAACGCCCCTGATCGTGACCCAAGGATATACAATGCGACTCTCATCCCCAGCTCAAGGACGCCCGGGCTATATCGCCTTCTCCGGGCTCGGAACGCTCGGCCAGATGATCGAGCTGCAGGCCCAGGAAATCCTCTAGCAAGCAGGAAAGCAAGCAAGGAGCCCCGCGATGTCCGACGCAGAACACATCCGCCAGATCTACGACCGCTACCCGGAGATGGTCTCCAAGGGAGACGTCGACGGTATCGTCGCCCTCTACGCCGAGGACGCGACCATCGAGGACCCGATCGGCTCGGAGCTGCGCCGCGGCATCGCCGCGGTCCGCGAGTTCTACGAGGCCGCTGCGGGAACCATCGTGATGAAGCTCTCCGGTCCGCCGCGTGTGGCGGGCCGCGAGGCGGCGGCACCCCTGGTCGTGCTGATGGGGCCGGAGGGCCCGGACCGCAGGGCCCTCGACGTGATCAGCGCCATGACATTCGACGCGGACGGCAAGATCAAATCCATGCGGGCCTACTGGAGCTTCGACGCCATGCGGTCCGCTACCGCGGACGACTAGAACCGGGACCTACCGGGCACGCTCGCGCTGCCGGATATAGGCCTCCGCGAGCTCGACCATGCGCGAGCGGCCAAAGCTCGCTTCGTGGCCAGCGTGAACCACCGAGACGGGCAGCTCGCGCAGCCTGCGCATCGTCTTCAGGTAGGCCGCTATGTCACTGTCCGGGAGCTCGTCGAGCAGGGCTCCGTCGTAGATCGCATCGCCCGAGAAGAAGATTCCACTCGCCGCCTCCCAGAGGCCGATGCTGCCAACGGAGTGCCCCGGCAGGTGCAGGACTTCGAAGTGGCGATCTCCCAGATCGACGCTGTCGCCTTCCGCCAGCTCGCGCGTGGGGAGAGCCGAGGTCGTCCGAAAGCCCTCGACGTCGAAATCGGCGCGGGGCAGGGCATCGATCAGCGCATCGTGCTCGAGCGGCATCGCCAGCGCGGCAAGGTAGTCCCGGAACTCCGCGGGGAACTGGCTCGTGGCCAGAGCGCAGAAGTCGCGGTAGTCGGCCATGCGGGGCGCCTCGAGCCGATGCATGAGCCGAGTCTCGAACTCGTGCAGGCTCCCCACGTGGTCGTAGTGGATGTGCGTAGCGACGGCGACCAGGGGCTTGTCCAGCAGGTCGGCGATCTCGTCGCGCAGCGACGCGACGCCGAGTCCGGTGTCGACGAGCAGGTCGCGGTCGCGGCCCTGCAGGTGCCAGATGTTGCAGCGCAGCAACGGGTGGGCGTGCGGCTCCCAGAACAGCGTCAGGCCCGGCTCCACGACCCGGCGCTCGAACCAGCGCGAGGCGATCCGCATCTATGCCATCGTACCGCGCCTAGAAGCTCAGAACAGCGCTGATACTCGCGATGTGGGCGTTGTAGTCCGCGATGCGGTTCTGCAGGTAGATGTCACCCTGAGTGTCGCTGATCGGGAAGTCCTCGTGGAAATTGTCCCGATCGTATCGCTCCCAGCGGTAGCGCAGGCGGAAGCCCAAGTAGTCCAGCGGTTGAACGGACACGCCGACCGTGGCCGCCTGGAGTGTGTCCTTGATGGTGGGCAGGTCCAGGGCCGTTCCGTCGCCGCTGGTGCGCGCGTGGGCGAGCTGGACGAAGTAGGAGAGCTCCAGGTCCAGCAGGTCGGGGACCAGATTGAAATCGGCGCCGACGCCCCCGTTGTGCGCCGTGTCGTAGGTGCGGCTCTCCCATGTGCCACCGCCCTGTTTTTGGAGCGCCCAGATGGTGTCGTAGGCGTAGTTGGCCCAGAGCCCGACCCAATCGAAGGGCTGGAAGCTCGCGTCGACGCCGACGTTCCAGCGGTCGTCGTCGGTCACCCCCTGGGCCGAGTCGTCGTAGTTGGACAAGCTGAACCCGGAGCTCAGCGTCAGGCTGAAGGCGTCGACCGGATCGAGCTGCGTCTGCAGCTCGAAGCGATGGCGCAGGAAGTCCGCTTGGGAGTACTTCCTGAGCCCGGCCAGCGCACTGGGCAGCGCGTCGTAGTCGCTGCCGCGCCTGGCCGCGAACGCGTAGCTGGCACGCAGCCGCGCCCAGCGAGCCGCACGCCAGTCCACGCGGGCGGTGGGGCCGTACTGGTCCGAGTTGCGCACCTCGCGCTCCTTGTCGCGGTTCCAGTGCTCCCAGAGGAAGCCCAGCGTGGCGGTCACCGGCGCTTTCCAGGGCTTCCAGGCGGCCTCGACCAGCGCGTCCTGCCGGCGGTAGCTGTGCGCGATCGAGGTGGTCCCCGGGTTCACCTGCGCCCCCGCCTGGCGGTCGTTGGGCACCTCGGCGCTGAAGCTGAGCTCGTCGGTCTGGTTGTTGTAGTCGTAGATGTGGTAGCGCGCCTTCAGGTTCAGGCTGGAGAGAGGCCGCGCGGTGAAGACGACGTTGCCGAGAATCGTCTGGACCTGGCCGTCGAGACTGTTCTGGGGGAGATCGAGCAGACCGGCGTTGGCGGGATCTGCCTGCACGGCCGAGTTGCTCGTGTAGGGGAGGAAGTCGTCGTCCTGGAGGTGCAGGCCCCAGGCGAAGTTTGCTGCCAGCCGCGCCGGAAAGCTCGTGGGCAGCAGCCCGGCGCCCGAGAGCGAGACCAGGTGCGCCGAATTGTCGGGCGCGAGTGCCACGCGCCCCACGTTGGTGCTGCCGGTTGCGGCGACGTCGTTGCGCGCGTTGGCCACGCTGAAGGAGTCGAAGTCGTTCTCGAAGAAGGAGCCGATGTAGCTGAGACCGAGGTTCCAGCTAGAGCGCACGTACTGGGCGTCGGCGCGGGCCTCGTGGATGCGCTCCTTGATGGGCGCGGCGACGTTGGCGTAGTTGGTGCCCGCCGTGCCGAAGCCGAGCCCCCAGGCGCGGCTGCCGTCTCTGTCGAGGATCCGGTAGCCGGCGCTCAGGTCCACCTCCGAGGTCGGACGAACGAAGAGCTCGCCCGAGCCCTCGAGCGTGCGAAACTCCAGAGGCCCGGGCAGTGAGAACCCGGAGACCTGCTGGCCCCAGGGGTTCGTATTGGGATTGGGCGGATCGGCAGGGAGGAGGCCGAAGTCCCAGGCGCCGGGCAGGCTGAGGATCGAGCCGTCCCGACCGAAGGGGGACACGGCCTGGTTGCTGAAGACGTGGGGAATCTCGCTGTAGAAGCCGCGGATTCCCCAGCGTCCGTAGCGCCCGCCGCGGAAGCGGTACTGCTGGTCTTCCTCGGCCATGTCGTCGAGCCAGCCCTCGAGGTAGTAGCGCCGCTCGGAGTCCTCGATCAGGAAGCGCAAGGATCCGAAGGCCCCTTCGGCGACTTCGCGGTACTCCTCGAACTTGGCGGAGTCGGTGTCGCCCCAGACCCCGCGCCCACCTACCTGCGCTTCGCCCGAGACGAGCAGCGGGCCCAGCTCCTGCTCGGCAGCCGAGGGCAGGGCTACCAGGGTGACGGGTGCAAGGGCCGCCGCGAAAGCGGCGGCGGATGCGCGCCACCTCACCGCAGTAGCCTCCGGCCCGACGGGTGATTCGAGCCGTGGACCTGGCTGTGGCACTGGAGGCAGCTGGTGCCGACCACGAAGCGATCGCCAGCGGCGCGCGAGCTGCCCGCGTGGCCTGTGCCGTGGCAGGAGCTGCAGAGACGCGGCAGCCCCAGCTTGAGCATGTTCTCGCGGGTCGATCCGTGGGGATCGTGGCAGTTGAGGCAGTCCTCGGTAACCGGCGCATGCTCCCAGAGGAAGGGGCCGCGCTTCTCGGCGTGACAGCTGAGGCAATTGTCCCGAACCGAGATGTGGGCGATCAGCTTCTCCGCCACGGTTCCGTGGGGGTTGTGGCACGAGCCGCAGCTCATCTTGCCGTCGACGGCGGTGCTGGAGTTGAAGGCCCCGGGCCGCAGCGGCATGTGCGCGTTGCGATACTGCCGCGCATTCTGGATCTGGTGGCACTGCCCACAGGTATCGACCTGCGTCTCGCTGGACAGCTGATTGCGTTCGGACACCCGGCGCATGACGGTGTGGCAGCTGGTGCAGCCGACGTCCCGCGTACTGTGCACGCTCCCGAGCCAGAAGCGGCGCTCGCTGCCCTGATGGCACTGCAGGCAGGCGGCGTCCTGGGCCAGGACCTCTTCGGGGCTCGTGCCCGCGAAGCCCAGCAGGCCTCCAACGCCCTTGCCGCCCCCCTGCTCGACGTGCGCGCTGCCGGGCCCGTGGCAGGCCTCGCAACCGCGTCCCATCCGCTCGTCGATGGCGTTCTGCGGGGTGAGGGCCTTGGCGTGGATGGTCTCGGCGTAGTGACTGGCGAAGCCCTCCTGCAAGGCGTCGTGGCAGCTGAGGCAGACGGCGTCGCCGACGTAGTCCGGAACCCCGGGCTCTGCGGGTACGGCGACCGGGACGGCCTCGCCCGAATCGAGCTCATCCGCTTGGATCCCCGCGGCGACCAGCAGTGCGAGCAGCACCAGCGCCGGCCAGGCGTATACGGCCGCCCTGCGAAACCCATCCGGCCCGTGAAGACGAACGCCAGCCCTGCGCTCCACCACACCCCTCGGCCTGCCCCGACCGGGACCATCGTAATCGAGTGAGGGCAGTTTCACCAGCAACTGCGAATCGACTTGACGGCGTCCGATCGCCCGCCCAGAATTCGCCCTGTCGAGCGTGGCGATTCGCCTCGGTCGACCGTGACCGAATCCAACGGGAGCAACCGGAATGAGAATCCTCGCCCTGCTCGGCACCGCATCGATACTCCTGGCTCCTGCCCAGGCCTTTGCGGCCGATGGTGCCGCCCTCTACGCGAAGCATTGCGCGAGCTGCCACGGCCCGGATGCCAAGGCCGACACTCCGGCTGCCAAGGCCATGAAGGTGCCGGCCATCGCCGGCCACGCCGCGGACAGCGTCGTGGCAGCGGTCAAAGAGAACGAGAAGCACAAGGCGCCGGCAGGCAAGCTGAGTGACGAGGAGCTCAAGGCCATCGGCGACTTCCTCGCGTCCCAGTGATTCCCGGCCCGGCCGCGTCGATCCGAAGAGGCGAAGGATAAAAAGGGAAGGACCTTGGAGGACCTGGGCTCCCTCTTCGTCCACCCCTACGCGCCGGATCGCTTCTGGATCCTGATCCTGCTCGTCAGCCTGCCGACCATCGCCGCCTGCCTCTACGTACTCGTCCGCGGCCAGCTGCCCCCAGCGCTGAGCGCCTCGATCCTGGTGCTGCTGCCGGTGGTGGCGTATCTGCTGGGCGACCTCCACGTGGCAGACGAGTCCAAGCGCGTGACCTTCTGCGGCTCCTGCCACGAGACAATGTCCCCCCTGCTC
>Ga0255057_10002189_pt1 | contig 10649 bp, 8 predicted proteins | sample Cases_109_6_MG_FD_189022 | JGI IMG/M metagenome (GOLD analysis project Ga0255057, IMG submission 189022) | Seawater microbial communities from Amundsen Gulf, Northwest Territories, Canada - Cases_109_6 | ecosystem: Environmental > Aquatic > Marine > Gulf | place: Canada: Northwest Territories... | reverse complement strand
CGAGCTCCTTCCTTATCCGGCCCAAGGCGACTGCTGTCTCGCTTAATTCCAGGTTGGACAACGCCTCGATCGCACCGTTCAGCTGACCGGCGCTCAAATCCTTGGTGAGTTGCTCAGCGGGGATGGAGTCAGCAAGCTTGAAGAGGATGGCGGCGGAGTTAGTCACTGGCCTAAGCTAATCGGCGCTGGAGTTGGAAGTCTACGGAGTTTTCCGCCTATCTGCCGAACGCTCCGCCCCCTGATACGGCAAAAAGCCGAAACTCAACTAGCACACTTACTAGCACAGTTTTGAGTGCATAGAAAAAGGGGCGGTCCTTCGGGGCCACCCCACCTGCTAGTCCAGCCGGCGAGGCACCAACTGGATCGAACCGCCGCTGCCTCCAAGCTCCCCAAACTCGTTGTTCCCCCAGCACCAGGCCTGCCCGTCGCTTTGGACCCCACACCCTGCCACCCGACCGAGGACAATCCGCACAAACCGCTCCACAGTCGCCACCGGAGTCGGCACGGCCTGGTCCTCCCTCGTCCCATTGCCCAGCTGGCCGCCATCCCTGTTCCAACCCCAGCAGTATGCCTGTCCAGCCACGGCCAGCGCACAGGTGTGTGCGGCCCCGGCATCGAGCTGTACAAAGGGCACCTTCGAGTCTACCCGAACGGGGCGAGACCGATCGGTCCACGTGCCGTCGCCAAGTTGGCCAAGAACGTTCTCCCCCCAGCACCAGGCGGTTCCGCCCGAAGCCAGGCCGCATGTGTGCACGAACCCGAGGGCGAGGGAGACAAAGGTCTCGCCACCCTGGACACGGACGGGAAACGAGCGATCCTCGGTCGTGCCGTCGCCCAGGCCGCCGTGCGAGTTCCCTCCCCAGCACCAGGCCCGACCTCGCCGATCGAGTGCACACGCATGGGTTTCAGCAACATCGATCGTTACGAACTCTTCATCGGTGGCCACGAGACCTGGCTCGAGACGGTTATCTCGCGTACCGTTCCCCAGCTGACCGCTGCGGTTCGCTCCCCAGCACCAGGCTCGCCCCGATGCGTCGAGGCCGCAGGTAGAGGCGCCACCAGCGCTCAAGGCGCGAAAGATGAGCCCGCCGGAGACCGGCATCGGCAAAGAGCTGGATTCCGTGTTCCCGGTGCCTAGGGCACCCCCGGCGTTTGCTCCCCAGCAGAAGGCGGCTCCCATGGCGGTGAGGCCGCAGGAGTAATCCGAACCCAGGCTAAGAGAAGCGAAAGCGGGTGCTCCCGCGACAGGAACAGCCCGCGGCGAATTCCGCAATGTGCCGTCACCAAGCTGGCCGAACCGGTTCCGGCCACGGCAGAAGGTCCCCTCGCCCGAGCGGATCCCGCAGCTGTGGTGAACTCCCAGAGCGAGAGCGACGTATCCCTCGGTGGGGCCGGGAGGCAGAATGGCGGTCGGCCCCCCGGAGCCCGCACAGGCAACCGAGAGCACGAGCGGGACACTGGCGCGCGCGAGGACAGCGAGACGAAGTGTCATGGGGTCCACTGAGATGGAAATGTCGACCTCTCCGGCGGGGTTTGATCCCGCACGGCCCGGTCAGGATCCCCTACGCCGCTGTTTTGAGGGAGTGTCACCCTTACCTTCGCGATTTTTGGATGAGGCCTTTCTGACGTTTTTTGACCTTTATGCGCGCGAGAAGAAACGTCAAGTCCCCCTCACGGAAACGCGGGGGTGGGTGGAACTATGCACTGGGGCATACGGGACAATCCCGAAGTTTAGTCAGCACGCTTCTCAGCACACCCTCAACCCCTCTCAGAGAGACAGGCCCCTGCCTCTCAATGGCTGTTACTCGGCGGGTAGGACTTGACAGTGCTTGTGGTTTCGTGGTACGAGAAAGGATCGAAACGCGACAAGGCGTCGCACCTTTCGGAGGGTCCGAGCTGAAATCAACCCCCATCACCCGCCGCTCGTTCATGGCGTCGGTCGCCAGCGTGGCGATCGTGGCCACTCTCCCTGGTTGTTCACCGGGAACCCGTCGCGACGAGGTGGAGCGCCGCGCGCTGCTGAGGATGGCCCGCCTACTCTATCCTCATGACGGTCTGGACGATGGGATCTACCGGGACGTTCTGCAGCCGCTGCTCGTTCGCGCGGATGGCGATGGGGCTCTTGCTGCCGACCTGCGCGCAGGCATCGAGATGCTTGATCGGGAGGCCGACGGGAGTTGGCGTACCGCCTCTCCGGACCGCCAGCTCGAGGCCCTCGACAACATCCAGGAGAGCGCCTTCTTCGAGACGATGCGGGACGTCGTCCAGCAGGCGCTCTACGAGCACCCGACGGTCTGGGAGCTGATCGGCTACGAGGGCCCCTCGATCCAGTACGGCGGCTACCTCCACCGCGGGTTCGACGACATCGACTGGCTCCCAGTCGAGTGATCGCTCCAAGGCAATACGACCTCAGCGATGATCGCGTCGTGGTCGTGATCGGCTCGGGCGCCGGTGGCGGCACCTTGGCCAACGAGCTGGCGCGGAAAGGAATCGACGTCGTCTGCCTGGAGGCGGGCGGCCGATTGACGCTTGCCGATGTCGTCAACGACGCCCCGCTCATGGATGAGCGCATGGGCTGGCACGACGAGCGGCGTGGCGCGGGGGTGTGGCTGTGCAAGACGGTGGGCGGGACGACGATGCGCTGGTCCGGCGTGTGCCCGCGCTTCCTCGCCCATGAGTTCCGCGCGCGCACCACCTATGGCGCCATGGACGATACGACGCTGATCGATTGGCCCCTCACCCTGGAGGAGCTTGAGCCATATTACGACAAGGCCGAGGCCAAGATGGGGGTTTCCGGCACAAACGGTCTACCGCCGTCAGCTGAGAACAACAATTTCAAGGTGCTCAAAGCGGGTGCGCGCGGCATCGGCTACACGGACATCACTACGTCGCATATCGCCATCAACCCGGTTCCTTACGACGGACGACCCGGGTGCCAGCAGATCGGCTTCTGCAACCAGGGCTGCGCCATTGGCGCCAAGTGGTCGACACTCTACACGGAGATTCCCAAGGCGGAGCAGACGGGTCATTTCGAGCTTCGCACCAACGCCATGGCGATCAGGATCAACCACGACGAACGAGGCCAGGTAGTCAGCGTCGTATACGCGGACCAGGACGGCATACTGCGCGAACAAAAAGCACGCGCGGTCTGCGTGGCGTGCAACGTGGTGGAAACGACGCGGTTGCTGCTGTTGTCCGAATCGAGCCTGTTCCCGGACGGACTGGCCAACTCTTCGGGGCACTTGGGCAAGAACTATATGCGACACCTAGCGGAAGGCGTGCGTGCCGTCATGCCGGGCCCGGTCAATCAGCACCGAGGCGCCCGTCAGGCCGGCTTCATCCGCGACGAGCATACACACGATCCGGTACGTGGTTTTGCGGGTGGCTATCTCATGGAGCTTTCTGGTGCATCGGCTGCCTCGTTTTCCCGCTATGCAGGTTGGGGCGGCGACGCCCAGCGATGGATGGAGAATTTTTCCTATGGTGCGGGCCTGTTTCTCTGTGGGGAAGACCCGCCTCAGGAGAACAATAGGATCAGCCTCCACCCGACGGACAAAGACGAACTCGGTTTGCCGATTCCGGTGCTCGAGTACTCACACCACCCGAATACAAAGACAATGATGCGTCACGCCGTCGCGCAGGGCCGAGAACTGTACTCCGCGCTCGGCGCAACGGATATTCGCGACTCTTCCAACCGACCCGGCGGGGGCTGTCACAACATGGGTGTGGCGCGCATGAGCACCGACCCGAGCGACGGCGTCACCGATCGCTGGGGCCAGGCGCACGACATCCCCAATCTCTTCATCTCGGACGGCAGCGTGTTCTCGACGAGCGGTGCACCCAACCCGACGCTGACGATCGTGGCGCTCGCTATCCGCCAAGCCGACTACATCGCGGAGCGCATGGCGCGTGGGACGTTGTAGACTCGGCCCTGACCACTCCTGACGTTTTTTGACCTTCACACGCGCGAGGCAAAACGTCAGCCAGGTAACCAACACCGGTCGCGACGCGATCTAGACCATCGCCCTGAAGCGCTCGTTGGGCAGGTACCCGGTGTCGTCCCTCGAGAATTCCGGTTTGATGCGACGCAACAAGTACACGTCGAGTTTCCCCTTCCCTTTGACCTCCACACTTCCCCGCGACTCCGTCTCGAAGAACTTCTTTACCCGCTCGTTCGTATGGTGCGAGATACAAACATCTCCCGCGACCCCAGTCGATTCGATTCGAGATGCGATGTTCACGGTATTGCCCCACGTGTCGTACGCAAACTTCCGCTTTCCAACCACCCCGGCGATCAAGGGTCCGGTGTGAAGACCCACCCTGACGGGCCAGGGCGTCAACCCCAGTTTCTTCCTTTGCTTGTTGACGCGTTCAACGAATCGCGTGATCTCGAGCGCGGCCAAACACGCCTCGACGGGATTGGTCACGTTTTCTTCAGGAACCCCGCCAACACACATGAACGAATCCCCGATCGTCTTGATCTTCTCCAGTCCGTTTCGCTCCGCGATGTCGTCGAAGCCGCGAAAGAACTGGTCGAGCGTTTCGATCAAGGATCGGGGCTCCGTCTCCTCCGCCCGTTGCGTGAACCCTTCAAAGTCGGTGAACATGACCGTTGCAAGAGCGTAGTATTTCGGCTGTACCGTCTTCTTGGTCTTCAGCTCATCAGCAATCGGAGTCGGCAGGATGTTGTGTAGAAGACGCTCCGACCTTCGCTGCTCGGCCTGTAGTTGCTCGTGTGTCTCTGCCAACACCGCCGAAATACGGCCAGTTTCGATCAGCTGACGCCTCAACTCCAGATGAGCCATCGTTTGTCTAGCCAACTGTTCTATCGCCAACTGCTGTGCGCTGCTAATCTCCCTGGGCTTGAAGTCCATAACGCAAACCGTGCCTAGGGCGTACCCGTCCTGGTTGATCAGCGGCATCCCGCAGTAGAACTGAAATCCAGGCTCACCGGTTACGCTCTTGTGATCCGAGAACCGGTCGTCCGCTTCCAGGTTGGGGACGAGCAAAAGCGAGTTCTGGCATAGCGTCGTAGAGCAGATACTGCCACGCGGTAGACACCTAAGGTCCGCAGGGAGTCCGTACTTCGCCTTCAACCACTCGTCTTCGTCCTCGATCAAGTTCACCAGACCGACGGGACAGTCACAGATTGCGGCAGCCAGCTCGGCAACGTCGTCGTACGCCAACTCTGGCGGCGTTGCAGCGATCTCATACGACCGCAATGCCGCCACGCGTGTTTCTTCGTTCGCTGGTACTGGATAACTCAAGCCACACTCCTTGGTTACTGGTTCTGTCAAGACTCGTGTACCAACGTCACTCGTTAGATCCTCAACTCCCTGCGTGGTACAGGCAGACGGTTGCAGACTTCGGCACTTGGACTTTCACCTACGGTTCACAGGCTATCCCCAAACAAAAAGGGCTGCCAGATCATAGTAGCCGTGGCGTCCTGACCGGCGCTTAGCCGATCAACCACCAGATCTTGGCAGCCCCTTATTAGTAGCTCTAAAGAGTCTCTTTAGCAGGGGCGCGCTCTGTCCAGTTGACCTCCTCCGCATCCACGGTCGTCACCTGAACTTTAAAAAACGCGTCCCTGCTACTTCAAATTATACGGCAACTCACTCGCCACTGTAAAACCGTAAAGCGTGTAGGGGCTCCCGGCGTTCAAGCGTTCAATCTTGAACAGATGGTTGCACACACAAAGGTGGGCAATGCAGGACTCGAACCTGCGACCTCCTGCATGTGGGGCGGAGTCTGCGCTAGAGGTCGTCCCGCGCAGTCGGTCAGTTCTCCGCCGCCCGCATCTTCTGCTCATCCGCCACGCGGTCTCGCACCAAGTCAGCCACCGTAGCTGACTCGTAATTGCCTTCGTCCTCCAGACCCTTCCTTATCCGGTCCAAGCCGACTGCTGCTTCGCTTAATTCCAGGTTGGACAACGCCTCGATCGCACCGTTCAGCTGACCGGCGCTGGAGTCGGCAAGCTTGAAGAGGGTGGCGGCGGAGTTGCTCACTGGCCTAAAGCTAATTGGCGGAGGGGTACTAAAATCTCTACAGCCTCGAGGCCCAGAGACCCGGCGTGAATCGAATTTTATAAAAAGTGCGTTTCTGGTCAGTCGTTAACCCAAAGAAGCCCCGCCGTGACGGGGCTTCCTCATGGTGGGCCTGGGTGGAGTTGAACCACCGACCTCACGCTTATCAAGCTTGAAACGAGCGCTCGAAACAGGGGTGCCATCATCTGCGACCCTTGTAATCACGGGCCGAAACGTAGTCGGTGGCGGTGCTTCGCAGTCTCGCCCCTGGTTCCTAGTTTCCTCCGCGCAATTCCTCGAGCTTGGCTACGGCGTTCTGGTTCTGGGGGTCGAGTTCGAGAGACTTCTCGTAGTTCGTGATCGCCAAATCGGTGTCGCCTCTTTCCATGTAGGCCTCTCCGAGACTGTCGTACATGTTGCTCGCCTCGGGGAACTGCTCGACGTTCTTCCGGAACACGAGCACGGCACCATCGAGATCTCCGTCGCCCAGCAGCTGGTACCCGAGGTTGTTGAGCCCGGCCTCGCCGAAGTCGTACGCGCCGCGGCCATAGAAGCGCTCGTGCAATTCGCCGTACTGCGTCAGCGCGGCTTCGACGCCTTCTAAGCGGTACGTCTCGCCGAGCTGTTCCTCAAGGGTCATCGGCCTAGTTAGGCCGCGATGACACGTATGGCACCACATGTTTACGCGTTGATCGCCGCTCGGTTCGATTGTGCCCAACGTGGTGTTGATGTCGTCCAGCATGCGAAGCATCGTGCGCGCGGTCTTCTTCGTCGGCTTCTCGTCCGAAGGAAAGTCGTACGTGCTGAGCGGTTGTCCCTCCTCACCCATGTGGCAGTGGGAGCACCGCACACCCAGGGCGCGCGTGAAGCCGCGCATCACGGGGGCAAGCCGGCGACCGGAGAATCCTTCGAGTACCTGGAGGTTCTCGGGTTCCTCGGGCCACTGCCACTCTTGGGCCTCGGCGGGAAACACGGGAAACATCAGGAACATCAAAGTCGTCAACCCGCCCAACGTCTTCACCGTTCGCATCGCACAGCCTCCTTGCAAGCAGAGATTTGGGTCCCGCGGTCAAACCCAGCGATAAAACCGTCTCGACAGGATGGCGTTTAATTGACTAGTAAGAATGACATTTTTTAACCTTCACTCGCGCGACGGAGAACGTTAAGTCCCCCTGAGCGAACCGAGGGGGTAGGTGGAACGGTGCTTCACGCGCGCGAGCCAAACCGTCAAGTCCCCCCAACGGAAACGCGGGGGTGGGCGGAACGATCCAGCCCTCCCGTATCCGAGCCAGCTGATCGGACTGATCACGGAAGATAAATGTTTCCCGCCGCTTCGATCTCGGCCTTAACGTCCTCACTCATGCTAGGGTACCAGATACGACCTCGCCCTCTACAAGTTTCCGACTCGTCATGGACCCAGTAATAGTCGATGTTTGGCGAATCCCCGTCTCCGTCCCCCATCAGTTCTGCACACTCAATCTCCGTGGTATCTCGACGTCCGATCCACAACAAGGGGCTTTGGAAGTCGTGCACCGCTCTTTCGTAACCCCAACGAAAATTGTCCGGCACCGCGATACCGAGGGAATCAATACGACTTTCGAACGCTGATCTCTCTGGCCCAAGTGGCTTTAGCTCCCATAGTTGACTTGCTTGGCGGTAACGCCCGTCATCGACAGCCTCTACGTAGGCGTCGTCGATGCTCCAACCCCAATCGCGGTAGGCGTCCCGCAGAGGCTCAAATGCGGTCCGCAAATCTTGGTACTGCATCCGGAATTCCATCGAAAGCGCTAGAGCCATGGCCTCAACTAAAGGTGGATCATAACTAACAATCAACCAGCCTCGGTCTGACTTGCGAAACGTCGTGGACAAGATTCCCAACGAATCCACTATGGTTGCGCCGCTTGAATCAGTCCCAGTCGTGAAGAACACCCGGAATCGCACTTGGCGGTCGAACTCACTCGGCTCAGGATTGCTGATACGCCAACGTGAGCTTTAAACGAGTCAACAAGTGTGGGTACCGTGCTTTCGAGGTGCTCGTCCAGGATTCGCTCAGCGGAGTTATGCGTCAGATCGTTGGCGCATCCCATCGCAAGCATCGGCAACGCGAAAACAACGAGTACGACAGCATGCCAAGTCATGTTCCCTCGTTCCGTAAGGCCGGCGTATGCTCGTCGGGGTCTGGACTTTTTACTGGAGCGATCGGGAATGGATGGTCGCCGGCCACCGCTGATTTCCACTGCGACGTTGGCATTGATCCAGCTGCCTTCGGCACATTTCAAAGCGTCGGGGGTGAAATCGAAGTCGAGGTTGACTAGCGCCTGACTTCACTTCCGTTAGCAGATGGCCTCCGTCGTTTTGTGGCGGAGGCCATTGTGCTGGTTCGACCTACGCAGGTGGTCACGCTCCTTCAACATTGCGTGGCATCGGAAGGCGCATCCGGCTCATCAACTCCTCGAAGCGCGGGTCCGACCGCACGGCAGTGCCGTACATCAACGAATCCACGCGGACCCATGGCGCCCAGGCGTGGTGAGGCTCGTAGTTGTACCAGCGGAACGCCTCGTCCAGGTTTCCAAGGGCATTATGCAGAATTGCCCTGGCCAGAGCGTTGTACGGCCCTACCTCCTGGGACTCGATCTCCTCCAGAATCCGCAGTGCCTCGTCCCGCCGACCGGCGACCACATACGTCGACCCGAGCATGGGCTTCCACATCGGGTTGCCCGCAGCAGCCGCTTCGTGCGCCTCGATCGCTTCACCGTACATGCCCTTCCCGCGATAGCCCATTCCCTTCACGAAGTGCGCGACCGCTTTCGTTTCGTCCAGATCGAACGCCTTGTCGGCTTCCGCGATCGCGTCGTCGTATCTCCCGACCATGTAGTAGAGTCCGCCGAGCCAGGCGGTGTGAAGCGGCGTCAGTGGGTCGAGCTCCTGGGCTCGCTTGTGTTCCTCGATCGCCTCATCCATCCGATCGTGCAATGCCAGGTACCAGGCGTAGTGGTAGTGGTTCATGGCGAGGTTTGGATCGAGCGCGTTGGCCCGCTGGAACTCCCGCTCGGCCTCGTCCCAGTCCCAATCGAAGTACGTCTTGATCGCCGCCAGGGAAGCATGGGCCAGGGCCAAGTCTGGGTCCAGCATCAACGCTCTTTCCGCGGCTTCTCGCGCCTTGTTCCGGACATCAATGGCAGCCGGGCTGTGGGCGATCGTGATATAGCCGATCGCCAGGCCGGCATACGCAAGAGCATCACCGGGGTTCCTCTCCACCGCCTCATGGAGGTATGCCATTCCCTGTTCGTAATCTTCCGGGGTCTCCTTGTTCAGGTGATACATGCCCTTGAGATACGCCTCGTACGTCTCCGGATTCACCCGACTGCTCGCAGCCAACCTGCTCTCCGCCTCCGGAGTCAGCGCGACCTCGATCTCCCGGGCGATGTCCCGCGCGACGTTGCTCTGGAGGACGAGCACGCCCGCCACGTCGCCGTCGTAGCTCTCCGCCCAGACGTTTGTGTCCGAACCGGCGTGGATCAACTGGGCCGTGATCCGTACCTGGTCGCCATCCCGCACGACCGAACCCTCCACGATGCCGTCCACGTTCAGCTCCTCGGCAATCTCGGAGAGTGGAGTGTCGCCGCCCTTGTACCGCATGACGGATCTCCGCGAGATCACTCGCACGGCGCCCAGTTTCGAGAGCTCGGTGATCATCGCCTCGGTCATCCCGTCGACGAAGTACTCCTGATCGGGGTCGCCGCTCAGGTTCTCGAGCGGGAGGACCGCGAGCGAACGGATCTCGCTGGCGACCGCCGCTCCCGGGCTGGCGGATCGCATGATCGCGTAGCCGGCCCCAGCGACGAGCACCACCGCCACCACGGCGGCGACCGCGCGACGAGACCCAACGCGATGCTTCATTCGCTGCCAGGCGCCTGGCGCCAGGCTCGCCGCGTCCTCGGGGAGCCCGGTGACCCGGTAGAGCCACCACTCGCGGTCAACGCCCTTGAGCGCATGACGCCCCCGATCCTCGAAGTCGAACCCGGAGCCGGACTCCGCGTCCCGAACTGTGCTTGTGACGAGTACCTCGCCTGGGCCCGCCTCCCCCGCCGCCCGGGCGCCGATATGAACCGCGATCCCGCCCGCCGAGCCGTCCGGCGCGTGCTCGACCTCGCCCATGTGGAGACCGCAGCGGATCTCGAGACCGAGGTCGTGTACGCGGTCCCGGATCGCGTGCGAGCATACGATCGCCTGGGCCGGGTTCTCGAACAGCGCCATGAAGCCGTCGCCGGCCTCGGTGACCTCTCGGCCACCCCAGTGGCGGAGCTCCTCGCGGACGATGGCGTGATGCCGCTCCTGGAGGTCGCGCCAGGTGTGGTCCCCGAGCTCCGAGGCCTTCTCGGTCGAGCCGACGATGTCGGTGAAGAGAATGGTCGCGATGGAACGTTCGGGCTGCATGATCCTTGGCTTCAGTGCGGCGTTGCCGAGGAAGCGAGGACCCGTGGCTTTGCGTCCCCAGCTTTGGCCGGGTTTGCTTTTGTCATAGTAATTACGTCAAGCGTACAATGACGCAGACGCGGTGGTCTGTGGGGAGATACTCGTTCTGCTGTAGGTGAGAGCCCTACACACGGGAGAGTTGATCTG
>Ga0255057_10002188_pt1 | contig 10649 bp, 9 predicted proteins | sample Cases_109_6_MG_FD_189022 | JGI IMG/M metagenome (GOLD analysis project Ga0255057, IMG submission 189022) | Seawater microbial communities from Amundsen Gulf, Northwest Territories, Canada - Cases_109_6 | ecosystem: Environmental > Aquatic > Marine > Gulf | place: Canada: Northwest Territories... | reverse complement strand
CGCCCAGGAGGGAGCAATCGACAGCAGGGCGGGCCCGGGCGACCTCGTCGGGGGGACCGGATGGGTGGTGACCGATAACGTTGTTCGCTGGAACCATGGAATCGGGGTGAGCGCGACCACGGGGGCTGTTGTTCAGAGCAACATCATCTACCAGAACGGTCAGATGGGGATGTCCGCCCACGGCGCCGACATCCTCATCGCTGAAAACGAGATCTATGAGAACAACACTGCAGGATTCAGCCAGTCCTGGGAAGCCGGGGGCGGCAAGTTCGTGTTCACGCAAGGCCTAACAGTGCGGGACAACTACGTGCACGACAATCGGGGGGTGGGCCTATGGACCGACATCGACAACATTGACGTTCGTTACGAAAACAACCGGGTTCACGACAACGAACGGATCGGGATCTTTCACGAGATCTCCTATGACGCAGTGATTGTGGGAAATGATGTTCGCGGCAACGGATACGGATTCGAAGCATGGTTATGGGGAGCAGGAATTCTTGTCGCCGGCTCACCAAACGTCGAGATCGTCGGCAACACGCTAGTGAACAACGCTGACGGGATTGTCGCCATACAGCAGAGCCGACCTGACGCCCCTGCCTCATACGGTCCCCTCCTGGTGGAAAGCCTTGCTGTGCACGACAACGACTTGACCGGCAACGGTGGCAGTATCGGAATCGGCCAGGATGTTGGGGACAATGCTGTGTATACGAGCCGCAACAACCGCTTTTACGACAACATCTACGGTGACACCGGAGGAAGCCCGTTCTACTGGTTGAACGATAACCGCACCCTCGAGGAGTGGGATAGCTACGGGCAGAGCTAGAAACGCGACACCACGCCTACGTCCGTCCGCTACTTGGGACTCGCCGACCGTCCCGGGAGGCATGCCAGGCCGGTGTGACTAGTCATAGTCGTATCGGCAACCGCTGGCTTGTGGTTGAGCGTTACGGCAACAGCACGCGTGCCGCCCAGGCGACCGGATCCTCGAGCTCGTGGGAGTGGGGGAAACTCTCGGTTGAAGCCCACATTCTCACTGCCGAGTCGGGGCCCCATCTCTGCTCGATTTCGGCAAAGAACTCGGCTGCGGCGCGGTGGAGGGGACCTTCAAGGTCGATGCCGAGCAGCCGTTGCAGGAACTGCTCTCCGGCCGAAGGCGTGGCCCGGCGACGGTCGATGGCTTCTTGTAGCGCGGGGAGCTCGGGAAGCAACTTGGGGTCGAGTGATCCGAGCACATATTCCGGGAATCCTTCGACAACCGCAACAAACGTCTGGATTTCGGCGAGGTCTTCTTCCCGGTGAGATCCGGTGAAGAGGTCGCTCAGGAAAGATGGATCTTGAACGATTCGTCCGAGTTCCTCCGGGTCGAAGCCTTGTGCCATGGGATCCATGGGCAAGGCCTGCGGGTTGAACTCGAGGCCTGCGATGTAGGTGGAGATTAGATTTCTGAGGCGCTGCGGCGCCCCCGGCATGGCGAACATGCTCGCGTGGATGAGCTCGTTGAGCGCAACCCAAAGATCTACTTGTTTCGAGTCGAGCCCGTGATCTGTCGAGAACTCCTCGATATTGGGAGCCACGAGCCACAGTCCCGAAGAGGACAGCGGTGGTAGGGCTGCTTCGAAGTTGCCCATCACCCGATGGCTGAGGGACCCGGCCATCGACCCAACCTGGAGTCCGACGAGTATGGAGAAGAGCGCCCCCATCGGATTGGAGGGGTCCTCTCTGAGCTTTTCCGCCAGCGGCGTCGCCAAATACTCGAATCCCCGCACTTGTGTCGTGGTCCACTGCCGGCGGTCGACTACGTGGACTTCGAAGTCGGTCTGCGGTCGAATTCCGGGGACATCTGCCAGGAAGTGCCGGGCCGTTTCGACATACTCGTTCCAGTGGGCATCGCTCCCGGGGGACAGCGCACCCTCGTCGCCGGCGATGCTCGTTCCCAGCTCAGCTGCAAGTTCCCAATTGACGGATTCTGAGGACGCGAGCATTTCGGCCAGGCGGTCGAAGATATTGTCGGACATCAGCTCTCCCGAGCGCCCAACCGGAGCACCACCGTTAGCGTTTCTCCGTTTCGATTGACGCCCACGGTCACCTGGTCATCTGGGCTGAAGCGCCGCAAGATCGAAATCAAACCTTCCATGGTGGTTACCGGTTGATCGTCCAATGTCGTAATAACGTCCCCGGTCCGTATGCCGTTTGCGCCGGCGCTGGAGCCATCGAGCAGTTGCGAGACGATGACGCCCACCGGGGCCTGAGCACCATCGGACAGATCCACGAGTTCCGTGGTTCCCTCGATACCGAGAAATGCGTGTCCGCTGCTGCCGGTTGCGATGATTTCGCCCGCCACCCGTCTTACCACTTCGACCGGTATGGCGAAGCCCAGGCCCTCTGCACCGAGGTCGGTCACACCAAGTGCGGTGGTGATGCCGATGAGGCGGCCCTGCGTGTCGACCAGCGCTCCACCGCTCGATCCGCGATTGAAAGGAGCGTCGGTCTGGATCATTCCGAAAAGGTCCTCGGCCGGGGTATCTCCCCGCACCTGCCGGTCGAAAGCCGACAAAACGCCAACGGTGACGGTGGGCCCGCCGCGCAGGCCTAGTGGGTTCCCGACGGCAATAGCGCCATCACCGACGGTGAGTCCCGCACTGCTGCCCAGGGCAATCGCTGTTAGGCCGTCACCGTCGATCTGGATCACGGCCAGATCCGTGAGGGTGTCTGCTCCCAGCACCTCTCCCTCGTACTTACGCCCGTCGGAGAGGATGATGTTTACAGTGGCGGCATCGGTCACCACGTGCTGGTTGGTTACGATATATCCGTTCTCAGCGTCGAGAATCACTCCCGAGCCGGACGCAGTGGGCAGTTCCACCGTTACCACCGACGGCACTACGACGAGAGCTACCGCCGCCGCCTGCGAGTCGACCTTCTGTGAAGAGACCAGTTCCGTTATCACCCGCTCCGTCACGCGGTCGGTGATGGTGTTCTGAGTACGCCCGAGATCGAAGGCGAAAACTCCCGCCACGGCGAGTGTGGCACCGAGAAAGCCCGCCACCACAGGTATGAACCAGGGTCGGGGAGGATCGGGCTCGACCGCGCCTGACTCTGGCACCAGGGTCGGCTCCGGCTGCGGCCAGTCAATCGGGAGTTGATCAGTCTCGTGCATTAGGTTCAATCATATGACTATCGGCGAACATCGGGACGAGGTTGTGGTTTCTGTAATGGTTATCGACCCCGCCGAGCTGGGCTCCGCCGTACAGGACCCAACAGCCGGCGGGGTTGTGACATTCCTCGGCACGGTCCGCAACCATTCTCCAGGCAAGGTCGGAGTCACTCATCTGGTATACGAGGCATATAACGAGCTGGTTGAAGAGAAGATCCTCGAAATCGTGGCTGAGGCTCGCCAGAAGTGGGAGCTTGTGGCGGTAAGGGTCGGTCACCGGCTGGGACTCGTGGAGGTCGGCGAGGTTTCTGTCGGTGTCGCCGTCAGCGCCGCTCACCGGACCGAGGCCTTCGCGGCAGCTCGATACCTGATCGACGAGCTCAAGCGGCGAGCCCCCATCTGGAAGCAAGAGCACTGGCCGGGCGGCGAGGAGTGGATCGAAGGCGCCTGAATTCTGTCCTCCCGGGGGAGGACCGACCGAGCGTAGTGAGGGCGAGGAGGGGGAGCTTCGTTCCCGCCCCCTCTAATGGGGGTCCATCGTGTCTCCGGTTGTGTGGGAGTGTGGTGGCTGAGCCGCTGGCTGGTGAGCACTGTTTCCCCCTGGAGCTGGGATTCCTATCGGAAGATCGTGCCCCGGCTGGTTGGTGAGGGTTGCCTGTAGCGCTCATGGGGTGTCTTCCGTCACCGGTTGCGCCGGTGCCATCTTCCCCCGAGGAAGGAGATTGTTCTCCTCCCCCATGAGGGACGAGTGGGGGAGGCTGGGAGGGGGGTGTTCCCAACAACTGCGTCCTGAGGGGACTCGGCGTGCGATGCGACTGTTGATTATCGATTCGGTCAGACAGGCACCGAACCGGCAGTCACCTGTTATGCACCGCTGGCAGCATGCTCACCTGTAAGCAACAATTCTCCTAGGCGCAAGCTGCCGGCATTCCCGCCGTTGGTGGGCACCACCCACCCCCGGCCCCTCCCACTCCGCAGCAGCGGAGCAGGAGGGGAGGCCTACCCACTATTCAGGCCCTACCCGCCCCAACAGCATTTCTGCGACTTCGCGGACCATGGGGTTGCGGTCGAGGCGGGCCATAGCCAGGGCCTTTTCTACTTCTGGGCCGTCGAATGCACTGAGGGCCACGACGGACCGGCGGCGCACCTGGGGCTTGCCGTTTGCGACAGTTTCGAGCAGCGTCGGTAGCGCCCTCTGATCGCCGAGGGCACCGAGGGCAGCCACCGCCGCCTCGCGGACAATTGACTCGTCGTGGCCGGCCGCGGTCTCTAGCAACCACGGCACCGCCTGAGGAGATCCCAGCTCTCCCAGCGCGGTGGTGGCGGCCTCCACGACTCGTACCGACGGGTCCGATGTGGCGCTCTCAATGACTCCTAGAACGCTTGGCCCAAATTCTCCGAGGATCTCGACTGCCTGGGCCCGTACCTCCTCGTCCGCGTCGTTGGCTGCAAGGTCTGTGAGTGCAGCTTGCACCGGCTTGGTGTGGACGCCGCTGCAGGCCGATGCCGCCAGGCGGCGAATCTCCGGCCGAGCGTCCCGGAGGTGGGGGATTGGATTACCGGAAGCCATCTGTCCGAGAATTTCGCGCTCCGTGGCCATGGCAGCGAGGCTAGGGCGTTGTTAGGGTCATGCGGGCGACGGGCTAGAGGAGGCCGGGTTGCTGTCGGTCAAAGGCGTGGAAGTCGTCTACCACGATGTGATCCTTGTGCTGCGCGGAATCAGTCTGGAGGTTCCGGATGGGCAGATCGTCGCCCTTCTGGGCGCCAACGGGGCCGGTAAAACCACCACCATTCGGGCTATCACCGGCTTGCTCGATGTTCATGAAGGTGACATCACGAAGGGTGAGGTCACTCTCGACGGGAAACCCATCCATCGGCTGCCTCCGTCCAAAATCGTCGAGATGGGACTCAGTCAGGTCATGGAGGGTCGCCGGATCTTCCCCGAGTTCACCGTCGAAGAGAACCTGCGCGTTGGGGGTTTCACCAACAGTGGCAAGGTCGCCGAGAACATGGACCGGATCTACGGGTTGTTCCCGGTCCTGGCGAACCGGCGCAAGGGTGTCGCCGGATACCTTTCAGGCGGCGAGCAGCAAATGCTGGCCATCGGCCGGGCACTCATGTCCGATCCCCGTTTTCTCTTGCTCGACGAGCCCAGTCTCGGTTTGGCGCCGATGCTGGTGGCACAGATCAAGGACATCATTGTGGAGATCAACGCTCAGGGAACCGGGGTCCTCCTCGTGGAGCAGAACGCCACCATGGCGCTGTCAATTGCCACCCATGGCTACGTGATGGAGACCGGGAAGCTGGTGATGGATAAGGCGGCAGACGCGCTCCTGGCGGATGACGATGTGCGCGAGTTCTACCTGGGCCTTGGCGGCGACGAAATGAAATCCTTCCGCGACGTCAAGCATTATCGGCGTAAGAAGAGGTGGGCATGACAGTGCGCGAACGCGGCCTTGGCCAGTTTCTGCGGGCCGACCAGGCTGAGCACGAAGGTCCGCTGCTCGAATTCACTGGAATCCATCTTTCCTTCGCCGGGCTCAAGGTGCTCGACGACGTCTCCTTTCACGTCAACCCTCACGAGTTGTTTGCGATCATCGGCCCCAACGGTGCGGGTAAGACCTCGATGTTCAACTGCCTGTCGGGCGTCTACCACCCTCAGGAAGGCTCGATCCGCTTTCTCGGTCAGGACATTCTGGGGATGAAACCCAACAAGATCGCCGCTCTGGGCATGGCAAGAACCTTCCAGAACGTGGAGTTATTCGAATTCATGACCGTGCTGGAGAACCTCATGCTGGGTCGCCATCTTCACATCAACTACGGCACACCGTCCTCCATGTTGTTCCTCGGTCGGGCACAACGCGAGGAGTTAGAGCACCGGGAAATCGTCGAGGACATCATCGATTTTCTCGAAATCCAGCCGTTCCGCAAGTCCTTCGTCGGAATGCTTCCCTACGGGGTTCAGAAACGCGTCGAGCTTGGCAGAGCGTTGGCCATGGAGCCGCATCTGCTTCTTCTCGACGAACCTGTGGCGGGGATGAACCTCGAAGAGACCGAGGACATGGCCCGTTTCATACTCGATGTGCGTAACGAGCTGGGAGTAGCCATCATCCTCGTCGAGCACGACATGCGCATGGTCATGGACCTGGCCGATCGGGTTCTCGTCGTCGATTTCGGTAAGCCGGTCGCGCTCGGCCCGCCGGAGGAGATACAAACCAATCCGGATGTCATCAAGGCTTACCTTGGTCAGGAACATCATGTGGTTGGAGAGGGAGAGAGTCAATGAGCGTTGCCCCAACAGAGTCCAGGACCGGGGTACTCACCAACCCCGTCCGCCTGCGAGACCGGGCGGAGGCAAAGCCGGGCAAGGTTGCGCTACGGGAGAAGTATCTCGGAATCTGGAGAGAAATAACCTTCGGTGACTATTGGGATGCGGCCGAGACCGTTGCCCACGCCCTGTTGGCCTTTGGCATCGAGGTCGGCGACCGGGTAGCGATTCACTCCGAGAATCGACCCGAATGGTTGTTCGCCGACATCGGTATTCAGGCGGTGCGGGCGACCAGCATGGGCCTGTACCCGACCAACCCGCCGCCTGAAGTCCAGTATCTGTTGGAGAACTCGGGGTCACGGATACTCATTGCCGAAGATCAGGAACAAGTGGACAAGGCCCTCGCGGTCAAGGACCAGCTGCCGGCACTGGAGAAGATCGTCTATATCGAGCCCCGCGGCATCCGTAATGCCTACGAGGATCCAATTCTCCTGTCGTGGGCCGACTTCCTCGAGCAGGGGCGTACGCACCGGGAAGCCCACCCGCGGGCTGTCGACGAGATCATGGCTCAGAGCTCCGAGGACGACATTGCCACGCTCGTCTATACCTCAGGCACCACGGGACCTCCCAAGGGGGCGATGTTGTCGGTTCGCAACATCAACTACGCGATCGCTACTGGGGGGTCTTCGGGCGGATTCGTCGATCCGCCGCCGAGGGAGGACGACCTCATTCTGTCCTATCTGCCGCTGTGCCATGCCTACGAAAGAGCGTTTTCGGAATGGTTCGGGCTTAGTGCCGGATCGGTGGTGAACTTCGCGGAATCCATTGAGACTATTCAGCAGGATCTGCGCGAGATTCAGCCGTCCATTTTCCAGTCGGTACCCCGCATCTACGAGAAGATGCATGCCGGAGTGCTGGTTCGGGCCGCCTCGGCGTCACGCCTCAAGAAACTCAATTACGCCATCTGGATCAAGCAGGCGGACTCCATTGGCCGCACGTTGGAGAGGACGGGCGGCCGTCACACGATCGGAACGAGGATCCGCTACGGCCTGGGGTGGGCGTTCTTGTACAGAGCTCTCAAGGAGCGTCTCGGCTTGCGGCGCTGCCGCCACGCCATTAGTGGTGCCGCCCCCATCGCCCCCGAGATCCTCCGCTTCTTCATGGGTATCGGGGTGCCGATCTACGAGGCCTACGGGATGACCGAGAACGCCATCGTCGCCACCACTAACCGCCCGCAGCGAGTGAGGCTCGGGACGGTAGGCGAGGCCTATCAGGGTGTTGAGCTGCGGATCGACGATGCCACCGGTGAGATCCTGGTCCGCCATGACGCGGTCTTCGTCGGCTACTGGGGCATGGACGAGGCGACTGCCAGGACGATCGATGAGGAGGGCTGGCTTCACACGGGTGATGTCGGTGAGTGGGTGGATGGAACGTACGTCAAGATCGTCGACCGGATGAAGGACATCATCATCACCGCCGGAGGCAAGAACATCTCGCCCTCCGAGATCGAGAACACCCTCAAGACCTCCCCCTTCATCAGCGAGGCCGTCGTCATCGGGGATCGGCGCAAGTTTCTCAGTGCCCTGATTGCCATCGACTTCGAGGTCGTTTCCAGCTGGGCACAATCGAAGCGAATCGCCCACACCACATACCGCGATCTCACAGAGAAAGAGGAGGTGAGGAGCCTCATTCAGAAGGCCGTGGACGAGTGCAATGAGAAGTTCGCCAGCGTCGAGAACATCCGCAAGTTTGCGTTCTTCCCCAAGGAGCTCGACGAGGACGATGGGGAGCTGACTGCTACCCAGAAGGTAAAGCGGGCGGCCATCGAGGACCGTTTCCGCGACCTGATCGAGGAAATGTACTAGTGCGCTACCTGCGCCGCCGTACAACTATCGGGTGCGGAATCTGTGCGGCGGTGTACCAATGACGGAGTTCCTCCAGGCCACCGTCAGGGGGATCTCGACGGGATCGATCTATGGCCTGCTGGCGCTCGGCTTCGTGATCATCTACAAGTCCACTCAGGTGCTGAGTTTCGCCCAGCGGGGCCTCACGATCCTCGGCGCTTTTTGGGGGGTCTATTTCGCCTCGGAGCTTGACCTGAACTTCTGGATCGCGGCCCCTCTGGCCATCGCCTTCGCCGGAGTCCTGGGTGTCACCATCGAGCGGTTGATCCTGCGCCCGATGGTGGGTAAGCCGGTGTTTTCGGTGGCCATCCTGACCATCGGGCTCGACATCATCCTGGTAGTAATCGCCGCCAACTTGATCTCAGTGAATATCAGGACGGTCAACGACCCGTGGGGATTGAAAACAGTCTCCTTCGGCGACGTCGTCATCCCACAAAAGGACGTAGCCACCATCATCGCTGCAGCGCTGTCGTTGGTCCTTTTCACTCTCTTCTTCCGTTACTCACGGTTTGGCCTCGCGATGAGGGCGACCGCAGCGGATCAAGAGGTCTCGCTGGCTCAAGGCATCACGGTGACCAGGGTGTTCGCGTCGTCCTGGGCACTAGCAGCCATGTTGGCGGCCCTGGCAGGCATCCTGCTTGGCGCCGGGACCGGTGTGGCGCCGGCGCTCGGCACGAAAGCAATTCGAGCCCTGCCGGCAGCCGTGGTGGGCGGCCTTGATTCCATCACCGGCGCCATTGTCGGGGGGTTGCTGATCGGCCTAATCGAGGGATACGTCACGATCTATCAAGCCGACTATCTCGGTTTTCTTGGCAACAATTTCTCCGATGTCGTGGCGTGGGTGGTGATGTTCGCCGTGCTGCTCGTGAGGCCCTACGGACTGTTCGGAACCCGGGAGGTGGAACGAGTATGAGAGGGCGTCCCGGGCTCATCACCGACTACCGGCGGGAAATGGCCGTGTTTCCGTCGAATACGAGCGCGGCCTGGTTCGGGATGCTCGTCGTCGTCCTGTTCTGGCTTGGCTTGAACTTGCCGGCCGACCTGGCTCTGCTTGGCGCCACCGCCGCGGTGGCGTCGGTGGGTGCCATCGGGCTCAACATCGTCACCGGTTGGGCCGGCCAAATTTCCCTGGGCCACGCGTTCTTTCTCGGTTTGGGAGCGTATTCGGGTGCGGTTCTGGGAGGTGATTCCGGAGGGCGGGTCACAGGATACGGCTGGGAGATGATTCTGTGGCTGCCGGCGGCAGGGCTGGTCGCAGCGGCCGCCGGTCTCCTGGTTGCGCCGCTGGCCTTCCGACTCAAGGGGCTTTATCTGGCCTTCGTGACGCTGGGTCTGGTGTTCATCGGCGATCACATCTTTCGCGAGTACAAGTCCATGACCGGAGGCCAGGGAGTAGGGCGGTCGGCGGCCCCAGCGGAGATCTTCGGGTGGGAGCTCGGCAAGGACGGCAACGTACTCGGGGTTTTCCTGGAGAAGGAGCAGAAGTTCTACTTCTTCGGCCTTCTGCTGCTGCTGGTGATGGGCCTGTTAGCCAAGAACATGGTTCGCTCCCGCATCGGGCGGGCTCTGGGCGCCATACGGGACCGTGACATCGCCGCCGAAATTTCCGGGGTGCCTTTGGCCCGTTACAAGGTGATCGCTTTTGTCGTTTCCTCGTTCTACGCCGGGATCGCCGGCGCCGTCCTCTGGATGTTTATTGGTTTCATTGAGCCTTCGGAGTTCAACCTGCTGCTTTCCATTGAATACATCGCCATGGTCCTGATCGGCGGCGTTGCCACCATCTCCGGATCGATCATGGGCGCCACCTTCATTACATTCTTACCTCGGATCGTCGATTGGGCTTCCGGGTTTTTGCCCTTCATATCCGATTCGCTCACCGAGGGGGTTCTGACGGCTCCGCAGGTGGAGGAGATGCTGTTCGGGGCCCTGATCATTGTGTTTCTCATCGTCGAGCCCCTGGGCCTATACGGCCTATGGATCCGAATACGCAATTATTTCAAAGCATGGCCGTTCAGCTTCTGAATGGCCATGTGGTTTGTGGGGTTGGGGCCCCGTGAACATTGCGATGAGCCCTTGGGTGAAGAGCCGGGGGTAGGCATGGCCGTTCAGCTTCTGAATGGCCATGTGGTTTGTGGGATTGGGGCCCCGTGAACATTTGCGATGAGCCCTTGGGCGAAGAGCCGGGAGTAGGCATGGCCCTTCAGCTATTGAATGGTGGGCTTTGTGCCCTACGGCGCGTCCCCAATCTCAGTTATCAACAAGCAAACAAGGTACAGCCAAGCGGCATTGGCTCTTTGAGGGGCCATATTCAACCTGAGCAACT
>Ga0255057_10002187_pt1 | contig 10650 bp, 9 predicted proteins | sample Cases_109_6_MG_FD_189022 | JGI IMG/M metagenome (GOLD analysis project Ga0255057, IMG submission 189022) | Seawater microbial communities from Amundsen Gulf, Northwest Territories, Canada - Cases_109_6 | ecosystem: Environmental > Aquatic > Marine > Gulf | place: Canada: Northwest Territories... | reverse complement strand
CAGGTTTGTCGCCGCTCTGAGCCTGACGCAAAAGCTGTTCGATTTCGTCCTGGCCAACTTGTTCTGAGTCGTCCGCCATGGGATTCCATTCCTCGTGCGGGATGAATGTCTGCGAGGTTTTTCACCTGTTCGACAAAATTACCTTAGCGTTGTCAAAGCACTAGCGCTCAATGAACGAAAACTTGCTGAAGATCGCTTCATGGAGCAACGGCTTGCCTAGAGCCCGGTTGGTTTTCTCTAAAATCTTGCGTTTGATCAAGCCCAACCCGGCTTCCGTGAGATCGGTGACCGCCGTGCCGCGAATCGTGACCAGGATTTGCTCCCGTATGCGAATCTGGTTGGCTTCATAGAGTTGGAAAAAATCACCTTCTTCTTCTGCTAGCACCGTGCCATACAATTCGAAATCGACATTCAAGCTACTGCCGGTCTCGGGATTGTAGGTCAGCACGTGGTAGGAACCGAGGCTGACTTCTCGCATGTCTCGCAATGCTAGCAAATTTGCCTCGGAACTATCGCCGGATGCTTGGCCATCCCTTTCCACCTCTTGGGCGGCGTCAGCGGCCGCGAGCTTCTCTGCAATCTCAGCAGTCTCTGAAGCCGAGGGCAGCAACATCGAAGCGCAGGCCACTTCCAGCAGGACAATGACCGAGATAAATGCCAGAGCCTTGACGGCTGTCATGATGCCTGACTTCTTCGAGGTGCCTATTTCATCGGCAGGTTTGTCTTCAGTTGTTTCTGCCATGATTCTAGTTCCTAATTTGCAAACAATCGTTCAGTCGGGATAACTGCCTACTCGATGGAGTTCCACGCGGCGAGTTGTTTTCAGGATCGTTAGGTCCCTTACAAGTCTAGGTTACAGTTTTACCTCGGATTCTCCGTCGCCGCTGAGGTCTTGGACCCGTTCGTCCCACATCAGGATTTGCACTCTCGAATTACGCAGTAATCGGTCCGGATCGACTCCATTGTAAAGCGGTTCTCCCGCCCCGGCGGGGCCCAGCCGAATGCGACTGGGGTCAATCCCCTGTTCGATCAAAAAGTGCATGGTGTTGCGGCATCGCTCATAGGCCAAATCCCACTCGTCGCGAAAGTCGCCGTTGGGATCGATCGGCCTGCGTGTGGTGTGGCCGCGGATTTCAATCTTTTGAGGCTTACCGGCGATCTGCTCAATGATCCGCTGCAAATCCCGCTTATTGTCTTCCGTGAGTTTCGTGACGTTTTCCCTGAAGAAAATCACTCCTCCAATCGAGGAGTCGTCCCCGGGCCGCACGATCTGGACCCGTTGGTGATCCCCCGTGACGGATTTCACTTCCTGACCGCCCTTCTTGATGTCTTTTCTCTTTGATCGCCCCATCGAGGGAACTGCGTTCGGCAGCATCGCGCTTCTCGGTCGGCTGTCGCCGGGAATCATGGAGGCTGGCGACATGTCGTGGCCAAACTGTTGTCGAAACGATTCGACCATCGCCTGAAACTTCTCGTCTTTCTTCATCTCGCTCATCGACACGAGCATGATGAAGAACGTCAGCAACAGCGACATCATGTCGCCGAAGGTGACGATCCATTCGGGGATGCCAGGTTCTGGTTCTTCTTCGATAGCCATGGTTTTTTGGACTATAGGCTGTAGGCTTTAGTGCTACAGCGCAGGGTTGAGATAGAGCAGTCGTAGTAAATGTCTAATGACGAAGGACTAATGACGAAAGAAGTCCGAATGTCTAATGTCGAATCACTCTTGCATTGAAGGTAATAGGTGCAGTCACGCTTTTTCGAGTTTCGGATTTCGTCATTCCTTCGTCATTGGGTATTTCGTCATTCGTTATTGCCGGCGCAAGGTCGCTAGCGACCCTGCGCTGTAGTATTAGGCTGGAGGGGAAATCGAAGGATTGACCTCTCTGGCCTCTCGACCCTAGACTCTGGACCTGTTTATGCCGCATTGTTATTCGTGCGTAACTTGGGTGGAATAAACGTGTTGAGCTTCTGCTCGATCACGCGAGGATTCTCACCTGACTGGATCGCCATGATGCCCCGCACGATGATCTCCATCGCCAGCAACTCTTGCTTGTTGGTGAATCCGAGTTTTTCGGCGAACGGCAGGAACACGACGTTCGACGCGATGGCTCCATACAAAGTGGTGAGCAGCGCCACCGCCATGCCTTGGCCGATTTTGGAAGGGTCGCTCATGTCGCCCAGCATGATGACCAGGCCCATGAGCGTGCCGATCATGCCAAACGCTGGCGCGAATCGTCCCATGCAATCGAGCAGTCCCTTGCCGTCGCGGTGGCGGGTGGCGACCGCGTCGAGTTCCGTGCGGAGAATGTCTTCCATCAACTCGGGGCGTGTGCCGTCGACCGCCATCTGCACGCCCAGGACGATGAACGGGTTTTCAATGTCGTCCAGCCGGCTTTCCAGGGCCAGTAGTCCGTCGCGTCGCGCGGTTTCCGCCAGGCTGACAATTTCTTCCACCAATTCGGGAGCCGAATCGAGTTTGTAGATCAGCACTTTCAACGACACGCCAAAGACACTCAGAAAGTTCCTCAGCGGATAAGCGATCAGGGTGGCCGCGATGGAGCCTCCCACTACCACCATCACCGACGCAGGGTCGAAGAACGCGGCGAAGGAGCCACCGCCCAAGATGATCGACGCAACGATCAACGAGAAGGCAACGAAAACACCAACTATAGTTGCTATATCCATCGATCTGTCAGATCAAGGAGTGAAAAACGAAAGGGATCGATTTTTGGGCAAAGTGCATACCAGAGGCCTCGGATCCGAGGCCTGGAAAGCAACCTTGCGCCTGGTCAACCATAGCATTGCCGACTATCAGTCGCCCGGGCATTGGGCCGTCTCATCACCGGGGAGCGACCTACGACCGTCACAGCCGAAACAAACCGGACACGCCTGGTGATTTAGCCCGTATAGGCCTCAGGCAGCAAGCGTTTGTTGCGGTGGTAGTCGATCGTCCGCTCCAATACTTCCTCGGGTGTATCGGCCACAACGATCCGATCACCCAGGGTTAGGGTAATGAACGTGTCGGGCCGCTGTTCGACGTATTTGATCAATTCTGCGTTGAGAATAAACGCTTCGCCGTCGAGCCGCGTGAGCTTGATCATGTCGTGCTCGCTGATGGGGTGACTGAGGGGTGACTCCGGCCGCGAGCCGTTCTACCGCGAAGGCTCGACGACCGGTCTTCAAACGTAGCTTACGATTCCTGGGGTTTCCTACCGCTGCAGCGCCAGTAGCTCGTCGAGCAGTTCCTGGGCGACAGAGATGACTCTCGCGCCGCCTCGGTATTGCGTCGATGCCAGAATTAGCTGAATCAGGTTCTGCCCGATGTCGGTATTGGACAGCTCGACCGCTCCAGCGGTGAGCGACCCGATGCCTAGTTCCCCCGGCGTGCCCAGAATCGGGTCTCCGGAGTTCACGCCGACGTCGAACAGACTGTCGCCCACTTGCGTCAAACCGGAGTTGTTCGAAAAGCGAGCCATCACGACTTGACCGACGACACGCTGAGTACCATTGCTGAACTGACCTTGGATGAGACCGTCATTGGTAATGATGAAGCTGGTCAACACCCCGGGAGGAAAGCCGTCCTGGCTGGTCACACTGAGTGAGCTAATTGGGTTGCCCTGGGCGTCGGTTTCACCCAGCGACTTGATCTGAGTGAAGTTCAGTTCGACTTCCAGAGGCGATTCCGAAGCGGTGATGTTTCTCTGAATGCTGACCCGATTTTGAGTCGCACTAGTAAGATCGCCGTTGCCGTCGAACTCGAGCAGACCGTCCCCGACAACGGTTGTCTGGGAGTTGAACGGCTCGTTATCAACACTGGTGGCATACCACCGATAAATGGTGCTGTTGGAAGTCTTTTCCTCCAATGTCGTGGTGATCCGCACCTTCAGCGGCAAACCGAGCGAATCGTAGACAATCATTTCGGTGGAAGTACCGGGGCCATCGGCCGCTTGGGTTTCAGAGAATGAAATCTGCAACGACTGAGAAGTCGTCTGACCCGTGGGCGTGAGTCGGAAAGCGGTCAGGGGAACCTCGAGCGCGTTTTCCTCGCCCAGATTGCTGGTGATGACGATCTTGCCGTTCACAATGGAAACGCTGCCGGCCGTGGGGAACGGCGTGGCTGGCACGTCCGAAGTGGTGTCGATACCCATCGCGTCGCGCATGAAGTCGATAAGATCTTGTATGGTCGTGTCCGTTGCTCCCACGACAAGCGGATCGCCTGTGATCGCCAATGTCTTAGGAGTCATTGCGACTCCATCTTTCTCGGCCGAGAAAGTCAACGTACCGGCCTCGAAGAAATCCTCGACATACGTTTCCCCAATTCGCACGACCAAATCGATCAAGCGTGTTCCCGTTTGGGCGACGGGGCCGTCAAGGTTTACCAGCGCCCCCAGATCGGCGTCGGGCACGTTGTCCACAAAACTCGTGTCTCCCACGCTGATGTTGCCCGTGTCTACTCGGCGGAATTCGGCGGTATCCGTCGAAATGTTCCGATAGATGCGAATTTGATCAAACGTGCCGAGCGGGGCTAAATCAGTGAGATCGAGATGAATTTTACCACCCCCAGCGGGGATCGACTGCGTGCCGATCTTTGCAGTCGGGCGCGTCTCGATACTGTTTGCCGTGTCGAAGTAGGTGATGTAGTAATTATAACTGCCGGCAGGGATCACCTTGGTGTCGAGCGGCGTTTGAGTATTGAAAGCCGCTCCATCGGCTGTGGTATCGGAATAGACGGTCGTCACGTTGTTCGCAATCGTTGTCAAAGGATAGAAGGTGGAACCGTTTGCTTCGGTCCGATAAATCCGCCTGCCGAAGGTAAAATCACCACTACCGGTGGGCAGGACAGCCAGGTCGATTTGGGCAGGTCCTAGGGCGGTGTTGTCGACCGAAAGCGGTGCCGATATCGCGCCTTCAAAACCATTTACATCGAGAAACGCCACGCGATATTGAACGATGCCCGCCCCCGGCCCAACGCCGACGGTAGGAGTACCCGTCATGAGGGAAACGCTCGGGGCTATTGCCTCTTCAATGTCGTTGATGTTGAACCCCGCGGCCGAAGGTGGCTGGCTGATCGTGCCGTCGCCCAGGACAACCGATTCGGAGATCGAAGGCGTCGCTCCCAGATCGACCGACGGATTGAGCACGCCGCTGAAGTTGACTGTCCGAGTCGCCTGGGCCACGCGCTCCTTACCCAGCGGAATCGAGAGTGGTATCAGGTTGTCCGTGACAATCTCGAAGTCGTCGTTCACGCCGTAGCCCAACAGTCGTTGCCCCGTGGGAGTGACCACCTCGTTATCGGCGTTCAGTTTCAATTGCCCGTTGCGGGTGTAGAACTGGTTGGTGCCCGATTGGACGATGAGAAACCCATCGCCTTGGATGGCCAGGTCCAGGGGGTTGGAGCTGATTTCGATCGTACCCTGCGTAAAGTTGGGCGTGATTTCCGACACCTTCACACCCAAGCCGATCTGACGAGGATTCGTACCGCCCGAATTGGTGCTCGGTGCGGAGCCAATGCTGATGGTTTGCAGAAACTGGGTCGCGAAGGCCGCTTCCGATTCCTTGAAACCGACCGTCTGTGAGTTGGCGACGTTGTTGCCCACCACGTCGATCGTGGTTTCGGCCGCTTGCAGACCCGTCAAAGCTGTGGTTAATGCTGATTGAAGACCCATGGTACACTCCCTGTGTCAGTGAAATTGCTGATTGAATTGGTTAGTTAGTTACTCAGAGTGAAAACTTCTGCTGACCTGTTCTGCATAAAAGCACTATTTTCGCTGCGTGGGCTATCGGCCGTCGGCTTTCAGCAAGAGAACCGCCAAACGAGACGCCTTTTCTGGCTGATAGCCGATAGCTGACAGCCGACAGCCTTCACTTAGTTTGCCGGCGGTCGAATTTCTCCTACGTTGTTGAGCGACACCCTCACGCGGCTGGCAAATTCGATTTTCTGCACCTTTTCGGTGATGGGCTCTCCCTTCCGATCGGCGTCGGAGACTATGTCGACAAAAGTCGTCGACTTTCCCTGGGGAAGCTCACCCACCAGTTTGCGGTCGCCCAAGCCCGTGTTGTCGGTGCGATAGATGCTTTTCAGGCCGGTTGTTTCCGGCAGGTTGTTCAGTTGAATGGCGCCGCTAAAGTCGGAGGCACCGTCGGTCGACGCGGGAATTTCCATGCCGAACAGAGTCCCCTCGTCGCTTTTCCAAACCACTTCGTACATGTATTTGCCCTCGGCAATGCCTCCTTCTTCCTTCGCAACGGTAGCGGTAGCTCCCACGGCCAGGTCGAGTAACGGCTTGCCTCCGGCGATGGTCACCAATTTCACGATGCCCGACACACGTTGCCCCTCATCGTTGAGCGCCACCACGTCGGCTCCGATGAGGTTGGTGGCGCTGGAGATGTTTTGTCCCAGCAACACGGCGTTGAGCGTCTCGGTGAGTTGCTCGGTGGCGCCCACTTCGCGAATCTGGCTAATTTGGGCGAGTAGATCGGCGTTATCCAGAGGATTCAACGGGTCTTGATTCTGCAGCTCGGCGATCATCAACTTCAAGAAGTCGTCAAGGTCCACCTGGTTGAGCGCACTGGCGACGCCAAACGGCTGGTCGCTGGTCGCCGAATTGATGTTTGGTAGTTGTGACATGCGGTTGGTGCCTTTGTTTGGGTCAGTAGGCGGAGACTTCTCTTAAATTCTCACGTCCAGGCGGCCATCGGTGACCGTGCTGATTGGGTTGATGTGCCGAGGGGACAAAGTCGTTTCCAAGTGGCCGGGCTCACGCTCCCCCGGAGAAGAGGCCGAGTCCGCTCGTGACTGTCGCGCTTGGCGGTCGTTCGGGCCGGAGTTGCCCGTTTCCTGTCCGCCGTCGCGACGAACGTCCACGTCGAATTTCTCGATGCGAATTTCCTGTTCGGCCAGCCGCTCCCGCAGCGCCGGCAGGTTATCCAACAGTACGCTGCGCGCGGCGGCCGTCTCAGCTTCGACTTTGGCCGACACCACTCCCTCGTGCACGGTGATCGAAATCCGCAATGACCCCAATTCCGGAGGGCTCAACCGTAGCTGGATTTGACCCTCTCGTACGTGGGCCGTTTGAAACGCTCGGCTCACACGCTGCGCAAAACGGGCTCGGTCGATAGTTGACACCAGGTCCAAGTCAGCGTTGACGGTCGATCCCTCACCTGTCGGGCCAGTCGGCGAACGCAAGACAGCGGCAGCGGCTTCGTCACTTGCAGAGTTCACCACTGCCGGCGAACTGGGACTGGATTGCACGGGCGAGGCTTCCTTAGCAACGCTGATATTCTCCTGGGTCCCCACAACCGTGTCAGGCTCCGCCAGAGCCGGCTCACTGGCCCGAGGCTCTTTCGGCTCGTGCGAGGAAGTCGCTCGATCGTTCGATTCTTCAGGCGTCTCAGCTTCTACGGCAACGGAGCCCTCAGCTTCTACGGCCACGGAGCCCTCAGCTTCTACGGCAACGGAGCCCTCAGCTTCTACGGTAACGGAGCCCTCAGCTTCTACGGTAACGGAGCCCTCAGCTTCTACGGCAACGGAGCCCTCAGCTTCTACGGCAACGGAGCCCTCAGCTTCTACGGTAACGGAGCCCTCAGCTTCTACGGCAACGGAGCCCTCAGCTTCTACGGCCACGGAGCCCTCAGCTTCTACGGTAACGGAGCCCTCAGCTTCTACGGTAACGGAGCCCTCAGCTTCTACGGCAACGGAGCCCTCAGCTTCTACGGCAACGGAGCCCTCAGCTTCTACGGCAACGGAGCCCTCAGCCTTGGCAGGAGGCGCTTGTGTTGCTGATTTCGGTCGCTCGACATCGCGCGTGGTGGCGCGCTGGGAGTGTTTTTCGACGGCGATTGTCTGGGCCAGCTGCTCTATCGGTCGGTCGGCTTCACTCTTTGCCCGCTCGGAGAAATCTTTGTCCGCTGGTTCTCCGTCGGAATCGGCGATCAGGTCGCTCGCCGGCAATTCCGGGCCTTCCTGAGCTGGAGAATCATTGTCTTGGGGCGGCTCAACGAAAACTGCCTGTCCATCGGCTTCCGCTTCCGTGAATTGGTCGTATTGGTTCACAGGGGGATTCACCTCAATGGTTTTGGCGAACTGCTCGGTGGCCGCCTGTGGCTCAGGCTCACTTTGGTTCAGGTAATTCTCAACCGACGGGGCATCAATTACAGACGCTTCGATGGTGGGTTCCGTCGTTACCTCGACAGTGAGAATCTCTTCTGGAACAACCTGGGTGCCGAGTAGAAGCTCGGCTGCCTCGGTCAACTCAATCACGTCGGACTGGTTATCTTCTTGGACTTCTAGCGTCTCAGTTGCCGCGTCAGACGGAGCGTCGGACGTCGTCGGAGCTTCGTCGTACTGGGGGGAAGCATCTTGCTCGGGGTTGTCTGTCAACGGTTCGTCTGACTGCTGGACGGGAGGAGTTTCGGTTCCTTGATTCGGTTCTCCTTCGACGGTGCTCGACGCGCGCGCAAGCAGGTCGTGAAATTGACCGTCATGCGGCGAATTGGGCTGTTGCGACTTTGTTTCGGCGCGCGGCGCAGTGATCTGCAATAGTTGGGAAATTGGGGAACTGCTCATCCGTGAGCCTCTTTTTTCGTAGCTGATTCAATCTTTCCCACAGAGGTTCCCACGGAGGGAAGATTCGGCACTGAGGTCGATTTGAAACCGGCTGTAGAGTTATCTGTCTTGTTGTTTGAGTTGCTGGAGTTCCTTGAGTTTGCCTTCGATATATGTTTTCTCCGGATGACCTTCCAGCATTTGATCGTAGATCTGTTTCAGCATGTCTATGTCATCGGGTGTGTCGAACGTGCGAATGATGTCTTGACGACTTCGGTCCTTCAGGCCGTTCAACAGAAGGATGACATCCTCGATGCGCCCTTCCCTAATCCACTGAACGAGCAAAGGTTTGGCTTGCTTCTTCGCGGTAAGGTTCTCCAATTGATTACGCACGGCCACGAGTCCCGATTCTAATGCCCTTTCTCCCCGTTCAACCAGGTACTGTTCCACTTCCTGACGAAACGTTTGATAGCGTGCCGTGGCGACATTCAGTTTTTTGAACTCTGCCTTGAATTCATTTAGTTGTTTCTCCAAGTCGTCCTGCTTCGACTGCAAATGGAGGGTTGCTACCTGACCGTATTCAATCTGCTGGTCGTACGAAGACTCTTCTGGAGGAATATCATCCTCCGGGGGGCCATGCGATTTGGCGATTTTCTCTAGGTCGATGTCGTGCAATATGGAAACGATGCGAAAGAAGTGTTCGTCGTCCAGTTTTCCGGAACTGCGCAGATATCCGAAGCCAGCCACGAGCGTAATGACCGTCGCGGTGCAGAAATAACCGATCAGTGGGAACAAGAGGCGAATCATTGCAGCCACGATTGATTCACCTCCTTCGAGCGCGATGCAATTTCGTCCAACTCTCTTACTTCTGCTCGACTTAGGGTTTGTTGGTGTTCGAGTCTTTGTCGCTCGTTGAGCTTGTCCAGGACTCGCACCTGTTGGTCCGCCTCGATCACGTTCTGTCGGCGGCGTTCGACTTCGGTGGACAACACTTTGGAGTGGTCCCGGAGAGTGCTTTGTTGGGCTCGCAAAACGGCTTGATAACGCTGTGCTTCCAGCAGGCTGTTGACGCTGGTGGTCGCTCCCTTAGTCGCGCGGCGCTGAACATCTTGTAGAGCAAGGATTTCATCAGCGATGGCCAATTGTTGTTCTTCGAGCTTGTGTACCGCGTGATAGGCTTCCGCGAGCTTCCCCCGCAGCTCGTCGCGATGAGACTCGCGGAGCTTGCGGAGAGTTGCCAGACGAAAGCGAAACTTAGCCATGTGCGTTCATTATCGACCTCTGCGCTTCTAATGAGCCTAGGGCGACCAACGGAAGCCCGAATTTCGCTAGCAAGCGCTAAAGCCAGGGCTCATTTGTCGCGCAGTCATCGATAAAACGAGTTATTGGTTGATTCAGGATTCAGTTGCCCTACTTGTGGCCGCTTCGGGCTCGGACTGAGTGGCAGCGACCGCGTTGCCGGAGAGCAGTTGTTTGCACTTGTGTGCCAGTCGCGTTAATGTGGTGCGCACCTCTTCCAGGGACATCCGCTCGTCCATTTCTTGTTTGAGCAGGGCATGAATTTCTTCGCGCATCGCGACAGCGACGTCGATCTCTCGATTGGTCCCCTTGCGATAAGCGCCGATTGCCAAAAGGTCTTCGTTTTCGTGGAGCACTGCCAGCAGACGACGCAGGAGCTGGGCTCCCTGTTTGTGCTCTGGCTCGGAGACCTGGTTCATCAACCGGCTGATGCTGCGCAACACGTCGACAGCGGGAAAATGTCCCTTTTCAGCCAACCGCCGCGTAAGCCAAACATGTCCGTCCAGTAAACCTCGCATCGTGTCGGCGACAGGCTCGTTCTCGTCGTCGCCTTCGACCAACACGGAGTAGAAGGCGGTGATGCTGCCTTGCGGGGATAGTCCGGCGCGTTCCACCAGTTTTGGCAGCAGCGAAAAGACCGACGGCGGATAGCCCCGAGTAGTAGGCGGCTCGCCCGCCGAAAGACCGATTTCTCGTTGCGCCAGGGCGAATCGCGTGATCGAGTCCATCATCAACAGCACGTTCTTGCCCAAGGAGCGAAAGTATTCGGCGATGGTAGTGGCTGTGTAAGCGGCTTGCACTTT
>Ga0255057_10002186_pt1 | contig 10653 bp, 12 predicted proteins | sample Cases_109_6_MG_FD_189022 | JGI IMG/M metagenome (GOLD analysis project Ga0255057, IMG submission 189022) | Seawater microbial communities from Amundsen Gulf, Northwest Territories, Canada - Cases_109_6 | ecosystem: Environmental > Aquatic > Marine > Gulf | place: Canada: Northwest Territories... | reverse complement strand
CCGTACACGCGGATCGACATCCTTCAGTCTTCGCGCCACGTCGAGGTGACTGTCGACGGGGTCAAGGTCGCCGATACCCACCAGCCCCGCCTGCTGTTCGAGACCGGGCTCCCGGTGCGGTACTACATCCCGAAGACCGATGTGGCCCTGGATCTCCTCACCGATTCCGATCTGCATACCGCCTGCCCGTACAAGGGCACCGCCGACTACTGGCATGTCCGCACCCCCGGGGGGCTGGTCGAGAACATCGTGTGGGGCTACCCCACGCCGTTGCCCGAGTCCCTTGAAGTCGGCGGGTACGTCTCCTTCTACAACGAGAAGGTTGACATCGTGGTCGACGGAGAGCTCCAGGACCGCCCGAAGACCAAGTTCTCCTAGGAGGGTGCTGAACAATGACGAGTACTAGGGGCCGCCGCTCGCTCGAATGTTGCGGTGACTCGATTTTTGTCGGCCGCGTCGGCCCGCCGGAGGATTGCTCAGCACCCTCCTAGGCCTCTCCGAGGCGGTCGCGTAGCGACTCGATCGCGTCGATCGCCTCTGATGCCTGGTCTTCCCCGATCGTGGGGAGGTTTGCCGACCGCGCCTCGTATCGCGATGGGCGGCCGCGGCCGAGGCCTTCGTCTGGATCGACGACAGGATCGGCTTCCGGTGCCGGGTCCCGCAGGTCGACAGTCACGGTGTCGTCCTCGACGCTGACCGCCACGTCGTTTCTGCCGGTAGACAGAATGGCTTCGGCCATTTCCTTGGCGTAGCCCACCAACTCGATGGTCTCGGCTGCGGTGAGCTCACGCAGTTCTTCAGCGAACCGCTGGGCATCGGATCGGGTTGCTGCGGCCAGCTCTTTTGCCGTCTCCACGATCTCGTCGGCGTTGGCCCTCGCTTGGGACACGAGCAGGTCGCGGTCCTCGAAGGCCTCGGCAAGGAGCCGTTTCTGATCGGCTTCGATGGCGGCGGTTGCGGCGAGGACGTTTTCCAGCGCGGCTTCGGCTCGCCCGCTGAGGCGTGCGGCGTGATCGGCAGCGGCGTCGAGGATGCGGCTGGCTTCGGTGGTATCGACGGCGCCTCTGCCGATCGGTTCGCCGGCCTTGGCGAGCGAGTTTGTGGCGGCCAGCTGGTGGAACCCGTTCTCGGACATGACTTGAGACTCGTGCAGGTCGGTTTCGAGCCGATCGGCGCGCATTTCGGCTGCCCAGACCGCAGCCTCGAGTTCGGCCATGGCCTCGGCGACGTGGTGCAGATAGACCGTCACTTCGGTGCGGTCGTAGCCTCTGCGCCAAGCTCGCCATCGTCCTGCCCGAGAACTCTGACTTTCCGGCACATCGAATGTGCGCCGTTGAACCTCTGAGGATCCGAGATCGATCGAGAGCCCCTTTTGCTGCGACGTTTAGCAGAATAGCTAGTCCTCGGCTTCGGGTGGTGGACATGCAATACGACAACACCTCGACGCGTTGCAGTTTGGGACGCTCAGGAGGAACGGATGCCTGCCGATTACGCCCTGCTCATCATCCGAGTTGCCGTTGGACTCGTCCTGTTGGCCCACGGTGTCAAACATGCCAAGGGCAAGGAGAAGACCACGGCGTGGTTTGACAGCATCGGGTTCCGCCAGCCCGGGCTGCAATGGTTCGCCTCATCGGCGTCCGAGATCGCAGTCGGCCTGCTGCTCGTCGTGGGGCTGCTCACGCCGTTCGCAGCCGCCGGCCTCATCGCGATCATGGTCGTCGCCTACTTCTCGGTACACCGCCCTGCCGGGTTCTGGGTCACAGCGCGCCCGGATGAAGGGTGGGAGTACGTGTTCGTCGTCGCCGCCAGCGGTTTCGCCATAGCAGTCGGGGGTTCGGGGTCGGTAGCGATCGACTCGTGGATCGGGATAGCCGACAATCTCGACGGCTGGATCGGCTTCGGAATCGCCGTACTCGGGGTGGTTGCGGCGCTTGCGCAATTGGCGACGTTCTACCGGCCGAGTGAAGCGGTGGGTGACATCGACGAGCAGAAGTCAGCCCAGGGTGCCTTCCCGCAGAGCTAAAGGAGCCGGCTACTTCTTGTTCGTGCCGTAGAACATGTTCCTGATGCGCGCTTCGACCTCTTCGGGATCTGCATCCTCGACGCCGTTGCTTGCTGCAAAAATCTGACTCAGCCTGCTCGAAGTGACCTCGGCGTGCCGAGCCCGGTTCTTTTTGGAGTCACGCTCCTGGCGCTTGTGCTTCTTCCAAGCCATAGGCCTCTATCGGCAAGGATTTGCTCTGACCTGAGTGATTCAATTCGCGTCCTTGCACAAGGTGACTAGTCCGTGTTCAGGACCAAGAAATCGCCCTCTTTTGTGACTTCCATGGCGAAATCGAAGGCGTCGACGGCCAGGCAAAGCTCGAGATCGTCATCGTCGATGGACGGCGTGTCGAGGAGCCGCTTTGCTCCCGAACCGTTCCGCAGCGCCTCCATCATCATCGGCACGTCGTGCAAGGCTCCGGTGAGCAGCGCCGTCAGAAGGGCCGCTGTTGCGTCGTCCTCGTCGGCCGGTTCGACTCCATTGAGGCCGGCAGCAACGATGGTGACCTCCGGTCTTCCGGCGACACCCCGCACTGTGGCGGAGGCGACAACGAGGCTGGTGGCAATGATCGGGGCGGCTCCCGAAGCGCGGGCGGCGATGACGCTCCGGGTCCCCGCCGAGGTCCTCATCACGACCGTCCCGCCACTGAGATCGGAGCGGGCAAGCACCTCGGCCGGCGAGTTGCCGAGATCGAAGTCGTCCGGACGGATTCCCTCGTTCTCGCCGCACAGCAGTGCGTCACCGAGCAGGCGGGCAATCTGCCTTGCCTCGTCGAGGCTGTCGGTGAGGATGAGACGCTCAACGCCGGCGTCGAAGAGATAGGCGGCCGTCGAGAAGGCACGAAACGTATCGATCACGAGCGTCGGGCCAGCAGCCTCGGATGCGCCGGCGATGCCCGCCTTGTGGATGATCGTGGGCGCCATCGGCAGCGATGCTACCGACTGCCGCTGGTTTGTCCCCAGCCCTAGGGTGGACCCACCGATGCTCAAGAACATGTTCCGGGCCTCCGCGCTCGACTCGGACTTCTACGACGAGGTCGAGCACGATCCATCACTGAACAGAGAGGTGGTCTTTGTCGTCGTGTTCGCCAACACGTTTGCCGCGGTCGGTTCCTGGATCGGTATCGGCGAGGTCGCCGGCCTCGGCCTATGGGAGACCCTCCGCGACTGGTTCGGCATCGGGACCTGGAGCGCACCCAGCGAGGGGGGCTTCCTCTTCCTCTTGGCCGCCAACGTGGTCCTGGCCCTCGTCGGGTGGGTTGTCTGGGCGGCAAGCACCGGGTTCATCGGTAGCCGGCTGTTCGGGGGCACCAGCGACTTCGGAGAGATGATGCGGGTCCTCGGCTATGCGCAGTCGCCGCGTGCGATCGCAATTGTTCCCTTGCTGGGACCTGTGGCCGGCGTATGGACCCTGGTGGCGTCCGTCGTCGCCATCCGGCAGGGTCAGGACTTCTCGACGGCGAAAGCGATCGGGAGTGCCATTGGGGGCTGGGCGGTGTGGTTTGTGCTCCAGCTCACCGGATCGGCGATCGGGGCGGCGCTGTTCGCCTAGCGACTTTCTAGGGGGGGGAGTCCCGGCGTAGGCGAGGAGGGGGCTAAGCCGCCTCTCCGCGCCGCACCACTTGCCAATCCTGGCGCCACGACTGGTTCGATCGCCAGAACACCCATGAGCCGAGCCCGGCAAAGATCGGTGGGATGAAGGAGAGTCCGCGGAAGAGCAACACACCCGCCGACAACAATGCGGCGTCAGCACCCGCTCCCCAGCCCAGGGTGAGCAGCCCGATGTAGCCGAGATCGACGAGTCCGAGCCCTCCCGGGCTGACCGGGATGATCACCAGAAATCGGCCCAGCGAGAACGCCAGAATCACCCATGCCGCCGAGACCTCGTCCGCCGATACGCCCACTGCCCGCAGCGACGCCAGGAACAGGCCGGCCATCGCCCCTTGATTGAGCATCGTGGCCAGCGTGATGGCCTTCCACCGCTTCGATGCGACGGCGGTCACGTTGACCCGGAACTGCAGGGTCGCTGACACGATGTCGACCGAGGCGCGCCCGAACCAGCCCAGAACCTTGTTGGTCACGCGGTCGAGCGCCTCGCCGACCCGACGGGCAGCCCTCTCCGAGCGGAGGATTCTGCTCAACAGCCAGACGACGCCCGCGACCACGGCGGCCCCGGCGAGCGAGACCACCCACATCCATTGAGTCACATCACCGGTGAGGGCGACCGCGGCCACGGCAACCACGGGGAGCGCCAGGCGAACCAGCTGATCCCAGACCCCCGCGGTGAGAAGGCCGCTTGTCACCGCACCCGGAGTGAATCCCCAGGAGAGAAACATGACGTACTGGACCGGGATGGCGATGGCCCCGCCGGCCGGAACCGAATTGTTGATCGCCGTGCCGGTGGTCTGGGCGACAAAAGCCTCCCCGAAGCGGAGCGTCGGAAGGGTCGTCAACCACACGATCGCCGCCGCACAAAGAAACAGGATGGCAAGCACGGCCAGGACCACCCACTCGAAAGGCTCGATTGCCGTGATCCGGTCGAGGATGTCGCGGTAGTCGGCAAGCTGCGGGATGACAAAGCCGAAGACGATGACCACCACCGCAACGGTGAGGCCGACGCTGGCGGCCTGTCGCCACCACGGCCGGTTGGGGGCCTCCGGGATCGCGTCGTCCCTGGCCGCCTCGACTCGATCGTCGCTCATGGGATCCGGCAGCCGGTGGCCTCCTCTGAGAACTCCCAGAGCCGGCGTGCCAGAACCTCATCGCCCGACAGATCGCTTGGCGCTTTGATGCCCTCGTCGGAGAGATACGCACCGGAGTCGTCGTCGAGGGCCGGATCCGTTGCCGCATACACGGTGGTGGCCGCTCCCTCGTCTGGAGTGAGCATGCGCGAGCTGTACAGCTTCCACAAGAACCCGGAGAGTCGGGAGTCGCCGTCCTGGGCGAGCCGGGTCGAGACCAACCCCGGGTGGACCGCATACGAGCGGACCGCGGTCCCTTCTATGCGTCGGGCCAATTCTGTGGCAAAGAGCACGTTGGCCAGCTTCGAGCGGGAGTAGGTGCGAAAGCCGCGGTATCGGCCCGCTGGCGGCTCGAGCTCGACTCGATCCGCCGAGTAGTGGGCCGACGACGCCAGCGTGATCACCCGGGCCGGGCCCGATGCCGTGAGCCGGTCGTTGAGCAGGCAGGTGAGCTGGAAATGGCCGAGGTGATTGACCCGGAAGGTCATCTCGTGCCCATCGGAGGAGGTGGCGCTGCTGCCGAGCATCACGCCGGCGTTGTTGATCAGCACCCCCAGGTCGTCGGTCTCGTCGAGGAACCGGCTGGCAAGCGCGGTCGTCGAAGAGGCGTCAGACAGGTCCAGCTGCATCGACCGAACCGACCCGCCGCTGCGCGAAAGCTCCTCAGCCACGGCATGACCGGCGCTCTGATCGCGTGCGGTGATGACCACGTTGGCGCCCCGGTCGGCGAGGGCCGCCGCGGTGGCTCTCCCAATACCCGAGTTTCCGCCGGTGATCAGCACGGTTCGGCCGTCGATGCTCCAGGTCATGGCGAGCCGGACGCTACTGCGCCGAGCCAGATTCTCAGACGCTCTTCATCCGTTGTTGCCGATGATCACCGTATCGTTCAAGCAACTATGGACAAGGTTCTCATCGTCGAGGACGACCCGGATGTCCGCGCCGCCTTGGAGCGTGCGCTTTCGTTCGAGGGCTACGACATCGACACGGCAACCGATGGCGGCCGCGCCTTGGCGATGATCGAGGAGATGGAGCCCGACGCCATCGTCCTCGACGTCATGATGCCGTTTGTCGACGGGTTGGAGACGGCACGGCGCCTGCGCGCCCACGGCTACACCACCCCGATCCTGATGCTCACCGCCAAGGGCGAGATCGGCGACCGCGTCGATGGGCTGGACGCCGGCGCGGACGACTACCTCACCAAGCCGTTCGCCCTCGAAGAGCTGCTGGCCAGGCTCCGCGCGCTGCTGCGCAGGGCGCAGCACGATGTGAGTGATGTGCTTAGCGGAGCCGGTCTCGAGATGAACCTCGGTACCCGGGAGGTCGAGCGGGATGATCAGGTGCTCGACCTGACCAAGACCGAGTTCGATCTCCTCGAAGCCCTCATGCGCAATCCCGGCAAAGTGGTGTCGCGCAACCAGCTGTACGAGGAGGTGTGGGGGATCGATTTCGAAACGTCCTCGAACTCGCTCGACGTCTATGTCGGCTATCTCCGCCGCAAGACCGAGGCCGGCGATCTGCCGCGGGTGATCCACACCGTGCGCGGCGTCGGCTACGTGCTGAAGGAAGACCGATGAGCCTGCGCGGGCGGATTGCAACCGTGGCGGCCCTTGCGGTAGCCGTCGCTGTGATCGCGGTCTCCGTCGGGGCCTACTTTGCGGCGCGGGCCGAGCTCCGCGGCGAGATCGACGATGGCCTATTGGCACGAGCCATGCTTGTGGAGGAGGCGGTGGACGAGTTCGAACGTATTATCGAGAGCGATCGACCGGGGCGGCTTCCTCGCGGCATTCTCGGTGGTGCGCCCAGCGATTTCGACGTCGTGTACTACCAGCTCAACCTTCCCGGCGGGAGGCTGGTGACACCGCCCGAGCAGGCCACGCTGCCAACCGTCTCTCCGGAGGTCCTCACGAACGGTCCCGTGCTGAGCGACGAGACGATCGAGGATGTTCACGTCCGTATGGCGGCGATCGACGCCGGTCCGCTTGGCGTAGTGCAGATCGCCAGGCCGCTGACCGAGGTCGACTCAACCCTATCGGGCTTTGCCGCCATCCTGTTCACCGTAGGCGCTGTCGGCACCGCGCTCGCAGGGCTATTCGGTCTCCTGGTTGCCAGGAGCGCCCTCAAACCGATCGACGATCTGACCCACGCCGCCGAGCATGTCGCTGAAACACGCGACCTTGGCGAGCGTATCGATATCGACTCCGACGACGAGGTGGGAAGCCTGGCGCGAAGCTTCAACGCGATGCTGGCCGCGCTTGACGAGTCGCGGTCCCAGCAACGCAGGCTGGTGCGGGATGCCGGGCATGAGCTGCGGACGCCGCTAACAGCGCTGCGCACCAACATCGAGGTGCTGGCCAAGTCGGATCAACTCACCGATGAGATGCGGGAAGAGCTCGTCGCCGCTGCAGAGGCCGAGGTGATCGATTTGTCGGCGCTGGTCACCGAGATCGTCGATCTGGCGTCCGATCGGTACCTCGAAGACCCGATCGAGCCCGTGAGGCTGGCCGAAGTTGCCGAAGTATCCGTCGAGCGGGCCCGCCGCCGCGGCGAGGGCCAGATCGCACTGGCCGCTACCCCCTCGCCGGTGATGGGGCGCCCGACCTCGCTCGAGCGGGCCATCGACAACCTGCTCGACAACGCTCAGAAGTGGGACCACTCCGGCGAGCCCATCGAGCTCGACGTTGCCAACGGCCGAGTCAGCGTCCGCGACCACGGCCCGGGGATTCCGACCGAAGAGCAGCCGCGGATCTTCGACCGGTTCTACCGCTCGGTGTCCGCACGGTCGGAGCCCGGCTCGGGTCTCGGCCTCTCCATCGTCAAGCAGGTCGCCGAGGACCACGGCGGCACCGTCTTCGTCGAGGACGCTCCCGGTGGAGGAGCGATCGTCGGGTTCCAGATCCCGCTTGCGGGCTCGTAAGGCCGATCCTCTCAGCCGATTCTTAGGTCACCCTCAGGCTGACGTCATTCCTGTTGCCGATACTGCGTGAGAAGGTCGAGATGAAGGAGGAGAACTTTGAGGACGACCTTGACCGCTCTGTTGGCCGCAGTGGTGTTGGCGGCCGGTGCATTTGCAGCGACCGCCATTGCCAGTGGTGGCGCCATTGCGCAAACGACCGATGACCAGAGCACCAGCCAGGAACGACCCGACTTCCCGAAGGGTGGCGACCTCGTCGACGAGGTCCTCGCCAGCTTTGTGGCCGACGGGGACATCAGCCAATCACTCGCCGACGACATTGCCGAGGCCTTGCAGGCCAGGGCATCAGAGGTCCGTGAGCAGAGAAAACAGTGGCTCGAAGACCATCCGGATCATCGCAAGCGCGACTTCAAGCGCGGATTTCGCCTCGGCGGCTTCCTCGAAGACGGCGTGATCGATGCCGATGAGCTCGCCGAGCTTCCCGAGGATCACCCGCTGAAGGACCCGGACGGGCCTGCCGGGCCGTATCTCGGTGATGGCCAGCTCACACAGGAAGAGCTGCAACAGATCCGCGAGGAGATGCACGCACAGAAGCAGGCCGAGCACGACGCCAACGCAGAAGGGACGAGTACCTAACTACGAGCGGTCTCTCCCCCCGCTGGGGGGAGTCCCGCCCGCAGGGCGGGGAGGGGGGCCGTTTTAGCTCACAGGGTCCCGCGGTTCTTCCCGCCGCGGGGCCCTTTCGCGTGCCAGGAGCTCCCTGAGCCGCTCGCGCTTCACAAACTTCTTGACCCACCAGTCGGGGTCGTTGTTCAAGTCCTCGATCGGCTCACCCACACCGTCCGTCGGGTCCAGCTCGCCGCGCTCGATCGCCTCCTGGATCAGCCGTTCGGTCCATCCTTCGCCCATACCGGCACCCTAGAGCGCCGGTATGACGCGTTGGCTACCCGATCAGCGCACCTCCGTCCACGACCAGGATCTCGCCGGTGACATAGTCCGATGCCGGTGACGCCAGGAACACCGCCACGGTGGCGATATCATCGGGGTCGCCCATTCGCTTCAATGGGATTCCGGCAACGAACTGGTCGGTCATGGCCTGCATCTGCTCGTCGGTCATGCCGCTGCCGGCCAAGGGAGCCGCCGTGCCTTCGGTGTTGATCCCGCCCGGCGCAATCGCATTCACGGTCACGTCGTGCTCGCCCATCTCGAGGGCGAAGGCCTTGGTGAACATCAGGACGCCGCCTTTCGACGAGTCGTAGGCGGCGAGCCCCACCATCGAGGGATGGAGAGCGTCGATGGAAGCGATGTTGACGATCTTGCCACCGGTTTCCTGGGACACCATCCGTTCCGCGACGGCTCGCGAGACAAACGCCAGCCCGGTGAGGTTGACGTCGATCACCCGCTGCCAGGTCTCCGGTGTGATGTCGAGCATCGGCACCATTGGGTAGATGCCGGCATTGTTGACCAGAATGTCGACCGAGCCAAAGTTGGCGACACACTCGTCGACGAGGCGGGCGCCGGCGTCGGCCGATGCGACATCGATGGCGAGCGACGCCGCCTTGCCCGGGCCGTCGAGCTCGGCCACCTTCGCCGCTGCGAGGTCGCCGTCGAGGTCGGCCACGAGGACTTCGGCGCCCGCCTCGACAAAGCGTTTGACGATCCCGAATCCGATGCCCATGGCGCCGCCGGTCACGATGGCGGCCTTTCCTTCCAGATCAAATGGACCCCAGCTCATGAGTTACACCTCCGTTGCTGTTGGCCCGCCTTTGCGGGCCCTCGATACCACTCTCTCAAAGGCGGCGCCACCCGACCAGGGCCGTCCGGCCCGACTGTGCCGGCGTAGAGTTCGCACTGATGGCGACCACTGAGCCCGATACCTTGCGCGATGAGGGCGGTCCGATCAGTGGTCCGGTCTATGACGGGTTCATGTCCTACAGCCACGCCGCCGACGACCTCCTGGCCCCGCGGTTGCAGTCGGGGTTGCAGCGGTTCGCCAAGCCGTGGTGGAAACGGCGTGCATTACGCATCTTCCGCGACAACGCATCGCTTGCGGCCAACCCGCATCTTTGGGAGTCGATAACCGACGCCCTCGACCAAACCGGGTGGTTCATCGTCTTGATGTCGCCGCGGGCTGGCGAGTCGGAGTGGGTGAACCTGGAGGTCGAGTACTGGCTGGAGCACAAGGACCGTGACCGGATCATCCCGGTGCTGACCGAGGGTGACTACCGCTGGAGTGAGGGCCACATTGTCTCCAACGCGGCGCCACCCGCGCTTCGTGACGCCTTTTCCGATCAGCCTCGTTGGGTCGACATGCGGTTCGCTCGGACCGATGAGCAGCTCGACCTCAGCAATGCTTCGTTTCGTGCCGCCGTTGCCGATATCGCTGCTCCGATCCGTGGTATCCCCAAGGACGAGCTCGAGTCCGAGGAGGTGCGCCAGTACCGCCGCACCGTGCGGACGGTGTGGGCCGCCGGCGTGGCGCTGCTTGTCCTCGTCGTGATCGCTGGGGTCGCCGCGGTGTATGCCAACGGGCAGAGGGGCGAAGCCAATGAGCAGGCCGCCGTTGCACGATCGCGGGAGCTCGCCGCCTCCTCGGTCAGTGTGCTCGAAGACCAGCCGGAGCTGGCGATGCTGCTTGCGTTGGAGTCCATCCACACCACACCGCAGGGCGCCGAGCTCTCACCGGTGGGCGTCCTGGCGCTGCGCGACGCTATGCAACAGAACCGTCTCCTTCGCCGGATCTCGGCAGGACCACCATGGATCTTTGGCGCGATTTCCGACGACGGATCGACGGTCTTCATCTCGTCCGAGACCGACCGCGCAGTGAAGGCAGTAGACGTCGCCAGCGGATCCGTGCTCTGGACCTACCACGACCCGAGCACGATCGACGCCTTTGGACACCTGGCGGTGGCTCCGGACTCCCAGTACGTCGCCGTGTCGATCTACGACTTTCCTGCG
>Ga0255057_10002185_pt1 | contig 10657 bp, 9 predicted proteins | sample Cases_109_6_MG_FD_189022 | JGI IMG/M metagenome (GOLD analysis project Ga0255057, IMG submission 189022) | Seawater microbial communities from Amundsen Gulf, Northwest Territories, Canada - Cases_109_6 | ecosystem: Environmental > Aquatic > Marine > Gulf | place: Canada: Northwest Territories... | reverse complement strand
ACTGACACTGGCACTGGCACTGCCACTGGCACTGACACTGCCGCTGGCACTGACACTGCCGCTGGCACTGGCACTGGCACTGGCACTGGCACCTTCGGATCGCTACTTGGTCCTCGCTTGTCCTTGGATTGGGTTTGGGTCCCACACGGGGTGAGACCCAAACCCAATCCAAGGAGTCGCTCATGGAAGAAAAGAATGTTTACGATAGAGCACGAGGGGTCGTGCGGGAGTTGCAGCCGCTTCTGCGCGCGATTCGCGAGGAGGATAAGTCGCTGGCCGATCAACTCAAGCGCGCTGTACAGAGTGTGGTCCTGAATATCGCGGAGGCTCGCGGAAGTGATGCGGGGAATGCGAAGACGCGATTCTCCACCGCATGTGGGTCTGCGAAAGAGGTCCGGGCCGCCCTGAACGTCGCGAGTGACTGGGGGTACATCGAGGAACACATGGCGATGCACCTCGACGAGAGACTCGACGAGGTGTGCGCCATCACCTGGTGCTTGGGGCGCAGGCTCTAACGGCCCGAGAGTCTCCAAGACATCGCGCAGACCTCATCGAGCGTGATGTCCACCGCGTGGACCTTCGCGCTCGGGAAGTACCCATACGCCACCGCGAGCTGAAGCCCGGCGCGCACCTCCTTGGCCGAGCCGCACGCCGACGCGAACCGCGCCCTCGCCGTCCCCGAATCGTTTCCATCGGCTTCCGCGATGTTGAGAACAACGCTATTCATCGCCCGATGGATTTGATCGAAGAGCGACCGATCCCGCTTGCGAACCGCCGGAAGCACTTGCCGCAGCCCGCCTGCGGCCCGAAGCGCCTTTTGCTGAATGATAAGTCCCATGAGTGAGGACAAAGTCGAGTCACAAGGACCCTGGCACCGACGTTGGCGCTGGCACCGACACTGGCGCTGGCACCGACGCTGACGCTGGCACTGCCGCTGACGCTGGCACTGCCGCTGACACTGGCACTGACACTGACACTGACGCCGGCACTGACACTGACACTGACACTGACGCCGGCACTGGCGCTGGCGCTGGCGCTGCTACAACAGATTGAACCCAAGCCCCGCGGCCACCGACAGCGCCACAAACGGGGGGGTCATGCCGATGACGGCGGCGATCATGTAGTCTCGGAAGGTTACGCCGGACATGGCGAGGGTGTAGTTCACGGGGGGGATTGCCCAGAGGAAGAGACGGATGACGATCATGGAGCGGATTGGGCGATCGTTAAGATGATCGAGGGGCTTTTGTAGGAACGCGCGTTTGATGTTGAGGTCCTTCAAGGGCTGTCCGCCTATCGTGCGCACGATGATGAACGAGACCGCGACGGAGATCGTGGCTGCTACCACCGAGGCAAGCGAGCCCCAAATCGGGCCGTACGCAAGCCCCGATACCATGACGAAGACGAAGCCGGGGATGTAGAGCAGCTGACCCACACAAAAGATCCCTACGAACACGGCAAACCCACCGACCCCTGCGGCCCGCATCGACTCGCGAATACCGTCGACGGTGAGCCCTTCCGTGAAGCCCGTCATCCGCCCGATCACGTATATGCCGACGAGGAACACAGCCAACAGCGTTAGGCGAACCCAGGTGTTGTTCACGCGCGGGATTAAGACACGCTACCACCCGCAAGGCCAGGGGCGAAGCCGCTACGGGGGGGCCCGGAGCATATCCAACGGGTTCCGGGTGACTCGATTGGAGCCGTCGAGGGAGTTGATGTCGATGCGGCTCAGGTCGACGCGTGGCGAGAAGATGGTCTGGTGAAACGAATCGACGACCCGCTGGGCGTAGCTCTCACCGGTATCGTCCTCTTCCAGGTCCTCTTCGCTGCAACCCCAGGCGGTGCCCGTGCGACCGAACAAGCAGATCCGCGACCCGTTGACCTGAACCCGGAGCCCGTCGCTCGAGGTCTCAAAACGAGGGGAACGTATGACCGCTTTGGCGAGGGCGCGGTCGATTTCGGCGTCGCTCGACTCCACCTCCACAGGAAGCGCCCAACCCAACCGACGGAAAAGACCTGGGTCGGTGGCAAGTACTTCTTCGTAGAGCGCGGTGGTTTCGCGCGGGTCGGAAAGTGATTTCGCAAGCACCGCAACGACACGTTGGCGAAGCAGCGCGTCTCCTGGCTGTAGCCCTTTGAGAGCCGCCTTGGCGTGCTCGACCGCCTCTTCGTAGTCGTGCTGCGCCAAGGAGACCTCGGCGAGCATCGCACCATAGTAGGCGATGGCCCCTCGCCTGGGATCTTCGTTGGCGACTCGAGCGATCGCCGCCCTGACCACGCCAGGCCCTAGCGCTCCGATGAGCTCACCCAACAGCCACGGCGGCATCACTGCGCTCCGAGCCGTCCCGATCGCAAACGTTCCGACGAGCCGTGCCTCGTCGTCGAGGAAGCGCGCGACTTGCCGCCCGCTCATCCACGCCTCGAAACGCAACCGAAGCGCCTTGATCATGGCCCACCAACGCAAATAGAAAGGCTTGGCCGCCGCGCGCTCGACGGTCATTTCAGCCAAAGTCAGCCGCGCTTGCCTGTCGAGAAGCGCGATAATACTGCGGTCTTGCTCTGGATCGCGACTGTTGTGCGCACGGCGGTCTGGCAGAACGGCGGCCTTGTCGGTAATTCGCAGCGCCTCATCGGGCTGTCCCATCAACAACAGAAACGCAGCGAGCGAACGGCGGGCTTCGTTGCGGTCGGAGTCTCGCACGTGCGCCGGTCGGGTCGCGCGATGCCGGGGAACCTCGCGAAGCGCGGACAACGCCTCCGCGAAGCGCCCTGCCCTCATGTACAGATCGGCGAGCTCGAGCCAGGGGTTCCCATACCAGGAGAGCCCGCTCTTGGAAGCCTCCATCAAGAGGCGCTCCGCCTTGTCGAACCGGAACACGGCCCTCGCGGCCTCCGCGTAGTTTCCGAGGTCGACCGCCGTCGCAGTTCCAAAGTGGGCGGCCCCATACTCGACTGCGTCCTGGCACACTTCGTAGCTCTTCGCATCATCGCCTGCTTCGAACTCGATCGCGCACAACGCGTTCTTGGCTCGTTCGATCTGATACGGGTCCCCGGTAGCCAAGCCGGCCTCCGCAGCCAGGCGCGCCTTTGCGAACTCGCGCTTCTTCATGAGAGGCCAGGCGAGCTCAGCCTGCAGTTGGGGGGTGTAGAGCCCATTGTAGCGGTACATTAACCCCAGCTGCTCGTCGTAGTGCTCGAGGTCGCCATGCGCGCGCGTCAGCCCGACCAAAATTCGCGCGTGCCAGCGCCAAGGCTGACTCGGCGTGGGTTGCGGGCCTTCCCTGGCTTCGAATAGATCGAGGGCGTGTGTCTCATGGAAGAGCGCCTTGGGGAAGTTGGCTTCGCCATAGTGTTGAGCCATTCCCAACACGAGATGGGCGACGTAGGAGCCCGGATGCTCCACCAGATATTGCTCCGCGTCTTCCCGCGCTTTCACGTAGCGCTGTCGTTCGATCAACTCCCACAGGGCCAGCTCCTCGATCTCCCCCTCCTCTCCTTCGAGCAAGAGGGGAGGCACCATGTCCTCCGCTGCAGCGAACGACGCACACGCCGCGACGACCATCACGACGGCGGCGACACCAGCTGATGGCGACGCGCGCATCGTTACCCGCGACGCAGGCTCGCCCGGGCGAGTTTTTCAATCTCGACGGCGGTGGCCTCGGCGATCAACGCGTCGACGTCTTCTACACCAGGAGCACATTCGAGCCGATGCTTGAAGACGTGAGGAGCAAGGGCCTCGATGTCCTCCGGCGAGACGAAGTCCCGGCCGTGAATCACGGCGCGCGCCTGAAGGGCGGGCAGCATCAAGACCAGCGCACGCGTCGAGGCGCCCTGCAGAACGCGTGAGTCACTTCGCAGCAGGCGCGCCAAATCGACCAACGCTTCCTTGACTACGGGCGCAACGTGAACGGCACCCCGCGTCTGACGCCGGGCCGTGAGAATTTCCACGCGACTCACGCCCGGGTGGTCACGAGCGACGTCCAGACTCACGCGAGGGTACTGGTCCAGCACTTCCAGCTCGGACGCGCGGTCGATGTGCTTCATCTCGATCTTGAACAAGAAGCGATCCAGCTGCGGCGTCGGAAGTGGATAGGTGCCTGCCAAGTCGAGCGGATTCTGAGTCGCGATGACGAAGAACAGGTCGTCGAGCGGGTGGGTCTGATTGTCGACGGTGACCTGTTTTTCCGCCATGGCTTCGAGCATCGCCGCCTGCACCTTAGGTGACGTACGATTGATCTCGTCAGCGAGCACGATGTGCGCAAACACCGGGCCTCGGCGAAACACGAAGCGGCTCGTCTCGACGTCAAAAATGCTCGTGCCGGTAATATCGCTCGGGAGCAGGTCTGGGGTGAACTGAATGCGGCGAAAGGCGGCAACCCCGCTCGTGTCGTCGGCCTCTTCGAGCGCATCGCCCAGCGCGCGCGCAAGGGTGGTCTTGCCCGAGCCCGGGTAGTCTTCGAGGAGCACGTGCCCATCGGCAAGCAGCGCGACGAGCACCAACTCGACCACATCGTCCCGGCCCCGCACCGCCGCGTTCAAGCGAGCGCCCAACCGCTCAGCAACCTCGCGTGCGCCGGCTAACGTGTCCTCGATGGGTGACTGAATCGCTTGCTGCATGTCAGGGCGGAGCTCCAAGTGGGCAGGATGGCATCATTTTGAACGTAACCAAGACCAAGGGGTGATCAAACCCAAAAACCGCCTCCAAAGCGGAAATCGGTCGCGGATGTCGCGCCGAACGTTAGCGGCCTCGCCCCGCAGCTCATGCGGATCGGCCTCGTGCCCACCGTACGCTGACGCGACGTGGGCGGTCGTCAGTGGCGCGAACGACGGCAGCCTTTCGCGGATGCGGTTTGCGAAGGACTCCCGCGATTCACCCCGCTCTCTCCGAATCGCGACCTCGCCGATTCGATCGAGCTCGGCCCGGTAGACCACCCTCGGGAAGTCGGCACCGCCAGCCCAACTCGGAACGAGTCTACGCCACACCTTGACCGCGTAGAGCACCAGGAGAAGGCTCCCGAGCAACGCAAACAACCAGCCTCCAGCCGTCCACGTCAAGTGGCGCGCGAGCTCCATGAGCCTCGGCAAGTCGGTCGCAGAGAGGGGGATCGGGGATGCCCCGCGCGCGAGCTCGCCGAGGAGCCGCTGCAAGTCGGCGTCCATCGGTGGCTCGGCTGGATCGAGGGCGCGCTCCGGATACACATCGAGCACCACCCAGCCGTAACCATCGATGTAGACCTCGGGCCAGGCATGCGAGGCAGCGCCGGAAAGAAGAAGTGAGGAGCCCCCCTGTCGCGCCGACTCGCTGACCGCGTACCCAGTAGCGACACGCGCGGGCACCCCGAGACTTCGCATCAAATAGGTCGCCGCATGAGAGAAGTGCACGCAGTAGCCGGTACGATCACCGAACAGGAAGCTCGCCGTAGGATCCTCGGCACCGCTGTGCTCGTTCCTGAGACTGTAAATGCCCTCTCGCCCGAGCCAGCCTGCGACCGCGAAGGCCTTTGCAATCGGATTGCTCGCGAGCCTATCCGGTAGCGCCGCCGCGATCTCGGCTCCAAGCTCGCTGTACCGCGGATCAGGGGGCGCCTCAGTGTAATGGGCCCATTGTTCTGTGGACCAGTCAGGAGAGCCGAGGCGCCCATCCAGCATCGAGGTGTAGTCCGCGGTGAGCACTCCGGAGCTCACACGGTAGACTCGCCGGAAGCGATTTGGCGACGGGTTCTCGAGCGGCTCGACCTCGAGCGGAGCCTCGAGTGCGAAGGGCTGGGTGTGCTCGGCCATCAATGCGACGGTGGTTTCGAGTGGCCCCCTATTGTCGTTGGATGGAGGGGCGTTCTCGATCTCGATGAGGCGAGTCGGAAAGTACGGGATCAGATCGTTGTCTACGTCCTGACGCCCAGAGACTACTAGCTTTCGGCCGTTGTACTGACTGAACGCGCCCTGCCGAAAGTAGTAGACGCCGCTCGGGGGCGAGTAGTCGTCGTGAAACAGCACGACTGCGACAGGAACACGGGACCCGCCTGTGTTGTACTTGTTCCGGAACTCGAGCTCGCTGGCAGACGACCCACCTCGCGCTGGTTGCTCGGTCTTGCCGTCCTTGCCGTCGGTCTGATCGGGGCGAAGGCCAAGTCCCCCCCCACCATCTGGAGGCGGCGGCATACCGATCATCGGCGTCGCCACGACGATCGCCGCTAGCAGCAGCGCGATGACGCCGAGGTTGACGACGGCTCTTCCAAACCGTTGTTCCCGAAGTAGCAACACCAACCCAAACACCGTGGCGGTACCCCCCATGAAGAGGAAAAGCCACGTTGGATCCCAACCGAGCGCGATGATCCAGTCCGCCAGATAAAACGGCCGGTTGATGGCGCCGTGACGATGCGGAATGAAGAGCTGTGCAAAGGCGACCGCGACGAGCGTGAGCTCGAAAACCCCGAAGATCGCCCTCCGAGTGGAGCCCGCCCTCATCGCGGCGCTGCCGATCGCGGCCACCAACAGCGCCGTCAGCATTCCTGCCGACCGAAGCGCCCCAACGGGTCCCAACACGGCCGCCAGCACGGAACCGTGCGTCAGCGAGACGCGAAGCAACGCAACCGTCGCAATCGAGAGGATGGCCCCGGCGACGACCGCCGAGGTACGCAAGCGCGTGCGCCCGAGCTTGTCTCCGATGAGGCACCCACCGAGCCCTCCGATGAACGCCGCGAGCACGGCGCCGGTGGGAGCGATCGGCACGACCAGCACACCCCAACCGAGGCCGTGAATCGTGGCTCTCCCGAGCTCGGCGAGAGCGCGGGCGACCCCAACCGATGCAGGCTGCGCGGTGGCCGTCACGCAGCTCTCCTACGCGCTGCGTCCCGATGCCCGCCAGCGCCGAGCACCCGCCCACTCACTCGATCGATGACAACGACCTCGCAACGGAGCTGACCGAGCGCCCGGCCGACGCGCTCGAGATCCCCCCGTTCGACACCCGACGAGCCCAACGGCGTTAGAAACCAACGTCGCCACCACGACTGATCACCCGGATCGTGAACGGCATCGACCGCGATGACGACTCGGACCCGGCTATAGCGTCGGATCGTGAGCGAGCGCATCTCGTCGAGCCACCCGCCCATCGTCGGCGGGGCAAATACGACGAGCGCGGCGGGGCCTCGCGGATCGACCTCCGCCAGGAAGCGCTTCATCCCGCTCCCGCTTTGGGCCACGAAACCCGACGACGTCATCACTTTGTGGAGCGCCTCGGAACGATCCGAGGTCGCCTCCGGAGAACCGTCGGCCGCGAACTGCCAGTCCACCCCGAGGGCCTCCTCCTCGATCGCGGCCCGTGCCGCCGCTGCAGCCGCTTCGTCGTGTGCGCCAGCGACGAGATAGGCGACGGTCCTGCGGGCTCGACTCAACGCGCGCTCCGGCGTGCGAACCATGAGCGTGCGTGTGCGGCCGAACACCTTCCAATGGATGAAACGCGCGGAATCACCTGGCACGTATCTCCTGAGCTCGACCCGGTCACCGTCCTCGAGGCCCATTGGATGCGGGTACTCCTCCCCGCCGGTGAGGGACGTGAGAACGGGCAGGCGCCGAATTCCGCCAGGGTGGGGAAGCACCTCAATCGGGCCTGGTTGGCGATGCTGAAAAGCGATTCGGGACAGTCCAAACGCGTCTTGCACGACCACCCGTCGAGTGACCGACGGGTAGATCCCTCGATGCCGAAGCGTCACGTGCTCCCGGAGTCGTCCGCGCTCCGCGGCCCCGGCCACATCGGCGTCGGGCGACACCCACGTCCAATGCACCTGCACCAAGGGCAGCCACCACAAGGACGGAAGGGAGAACCCAGTCGGTAAAGGTGCCCCAGTCTCCAACGTGGAAGTCGACCAACGAAAGGACGTCCGCCTGAGCTGCCACCATAGGCCAAGCGCACTCGAGGCGACGACCAAGGTCGCGATCGCGAGGAAGCCGATCCCGCCATAGCCAAGCACCAGCAAGACCAGATCGAGCTTCTCGAACCCAAAGTTGAACAGGGCCACGGACGCGACCACAGCCAGCGCCATCCCAAGCGCCGTCAGCGGCCACACATCCGCTGCACGGCGCGCAGCTCGCTGAACGCGCACGAGCGCTCCAACGAAGGGCGCGGGAAGTGCTTTTGGGAGCCTCATCCTCGCGATCGTGCCACGGGACGGCAGTTTAGGCTGCCGGGAGTGTCTTGACAGGCCTGGGGCCAAGGCTAACCTCCGCCAGCCCTGCGAAAAACCGCGGATCACGAGCAAGGGGGACCATGACCGATGTGATGATCGACGCGCGGGATTTGACCAAGCACTACGGTGCGGTCACCGCCCTCAAGAACGCAACTTTTCAAGTCCACCGCGGAGAGGTCGTCGGTTTCCTGGGCCCCAATGGCGCCGGGAAGACCACCGCAATGAAGATCCTCACGTGCTTCATCGCGCCCTCCGGAGGGACGGCTCGCGTCGGCGGCGCCGATATCTTCGAGGACCCGATCGCAGTCCGCGAAGCAATCGGCTATCTGCCGGAGAACACGCCGCTATACACCGAAATGCTCGTCCTCGAGTACCTCGAGTTCGTGGGGAGGATGCGGGGACTCAGGGGCGCGGGGCTTCAGGCGAGGCTTCGACGCGTTGTGGAAGAAACCAACCTCGGCGATGTCATCGGCAAGAGCATTGGCGAGCTGTCCAAGGGCTTCCGACAGCGCGTCGGCCTCGCACAGGCCCTGATTCACGAACCACCGGTGCTGATTCTCGACGAACCGATGAGCGGTCTCGATCCGAACCAGGCCGCTGAGATCCGGGAGCTGATTCGCGAGATCGGCCGCGAGCGCACCGTCATTCTGTCGACACACAACCTGTCGGAGGTACGGGTCACCTGCGGACGAGTCCTGATCATCTCCCAAGGCGAGCTCGTGGCGGACGACACCCCGGAAGAGCTCGCCGCGAGAGGCGGCAAGCCACGCTTCGTGGCGACGCTCCGGCAAAACGGCCACAGTGCATCTGACATCCGCGAGGCTTTCTCCGCCATTGGCGATGCTCAGAGCGTCACCGAGCAGACCAGCACGGCAGACGGCGAGGTGATCGTCGAGCTCGTACCGAAAGGCAACCAGGACCTGCGCGCCGACATCTTCCAGGCGGCGGTGTCCGCCAATCTCGTGCTCCTCGGCCTCGAACAGCGCGGCGAGAATCTCGAAGACATCTTTCGACAGCTCACGACGGGCGAGGGGGCGTCGTCATGAATCACATTCTCACCATCGGCGGCCGCCAGTTCCGCAGCTACTTCAACGGGCCGGTGGCGTACATCGTCATCTGCATCGTCATGCTGACCCTGGGTTTCTTCTTCTGGAACACATTTTTTCTCTACGGCCGCGCCAGCGCCCGCGAGATGTTCCGGTGGCTGAGTCTCATCCTCGTGTTCGCGCTCCCCGCGCTGACGATGGGCCTTCTCGCCGAGGAGAAACGCACAGGCACCATCGAGCTCCTGATCACGATGCCCGTGACCGAGGCGCAGGTGATCTTGGGCAAGTTCATCGGCGTGTTGGGGCTCTACGCGGTCGTACTGGTGCTGACCCTGGCCTACCCGATCAGCGTCTCGACCCTTGGCAACCTCGATTGGGGCCCGGTTTGGAGCGGCTACCTGGGGTTGTTCCTGCAAGGCTCGGCCGTTCTTGCCATCGGCCTCATGGCATCGAGTTGGACCGACAACCAGCTGATCGCGCTCTTCGTCGCGCTGACGCTGAGTGTGTTCTTCTGGGTGCTCGACAAGTTCTTGGCGCTGCTGCCCACGAACGCAGCCTCGGTGCTCGAGTGGCTGTCGTTCGACTACCACTTCCAAAGCATGGCGCGCGGCGTCGTCGACTTACGCGACGTCCTCTTCTTCTTCTCGGTGACCATATTCGCGTTGTCACTCGCGTTTCGGGCATTGGAATCGCGGCGGTGGAGCTGATCGATGTCATCTAAAATTCAAAAACGCGCCGCTAGCGAGTCGTTTCTCTTCCTCGCGTTTGCCGGAGGCATCCTCATCCTCCTCAATGTCCTCGTGGCGTACTTCCCTTCACCTCGCGTGGACCTCACCCAGAACGGTCTGTTCTCGTTGGCCGATGGCTCTGAACGGCTCGCTTCGAGCCTGAACGACCGTCTCGAGATCACGGCGTACTTCACAGAGAATCTACCGCCTCCATTCAACGCCACCGAGCGCCAGGTTCGCGATTTGCTCTCCGAGTACGCAGCCGTGTCGAGCGGTCAGATCATCGTCACCTTCGTGAACCCGGACGACGACGCGAAGCAACAGGCAGCGCGCTCGGATGGTGTGCAGCCGGTCGCGCACCAAAAGATCGAGGAAGACCAGGTCTCCGTCGTCGAAGGCTACCGAGGCATGGTCCTTCACTACCTGGACGAGACTCGGACGATTCCCATCATCCAGGATACGACTGGACTCGAGTATACCGTCACGTCCGCCATCAAGGAGCTGGTCGGTGAGCGCAAGCCCGTCGGCATCATCAGCGGGCACGGGGGCCCCAGCCTCGAGCAGGGGCTCACGAGCCTGAGATCCGTTCTGAAGCTCTACGACGTCAGGGAAATCGACGCGACGCAGGAGATCGATACAGGCCTGGCTGCGCTGTTGATCATCGGCCCACAGGAGCCCTTCAGCACCGATGAGCTACGGC
>Ga0255057_10002184_pt1 | contig 10662 bp, 9 predicted proteins | sample Cases_109_6_MG_FD_189022 | JGI IMG/M metagenome (GOLD analysis project Ga0255057, IMG submission 189022) | Seawater microbial communities from Amundsen Gulf, Northwest Territories, Canada - Cases_109_6 | ecosystem: Environmental > Aquatic > Marine > Gulf | place: Canada: Northwest Territories... | reverse complement strand
CGGCTCAGCCACCCAGACATTATCAATGAAGTCGAAGGTCTCGACACCCTTGGATCGCGCGCGAGACAATCAGCGGGATATCGGTCTTGGCGGCCGTTTTCTCTTTGTTTGAGATCGACGAAATACATCCGATGGTACATGCAACCGTCAGACATATATCTGGAGTGAAGGTCACACCTGCCGAATAGAGCGCGGCGCGCACTACCGCGGCGCCATTTTCAGACAAGAATTCGCAGGCGCGCTAACGCAAGGTCAGTCGCGACACTCTGACCGCAAGGTTCACGCCAGTCTGACCCTGATAGAGAGCGGCTGCAGCGAAATCGAGCGGTTAAATCCGCCTACAAGAACATTCGCACCTGCGCCGAAGCCAAAGGAAGCATCCCCACCTGCCCCAACGTAGTTTCCGGCGAGAGTACTGCGCTTAACGCGTGATGATCGTGCAGAGAAAACTACCCATAGCAATCTGGATCCGCCTGTTACACCAATGTCGAGACCAACGCGCTTCATCGTGCCAGAATAAGTGTATCGCCGACCACTCTGAAAAGAACGAAACGTGCAGCTAAGCCTTTGGTTTGAGCCGACGATCAATCCAACGCTTGGTCCACCGCTACATGTTCACCGGCTGGGTACGGGATTCTTGCGCATTGGCATGTGACGCGCTCATGACCAGCGAAAGACAAAACAGAATCGGTATCCCTCTCCGCATTCTCATCTCCTGTTCGAGAAGAGCAGCCGTTATCCATCATCGATGGATATAACGGCGCCCAATTACACGTCCGGTTCGAGCATCGATCGTCAGTCGCAGAAAGTCGCGCCGACGGCGACTTTCGCCGGTGACGACCCAGTGCCGTCCTCGCAAATCGGCGTGTCTAACGCGGCTAAGTCCGTTTCGTTGGGCTATTCTAATTGCTTCCGAACGACTTACGCGATGCGATCGTCGATCGATGCGAACGCCATCGCGATCGATGGTGAGGCTTTGCGCGGTTGCGCTCGAAACCACACGTGGTGTCAGTTCTGCAAGGAACACGGCACCGGTCACCAGACCGAACGCTAGAATTTTATTCATATGCGTGTCTCCCATGGCTCCTATTACTCAGCATGCAGCGAGCTGTAAGCACTTCAGCGTCCAAGACTAGCAAGGCGCCCGACATTAGCAACAGCGCTGTGACCGCCTCTCTCAGTCGAGTGGTCCGTTTGGAATTTTAGTCTGGAACTTGATTTCCGGATTTGATTGCTCTGCATCTCAGTCTTCCTCTCAGCGAGAGCGTCGGTGCCGAAGATGTATTTTGTCGATTGCGGCGCGGGCGTTGGCTTCCTCGACGGCACGACAAATCTGCCGCCACACAACGACAGGATTACATTGATCAACCAGATCTCCGGCTATGCGATGACAGCCACGGGCGACGACGACACGGTCGACAACTACGGCGCCATGATCGGTTCGGTCAATCGTGGAACGGGCGTCAACGTCTTCAACGAAGAGGCCGCGGCCTTGTTCGATCCGGGTGCGAGCGTCATGCTGGGTATGGGAAATTTCCTCACGAATGCCGGAACGATGTCGCAGGGCGCGATTTGGCTATGCGTGAACGGTGTGATGGATGGCACGATGAGAAAGATAAGATGGATACCGGTTCTTGTTGCGGGGGCCGTTTGCGTTTCTCCAGCCGATTGTGCCGTCGCGCAGCAGCCGCTGCAGCAAAAGGCGACGAAGTCGATGCCCGCTGCGCCGAAATCATCGGGAGCCCCGACGGCAGCGGGCAGTTCAGCGCCGGCCGATAGCAGCGTACCCCCTCAGCCGGTATGGACATCGCGCTGCTCCAGTGACGGCAGGAAAGCGGCGCTTCTCTGTGAAATCGAACAAAGTCTCTATATCACCAAAACGGGACAGCTGGTCGCTTCTGTCAATGTGAAGCTGCCTCTCGACACACGCCAGCCCGTGATGATGATTCAGCTTCCGGTCGGATTGTTTCTTCCAGGGGAGTCAATTTCCAGATCGATGAAGGAAAGCCCCAGGCACTCGTAATTCAAACCTGCGATCTGAAGGGATGTTACGCTGCGACGCCTGTTTCGCCCGGACTGCTGGGATCGATGAAGTCCGGAAAACGTCTCTCTGTTATTTTTCAAAACTTGAGCAAAGAGAATGTGAATCTTGCCTTTGTGCTTTCGGGTTTTGCCGAAGGCTATGATAAAATCAGCTATTGATGGCGCCCCTGGGCGAGACCGCTGCGGCCTTAGTCCACAGGTAGTTCTTCCGCATTGGGGTCACCTGGTGCCGTCGCCCAGGCGAGTTCGACAAGCGTCACGATCCGCCGACCAGCACCGTCAAGCTGGCAAACGATGAGGCCCTGTTCCTCGATGTAGGTCAGCAGACGCCGTGCACGGCGCAACGAGTGTGAGCCATAGGCGCGGGCAATTGCGGCATCGTTCGGGCAGGGCCAACCTTCCTTCGCGGCACGGGCGATCATCATGAAGACCCCCTGCATATCCTCGGGCAGAATGGAGGCGCGGATGGAGACATCCTGCCACGCGTCATCTTCTGCCACATCGGAGCCGAGCCCAGCGCGAGCGCGCGTCAGCATGCGACGGAATTCAGTCAAGTCCGGTACGGCCGAACCAAGGCCCGCTATTCGGCAGCGGACCACGAATTCCTGATAGAGGACGCCGATTGCACGAAATCCTGCGTCCGGTTCAGCCATAACGGCGCATAGAATCTGGTCCACCCGCTCGCGCCGCTCCGCCAGTTCTTCCGCGCTGAGTGACTGCTCCGCCGCTTCGGGACGGATCTCCAGCGCCGCGGACTTCGCCGCCATGAGCTGACCGAGGAGGTCTGGCGACGACCGGCGTTGGGGCCGGGTATTCTCGGGTGGAGGGGCTGCCAGGATAACGGCGCGCGCGTCCTCCAGCGTCGCTTCCGGCAGCGGCAAAAGTCGCGGAGTCGCATTGCGTGGCTGGGTATCCGTTGGACCGATGCGGAGCCCCAGGGGACGGCGGGAGAGGGCCGGGCCCAGCGCCATGAATTGCCCGCGTTCAAGATCCCGGAAGGCGTCTGCTTGTCGCCGTTCCATGCCCAGAAGGTCGGCGGCGCGCGCCATGTCGATATCCAGAAAGGTTCGGCCCATGAGGAAATTGGAAGCCTCGGCAGCGACGTTCTTGGCGAGCTTTGCCAGTCGCTGGGTTGCGATGATGCCCGCCAGCCCGCGTTTGCGGCCACGGCACATCAGGTTAGTCATGGCGCCGAGAGAAAGTTTGCGCGCCTCGTCCGAAACCTCCCCTGCGACTGCGGGCGCGAAGAGCTGTGCCTCATCCACCACCACCAGCATGGGGTACCAGTGGTCGCGGACGACTTCGAAAAGTCCGCCGAGGAAGGCGGCGGCGCGCCGCATCTGATTCTCGGCATCGAGGCCTTCGAGATTGAGCACTGTGGAAATGCGATGGATGCGCGCACGCTCGCCGGCGACCTGCAGGCCCCGCTCGGTATGGTCATCGGCATCAATCACGAGGTGACCGAAACGGTCGGCCAGCGAAACGAAGTCGCCTTCGGGGTCGATAATGGTTTGCTGCACCCAGGGGGCACTCTGTTCCAGCAGCCGGCGCAGCAGATGAGATTTGCCGGAACCCGAATTGCCCTGCACGAGCAGGCGGGTTGCCAGAAGTTCTTCCAGGTCCAGAGCCGCCGACGCGCCTGCCGTCGTGTGTCCCATCTCGATTGCAACGGTCATGTCTCGACTCAAAGTCTCCCTGCGAAGAGGGCTTATCAACCTGATCGCAGCCCGTCGAGCACCCCATGTCCGAGCACCCTGTGTTCCGCATGGCTCTGACGTAAGCATCCCTGCGACCCGGCGAGCGCGAAAGGTCGTCCAGAAACTGTCATCGGCGAACGACCGTAGTTTATCGCCGAGCGGGTGCGGGTGGTTCGCTTGTAGCGGAGTTGGCTTAGTCAAGTTTGCGGGCTGCACCCACCGATGGTCCGAATCTTAGCTTTCGGGTGGCGGGATGAAGCAGAGGATGCCTGCCTCCGGCGTGTAGCACAACACTGCGCCCCCGGTTGGGTTGCTGTGCTCATCGAGTATCCTCTCTGCCGGGACCCGGAGCCAAAAAATCGCTGAGACATGCCACTTGTGGTCAATCTTGACCTCATAACCTTGGCTATCCCGGCGCACTTCAGCGGTGCGGCAATCCGCGATTGAGCAACATTCCGCACCCGTTCCCGGCTGCCTCAAACTCTTGAACCAAGGGACCAATGCCGGGTCGGCGTTGTCGGGAGGCAGGGCACAGAGAGGCGTGTTGGACAATGCGAACGCCATCGCTCCTGCAAGTAGTGTTCGCACGCTGACCTCCGTAAGGACTGTGCGGCTTTTAGATCCTTGCCCCGATCATACCAGCGACGTGCTGAGCGGCGCTCATTTTCCAAGGTCTTGATGGTCTCTGAATTTTCACGCGACATGGAGCAGAAATCCAAAATGAACTGAAAACCGATTGCGGGAACTCGGGGCATTTGGCGCTCTGACCCATAGCCAAAAGGATTATCTTGGGTCGGCTACAAGTGGAATAAAGTCTGTAAACGGTCGGATAACACTGTCAGAACAGGCGTCTCGCATGCGCCAAGTGATCGACACGGCCCCGAGGGACGGGAAAGTCGTCATTCTTGAAGATGACGCGAGCGGAACCTATGACGTTGCTCAGTGGTCAATTGAGGCTGGAAACTGGATCGGAGAGAACGGAGAGCCAAGCAAAATAACGCCGACACATTGGTATGCGATGCCCGGCGACAAATATGCCCTGCCAGAGGATTCTCAGGTCGGGCCGTTGGCGTCGCGGAGGCGCGGCTACAACTTCTTCCATCCCTTCAACTTCTTCTCCTCTGACAGGTCTGCGCCACGACAGTCAGCGGCAGCCAGTGACGCGATTGAACATCGACCGGTTGCGAACGCGGTATCCATGAATGCGGTAGTCGAAGCACAGACGTCACCGGTCATAGCGATGCACACGCCGCACACACGCGGGCGATTCGCTGCTTCTTCGATCACCGTAATCATTATCGTAGCGGCACTCGTCGGTATGTATCTTTTGCGCGCCGAGCCCGAGACCCGATACGCCGGTCATTTGGATATCGCTCGAAGCGGCACGGCCGGCGCAAAGGCCGTCGATCAAGAAATCCGCCGTCCACAGGACTCGCGGAACGTCGACCCGGTAACGTGGGATCTTGCGCCACTTCAGCGGCAGGCCGAAGCCGATCGGGCAAACACTCAGATGCCGGCGGGGGAGGAACTGGCGCAGTTCAAGCAGGTGGCAGAAAGCGCTGCGGAGATACGGCAAGCCTTGCAGCGCGAGCACGACAGGGCCGAAGCCCTCGCGCGGGAACTTGCAGCAGCGCGCCTCGAGATCGACGCGCACGCAGCGTTGTCAGACAAGGAGAAGGACGAGGCGGGACCGCTCAAGCAGGTAGCGGAAAGCACCGCGGCGGAGATGCGGAAATCCTTGCAACGCGAGCGCGACAGGGCCGAAGCACTGGCACAGGAGCTCGCGACGGCGCGCCGCGAGATCGACACCCACACAGCGTTGTTAGACAAGGAGAAGGACGAAGCGGCACAGCTCAAGCAGGCGGCGGCGAGCGCTATGGAAGGATTGCGCCAATCTTTGCAACAGGAGCACCACAGGGCCGAAGCACTGGCACAGGAGCTCGCGACAGCGCGCCGCGAGATCGACACGTACGCGGCACTATCAAACAAGGGAAGGGACGAAGCGACGAAGCTCAAGTTGGCGGCGGAGAGCGCTACGGAAGGATTGCGACAGTCTTTGCAACAGGAGCGCAACAGGGCGGAAGCGCTTGAGCGCGAACTTGAACTCGCTCGCGGCAGGGCTGATCCGCGCATTGCGTTTCAGCCTGCGGCGAACAGTCCGATAGTGGTCGCGGCGGAGCAGCATCCTGCCGCAGAATCGCAAGGTAGTCCGGAAGCCGCGCGGTTGATATCGCGCGCCAGCGCGCTGCTCCGTCAGGGTGATATCGGCGCCGCGCGGGTAGTGCTTGAGCGTGCTGCCCAGACGGGAAGTGCGCAAGCAAGCTTCACTCTCGCAGAGACATATGATCCCGTCATTCTCTCCGCTTGGGGGACATATGGGACGCGCGGCGATACGACGAAGGCGCGCGAATTCTACGCAAATGCTTATGCCGGTGGCATTCAGGAAGCGAAGGATCGAATCAACGCGTTGCGGCAGTAGGGCCGGCGGTGATGGCGGGTAGTCGGAAAGCTGAATTTGACGCTCATGAGGGCTCATTGGTGAGAAAATTTCTTAGACCACGCCTATTGCTTTTCCTTGCCGCGTTGGTTCCGGCCATGCTGGCGCTTCAGTCAGTCAATGCCGATGCACAGACGCAAAGCGACCGTTCGCCACGACGTGTCCCGGCGCATGAGTCGGAAAAAGAGAAGATGAATGCCTGGACGGTCGGCCTGGCCGGTGGCTTGCTCGAGGGTGCACCAATCCGTCTTGCTGCAGAGATTGCCCGCGTCGTCGATGACGGACCAAATATGCATGTCCTCCCCATTGTCACCCGGGGGGCTACGGAAAATCTGAACTCGCTCCTTTATCTGCGTGGCGTCGATATGGCGATTATCAATTCCGACGCACTCGAAGAGTACAAGATTCAGGTACCCGAAATCCGGCGACGGATCGCCTATCTTCTCAACCTCTTCCCGTCGGAACTGCATATCTTCGTGAGGCCGGAGATAGAAAGCCTGCAGGATCTTGTTGGCAAGAAGGTGAATTTCAACACCCAAGGCACGGCAGCAGCCTATTCAGGTCCGCTGATTTTCAGCCGCCTCGGTATTAACGTCGAAAAGACCTTCATTCCCCATCAGATCGCGCTGGAGCAGATGCGCAAAGGCGAAATGGCGGCTGTCGTTTTTATCACGTCGAAGCCGGTTGATGCCTTCCTGCGCGGAGGATGGGGTACTGGTTTCAAGTTCCTGCCGGTGAACTACGAAAGCAAGTTCGAGGATTACTATCTTCCCGCGGGATTGGAGGCGAGCGAGTATCCCAATTTGATCAAGCAAGGCGACCGCGTGCCGACGATCGCGGTGCCGACGGTTCTCGTCGCCTTCAATTGGCCTGCACAGTCGAACCGTTATCTGCGCGTTGCCCGTTTCGTCGATTACCTGTTTTCCCGGATTGACCGGCTGCAAGCGCCTGGTTTCGATGCGAAATGGAAGTCGATCAATCTCGCAGCGTCGGTCCCCGGCCTCGCACGTTTCTCCGCAGCGCAGGGATGGCTGGATCGTCAAGCACGCGGAGGGCAGGCATCCCGATGAAAGCCGCTGGGATTCCCCTATCTGTTGCATTTGAGGTTGCAACCGGAATCGCTTTTGCACAAAGCGCTAGCGACCCAATGGTAAATCTTCGCGCCTGCTCCCTGATGGAGCGCGTGGAGCGGCTAGCGTGCCTGGATAGGCTATCGCGCGATATTGCGCCGGCGACTGGCACGGCACTGGATGGCCGCAACTGGATTATCAGCGAGACCACTTCACCTGTTGACTATACGCCGATCGTCGCTGCCAGGAGTGCTTCTCGTGGTGGCCCGAACAGTTCATCCATGGAGCTCTCCATTCACTGCCGCGCTGGTCGCACTGAATTGGTGGTTACAGGACCAGCGACCTCACGCGTTGGCGAGGAGTACACCATATCCTATCGTATCAATGAGGATCGACCGGTGCAGTTTCTAGCGGGCTCGCCAACGTTTGGAGCAGGCGCAGCATTCCGCGGTGATGTTGTGCACTTTCTGCTGTCGCTCCCCGAAAAGGGCGGCATTGCCGTTCGTCTCTCCACCCGGGGTGGTGCCGCCCATGACGGGTATTTTTCCCTCGACGGATTGAAGATAGTCCGAGACAAGATAGCCGCAGCGTGCAAGTGGCCTCGCGCGGTTGCCAAGCCACGCAATTGATCGGTCCTCGAACTAGCGCGGGAGATGGTGATGATGGAATTTGGACGATTTGTCAGTGCAGTAGCAGCAAGCCTCATAGCCCTGCTCATCGTTGCGCCATCCTGGGCGGCGCAGGAAAGGAAGCAGGCGACACCGCAGACGTCGAAGCGGCCTGCTGCTGAAAAGAAGCAGCACCAGCTTGTCTTGCAGGTAAATACAAACGAGCCCGCGATGATGAATCTCGCGCTCAACAATGCAACGAACGTCGCGCAGTATTATAAGGACATCGGCGAGAAAGTGACGATCGAGATCGTCACTTTCGGTCCCGGCCTGCATATGCTGCGCGACGACACTTCGCCGGTTAAGGCGCGGATCACGGCGATCGCGGTGGACAATCCAGCAATCTCCTTCAAGGCCTGCGGCAATACCCAAGAAAATATGAGCAAGGCCGAGAACAAGGAAATTCCGCTCGTTTCAGAGGCGAAAGTTGTGAAATCCGGCGTTGTGCGCGTCATGGAGTTGCAGGAGCAGGGATGGGCATATGTCAAGCCTTGATGATGTGCCGAGCTGGACAGCCCGCCTCAGAGCGCTTGTGCAACGAGTGGTTTCTCTTCGGTTCAATTTGCGCATCGGTATGAACGTCCGTTTCGCCTCGAACTTGGGATCGGACAACATCCAATGAATGTCGGTTGGGAGTAGTAAGAATGCGCCCTGAGTTGGATAGAACTGGCGAATGCAAAGGAGACCAGCATGACGATCTACATTTCTCAAGGTCGTTACACCGCCGCTGCTATCAAGGGGATGTCTGCGAAGCCGGAGGATCGTTCCGAGGCGGTTGCGGAGTTGTTCGCTGCCGCCGGTGCTCGATTGATTAGTTGGTATCTGACTTTGGGTCCCTACGATTGGCTGATCATAGCGGAAGCGCCGGATGAGCCAACGATGATTTCAGCGGTGCTTGCCGCCGCGGCTGGCGGAAGCCTTTCGGACATAACCACAACTGTGGCGCTCACGGCGAGTGATACGAAGAAAGCCTTCCAGCGGGCAGGCGAGCTCACTCAGAAATTCAGATCGGCGGGCCAAGCCGATTACTACGGAGTAGGGATCGATCCGAGTCGTGAGATCGGTGAGGCCTGAATGCATTGCTGCTGCTGATATGGGAACACGAGGTCGTCGGCAATTGACATTCCCGCTGCTGCTTTGCAAGGCCGGGAATCGGAGCGCCGGTCTCTGGCTACATGAGTACGTTGTTTCGTCCATACAATCGGCCGCGTCATGGTGTCTGCCGCGAAGATCGCGATGGTCGCGCTTGAAAAGTGTCCGCCGGCGCGCATGCCGGCTACCGATGCTATGTTGACGATGTTGCCCCACTCTCATGCCGATTATACGGTGCGCAAATGCCGTGCAGGCAATGTAGGTGCGCCATTGGTCTACGCGCACGATGTCGCGTGCGCCGGGCGCACCATTCGCATGGGAATGACCGCAAATTTTGATCGCGCCTCACGGCATGATGCTTGTGCATCGCACGAGCACCAGATTAGGCCGACGTTGAGAGCTTCATCATAACGAGACCGGAAACAATCAGGATCGCGGCGCCGATACGCATCATTGTCATCGCCTCTCCGAGGACGATGATCCCGACAAGGAACGCGCCTATGGCCCCGATGCCTGTCCAGATCGTATAGGCGGTCCCGAGGGGAAGTGTTCTCATGGCGATGGACAGCAGCGCAAAGCTGCCAATCATCATGACGATGGTGATTGTGCTCGGAACGAGCTTCGTAAAGCCCTCCGATTGCTTCATCGAATAGGCCCAGACGATTTCAAGAATGCCGGCCGCTACCAGATAGATCCATGCCATTTTCAACTCTCCATTGGGCCGGGCCGTCCCGGTCATTGCGCCCAAAATGGGGAGGTCGTTCCTCTGAATTTGAATACCGTGCGGCTCCTTGGAGCCAAGCTAGTGTCCCGGGTGCAGGGCGTCGTTGAGGTACATGCAGGTCAGCATAGTAAAGACGTAGGCCTGGATGACGGACATCAGCAGTTCCAGCGCGGTAAGAGCCAACACCATTAGAAACGGCATCGTCGCTCCGAGAATGCCCAGTGTTCCGAGACCGCCGAGACCGACGACGAAACTCGCGAATACCTTCAACGTGATATGTCCCGCGAGCATCACCGCGAACAAGCGTACCGAATGGCTTACGGGTCGCGACAGATAGGAAATCACTTCAATAGGGACAATGAACACCGCGATATATGGCGGAATGCCCGATGGCAGAAAGAGCCGAAGGAAGCCAAAACCGTTGCGCATCACGCCGTAGATGGTGACCGTTAGAAACACCATCATTGCCAACGCCAAGGTCACACTGAGATGGCTCGTGACGGTGAAAGCGTAGGGGAGCATTCCGAGCAGGTTCGCCACCAGAATGAAGGTGAACAAGGAAAAAACCAGCGGGAAAAACCGCATTCCCTCTTCGCCCGCGTTTTCGCGCACGGTTTTCGCGACGAACTCGAACAGAAGCTCCGAAGCGGCCTGCCATCGTCCTGGCACCAAGGCGCGTCGTTGCGTTGAAACAAGCATGAAGAGGCCGATCATGCCGACCGTCACGAACATGTATACCGTCGAGTTCGTGATACTTATTTGCTGCCCGGCGATCTCGCCGAGTTGCAGAATCGGCTTGATTTCAAACTGTTCGATCGGTCCGGCCATGATGTCCTGTCGCATGCAAAAGAATCGCGTCCGGTGAGCCGGC
>Ga0255057_10002182_pt1 | contig 10666 bp, 10 predicted proteins | sample Cases_109_6_MG_FD_189022 | JGI IMG/M metagenome (GOLD analysis project Ga0255057, IMG submission 189022) | Seawater microbial communities from Amundsen Gulf, Northwest Territories, Canada - Cases_109_6 | ecosystem: Environmental > Aquatic > Marine > Gulf | place: Canada: Northwest Territories... | reverse complement strand
GTTGGCGCGCGTCGCGCAGGTCACCGTGGCAGCGCACGGGATCGGTCTGCGGATCCAGTCGTTGGCGTTCGTTCCGGGGCTCGGCGTGTCGCAAGCGACAGGCGCGATGGTCGGCAACGCCCTCGGGGCGAGCAACGTCCCCGAGGCACGTCAGGTCGTTCGAGCCGGCGTGATCCTTTCGACGATCACCATGACTACCATCGGGCTCGCGATCATCATAGGCGCCAAACCGATCATCGCGATCTTCGATGTCGACGCCGCCACCGAGCTCGGTCGTTACTCTGTGACCTGGATGCGGATCCTCGGCTGGGGCTTTCCCATCGTCGGAGTCCACATCGCCCTCATCGGGATGCTCCGCGGCGCCGGCGCCACCAACACGAGCCTCATGATCAATATCGTGGGTACGATAGTCATCCAGGTGCCCCTCAGTTGGTTCCTCGGCTTCGTGGTGGGGTGGGGGGCTTTCGGCATCTGGGTCGCCCTGCCGATTTCCTTTTTCTTCCGTATGTGCCTGGGAATCTGGGCCTATCGGCTCGGGCATTGGGCGAGGGTTGGCGCTTCGGTCTAACGGGGTCTCGGCATCGGATTTCTCTGTCGCCTCCGATTTTGGTAGACTGCGGTCATGGTCAACGCCTTGATACGGGCGGTGTATCGGGTTGCTCACTGGGGGTTACGTCTTCTCTGGCTCATTCGCAAACCAGAGACGGCGGGAGCATTGGTTGCAGTCTGGTACGAGGGGCGGGTTCTTCTGGTGAAGAACTCCTACCGGGCACAGATGACACTACCTGGGGGCTACGTCAGGGCCCGCGAAGATCGCCGCACCACGGCAGCGCGCGAGCTTCGCGAGGAAGTGGGCATCAACGTTCAACCCAAGCGTCTCGTGCATGCCTATCACGGGACGCATCTCTTCGAGCATCGACAGGACACCCTCGACATTTATGAACTCGAAGTCGACACCGCGCCGAACGTTCGAGTCGACGACCGGGAGGTCGTGCTGGCGGAGTTTCTGCCGCCCGAGAAAGCGCTCGAGATGTCGATCGTCCCCCACCTCCAAGAGTACTTGGCGCATCGCGGAACCAGAGAGGCCGCTTGAGTCCGGTCAATCCGCGCGAGCGTCTGGCTCGCGCAGCGGTCCGACTTCACGAGCGCTACCATCTGGAGGTCATCGAGCGTTTCGCGCTTTGTCCTTGGGCGAAGCACGCCCGCCTCGAGAACCGAACACGGACGCACGTCGTCTTGGACACACCTTGCCTTCCGAACGAGATCGCGCCGGTGATCAAAGGCTGGGACACGGATGAATCCACCGACGTCGCATTCATCATCGCGCCAATGTTCGGCGACGGGCTTGAAGCATTCGCACGATGGGCCGCTTCACTTGCTGCCCTCGTGGACCAACGCTTCCTTTCCGCTCCATTCCACCCCGGAGTGGACGAAACAGCCGGTTCCGTTCGCTTCTTCCGCCAGACCCCGGACCCGACCGTACAACTCGTCCGACGCGCCCGCCTCGAAGAGGTCCGAGCCCAAGACCCGCCTCATTACAAGGACATCTTCACGTTGAGCATGGGAGATCTCGAAGCAGGCCGGGCGCCGAAGACAGTCGCGGCTTCGGTGATCGAGCACAACCAGCGCGTCCTCGACCGCGAGGGCCGCGACGCCTTGCAGGCGATCGTGGACGACATCTACGCGGATCGAGACCGGACGTACGCAGAGTTGATCCCGCTGCTGTACCAGTGACCGTGTCAGTGCCAGCAAACTGTGTTGAGGAGATCTTGATTGGGCCGGAGTCTTGGGGCGCGCCGCGGACTACGAGGGCTACACCGGCCATGACCGGTACTGGGGCAGCCGAGGTTTGGGGCCGGTTAGAATTGTCTTTTACGCCGGGGCTACCGCTGGCTCCGCCCCCATAGTCCGCGGCGCGCCCCAAGACCCCTACGTCTAGAACCAGCGTCAGCGTCAGCGTCAGCGACAGGGAGCGCCGCTCCACCAGGAGTAAAGCCTGTTATTCGGGGCTCGGAACACTCGGCGCTCATGTAATTGACGCTCGTCGTCAATGATTGTCGTCGGCCGACAACAATCGGGCGCTCACGGCAGGATGTGATTGAGAAATCATTGAGGTTTTCGGTTGGCACGAAGCATGCGTTAGCAGTGACCGACTGGAGCATTTCCAGAAGGGAGAAGGTACCATGCTGACAATCAATGATGTGACAAGCCTGTCTTCGCGTTTGGCGTGCGTGCTCGGATTACTCGTTCTTTCGATCGTCGGATGCAGCGACGTGGATGGCGGGGTTGGGCCTGGTGGAACCGGTGGCGCGGGTGCTACCGGCGGCACCGCAGGCATCGGTGGCGCGGTCGGCGATGGCGGTAGCGGCGGGTCCGGACCCGTATCGATTCTCCTGGAAATTACCGGGCCCGACTCCGTTACGGAGCGCGGACCAGCGCTCGTAGGCGTGGAGGTCTGTGAAACCGACACGACCCACTGCGAAACCACCAACGCGGATGGCAGGGCGGTGCTCGAGCTTCCGTCCAACCAAGTGAGCAGCTACACCTTGTCGAAGGAAGGCTACATGACGCGCTTGCACGCAGTCGTGACCGACGAGACGTTTACCAATGAGCCGTTTACCTTTTTTCCATTGTTCCGCGACCAAATCATGGAGGACTTGGCCAACGACTTGCAGATCCCATACCCGTTTGAGGGCGGGTTGGTTACACTTCAAGCTACCCCCTTTGGCACGGCGGGCGTGACGCACGAGCTTCTGAGTGAGACGGCCACGGCGTACTACATCGATGAGGGAGGGATCCCGACGCTCGGCCTGACCGAAACGACATCTAGCGGACAAGGCGGCTTTCTCGAGGTTACCGCGGGTGAGCATCAGGTCGAGTTCGGCGGAACAGTCACAAATTGCACTGCGCGCATCGGTTGGCCCGGGGACGCAGCAAACCGGGTCAAATTCCCCGTCAGGGTTGGGCATATGACATTCGCCCGTGCGGTCTGTGAGGGAAGCCGGTGACCGCCCTCGGGCGCGAAGGGAGCTTGTGATGGGACGCTCAGTTTTGCATTGGGTCTGTGTCTTCGCGTTGGTCGCGCTTCCCATTGGTGGATGCAGCGACGAGAGCACCGCTGCCGGTGGTAGTGGTGGCTCTGCAGGTACCGGAGGCACCAAGCTGTGCGAAGAAGACGTTGACTGCGACGACGGCGACGAGTGCACCGTGGACAGCTGCATAGGCGACACCTGCAGCAGCAAGCTCGCGTGTGACGACGGAAATGACTGCACGGAGGCGGAGTGCGACCCTTCCAATGGGGAGTGCGTTGCGCCAACGCTCGTGGCTGATGGAACAACATGCGCGGGAGGCACGTGCCAAGCTGCCGTGTGTGAGCTAACCGGGTCGGTTCTACCCTGCACCCAGCAAGGCATTCTTAACGCGATTGCGGCAGGAGGCGGACCTTATACGTTCTCCTGCGACGGACCAACAACGGTGGTCACCACGGGCACAATCGACATCGACAACGACGTCATCCTCAATGGAGAGGGTAACCTCACATTGGATGGTGACGATGACCATCCGGTTCTAGTGTGCGCGAGCCGCGATGTCCCAGTAACGGCAGAGCTGCGCGGATTCCGAGTAACCGGCGCCGCCGACTTCGGAATCATGCAGGTTCTCCCAGCTATCTATATTTTCGACGCTACGCTTACTCTGACGGACAGCACGGTGTCAGACAACGAAGGAGATGGCATTTATAACCAAGGCGGCACGTTGACCCTGCTGAACACCACGGTCTCGGGGAACGGCTTTATAAACGTAATCAACGAAAACACATTCGACGAGCCCCCCCTAGTCGGAACCCTAACGGTGACAAACAGCACCATTTCAGGCGGGCGACTGGGGATAAGAAACTACAAGGGACAGGCGACCATTTTGAACAGCACCGTGTCGGGGAATACGATGGCTGGCATACAAAACGGGGCGGGGGCGACGCTGACGCTGACGAACAGCACGGTGTCGGGGAATAGCAGCGACGACGGCGGCGATATCGAAGCCTCGGAAGGAACGACAGTGACACTTGTGAACACTATTGTTGAAGGCGTTTGCATTAGAGACGTGGCTTCCGACATCACCTCCGACGGCTTCAACATCGAATCCCCCGGCGACACCTGCGGCTTCGACCAGGTAGGTGACCAGGTTGACGTCAGCGCCATCGAACTCGACCTCCAACCACTGGCCGACAACGGTGGACCGACGCAGACACACGCGATTACGACCGACAGCGCCGCGTTCAATGCCGGCACGTGCGAGGTGACGACCGACCAGCGCGGCGTGACGCGCCCGCAGGGGGCGATGTGCGACGTGGGGGCGTTTGAGGTGCAGCCGTAGGCTCGGGCAGCCCCCTGTTGTCGCCCACGCATAACCGGGCTTACTCAGGGTTGCCGTGCGGCCTCTTCTTTTCCCTGCGTTTTTGGCGTGATTGCCTTTGGGGCAGCCGCTGACACTGGCACCGACGCTGGCACTGACGCTGGCACGGTCACGGATTCGAGACGTAGGGGTCTTGGGGCGCGCCGCGGACTATGGGGGCGGAGCCAGCGGTAGCCCCGGCATAAAAGACGATTCTAACCGGCCCCAAACCTCGGCTGCCCCAGTACCGGTCATGGCCGGTGTAGCCCTCGTAGTCCGCGGCGCGCCCCAAGACCCCGGCCCCGTCAAGATCTCCCTAACACGTTTGTTGCCATTCTAGCGTCGGAGTTTTCGTCTCAGGTACCCCGACGAAAGCACGCCCCACGCTGCGCCTACGATCAGCCCACCCGAGTGCACCCAGTTCGCGATCGGTCCGACCCATCCCGTGAATCCGAGCCCTAACCAGATCAACATGAAGGTCACTAGTTGTTGGGGGATGCGGTATGGGAAGCTCGGGTCTAGGCGGCCGCGGATCCAGATGAAGGCGAAGAGGCCGTAGACGACGCCCGACATGCCTCCGAACATCGTCGGTCCCGAGACCACGTACTCGAGGATGTGTGAGAACACCGCGATGCAAAGGACGAGTGTCAGCAGGTAGCGCGATGAGAATACGCGCTCGATTGCGGTGCCGAGGTCTTTGAGCCACCAGAGATTGAATAGGATGTGCAACAGCCCGAAGTGCAGGAACATCGGGCTGAGGAGGCGCCAGGGTTGCCCGTGCCATATCGCGCTCACATCCCCGGGATACACTCGCCCCTTCACGATCTCCAAAGGCGTAAAGGTGAAGAGCGCAACAGCCTGTATCTTGTCGCCCATCCCCGTGTAGAGGAACACGAGTACACAGATCACCATGAGCACGGTCGTTACAGGGCCGATGCGCATGTTCTGACGTGCGTCGATCTGCTTTCGGATCTTGTCGGTTCGGGCTCTGAGCTTCTCATCGGCCTTGGCCTCTTGGCGCCGTTGTGCCCGAGCTTGTTTCGCCATCTCTTCGAAGCGCGTCGCATTGGGATCGAAGCTGTTCAGGAATGCGCGTGCCTGTTCCATGCGCTCTTCGTCCTGCACCCAGACTGTGTATTCCCCATCACGCGTTTCTTTGATCGTGGCGGGTACGCCGTCCGCATAGAGCGCGTCGCCGAGCGTCTTGGCTTCGGCTTCGTTCTTTACGGTGGTCAACAGGCGCATGAGACGGGCGAGTGTAGCGGCTTCGATCGCCGTTTCAATCGCCGCGGATCGCGGCGTACATCAGGCAATCACGTGGGGCGTCCGAGCGGTTCGGGTGGTCGCCGTAGCCTCTAAGTGTCCCCTCGAGCTTCATTCCGACTTTCTCCATTACGCGAGAAGAGCGTCGATTTTCCTCGTCGCACAATGCCTGGACCCGGGAGATTCGGGTGTCCTCGAACGCTGCTTCACAGACCCCCTGAAGCGCTTCGGGCATGTACTCGTGACCCCAAAAACGGCTGCCAAGCGCGAAGCCGACCTCGACGCGATGGAAGTGCACCGTGCAGCCGATCGTCCCGATCAGCAGGTGATCTTCCTTTCGCTCGAGGAGCCATACCCGATGACCCATTCGAAGGTCCCAGGCGTCGATGGTTTGCTGAAAGTACTCGCTCGTTTGTGCCACGGTCGTGTGCGCGGACCAGGTCAGATAGCGTGTGATGCTTTCGTCGCTGGTGTAGGTATCGAACGCGGCTCCTGCATCCTCGATCCTGGGTCGTCGAAGTCGAAGTCTCGCGGTCTCCAACTCCTCGGGCGGGAACTCCACAAAAGCCGTATAGCACGACGCGGGCCGGCCATGGATTCGCGACGCGCGAGCTGGTACCGTTCCGAGATGGCCGATCAGGACCAGACCCTCGACCGGGCGGCGTCAGAGCTTTGTGAAGTGCTCGGCTACGAGTTCACCAACAAGGGCTTGCTACGCGACGCGCTAACGCACAGTTCTTTCAAGAACGAGCGACCCGATCTCGCGCCCACCGACAACGAGCGTCTCGAGTTTCTTGGTGATGCAGTGGTTGGGCTCGTGGTCGCCTCCCTGCTGTGCGAACAGTTCCCGGACGCGGACGAAGGCGAGCTCACGCAGCGGCGAGCGGATTTGGTCAGCGAAAAGGGCCTTGCAACGATCGCTGACAGCATCCGCTTGGGTCCCGCGATACGCTTGGGGAAGGGCGAGGAAAAGTCAGGGGGTCGTGAAAAACCAAGGCTTCTGGCGAGCGCCCTCGAAGCGTGCATCGGTGCCATGTACCGGGACGGAGGAATCGGCGCCGCGTTCGAAGCGACCCGCCGGATCTTCGAGCCCTGGCTTCATGCGGGTGCGCCAGGGCACCGCGATTTCAAGTCCCGCGCGCAGGAATGGGCACAGGCGCGACTCGGGGGAACGCCAAGTTACGACCTGGTTCGAAGCGGCGGCCCGGACCACGCGCGGGAATTCGTAGTTGCGCTCGAGCTCGGGGGCAGCCAGGTGGCGTTGGGCGAGGGCCGTTCGAAGATCGACGCAGAGCAGGCCGCTGCGAAAGCGGCGCTCGAAGTTTGGTCCGCCAAAAACTAGATGGGTTTTAGACCGGTTTGGTCTAGGCCGTGCGAGCAGCGGAGTACGCATCGAGGCGGGCGATTGCCCAATCGACATCACGTCGAAGCTCGGTGTACTCGGGCCCCTCGTAGAGCTCGCCGAACCCTTTGAGCGCTTCTTCGGCTTTTGCCAGCTCCTGGCGTACGTCGTCCGGTTTGATCTCTTCGGGTGTCGCGTAGAGGTCCGTCAGCAAGAGCACCTTGTCCGGTCCGCCTTCCACGAAGCCCGGGCCGATGGCCGCGACGTTGCGCTTGCCTTCGACGTCCCAAACGAGCAGCCCACATTTCAGAGCCGCCAGCAGGGGAAGGTGGTTCGGAAGCACGCCAAACTCACCCTCGACACTCGGCGCCTGCACCGAGTCGACCTTCACCGCAAGCACGGAGCCCTCCGGGGTGACGACGTCGAGTTGCAGGTGCTCGGTGCTCGCCATGAATCAGTCCTTAGAGCGCTTCGCGAACGCTTCCTTGACCTCATCGATGGTGCCCTTGAGGTAGAAGTCCTGCTCGGGCACGTCGTCGAGCTTGCCGTCGAGGATCTCCTCGAAGCCCGCAACGCTGTCTTCGAGGGGCACGTAGGCGCCCTTGAGGCCGGTGAACTGCTCGGCCACGAAGAACGGCTGCGAAAGGAAACGCTGAATCTTACGAGCGCGGTCGACCACCATACGGTCGTCCTCGCTGAGCTCGTCCATACCGAGAATCGCGATGATGTCTTGGAGGTCCTTGTACTTCTGCAAGGTCTCCTGCACGCCACGCGCGACGCGGTAGTGTCGTTCGCCGAGAACGCTCGGGTCGAGCATCGTCGAGGTCGAGTCGAGCGGGTCGACGGCCGGGTAGATTCCGAGCTCCGCGATCGAACGCGACAACACGGTCGTCGCATCCAAGTGGGCGAAGGTCGTGGCCGGTGCGGGGTCGGTCAAGTCATCGGCCGGAACGTAAATCGCTTGCACCGAGGTGATCGAGCCCTTGGTGGTCGAGGTGATGCGTTCCTGAAGCTCGCCCATCTCGGTGGCGAGAGTCGGCTGATAGCCAACGGCCGAGGGCATTCGACCAAGAAGGGCCGACACCTCGGAACCCGCCTGCGTGAAGCGGAAGATATTGTCGACGAAGAGAAGAACGTCCTGGCCTTCGTCGTCTCGGAAGTACTCGGCCACGGTGAGGGCGCTCAACGCGACCCGAGCTCGCGCGCCGGGGGGCTCGTTCATCTGGCCGTATACCAGCGCGGTCTTCGAAAGAACCGTCTCGCCTGAATCGAGCTTCGACTCGCTCATCTCGAGAAGCAGGTCGTTACCCTCACGCGTTCGCTCACCGACGCCTGCGAAGCAGGACACCCCACCGTGAGCCTTCGCGACGTTGTTGATCAGCTCCATGATGAGAACCGTCTTGCCGACGCCCGCGCCGCCGAAGAGGCCGATCTTGCCCCCCTTTCGGTAGGGAGCGAGCAGGTCGATGACCTTGATGCCCGTCTCGAAAATCTCGACTTCGACACTCTGCTCGACGAAGGCCGGCGCCTCTCTGTGGATCGGCGAGAACTTGGTCGCGTTGACCGGGCCCCGCTCGTCCACTGGTGCGCCTACGACGTTCAGGATGCGACCGAGGCATTCCTTGCCGACCGGCATCATGATCGGTGAGTCGGTGTTCTTCACCTCCATCCCACGAACCAAGCCCTCAGTGGCGTCCATCGCGATTGCCCGCACCGTGTTCTCACCGAGGTGGTGCGCGACTTCGAGGGTGAGATTCCACTCCTTGTCGTCGATGGCGGGGTTGCTGATCTTGAGCGCACTGAGAATCGCCGGGAGGCTTCCCTGGGGGAACGAAACGTCGACGACGGGACCAATGACTTGAGTTACTTGCCCGTTCTGAAGCTCTGCCATGCTCTTTTCCGGTTCTCCGAAAGTGTGTCGGCCGGCGGGTCATCCCGCCCACAAGCGGGCGCGACGTAGCACGGCCCCCAAGGGCGGTCAACGATGCCCGGCCCGGACGATTGACCCCTCGGCCCGCGCTTTCTACCCTCTGAGCCTAGATGCACCACCAAGACACTGTCATTCACGCGCTTCTCGGCGCCGGCACCCGGTACGAAGGCAAGCTGTTCTTCGACGGAAGGGTGCGGATCGACGGCGATTTCGAGGGAGAGGTTCTCAGTGAGGGGCTTCTGGTGGTCGGTGAGGGCGCCACGGTCCGGGGAACGGTTCGCGTCGGCACGTTGATCGTGCGTGGGGGTACGGTCGAGGCGGAGATTCACGCGTCGGAGCTCGTCGAGCTGCATGCCCCAGCCCGAGTGCGAGGTGATATCTACACACCAGCGCTCTTCATCGACAAAGGTGTGGTCTTCGATGGATCATGCGTCATGGGGGAGGTTCATCCCCTAGAGAGCATTGACACTGGCACCGGCACTGGCGCTGCTTACAGAGACCAGCCGACGAGGAACTGAAAGGTCATCGCCCTGTCGGTGCCGCTCCCGCCAGGTCCGCCCATCGACGGGACACTGGTATTCGCACCGGCGAAATCGAGCTTGTACGACTCGTAGATGAACCGGAATCCGTAGGAGAAACCGATGTCGAGCTTCCCGCCGACCATGGCGGTTGCATCCCAGCCGATCGCTGAGCTGTTGTTGCCGAATGCCCCTTCGAGGTCTCCGAGTGAGAAGGGCTTCCGGAAGCCTCCGTCCACTCGAAACCCCAACAAGTCTTCGATGATCGTGTACGCGAATGCCGCCCCCACGCGGAAGTAGATGTACTGGATCGATGGGAGAGCGGAGTTCAGATCGATATCGAAGGTGTCCACACCGACCCCGAGGAGCCCGCCCACTTGCATTCCTTTGATCGGGTAGAGGTAACCTACCTGCCCGAGGGCTCTCCAGGTGCTGATGTCGGACGTGCTTCCCGTGCCTTGGAGCCCCGCCTTCAGTCCGAAGCCGACGCCGCCGTCGCCTTGAATGACGATGCCTTGGAGTGCCGGGTTATCCGACCTCCCGAGGGGACGCACCAGAAAGTAGCCTCCCACGTCGGCGTAGGCGCCTGAGGTGAAGGTCCTGGGCTCGGTACCGCCCGAACCGTCTCCAACATTGAAATCGATGTTCCGGAACCGCGGTCCGCCACCAACCAAGATCTCGAAGACGGGGAGCTTCGTCGCTCCGCCACTCTTCTTTTCCTTGTCGACCTTGCTCTCCTTGCGCGGCTTGGACTCCGATTGTGCGGGAGCGGTCGAGGCGGTCGCAGCTGCCGTCCCGGCGGCCACAGAACCTCCAGCCACCGCACCGACCGCTGCAGCCTCTTTGCGTTTGCGTCTCTCAGGAGGCGCGAGCTCCATCGCTTCGGCGAGGGCCGTGCGAGCCGCTTCTTGAATCAGCTGATTCCCCTTGCTTGTCCCTGGAGCTCCGGCCTCGTATCCCGTGAGCGCTTCGCCTGAGCGACCGGCCACCCGAATCTCGCTGCGCGCGCTTTTGCCTTTGCCCTTCACACGACCCCAGAAGATGTAGTCGACGTCGAGCGCATCGCTTAGCTCGGCCCGGTCCCCCAGAGTGCCGATCCGCAAGCCGCGGTCTTCGATGACCCGATCCGCATCGCTCTTCGTCGCAAAATCGGCCCGGCCCTTCAACGCCCGCACCACCTGCACGCGTGCAGTCGAGCCCCCGGCTCCCGCGAAGTTCAGCACC
>Ga0255057_10002181_pt1 | contig 10667 bp, 10 predicted proteins | sample Cases_109_6_MG_FD_189022 | JGI IMG/M metagenome (GOLD analysis project Ga0255057, IMG submission 189022) | Seawater microbial communities from Amundsen Gulf, Northwest Territories, Canada - Cases_109_6 | ecosystem: Environmental > Aquatic > Marine > Gulf | place: Canada: Northwest Territories... | reverse complement strand
CCGATGGCAAGGTCGTCGATCAGATGGACGACCCAACACAAGCGTCGGTCATCGACCGAACCAAGATTCTGGGAGGCTGAGCCATGATTCGCACTGCAATCAAAGGCCTTGCGGCCAACCGGGTGAGAATGATCCTCACCGGACTATCCATAGTTCTCGGTGTTGCCTTCGTCGCTGGGTCGTTCGTGTTCACCGACACCATCAAAGTCCGTTTCGAAAGCCTCTTCACCGACTTCTACTCCGGGGTTGATGCGACTGTTCGCCCCGACGAGGCCTCATCCAACCTAGGAGACGGCTTCCTGGAGGCTGACCTTCTCAGCGAGGTTCGACAGGTCGAAGCTGTCGAGGTCGCGGCAGGCTCGGTAAGCGGCTTCGCTCAGATGATCGACTCCACAGGTGAGCCGATCGGTGGACAGGGTCCACCCACACTGGGATTCTCCTGGGTGGTTGAGCCTGCTCTCAACAGTCTCACCATTTCAGAGGACAACGGGCGCCCCCCCACATCTGGTGGAGAAGTGGTAATCGACGTCGCCACCGCAGAATCTCAGGGTCTCGCCGTGGGGGACGAGGTCGACATTCAGACGATCGGCGGCGTCGACACTTTCACCATCGTCGGCCTGGCCAGCTTCGGAAGCGAGGACAACCTCGCCGGCGCGACCATTTCGGCGTTTGAACTTGAGCAGGCTCAGTTGCTCTTCGACCTCGAGGGAAGACTTTCGGCTATCGACGTGCTCGCCGTTGACGGAGTCGACAGCGACGCTCTCGTCGCCGAGATATCGGTCGTATTGCCCGGCACCGCAGAAGTCGTGACCGGAGAACAGCAGACTCAGGAGCAGCTCGACCAGGTGACGGAGGGCCTCAGCTTTCTGAGCACTGCTCTACTCGCTTTTGCCGGGATCGCTGTCTTCGTTGGTGCCTTCGTGATCCAAAACACTTTCCGGATCACGGTTGCTCAGCGGGTTAGGGAACTGGCCTTGCTGCGGGCTATTGGAGCAACCGGGTCGCAGGTGACCCTTCTGGTTCTGATCGAAGCGGCCATCGTGGCTGTTGTAGCTTCAGCGGTGGGCGTCCTTGCCGGTATCGGTATTGCCGAACTGATCAAAATGGCAATGAATGCGGCAGGAGTGGGGATACCCGATGGCCCACTGACCATCGAACCGCGCACCATCATCATCTCGATGGCCGTTGGCATCAGCGTAACGCTGTTCGCAGCGCTGCTCCCGGCCCGTCGCGCTTCGTCGATCCCCCCGGTAGCCGCGATGTCGGAAATGGGAGCGAGGACGACACCAAAGTCTCTTCGCACCCGGGCCTGCGTCGGGTCAGCACTCACATTCCTTGGCGCGATATCCATGGCGATTGGGCTCATGCTCGAAACCGGTGCCTCGTTGCCTCTTGTCGCAGCAGGAGCCATCGGCCTGTTCATGGGCATGTCGACCCTGGCACCGTTGGTCGTGGGACCGGTCGCTCGACTGCTGTCAGCGCCGATGCGTGGCATCACCGGCAAACTCGCAAGGGAGAACACGATTCGACAGCCACGTCGAACCGCTTCGACAGCATCTGCGCTGATGATCGGTGTTGCTCTAGTGGCGTTCACGTCGATATTCGCCGCCTCCATCAAAGCGTCAGTCACCGACACCCTCGAAGGGTCGTTCCCAGCAGATCTTGGATTCGCCTCGACGAATATCAGCGTCGGTGTCAGCCCGGTAGCCGTCGATGAGATTGCCGCCCGAGAGGAGTTTTCGGTCGTATCGGCTGTGAACTACGGATACTTCGAGATCGAAGGTGATGAGCTGGTCGTGATCGGTGTGGATCCGAGCACGATCCCTCGTGTGTATGACATGAAACCTTCGATCGAACTGTCCGAGCTCGGAGATGGCCTGCTGGTCCAGGAGGATGCCCTCGTAGGCAATAGCTGGTCTGTCGGCGACGTGATCTCGGTTGACTACCCGGGGTCGGTCAGCGATACGGTCGAGATCGTTGGGACGTTCACCGATGCGACATTCGCCAACTATGTGATAGCAGAAGAGGTGTTCTTGGAGAACATCAGTGACGACCAGATATTCATGGTCTTTGCCAGACTGGGCTCAGGTGTGAGCCTCGAAGAGGGTCAAGCTGCTGCGGATGCTGCCTTGTCCGGGTTCCCCAACGTCGATGTCAACACCCAGTCGGACCAGATCGCCGAAGCCGAAGCACAGGTCGATCAGTTAGTGGCCCTGTTCACCGGGCTCCTCAGTCTCGCCCTCGTGATTGCGCTCCTCGGGATTGCCAACACATTGGCACTCTCCGTCGTCGAGCGGACTCGAGAGATCGGACTGCTTCGGGCGGTGGGCATGACCCGCCGCCATGTACGCCGAATGGTCCGCCGGGAAGCGATGATCATCGCTGTATTCGGCGCCCTACTCGGGGTACTCATCGGAAGCGCCATCGGGTTCGGCGTCGTGACTTCGCTGGCCGATGACGGCCTGGGCAGTTTCGCTCTGCCTGCCGGCCAACTGTTGGTTTGGTTGGTTGTGGCCGCAGCAGCCGGCCTCGTCGCCTCGCTTGGGCCGGCCCGAAAGGCAGCGCGCCTGGATGTGCTCAAGGCCATCTCCCACGAGTAGGCAATAGCGCGGCCGACTCAGCGAACCCCGCCCTCTTGGTGCGGGGTTCGCGAAGAGCGATGCGTTCACGACTTGAGGTCGCAGCCGTTATGTGGGGGCCGGAAACCGGTATTGGTGCCTTGAGGCAAATCTCGGTTTGGGTTGCTCTGACCGCTAGGAGACGGCGATGGGCCCTTCGATGTCGGTGACCACCCATACGTCATCGACCACGTCGAGTCGGTAGGTCAACCAAGTTCCGCACAGACCTCCGCACCACATCGAAACGGGAACAAGCCCGGTGTCAGCTTCGATGACGGGTTCACCGACACCAAGGATTGCGGCTCCCTCGATGGTGGGAACCAGGTCAGAGGTTCGCCAGTCCGATGGGTCATCGATCCAACGCACTACTCCGTATTCCCTAACGGCTTCTTCGATAGCCTCTCGCTCTGCATCGGTCAGCTGCCGAGCAGATTCGTTGGATGAGGCCGTGGCGTTGCCGGCAGATTGGTCAATCCGGTTTTGGATCAGATACTCGGTGAACGGGGGCGGCCCTTCGCCGAAGCCGTGATCCTCGGTGATGAGCTCCACCAGGGCCGCAGCCATCATCTCAGCGGTCTGGCTGGAGCCGGGGTCGTCGCCAGTGCTCTCTTCGGTGCCACAAGCAGCGACCAGCACCGAAAACACCAGGAACACAACTCCTATCCTCATGCTCTTCAGACGATCAGGGTTCCCAATCGGTTCCCACACCCAATCGTGGCCGGGGTCAGACCCTCGATGAGATGTCACCATCAGAACAACTCGCCAAAGTGTTGCAATGACCCCTTGAGATGGCAGCGGCTATGCGGTCTTTACCAGCTTGAGGGGTCGATCACGGTGCCACATCACCCGATGGGAATTTCGGCGAGTCGGGTGAGAGTGTTGCTGAGGTGAAGTCTGCTTGCGACTGGTATTGGGAGAGAAATCCAACTAGATCATGGGTGGCTCTGGCGATGTCTGCTTGTGCGTCTGAATGGTGGCCTTCGACGGTCATGAGCGCGTCGGTGGTGGAGGAACCGGCAGCACTTTGGGTGCTTTGTCGCCAACACCAACGGCGGGCGCTGACTACACCGTCATCATCAACGAACACAACCTCTCCGGGTTCAGGATTCGATATGGAATCGCTGCCCAAGTCTGTGAACCGCTCGTCTCCCGAAGCGAAGCGAACAGTGGTGGTGCCGGCCACCGCGTTTTGGTCGAACACGGCGACCGGAAGCTGGTAGCGCAGGCTGACAAGATTGGCTATGTCAACCAGCGTATTGATCGATGGGACGGTCCCCTGTTTGGAAAGACGTCTCAGGAGCGCTTCGGCTGCGTTGCGGTATTGAGTGGGTTTAACTCCAAAACCAGAGAACGTCGATCGCCACGCCGCCAGGCTTGCGATTTCCGAAGGTGGCGTGACTCCGAGCCGTTGTCGAACGGTTTCCTGTTCTGCCTCAAATGCTTCTAACAGACCCGGTGGAGTCGATGTGTTCGTGAGACCGGTCGCATAGATAATGCCTCCCCAAATTGTCGGAAACCGGTTGATGATCTCCGTCGAATATCGGAAGTAGGCCACCAAAAGAGTCTGACAGGTTCAAACCCTCACCGTCACCCCGAGCTTCGAACCAGCGGTGCCAGAAAAACGGTATCGATGCAGCCGTCCATAAGTGTTGCTCCTATGTCAAACGGCACTGGCTTCGATCGGTGTAAAGGAGTCAACTGTGCGACAGTTCGTAGTTGTTTCGTTTCGAAAAGCGTTGCAAAGGTCGAGGTGTTTCATGGCCGCAGCAGCACATCGAATCGAAGACGAGCCTTTGATACCAAGGCCGTGCACTGATTGCGGAGGCATGCTGATCCCGACTCAGGTGGTTCCACGCCTCTACGTCAGTCGCAGGGGCAATAATCCCGCGGAGACGTGGTCGACCGCCCCGCTCGAAGCTTGGACATGTCGAACCTGCGGGAAGACTGATCTATACGCCTACAACGTCGACGCCCTGGACGGATAACCTCGCTTCGTGCCAAGACCGGCGTCACGAGTAGCTGATCACAGGCGCACAAGTGCCGTTGTGTTCGGTCCTCCTCGAGCGGCTTTTACCAACTATCCCAGTGCACCACTTGGTCGAAGTCTCGCCGGTTTGGGGTGTTGATCGGGGTTAATGGACGGTCTGCTGGATACCCCAAAGCAACCAACCAGGCGCAGAACATGCTCTCGGGATGCCCTAAAACGTCACGGGCAAGGGTCTGGTCAGCTACAGCGGTGTGACCCGAACCGATTCCCAGGTCAACTGCCGCCACCATCATTGCCATGGTTGCTTGACCGAGGTCGTAGTGAATCGACTCCCTCACACTGGTCTCCTCCGCGGCGGGGGCGATCAGAGCGATAGTCGCAGCTGAGGTGGCAACAAAACTTGCGCCTCGCCACACCTCAGAAAGCCGGGTCAATTGGTTCCGGTCGGAGCACACAACGAAGTCCCAACGTTGTTCGTTCCTTGAAGAAGGCGACCGTCTGCCAGCTTCCAAAATAGCTGTCAGATCCTCGCTTGGGATGGGCCGGTTCTGATATGTGCGGACGTTTCGTCTCGACTGAAGAGCGTTCAGGGTTTCCATTTCGGAAAGCTACCCGGAGAATCAGAACAGGCACAAACCGTGCACATAGGTGCCGCCGGATCAAGTGGTCATTGCATCGTTTCGGCGAGTTTGTCTGATGGCGTTAGTCCCTATCGGTCGGGACCAAAGTCTGCTCCGGTGTTGACTTGATGCCCTAGTGCTAGAGCCACATATGAGGGATCATGTGAATGTTTTCACAAGGAAAGGAAACCCTGATGGCAAAGCGCCTTCAAACACTCGGAATCGTTCTAGCGCTGTTCGGCGTTGGTTTCGTTATCGCTGGTGGGGTTGCGTTTATTCAAGTACAGAATGGATACGGCTCACTCCAATCTTTCAGCGAAGCACAGAACGTGACTTTGAGCTACAACGAGGATGGCCAACTGATCGATCGTGGCACCACCGAAGGTGCAGCGGCGATTATGGCCCTTCTTGTCGATGACTGGGGCTACCCCGTCAACGAATCACACCTGAATCCCGATGATCCGCTGGTTAACACGTCAACTGAGTACATGTTTCAGATGGCAACCGTTGGCTACCACATCCTCCACGGCACCCAGACCGTCGTTCTGGACGAAGCCGTCGAATACAACGGCGAAACCTTCGCCGCTGGCTCGTACGACCTCGTAGTGAATACTGTCGGGAGTGAAGAGCGTGTCGCCGCCGGTCTTGGTGGTTATTGGACCGACTTCGACCGCAGCCACCCGATAGAGGGCCCTGCACGCTCACAGGCGTGGAGCGGTACAGCACACGGGCTCTTCGGTGAGCTTGGTGTCGGCACTGTGACCGACTCTGCGTTGCAGATGGGCATTGGTCTTGCAGGTGCATTCGCAGGATTAGGCCTGATCGCACTCGTCGCAGGATTTGGTCTGGTCTGGGTTGGCCGCTCGAAGGAAGTCTTCGAAGGTATCGAAGTGACAGCACCCGAGATGGCACGCCAAAGAGAAGCCGTCAACAAACGAGCCCTCCTCTAGGCGGAAGACACGAGGCCCCCGCGTCATGTGGGGGCCTCGCTCATCTAGGTGACCCCTACACGACAACCGGAGGCTAGCCTCGAAAAACGATGAGCCGACTGAACATCGACCTCCGCAACGATCCAGAGATTCCTGCCGGACGCGAGTTGATGGAACATCTCGTAGGGGCGCACATGGTCGCCCAAGACGAAGAAGAACTCCTCCACCTGGTCCGCCATTCGATCGACGTACTCCATTCGACGTCGTCAGAAAACAGCATCCGTGTGCTCACTCACGCCGCCTACCGCGGTCAGGCCCTCATCATCAGACTCCTCGACCTGGCAGCAAGCCAACAAATCCAGCTCGAGAACGCCGGCATCGGCTACCAACCACCAACACAAGATTCAGACCATTACAGAGAACAACGACTAGACCTATGGGCCAGCCTCCGCGACGACCAAGACTGAAATCCGCCCGGCTATAGCCGGCATGATGGGCGCGCCCACATGCATGCGCCGCGGCGTTACAGAGCACGAAGAACAGGGACGTGTTCGACTGGGAAAGCCCCGATGGGGAGCGTGATGGACGAGCAGGAGCGAGTGGCTTTCGGGGTTCGCAGCGCGTGGCACGTGGCCGACCACGCCCCCAACGCACGGATACAAGGAATTCCCGGCGCTAGTCACGCTGCACCCCTGGCCCATCCCGAGACATCGCCAAGCCACTCACCCGGTTCTTCTCGCCAGCCTGACGCCTCTCCCAAACCTCCACCCGTTCCGCCTCTGTAAACAAACGCATACCAACCACCTCCGATAAGAGAAACTCTCACCGAATGTTGCGTGTTACGCGTACGACCTGTGGGGCGACACAGTCAACCTTGCTAGCCGATTGGAATCAACCGGCGACCCGGCCGAGATCCGCCTGTCGCAAAACACCGCAAACCGTCTCGACGACATATTCGACGTCGAGTCGCTCGGCTCAATCGAAATCAAAAACAGAGAATCGGTTGTCGCCTATCGACTTACAGGCACCCGCACATAACGCGGCATTTATGGGCGATTGATGCCGAGGTGACTCGCCCCCAGATGGTTTCGGAGTTGGGCATCTGGGTGACAGCGTTTTGGAGAGTCTCCAAGAACTCGTCGAGGGGAACCCTGTGGACCTTGGCTGCTCGTTCCACTGTCAGCGCCCTGGTGATGTACTTGCGGATGCTGTACCACCGACACGTTTGATACCGAACACCTCCATCACATCGGCGATATCCCCGTACTCCTCCATATGTCTGAGACTTTGGTGTCTGTGGGTGATTTCCATTATTCGGACAGCGTGTATCCCTACCAACCACCACAAGCCCATGACGGCACTTGTGGGCGACTTCAGGGGGTCGATCGCAATGCCAGTTATGAGCTGGATGGGTCTGGCGTTTCGGTGAGGCCGACCACTTCGTGTCCGATTACGTGGCCGTCCTTTCCGGGAAGGTCGAGGTCGAACCTGCGGCCGTATACGACTCGGCCGATGGTTGCGGAGTGGACTTTTGCTGTGACCAACATTGAGGTTGCTGTGGTCTTGTTTGCTGATTCAAGACGGCTAGCGGTGTTGACCACATCACCGATGACAGTTTCTCGAGCGGACGTCTCGCCACCCATCATTCCGAATATGACCTCACCGACAGCAATTCCCACCCTGACCCGGAATTCATGACTGTAGATGCGGCTTACGTACTCGTTCATGTCGGCAGCTACATCGAGGATTTCTAGTCCTGCTTTGACAGCCGAGAAAGCCGAATCGTGTTCGTTGTTGACTCCAAAGACAGCTAGCAGACCATCACCCATGTAATTGTCCACACGGCCACCCTCCGACTCAACGGCAACACCGGAACGGCTGAAGAACCGGTTGAGGATGTGAACAACGTCATACGGTGGAAGCGATTCGGACATGGTGGTGAACCCAGCCACATCGGCGAACATGACCGCTGCTTCCTTGACTTCTCGACCAACCGGCCCTCTGTAATGCCCCTTACCTAGTTGCGAAGCCATCTCAACATCGACCCTGTCGAGGACCAGTCTCCAGAGTCGAACTGAACCGCTGACCTCTGTCTGACATGCGAGCCGTATGTCATCGGGGAAGTCGAGTTTGGCTGCCATTAGCGTCTCGTTCTCGGTGCGTTCGGTCAACGAATCGTCTCCTTCGACGATTCGAACCCGGCACGTCGAACAACGGGCACGACCACCGCACAGATGTGCAATGTCAACTCCAGCCCCAACAACTACCTCGAGAAGGTTGGCCTTGCCAACAAAGGAGACTGCAACTTCATCGGGCCACACAAAAATCTCAGGCATCTAACAAGCCTAGGAAACACCCAAACGGCAGACCAGCTGCAATGACCCCCTGAACTCGCAGCCCTTATGGCGGTTGCTCTGGGTTTAGGAGGGTCTGAAGCTGAGGGTGAGGGTTATTACCGTGGATGGTATGGGGATGGGTACGTTCTTCATCGTTTGGGGTGGTCAGCTGGTTTCGGTGGTTGGATCTGGCCTGACTCGTTTCGGTGTGGCTTTCTGGGTGTTCGGGGAGACAGGCTCCGTCACATCTTTAGCGATGGTCATCTTCGCAGCTTCCGTACCGGCGATCATCATCGGTCCGTTTGCTGGAACGTTCGTTGACCGCTTCGACCGGCGGTTGATAATGATCGGAGCTGACACTCTTGCAGGCTTCTCAACGGTGGCACTCGCGGCGATCTGGCTCACCGGGAACCTCGAGTTGTGGCACATCATTGGAGCCTCAGCAATAGGAGCGGTTGGGGAGGCTTTTCAAGTGCCGGCCTATCTAGCGTCGGTTACGCTTCTGGTGCCCAAGGGACAACTCAACAGAGCGAACGGTCTCACCAACGCCAATCAGGCCCTCGGTTTTGTTGTGACCCCAGTTTTGGCAGGTTTGCTTATTGCAACAATCGGTCTGGGTGGCATCCTGATCATCGACGTAGCTACCTTCGTCGTGGCGGTCGTCACCCTTCTCGTGGTGCGATTCCCCCGCCCAGAACGGAGCGACACCGCGGAAGAGACTTCGTTTCTCGGAGAAACCATGGAGGGCCTCCGATACCTAACCAATCGGATCGGTCTTCTTCTTTTCCTGTTCTTGGCCGCGATTCTCAACTTTCTCCTCGGATTCCATAGCATCCTTGCTTTTCCTCTGCTCCTCTCGTTCACCACAGAAGCCGTCGTCGGATCGGTGTTCTCAGCGATAGGCATCGCGATGCTTGTTGGCAGCATCGTTGCCAGCAGTTGGATCGGACCAAAACAAAGAATGCGGTTCATGTTGGCGTCGATGGCTGTTGGCGGGATATGCGTTGCCCTTTCCGGTTTTCGAGCGTCCGCAATATGGATCGCCGTTTGGACGATGGGACTAATGGCCTTGGTCCCAGTCATCAACGCCACCAGCCAGGCGTTGTGGCAAACCAAAGTCGCTCCCGACTACCAGGGTCGAGTGTTCGCAACGCGTCGAGTCATAGCCGGCATGGCGACACCACTCGCCTTTGTACTGGCTGGGCCGCTCGCCGACGGCATATTTGAGCCACTCCTCGCCGACGACGGCGCGCTTGTCGGGTCAATCGGACAGGTGATCGGCACCGGCTCGGGTCGAGGGATTGGCCTCATATATGTGCTCATGGGACTCGGTCTCGCTGTCGTGTCCCTAGCCGGGTTTGCCATCCGGCCCCTACGCAACGTTGAAACCGACATACCCGACGCAATTGCCGACACTCCCACACCGGAAACGCTTCACGACAATTCCTAGACTCCGACACCGACGGAACCGCCCACATCTGGTGTGAGTTTCCCCTGCGTACAGCCGCCGGTCGTCTTCTATGCCTTCAGGGAGTGCAGGCCCGCCGTCAACGAAGCCGATTCCTGAGCCGGCGATCAGGTCTCGTACGGTGGATGAGACGAGGATTTCGCCGGGCTTCCCCTCGGCCATCACCTGGGCAGCCGGTGGACGGCGCGTCATCGCCGATCGGCGTCTAGGGCTGCAAATCAGCCCTCCCCGAACCACCCACGGATACGGCAGAAGACCGCATTGGGGGTGGGTATCGGCCAGACAACGGCCGGACTATTGCACTACATTGACCGATAGGTAGCGGCGGGAGTGACGGAGCCAAGATGCGCAGTTGGGTTCGACCGCTTCTGATCGTAGTTGCCCTTGCTTTAGCATTCGTTACCGGACTTGTTGGTGTCTCTCAGCTGAAGTTCACATCGTTCTTGTCCGATTCGATAAACGGGCGTCTTCAGGTGGTCACATCGGCGGCGGCTCAGGATTTCGGGGCCGCCATCGACCTTGGGCTCTCACTCGAGCATGTGGCCAACGGGTCGGAGATCCTTGAGCGTGCGAGCCGGCACGATCCGACCATTACGGCTATCTACGTGGTCGACATGGACGGACTCATAGTCCACTCGACCGGCGATGCGCCCGAATCTGCTGATGAAGGGACTTTGGACGCGTTCGGCTTGGCGTTCGAGGGAGTGTC
>Ga0255057_10002180_pt1 | contig 10669 bp, 9 predicted proteins | sample Cases_109_6_MG_FD_189022 | JGI IMG/M metagenome (GOLD analysis project Ga0255057, IMG submission 189022) | Seawater microbial communities from Amundsen Gulf, Northwest Territories, Canada - Cases_109_6 | ecosystem: Environmental > Aquatic > Marine > Gulf | place: Canada: Northwest Territories... | reverse complement strand
CAGGCGGTATGTGCTTCCTGCGCTACGCGGCGAACGTCAACTCCACCGAGTTGGCGACCCGGCTGCGAAACGAAAAGAGCCTCCTGGTGTTGCCGGGCGATGTGTTCGGAATGGACCACTACCTGCGCCTCGGGATCGGCGAGCGCTCTGAATACTTGAGGCGCGGTCTTGCGCTCCTTGGGGACGGATTCGACGAGCTCGGCGATGACTGAAGCCAAGCGCCGGTTCAGCGTTCCCCACCCCATCGTTCTGCTCACGGGCTGTGTTATGATCGCGGCTCTGGCGAGCTACGTGTTGCCCGCCGGTCAGTTCGATCGGGTAGAGGACGAAGCAACAGGTCGCACGGTCGTGGTGGCGGACACCTATCATTCCGTCGAGCGGACCCCCGTAAACCTGTTTGACGCCATGGTCGCGCTGCCTCGGGGTATGGCGGAGGCGGCCGAAGTCATTTTTCTGGTCTTCCTCATCGGCGGCGCGTTCACGGTCGTTGACGAGACCGGAGCCCTCCGGCGTGGCGTCACGTCGCTGATCCGCGCCTTGGGCGGCCGAGACCTCTTGGTGATACCGATCATCTCGCTGTTCTTCGCGATGGGTGGTGTTGTCGAAAACATGCAAGAGGAGATCATCCCCCTGATTCCGGTTCTTCTGATCATCACGCGTCGGGTCGGCTTCACGCCTCTTGTCGCGGTGGCGATGAGCGCAGGGGCGGCTTTCGTCGGCTCTGCGTTCAGCCCGATCAACCCCTTCCAAGTGCAGATTGCTCAGAAACTGGCAGAGCTCCCGCTCGGATCAGGCGCGCTCTTCCGAATCGCAATGCTGACGATCGCTCTGGCGCTCTGGATCGGCATGACGATGCGGCACGCCGATCGCACCCGGGTCGAACCGGAAGCTGTGTCCGATTCCGGCGAAGCCGGGGTGAACGGCAGCGACTGGCTCATCTTCAGTTTGGTCGGGGCGACCTTTGTCATCCTCGTGGTCGGGCTCCTTCAATGGGGGTGGGACTTCAACCAGATGTCGGGCGCCTTCTTCATCATGGGAATCATCGTCGGTGGCCTCGCCGGCTTGGGCGCTACCGGAACGGCGGAAGCGTACGTGAAGGGCTTCCGCGGCATGGCCTACGCCGCGCTCCTGATCGGGTTCGCCCGCGCGATCTTCGTTGTCCTGGAAGACGGTCGAATCGTCGACACAATCGTCCAAGGGATGTTCTCACCCCTCGAGGGTCTTCCCCTACTTGCGTCCAGCATCGGGATGATCGTTGCCCAGGCGGTAATTCACGTCCCGGTTCCGAGCGTCAGCGGTCAGGCTGTGCTCACGATGCCAATCCTTGTTCCTTTATCGGACTTGTTGGGACTTTCCCGCCAGGTAACTGTGCTCGCGTATCAGACCGGAGCGGGGCTGTGCGACCTCATCACGCCAACGAACGGCGCACTTATGGCCATGCTCGCCTCAGCTGGGGTTCGCTACGAAGACTGGATAAAATTCACCACGCCGCTGTACTTGGTGTTGGTGGCGCTTGGTGCCGTCTCCATCGCGATCGCCATCGCCATCGGGTTGAACTGAGCGCGCAACACGATCGGCAAGGCGCATCGTTCCGCCTGTACACGTGACCGGCGTGTGCAGCGCGAGGAACGTGGACATGGTTCGATCGATCGGCGCAGACCAAGTCATCGATTACACCCAAGAGGATTTCACCCGAAGTGGGCAGCGTTACGATCTCATTCTCGATGCGGTGGGAAACCGCTCGTTGTCAGATTGCGCGCCAGAGGCTGCGCCCGTTCATGGCGATGGTAAACAAAGATGACCTCGTAGTTCTGAAGGAGCTCATTGAAGCCGGGAAGGTGACACCGGTCATCGACAGAACGTATGAGTTAGGCGAGACCCCTGAGGCCATCCGCTATCTGGAAGAGGAACACGCTCGAGGAAAAGTCGTCATCACCGTGTGAGGCGCGAACCACCGCTCAGATCTTTCAAGCCGCCGCGCTGGAGTGCACTCGTGCCCGGTAACCATGCGCGAACGCGGCCACCGTCGAGCGGGGGGTCAGCACCTCCACCGTCGTCCCCACCGATCGCTCGCGCGCTAATTCATAGCCCTGCGCGCTCCAGCGCAGCACGCGCGAGCCCTGCACCAACCAAGGGTAATCCTCGAGTCGCACCAGGGTGCCGTCCGGGAGGTCGTCGAGTGCGGTGGTGTACGTAACCTGCACTCGTTTGCGGGTCGTGCGCTCGCGATGAAGGCGCCGGTCTATCGCCGGTGCCCGCACGTCCGCAGGAGAGAGGGTCTGCGCCTCGGCCCAGGCGCGCTTGAACGCGTTGAAGTCGGCTCGCCGGCAGTAAGCGCACGGGCGGTGTCCGGCCGCGAAGGCGGTTGCTTCGTCGAGAAAGAACAACTCCGTGTAGTGGCCTTCACCCATAATCGGGTGCTGATAGCCCTTGAACTCCAGAACGCAGCAGATCCAGGCCTGGTGCTGCCATCGTCTCGACAGCAGCTCTCGAGTCCGCGGATCATGGATGATCCCTCGATTGCCCATCATGGTGCCGCGTACGGCGACCGCGACGATCTCGCCAAACGGCGTCACTCGGTTCTGCAAAGGCATGGCTACCACCTACATTACTTTTCACCGTAGGAATGGTGGGTGAGCACTGGTGTATGACTGGCACCTCTACTTGATAAGAACTCGACACGGCGCATTGTATACGGGCATCGCTACGGATGTGGCTCGCCGACTGGTCGAGCACGAAGAGGTCGGTGGAAGTGGCGCGAAGTACTTGCGTTCGAAAGGACCTCTTCAACTTGCGTATCAAGCGAAAATCGGGAGTCGCGCCCTTGCCCTCAAGGTGGAGCATCGTGTAAAGAAATTGCCGAAGCAGAAAAAGGAGCAGATCGTCTCGGCAAGGCCAACTGCCGAGGATCTTCTCGCAATGCTAGGCATTCGACCACGAGCGTGAAGGTATGGTGGCGTCCGCAAGGAGACGAGAATTGGACAAGAAGACAAGGGACGAGGCCACGGCCCGGGTGCGCGAGTTCTACGATGGACCCGCAGACACGATATACAAGACGACATGGGGAGAAAATCTCCATCTTGGCGTGCCACGGGGGGATGGCGGAACTCACCGCGAGGCGATTGAACACACTACCGAGCTGATGGCTCGACATGCCAGGTTGAACGAGGACACTCGAGTGCTCGATCTGGGCAGCGGATACGGAGGACCGGCTAGATTTCTCGCTTCGAGATTTCGGTGTCGAGTGACCGGACTGAACGTGAGCAGTGTAGAGACGGAAGAGGCCATTCGCCTGACGAAGAAGGCGAAACTCGATTCTCGAATATCCTACGACCTCGGCGACTTCCATGAGCTTCCCTACCCGCCAGCGTCTTTCGACGTCGTATGGAGCCAAGACTCTTTGATGTATGGTGCGGACAAGGGAAGGATCCTCGAAGAGACCTTTCGGGTGCTCAAGCCTGGTGGTTTATTGGACTTTACCGACATTCTGGCGAGTCGCGATCTGGACCCGCGTGATCGGGCTCGTCTCTATGAACGTGTTCGCACACCGGAAATGTGGGATACGGAGCGATATCTGTCAGAAATGCTGGATCTGGGTTTCAAGATACAACGAGTCGAAGATTGGTCGAAGCACGTGGCGGCGAACTACGCGTGGGCGGCACAGCAGGCGAGGGAGAAGCGCGACGAGTTGGTTTCAAACGTCGGCGCGGAGCTCGTACAACGCACGCTCGATGGTCTGATGTTTTGGGTCGATATGGCGGAGCGCGGCAACGTGGGCTGGGCATTGATTGTCGCCAAGAAGCCTCAGCCGTAGATCGATCGACCCGCGCCGGGACGAGCGTTAGGCGGGTAGGCCGCCAGATCGTCGATGTGTCTCGGTTGTGCTGCGACACGTTTCAGCCAGGCCTGGACGGCTGGGTAACGGTTCATCTCGTACCCAGCTTCGCGGGCCACGTGCGTGTATCCGTAGATGCCGATATCGGCGATGGTGTACTGGCCCGCGACAAAAAACTCCCGCTGTGCCAGGTGGTGATCGAGGACAGCCAGCACTTCCTCGCCGGCCGTGCGGCGGTGAATCGCATCGGCGTCGTCTGGCTGGAGTCGACCGGTCTGGAGCCGGAAGCGGAGGCCGCCCACACCGGGCACGACATCGGTTTGCTCGTAGAACAACCAGCGTGCGACCTGTGCGCGCGCCATCCTGTCGGTAGGGAGGAATGACGTGCCCTCGGCGAGATAGAGCAGGATAGCGTTCGATTCCGGCAGGAACCGGCTGGGCACTACCTCGAGAACCGGCGTCGAGCGCGCGGGGTTCATCTGCGCATAGGCATCGGTGAGAGTCTCGCCGGCAAAGATGTCGACGGGCACGCGCTCGTACGGGCGTTCGAGCAGCGCCAGCAGAAGTCGGACCTTATAGCAATTGCAGGACGCAGCGTAGTCGTGCAGCCGCAGATCAGACATCATCGCTCCTCTCGGTTGTGGGCCGTTGAAGCCTCACGGCTGGGCCGATGATATACTCAAAGTGCACAATCCCACTGCAACGATAGACACTCCGACAGGCGTCGGGGCCCACTGAAGGAGAGAGACTCATGACGACACTGAAAAGAGCTTTCCTCGTTCCGGCCGTAACAACGGTCCTTTTCCTGGCCACGGCCCCCGGGTCACAGGCCCAGGAGCGCTCGGACAGCGGAAACTTCGCTTTCGTGACTTCATCCTCCGAGGAAATGGCGTTGGGCAACGGCCAGACGCTGATACGACAGGTTCAATCCGGAATGGTCTTCGCCGCGGATCCGGCGAGCCCCATGAATCAGACGGCTACGACATGCTTGGGGAGCTCGGTCATGGCAGCCGGCGAGGCGACGGTCGTCGTCGGGCATTGTGACTCGGTGGCTGCGAATGGGGACGTGTGGACGGCCTGGTACGCTAGCGATCAGGACGGCGGTAAATGGGGCTTCATGGGTGGAACCGGAGTGTTTGAGGGGGTCGAAGGGGGCGGCACGTTCAGTAGCGGAGCCCAGTGGCCCGATGGCCGCGGCATCAATAACTGGGAGGCGACATACACGCTCCGCTGATCGCCGGCCAGACCATCGCTAACACACTGATAGCCAATAACATAAGGCCGTAAGCGAGGCCTTTTTGGCTTGACGTATTTGCAATTCAATCCCGACTTCGGGTATAATTCTAGATATTCAGGTCTTCAGGTCCTTAAATCTGCTACTCGCCATCTAGGGACTCCCAATGTTGTATTCAGGTCGCTGCGAGTACGCGGTTCGCGCCCTGACCTACCTGGCACAAAAGCCGGCCAATGGCTTCACTCTACTGGCCGAGATCACAGAAGCAGAGGACTTGCCCCGCGCGTTCACCGGTAAGATTCTCCAAGACCTCGTCCGCGCCGGGCTGCTGCGATCGGCTCGGGGTCCTACCGGCGGCTACGCACTGGCGCTCCCGTCAGCCGACGTCTCTCTGTTGCAGATCGTAGAGTCGATCGACGGTACCGCCGATCTCGACCGCTGCGCCGTCGGACTGAACCCGTGTTCCGACGACATGCCATGTCCACTGCATGATACGTGGAAGCCCTTGCGTACGGAGATCAAACAGTATCTAGAGGAGACGACGCTCCTGGATCTGGCCGCGGGCGTTTCGCGAAAACGCAAACTCATTGAGCGGGCGAATGCCACAAACAGTGTCTGACCGACGCTTCCACCTAGCGGTGTTGCTCACGGCGAGCGCGCTAGCAGGTCTGTCGACGAGTGGCGTGCCGTTACTCCTCGGCCAGACCGATGACCAAGGGCAAGAACTCTTCGAGGAGAAGTGTACGGCCTGCCACAGTCTTGGATCTGATCGGATCGTCGGCCCAGGGCTGGCGGGTGTCGGCGAGCATCGCGACCACGAGTGGCTGGTCGCTTTCGTCACCACTCCCGATCGTTTGATCGCTGAAGGTGACTCCATTGCGACGAGACTTCTCGCCGAGTACCAGGTGCCGATGCCCAACCTCGGTGTGACAGCAGGCGAGGCCGACTTGGTTCTCGCGTACATCGAAAGAGCGGGAGCGGCTGCGACAGTCCTCGGAGACGCTCCGACTTTCCCGGCTGGAGATCCGAAGATGGGACAGCGGCTCTTCACCGGTGAGCGCCAGCTGGAGAACAGAGGGCCGTCCTGCATCTCGTGTCACTCGATCAACACCCTTCAACCTCTTGGTGGGGGAACACTGGCAAAGGACCTGACCTCGGCTGCGGCGACTTACGGCGGCGGCTTAACCACCGTACTCGACGAAACGCCCTTTCCGGTGATGCAGGACGTCTTCGCAGATCATCCCTTGACGCCTCAAGAGGTCGCGGACCTGGCCGCGTTCCTTGCTCAGGTCGACGAGAGTTCTTCCGGCCGGTCCCGCTTGGCGTTTCCATTTGCCGGGTTCGTTGGGACCTTATTCCTTCTGGTGCTCACAGGGGTTCTCTGGCGGGCTCGCCTGCGCGGGGTCCGGAAGCCCTTGATCGGAGGTCGATCGTGAGTTGGATCAAGGATGTCGTAGATCCCAAGACCCGGCAGTGGGAGGAGTTTTACCGCAACCGCTGGCAGTACGACAAGACGGTTCGCAGCACGCACGGCGTGAACTGCACCGGCGGGTGCAGCTGGGAGATCTTCGTCAAGGACGGGATCGTAACCTGGGAGATGCAGGCCATCGACTATCCGTCGCTGGAGGAGGGCATTCCCCCATACGAGCCCAGGGGATGCCAGCGCGGGATCTCGTTCTCCTGGTATCTCTACAGCCCGATCCGTGTGAAGTACCCCTACCTGCGCGGCGTGCTGGCCGATCTTTGGCGAGCGGCGAAAAGCGATCACGACGATCCAGTAGATGCTTGGGCATCGATCGTGGAGAACCCGGAGGCGCGGGCGCGTTACCAGCAGGCCAGGGGGAAGGGAGGTTTCCGGCGCGCGAGCTGGGACGAGGTCCTGGAGATCCAGGCGGCCGCGAATGTCTACACTACAAAAAAGCACGGCCCGGATCGGGTCATCGGGTTCTCTCCAATTCCGGCGATGTCGATGCTGAGCTACGCTGGCGGTTCCCGCTTCCTCCAGCTCATGGGCGCCGTGAATCTGAGCTTCTATGACTGGTACAGCGATCTGCCGCCGGCATCACCCGAAGTGTGGGGCGAGCAGACCGACGTCTGCGAAAGCGCCAACTGGTATCACGCGAAGTACATCGTGGCGATGGGCTCGAACCTGAACATGACCCGGACACCCGACGTGCACTTTGCGGCCGAAGCCCGCCACAACGGCACGAAGCTCGTCGTGTTCTCACCCGATCTGAGCCAGGTATCGCGGTACGCGGACTGGTGGATCCCGGTGAACGCCGGCCAGGACGGCGCCTTCTGGATGGCGGCCAACCATGTGATCCTCAAGGAGTTCCATGAGGAGCGTCAGGTCCCGTACTTCACCGGGTATCTGAAGAAGTACTCCGACGCGCCATTCCTCGTACGGTTGGAGCGTGAAGGCGATGGTTGGAAACCTTCGCGGATGCTCCGGGCGAGCGATCTCGATCCGTACTCGTCGGTCGAGAACCCCGACTTCAAGCAACTCGTATTTGACGCCACCTCGCGAAGCCCGAAGCTGCCGCAGGGCAGCCTCGGACATCGTTGGGAGAAAGCGGGTGGCAAGTGGAACTTGGAGATGAAGGACGCAGTCGACGGATCGGAGATCTCGCCTTTGCTGACGTTCTTCGACGACTCGGATGAGGTCCTACAGGTCAACTTCAGCGACTTCGCCGCCGACACCGTCCGGGCCCGTGGTGTTCCGATCCGTTACGTGGAAACCCTCGCTGGAACCGTTCCGGTGACGACGAGCTTCGATCTCCTCATGGCGCAGTTCGGAGTATCGCGCGGTCTGCCGGGCGATTACCCGCAGAGCTACGACGATGAGGAGGGTGCGTACACCCCAGCCTGGCAGGAGCGTTACAGCGGGATCGGTCGAGAGACGGTGGTTCGGTTCGCGCGGGAGTTCGCCGGGACCGCCGAGGCGACCAATGGGAAGTGCACTGTCATCATCGGTGCCGGGATCAACCACTGGTACCACAATAACCTGATCTATCGAGGCCCGATCACCGGCCTCATGTTGACCGGCTCGGTAGGGGTTCAGGGCGGTGGCCTCGCCCACTATGTGGGCCAGGAGAAGCTCGCCCCGGTAGCGCCCTGGGCGACGATCGCGTTCGCCACGGATTGGCTGAAGCCGCCACGGCTTCAGAACGCGCCCTCGTTTCACTACGTCCACACCGACCAGTGGCGTTACGAGCGCGGGTTCGGCGAGTACCACACGGTGCCAGACACGGATCTCTCCAAGGGCCACACCATCGATCACCAGATCCGGGCCGTGCGGCTGGGTTGGTTGCCGTTCTTCCCGCAGTTCGCACGCAACAGCCTCGATCTGGCGCGCGACGCCGCCGACGCCGGCGCCAGAACCGACGAGGAGATCGTCAAGTACGTCGCCGATCGGATCCGGAGTCGAGAGTTGAAGTTTGCGGTCGAAGACCCCGACGCGCCGGAGAACTGGCCACGGGTGTGGTACATCTGGCGTGGCAACGCCCTGATGTCGAGTTCCAAGGGGCACGAGTATTTCCTCCGCCACTACCTCGGCACACACGACAACGCGATCCGTGATGAGGTGGCGGACGGCTCGACCCGGGAAGTCGAGTACGTGGAGGAAGGTCCGCGAGGTAAGCTCGATCTGGTCGTCGATCTCAACTTCCGGATGGATACGTCGGCGCTCTATTCGGACATCGTCCTCCCGGCCGCGACCTGGTACGAGAAGGACGACCTCAACACGACAGATCTCCACTCCTTCATCCACCCCCTGAGCCAGGCAGTCCCTCCGTGCTGGGAGTCGCGCAGCGACTGGGACATCTTCAAGATGATCACGAAAAAGACGGGCGAGCTCGCCAAAGCCCACTTTCCTCACCCGGTCAAGGACGTCGTCCTTGTCCCGCTTCAGCACGATTCTGTGGATGAGATGGCGCAGTCGTCGGTCAAGGATTGGGCGAAGGGCGAATGCGAGTTCATTCCGGGCAAGACCGGCCCGCACATCAAGGTGGTCGAGCGCGATTACGCGAACCTGTACGAGCGGTTCATCTCGTTCGGCCCGTTAGCGGAAAGTGGGGGTATCGGCGCCCACGGTACGAGTTGGGGAATCGAGGATCAGTACCGGGACCTGCTCCGGACGAACCCGACGGTTGAGTGGGGCGGCAAACCGTACCCGTCGCTGGACGACGCGGTTCACGCCGCCAACGTCATCCTCGCCCTGGCCCCGGAAACCAACGGCGAGGCTGCGTACCGGGCGTTCAAGGCACACGAGAAGAAGGTCGGCCTCACGCTCGCAGATCTGGCCGAGCCGTATCGCGGCGTGCGCACGACGTTCGCCGATCTGCAGGCGCAGCCGCGGCGCTTGCTGACGAGCCCCATCTGGTCGGGCCTCACGAACGAGGGCCGCGCGTACTCGCCCTTCACGTACAACGTCGAGCGCCTCGTGCCGTGGCGGACGTTGACCGGGCGGCAGCACTTCTACTTGGATCACGAGGGGTACCTCGCTTTCGGGGAGCACCTCCCGACGTACAAGCCGAGCCCCGATCCGATGGTTTTTGGCGACATCGTCAAGAGCGAGAAGGACGACCGGACCCTGATGCTCAACTATCTGACCCCGCACGGGAAGTGGCACATCCACTCCACGTACTACGACAACCACAGGATGCTGACGCTTTCACACGGGATCGAGCCGTTCTGGTTGAACGACAAGGACGCGGAGTCAGTGGGGATCCAGGACAACGACTGGGTGGAGGCGCACAACGACAACGGGGTCGTCGTCACCCGGGCGGTCTTGAGTGCCCGTATCCCTCGGAACACGTGCTTTTTCTACCACTCTCCCGAGCGGACGATCTCCGTACCTAAGTCCCCGCTGCGCGGCAATCGCCGGGCCGGCGGACACAACAGTCTGACCCGTACGCGACTCAAGCCGGTCAACATGTTCGGCGGGTACGGACAATTCACATACCACTTCAATTACTGGGGACCCACCGGCGTCAACCGGGACACCCACGTCCTCGTGCGCAAGCTCGAGGGTGCTCCTCAATGGTGACGAGAGGACGACTATGAACATCCGCGCTCAGGTTTCGATGGTCTTCCACCTGGACAAGTGCATTGGATGCCACACGTGCAGTCTGGCGTGCAAGAACATCTGGACCGATCGCAAGGGCACCGAATACATGTGGTGGAACAACGTCGAGACCAAGCCCGGGACCGGATACCCCACGCTCTGGGAGGACCAGGACAAGTACAAAGGGGGGTGGAAGCTCGGGAAGAACGGCAAGCTCCGCCTGAAGCTTCAGGGCAAGGCGAAGACCCTCGGCAACCTCTTCTACAATCGGAGCCTGCCGGTCCTCGACGACTACTACGAGCCGTTCACGTACCGCTATCAGGACCTGTTCGACGCGCCGGCGTCCGACGATCAGCCCACGGCGCGGCCGATCTCGATGGTGACCGGCAAGGAGATGGATATCGAAGCCGGGCCGAACTGGGACGACGACCTGGGCGGGTCACCGCTGTACGCGGAGAACGACTTCAACCTCGACGATCTTTCCGACACCGAGAAGGCGGCGCTCTTCGAAACCGAGCGGATCGTTCATTTCTAT
>Ga0255057_10002178_pt1 | contig 10674 bp, 9 predicted proteins | sample Cases_109_6_MG_FD_189022 | JGI IMG/M metagenome (GOLD analysis project Ga0255057, IMG submission 189022) | Seawater microbial communities from Amundsen Gulf, Northwest Territories, Canada - Cases_109_6 | ecosystem: Environmental > Aquatic > Marine > Gulf | place: Canada: Northwest Territories... | reverse complement strand
TGTGGGCCCGAACGGTCAGGACCCTGTCACCGATATCCAATTGGACCGTGCCTGTCACCGTGCGGTCGGGAAAAACGAAAATCGATTCGTCCAGCGCCCTGCCCTCGTACGCCGACGCACGCTCGAGGTAAACATCCCCGCGCAGCGCCAGCGCGCGCGGCAATTTGGCGTGACCGATGAATTCCACCCCGGGTCGTTCAAAAGCCAGGTTGCCTAGCAGATGATCCGGATGGACATGCGTATTAATGACGTAACACACGGGTCGATCGGTCACCTCACGGATTGCACAATCGAATGCTCGCCCTTCCGCGAGGCTACCGCCTGTATCGACTACCGCAACACAGCGATCGCCGATGACGAATCCAATATTCGCGAGCTCGTCGCCCTCAAATACGACCGCAGCATGCCCGGGCCGCACGTAAACACTTGCTGCGATCTCGACGACATTGCTTGATGGCGCGCAGGATTCCTGCGCTGGCGGCGGGCCAGCACCCCACGACAGCGCGCAAAAGCCGCAGCTCAGTTGCAAAATCACAGCCCGTGGGGCACTCGTTTTTCGTTGATGGCCTGGCATTGAATTGTGCCAAGTCTATAGAAATGTGACGAACTCCGTCGCTGCCGAAGGGCAGCAATCGTCGCAAAGTCAACAAATTGCCACTCCTGCTGGTAGTACAAATAGCCAAAAAGCATAGTGGACTGAGCCTAAAATAAGTAATATTTCGGGTTCGCATATACTGCTTCGAGCTCGGCGGCGCGAGGTCTTTGTATACGTGGGGAATGCCCTGATAAATACTTGCGCAGGCGCGTGCCTGAAAATGATGTCAGTCTCCGGCGTTGCGTCCACAATCTGAACACTTGGCCGCCATTACATAAAAATGAGAACAAGTAATAATGAAGCGAGATAGCAGAAAGCAGGCATGGCCAGTTTTGGCAGTCATTGCGGCGATGCCGTTTGCCGGTAGCAGCATTGCAGTCGCCGAGCCATCTGACCGGGGCACCGATGCCGCGCAACTCGACGAAATCATCGTACGCGCCACGCGTATGGACAAACGTATCGACGAGATCCCGGCTGCGATCAGCGTGATCGCGAAGGACGATATTCAACTCGGCCGTCAGCAGCTTGGCCTGGACGAGTCGCTCGCCGCCATACCCGGTCTGTTCATGCAAGACCGATATAATTTCGCACAGGACCTGCGTATTTCAATCCGTGGCTTTGGTGCTCGATCGAATTTCGGCATTCGCGGCGTCAAGATATTGGTGGACGGCATTCCGGAAACGCTGCCGGATGGACAAGGCCAGTCCGACGGCATCGACATCGGCTCAATAGAGCAAATCGAAGTTCTTCGCGGGCCCGCATCATCCCTGTACGGCAATGCATCCGGTGGAGTTATCAATATTACTTCGGAACGGGGACCGGACGATCCCTTCGTTGAGATGCGCCTGTCATTTGGGGAGTTTGACTTCCAAAAATTTCAACTGAAGGCCGGTGGCAACGCGGGTCGGTTGAACTACCTGGTCAACATATCGGACATGCAGTACGACGGTTACCGTACTCATAGCGAAACGGAAAGCAGGGTGCTGAATGCCAGATTCATTTATGAAATCGACAATGAATCGGAATTTGGACTGGTTCTCAGTGCTACGGATCAGCCCTTGGCCAACGATCCCGGCGGCATCACGCTGACACAAGCGCAATTGGACCCGACCTCGGCCCGGCAACAAAACGTCGCTTTCGACGCAGGGGAGGCACTGGATCAACAGCGAATCGGGCTGAGTTACAAAAAATCGGTCGGCGAGCGCCATGAAATCCGCTTGCGAAATCACTACGTATGGCGCGATTTCGCCAACAAGCTGCCATTTACGGGAGGTGGCGCCGTGCAGTTTGATCGATTTTTCATCGGTGTCGGCGCCGTCTATACCTACCGCGGCGAATTATGGGGCCGGCCGAACATTCTGATCGTCGGGACGGACATCGATCGCCAGGACGATGACCGCAAACGGTTCGACAATAATCTGGGCGTTCTTGGGCCGCTGGTACTCGATCAAACCGAACTTGTGACCAGCATCGGCGTATTCGTACAAAATGAGCTTGCGCTTAGTGAAGATTTGGCATTGACAGTGGGCCTGCGATACGACGAGGTTGAATTCGACGTTGAGGATCATTTTCTTGCCGATGGCAACGACTCGGGCAGTCGAACTCTAGGTGAAACGAGTCCAATGATTGGCGTCGTTTACTCTCTTTCTGACGCGACAAACCTCTATGCTACGATTTCCACGGCGTTTGAAACGCCGACGACGACGGAATTTGCAAACCCCAGCGGCGCCGGCGGCTTTAATCCGAACGTTGACCCACAACTCGCCACGAACTATGAGGTGGGCATCAGGGGAACGCTCGGTGAGCGAAATCGTTATGAGTTGTCGTTATTTACCATAGATGTCGAGGACGAGCTGATCCCGTATGAACTGGCAGCGCAACCCGGTCGCGTTTTTTTCTCCAACGCCGGAAAATCGACACGTAACGGCGCCGAGATTTCAGTCGTCAGCCAGCCAGTCGAAGGTCTGAGGATATCGGTTGCTTACACCTATTCCGATTTCGAGTTCGACGAATTTCTCGATGACAATGGCAACGACTTCTCCGGCAACGCGCTTCCCGGTATTCCCGATGACCTGTTTCGAGGCGAAGTGGCATACACGCATCCCTCGGGTTTTTATGGTGCCATCGATTTACTCAACGTTGGCAATTTTTTCGTCAACAACGCCAACTCAGCCGTCAATGAATCCTACAGCGTGGTGAACCTGCGTTTTGGGCATGTCGACTTGCGATTCGGTGACTGGGTCCTGTCACCATTTGTCGGAGTGAATAATCTGGCGGACGAGCAATACGCCGCCAATGTGCGCATCAATGCATTTGGTGGCCGCTATTTCGAGCCGGCACCGGAGCGGCATTTTTACGGCGGTCTCTCGATCCGCTATAATTTCGGTCGGGGACAGCAATAAGCACAAAACAGGATAGCCGACGAAGGAAACAATAATGAAGTCAAAAGCAGCCGTCGCCTGGGAGCCCGGAAAGCCGCTGTCAATCGAGACCGTCGAAGTCGATTCGCCAAAAGAGGGTGAAGTCCTGCTGCGGGTCGTCGCCAGCGGCGTTTGCCATACGGACGCGTTCACACTGTCCGGCGAAGATCCCGAGGGCCTGTTTCCGGCCATCCTCGGACATGAAGGCGGCGCCATAGTCGAAGAAATTGGCACTGGCGTAAGCAGCGTCAAGCCGGACGATCACGTCATTCCGCTTTATACACCAGAGTGTGGCGAATGCGACTTCTGCAAGTCAGGTAAGACGAATCTGTGTCAGGCGATCCGCCTCACGCAAGGTCAGGGCATCATGCCCGACGGCACCTCAAGATTTTCCCAGAACGGCAAGATGATTCACCATTACATGGGGACATCGACGTTTTCAGAATACACCGTTGTGCCGGAGATCGCCGTCGCGAAAATCAACAAGGCTGCAGCGCTCGACAAAGTGTGCTTACTTGGCTGTGGAATCACAACCGGCGTCGGTGCGGTTTTGAATACGGCGAAGGTCGAGGCAGGGTCAACGGTAGCCGTATTCGGGCTGGGTGGAATCGGACTTAGCGTCGTGCAAGGTGCCGTAATGGCGAAAGCGAGCCGCATTATCGCCATCGATCTGAATCCTGCCAAATACGAGATGGCTCAGGCACTCGGCGCCACGGATTACGTGAATCCGCAAGAACACGACGCGCCCGTACAGGATGTCATCGTCGATCTGACCAACGGTGGCGTTGACTATTCGTTCGAATGTATTGGAAATGTTGAGGTGATGCGCGCAGCGCTTGAATGCTGTCACAAGGGTTGGGGCGAGTCGACGATTATCGGTGTCGCCGGCGCAGGTCAGGAAATCTCCACCCGGCCGTTTCAATTAGTTACGGGCCGAGTCTGGCGCGGCACCGCGTTCGGTGGCGTCAAGGGACGTAGCGAATTACCCGGCTATGTCGAGAACTACCTCGAGGGGACACTGAAGGTTGACGAGATGGCGACACATACGATGCCGATCGAGGAAATCAATCACGCCCTGCATTTGATGCACGCGGGCGAGAGTATTCGTTCGGTCGTCACATTTTAAAACGACAGCGTAAAGGAATGGTGGCATGGCGGCCGGTGCCTGGCATATTGCATCGAGCCAATCGGCACTATACGACGAATTATAGTTGACTCAAGGCGGGCGGAGGAGCATTTTGTCAAATACCAACCAAAATAATAACCGTGACGGCCAGCGTATTGAGGGGAACCGTCACGTCTGAAATCAACGCCCCGGCTGGATACCTGGGCCTGATGTACACCAGAGACCCGCCTTCAAGGCTCCGCGCGGTCGTCACAGCGAGCTGCGTCGAATCGCAACAGGCTTTGAATCGCTGGTTTATTGTTGATCCATGCACCGGGAGTTGACGGCGCAATTTCAGAATACTGGGGAGGTCCGAAGATGGCTATTAAACAAATGAAGCGCTGGGTTTCCGGGTTTGCGGGAACGATCGTGCTGATCATCACACCGATCAATGCACAGGCTTTCGAGTCCATGAAGATGGGGGATTGGGACGTCGCCATTAGCGGCAATGTCAATGCATTTTTCACGAGCATCGATTGCGACACGAATGGTAATGGCAACGTAGCGGCCGGCTTGGCGTGCGGCTCATTAGTAGGCGAAAACTACGACACGGGAAACGTGCAGACGGGATTGTTACCGGCCTGGTTTGGGCTCAACGCCAAACAGGAAAGCAGCGGCTACACTACCGAAATCAATATCGGCTTTCAACCGGGCGTGGACGGCGGGGGTGGTCAAATTGACACTGGACTGGCTCTGAACTCGGAGAACCTGCGGCAGGTCAATCTCAAGTTCGGTAGCGACTGGGGCACGATCATGCTCGGGCGCGATCTCGGAGTGTTCGGCTCCGATGCGATCCTTGCAGATATGACATTGCTGGGCGTCGGCACCGTATCCGATTTGGCTGCTTTCGGCGGTAATACGACACTGGGTCGAATCGGGGTCGGTTATCTCTACGCCGACTGGAAAGCCCAGGTTCAGTATGCGTCACCGGACTTCAGCGGCTTTTCATTTACTGTCGCTATCGTCGATCCCTGGGGCGCCTTCGACCTGTCTGGTGAAAGTCTCGATCAGGGCTCCTTCGATCAGAAATCCGATACTTATGGATTCGAAGGCAAAGGTGTCTATAATTTCGGCGGCGATGAAGGCTCCACGGTCAGCGGCAAGGTGTGGGCCAGCTTTATATCGCAGTCGCTGGATAGCACGACATTTGCCAGCCAGGACGCAACAGGATTTGATGTCGGAGCCCAAGTCGCGCTCAACGACTTTGAAATCGTCGGGTATTTCTACAGCGGGGAGGGAATCGGTACCCTCGGTTTTCTTTGGGACGCTCTGGATGCCAGTGGTGCGACTCGTGATTCGGACGGATTTTACGTGCAGGGAACTTACAAGTTCCCAGGCACGGGCACGAAAGTGGGCGTCAGCTTTGGCGAGAGCAACCTCGATCTCGCGACCGGCGAGGCGGTCTCTGACCTGGTAGAGACCAACGAGTCTTTCATCATAGGCCTGTATCATCCGCTGACTCCGTCGCTGAACCTCGTGCTCGAGTACACCAATACGGAAGCGACAGCGCACAACGGTAACAGCGCAGAAGAAGGCACTATCGCCATCGGTGCCATCCTGTTCTACTAGTCGAGGCGGCCGTTTACAAGGCGAAAATGGTACGGGGCGGCGCCTTTGGGCGCCGTCTTCGTTCTGCAGGCCTGGTTATGATTGAGTGCTACGCGCGCGGGAAATTCTAAAGTGCAAAACCGAAAACTCCAGTTGCTGCAACGTTCGATGCCACGACCTGGGCACGTCGCAGGGTTGCTGGTGGGATATCTTTGCGCTGTCCTTGCCTGCCTGCCTAGCGCTTATGCGGCTTCGAATGCGGTAATCTGGGAGCGCGGCGATCAGATTGTTCAACTTGTACGGCAGGACGACGACGCGGCGGCACCGAACGACCATCCGACTAGCATCACACCCGACGAAATTGAGGCGATGCTCGAAGGGCTACGCCTGCATTACGCAGATGAAGAGAGCGATGTCACCGCGGTATCGGTATTCACGAAGGAGGAGATAGACAATCTCGGAAAAGCCGTCGCAACCGGGCTTGGACGCGCCGAACCGACGCAGGACCTCATTTTTCATGTGATTGGTATCCGCGTGCTGTCTCGCGGTGCCTTTGCACGAAGGAATCGAGTATCCGCCGGGCGCATTTTCTATCGCGATGGAAATTTAAATATTATTTTCGGTCAAGTTCAGACACCGTACCGGAAGAAAAACGTGTATGGCCAAATCGATGAAGATTTCTATCCACGCAACTACGGCAGCCGGACGGCGGCGGCAAAGCATGATGTCGTCTTGCTGGCAACAGATGCTAATCGTCTATATCAAAGCGGTGCCGGGGTCCGCGATGACTGGATTGTCATAGAACCTGGCGCTGCCGCCCTGCCCGACAAGAACCCTGATCCGGAAGCGGTACCGACCCCTGCAGCATCTGCCGCACCGCCTGTTGGGCTTGCCGAGACAGCGTCGATGCAATCACCGCCAGCAGCCCAAAGTAGCGATCCTGCGAGCGGAAAGCGCGAGGAAGCAAGCACCCACCAAGCAACGCCATCGACGACAGCGGACGTGGAAGAGCGCCTGGACGCGTTGAAGCGCTTGCGCGAGCGCGAGCTAATCTCTGAAGATGCGTATCAAGCCAAAATGAAAGAGATTCTGCAGGATCTCTAACGGTTGCCGAATGAGGTCCTGCCTCTTACTGTTTGCCATAGTGCTGCTAGCTGATAATGCGCGAGCCGAGGTGACAAACATCACCGTGCGCGTCATTGCGCGAAACGCACAGTATGTCGGTGACCTTGTCGAGGGTGCGTTCATAACAATCACGGACGCCGCCAGCGGCGAGGTGTTGGCACAGGGTATTACCTCCGGGGCTACCGGTAATCCGCAACGCACGATGCGGACACCGCGCAAACGCGGTGAGCCGATGGCTGCCAAAGGCGATGCGAAATTTGCCGCAACTTTGGATATCGACGAGCCGCGTTATTTGCAAGTTACCGCCTATGGTCCTCTGGACAAGCGATTTACGGCGAATCGGGCTTCGGCGACGCAGTGGATAGTGCCGGGGAAACACGTGACCGGTGGCGATGGTTGGGTGTTGGAATTGCCGGGCTTGCTGGTATCACCGAACCTTGCGGCAAGCACCGTTCCGCTGTCAAAAGCGGTGAGCGGCATACGCATCGAGGTTGAAGTGATGTTGATGTGCGGTTGCCCGATTAAACCGGGATTCCACTGGGAGCCAACAGACTACGAAGTGATCGCGATCGTGCGCCGGGGCGATGACGACGTTGGTCGATTTCCGCTCCGCTATGCCGGCGCCGCCAGCGAATTCGAAACGCAATTTACAACGCACCTTCCTGGCGTTTATGACATTAGCGTCTACGCTTATGATTCAGCGTCCGGGAATACCGGTGTTGGTCAAGTCGAATTGACTGTGACTGAAGATTGAGATTGCGCAAGGAATATCCGAAGGCCGCGCAATCCTCACTCGACCTCGGCTTCGGCAAGATTTTTGACTTTATCCAGGCCGATAATTTTTTCCTTGCCAATCAACTGCACGAGATAGGCGCCGGACACGTCGGCACCGCTTAAGTTCAGACCCGTAACGGACGCTTTAGTCAGGTCCGCGCCCGTCAGATCCGCGCCGCGAAAATTCGCATTGTCCAATAAGACGCCTCGCATCGAGGCGTACCCGGCGTCCAGGCGCATTGCGTTAACATTGCGCATATCGGCGCCATCCAGCTTAGCCATTCGCAGAACAGTACGCATCAAGCCCATCGATTGATTCTTCATGTCGGCGCCCATGTTTGCGTTGCTTAAGTTGGCGCCTCGCAAGTCGGCGCGTTGAAAGTTGGCAACGATTCGAGCCCCTGATAGATTCGCGTCGCGTAAATTCGCGCGTCGCATTTGCGTAGACGCGAGGCTTGCACCGCGCAAGTCCGCACGCTCCAGATTCGCACCTAATAACCACGCCGAATCCAGAATGGTATCGCGTAGATTTGCGCCTCTTAGGTCCGTATTGTTCAATCGTGCCCAGCGCAAATTTGCACCCTTGAAATCGACATTCCGCAAATCGAGCCCAGAGAGCCGTTTGCTCGTCAGATCAACGCGTTCATCCGGCGTTGCGCTGGATAAAATTGCCAGCAGTTCCTCGCGCGTCAGCTCTGGCTTGGTCATTTCATCGCTGGTCAAATCGACATGATCCATCGGGTCCTGCCCGGTGGCGCGATCGAGAGGCCAAAACAGCATAGCGCAGCCAATCAGACTCCAAATGGCGCTATGACATGAGCCCATGATCCCTTCTTCAGATCGCTTTTTTTGTGTCATTTTTCGTCCCGAACTTGAGCGTTGGCGCAAATTATTGTAGCTCATGAGCGTCGCCAGCCCCGCCTATTGAACGAGGGCAGCGCCGACATTCTGCCGCTGGACGGACCGCATGCGTGTATCGGGCAGCTGCTTGTTTTCTTTTGCGGCCACAAGCGCCGGTGCGTCTGCTCAGGGGGATCCACAGAATAATTTCTATCAAATACAGGGCATTGGAGCCTGCCTAACTCGGAATCCCGGTTGAATCCTCAAAATGTGATCTGCATCACACATTATTTTTATATCAAGCGCCCAACCGTGCGTTTGCACACCGCATTTTGTACCCGTTTTGACCAGAATATATAACACTGAACGGCCAGGATAGGCCAACTGAAAATTGGCCTGTCGCCGGCCGCTTGAAATCGCAGAGCAGTTTTGCACTCGATACGAATGTGGCAAGCGACTATGGAACCGGACGCTATTTTGGCAATTCTTCTGAGCTGGGCTTCTCATCTGTCCGGGTACCCCATGCCGGCCGATCCGCCTGAAGTTCAATTCGAGCAACACGAATTCTTTGTTGAAAACGTCTGTGGTGGTACCGAGTGTAATGTCGTTGGTTGGTATAATGACGCCGACGTTGTCTATATCGATGAACGGTATCGCGATCTTGAGGGCGGATTTACGACGAGTCTGATAGTGCACGAGTTCACGCACTATTTGCAGCACAAAAGTGGCGCCTTTGATTCACTTTCCTGCGAGGACAGCATCGCGCGCGAAAGGCAAGCATATTACGTTCAGACTCTCTATGTCATCGAGTCGCTCGCTAGCGTCCAAACGATCCGCCGAAGTCCCGCAACATGCAATTACGCCAATGCGGGAATCGGTACCAACGAGGAATAGCGCGACTGTTTCACTACGGCGGTTGGTCGTGTGGGATGCGAATTCCTATTCTTCGCATAAATTCGAAGGATTTCCACATCTTGTCATATGCGATGCTTTGGTTACGATGATTCAGTGATGCGTGTTCTCGCCATGCTTTTCATCCACCTTCTCGTAACGATCGCCCGCTTGATCGGACCTGGCGGCGTTCGGTCCGTCGTTGCTGAATCACTACTTGTAAAAAATCAGCTTCTGATCATTAATCGCTCGCGAGCGCGAGCACCGGACCTTCGGCCGACAGACCGAGTCATTGTTGGGCTGCGCACAATCTTGATGCACCTTACCCGCATGTTACGATCAGCCATTGTCTTGAAGCCCTCAACAATTCTCAGATGCTATCGAGCGCTGGTGAAACGTAAGTATCGTCTGTTGTTCACGCCGAAAAATCGTGGCAAGCCTGGTCCCAGAGGTCCTTCTCCCGAACTCGTTTCAGCAATCGTCCAGATGAAACGCAGAAACCCGAGCTTCGGCTACCAACGCATTGCCGACCAGATCTCGCTGGTCTTCGATATCGAGATTGATAAGGATGTGGTGCAGCGCGCGTACTGGCCAAGCACTACCGGCCAGAGCCTGGATCTAACGGTCCGTCCTGGATTACTTTCCTAGGCCACAGTAAAGACGGTTTATGGAGTGTGGATCTTGTTCGATGTGAATCGCTAATCCTCAAGTCCCACTGGGTGATGGTCGTCATGGACCAATATACGAGGCGAATCATTGGTTTCGCCGTCCATGTTGGAGTACTCGGTGGACCCACTGTCTGCCGTATGTTCAATAGCATCATCGGTGGAACCAAGACCCCACGATATTTGAGCTCGCACAATGACCCGCTATTCCGATTCCGCCAATGGAACGCCAATCTCCGGATTCTGGAGGTGATAGAGGTGAAAACTATGCCTTACGTTCCTTTGTCGCATTCTTTTGTAGAAAGACTGGTCGGCACAATACGACGAGAATATCTCGATCAGGTACCTTTCTGGACTGCTCGTGATCTAGAGCGGAAATTGTTGTTGTTTAGAGGTTATTACAACAGGGACCGTGTTCACCGAGGGCCCGACTGCGCTCCCCCCGAAGAAAAAAGGGGTATCCCGGATCGTAAGATGGCTCGGCTGGACGATTATCGTTGGGAATAGCGCTGCCGTGGCTTGTATCAGCGGTCGGCAGCCGCTTGAATCCTAATTCGCACCCAACACCTTGCCTGACCTCTAACGATTAGATAAGAAGTTCAGCGTTCTTACCACCGTGTGAGATTTGTGTGACACGGTTACGCACTGTTG
>Ga0255057_10002177_pt1 | contig 10676 bp, 8 predicted proteins | sample Cases_109_6_MG_FD_189022 | JGI IMG/M metagenome (GOLD analysis project Ga0255057, IMG submission 189022) | Seawater microbial communities from Amundsen Gulf, Northwest Territories, Canada - Cases_109_6 | ecosystem: Environmental > Aquatic > Marine > Gulf | place: Canada: Northwest Territories... | reverse complement strand
GTGTTAGGCCGCTACACCACACCCCCGAGCGCCGGAAAGTCTACCATAACATAATTCTACGGAGCTGCCGTTGCGCGCGCGAAACCGTCGATGGCTTGATCGATTGCGGCGTCATCGATCCAGTAATGAATCACTAGTCGCATTCGATACCCATTGCGGGCAGTCAGCTTGATCCCATCCTTCTCCAGCCGTTCGATCAAGTCCTGGACCATGATTCCTGCCTTCGGATCCATGTTTATCCAAAACATGTTGGTTGGAGGAGGATCCTGCTCGACCGAGATTGCCGGGAGCGCTTGCAAGCCAGCTGCAAGCCGACGTGTCCGTTCATGATCTTCAACCAATCGGTCGACCATGTCTTCAAGCGCTACGATTCCCGCCGCGGCCAAGATACCGGCCTGCCGCATTCCACCCCCAAGCTGCTTCCGCGCTCGCCTCGCTCGCCTGATGAAATCTTCTGTCCCGCACAATAGGGAACCAACCGGAGCGCACAAGCCTTTGGACAGGCAAAAGGTAACCGAATCAACGGGCCCGGCGAGATCAGATGCGGGTACTCCAAGCGCGGCTGCGGCATTGAAGATTCGGGCGCCGTCCAAATGAAGTTTCAACCCATTTTCGCTGCTGATTGCAGATACGGACGCCGTATATTCGGGCGATAAAACCATTCCGCCGGTCCCGTTATGCGTGTTTTCAAGCAAAATCATTCGACTAATCGGATAGTGCTCATCGTCGGCCCGGATTGCGGAGTTGATATCGTCTAGTCCGAGCGTTCCATCGGCCTGATTGGGGATTGATCGAGGATGAACTCCTCCAAGCGCTGAAACGCCTCCAGCCTCATATAGATAGGTATGAGACATGTCACCAAGAATGATTTCATCGCCACGCTGACAGTGGCTAAGCACCGCCGCCAGATTCCCCATGGTGCCTGAAGCGACAAAAACGGCCGCTTCCTTGCCCATTCTCTCCGCCGCTATGGACTCAAGCCGAAGCACGGTGGGATCGTCCCCGAATACATCGTCTCCGACTTCCGCCTCCGCCATCGCCGCTCGCATTTTAGGCGTGGGCTGCGTTACGGTATCTGATCTCAGATCAATCCATTCCATATTTTGCCTTCCGTGTTGTTCTTGCCTAGGAGGGGCCTAGTGACTCCCTGCCGCCAAATCAGTTATTTCCTCGCCGAACGCATTCATCAGGCAGCGACTTCACCACCCCGGGTAACCAAATTCGACACTTCGTCGCAGTAACCATCAAATTGACAAGGCTCTTCTTGTTCAAACGTCCAAATGTTGGTTGGCTATGCGCAATCATAAGGGCGCGTCTCGCTATTTCACGGCAGCGATCCGAACCGCATCGTTAATGTCTTGTGGGATCGGAGCCTCGAATTCAGGATGTCCAGGCAGCACCAATTTCCAGGCATGAAGCATCTGGCGCTCTACCCTCAGACTCGCGTGCCGCCTGCCGTAAACCGTATCCCCTACCACTGGACATTCAAGGAATTGCATGTGAATCCTCACTTGATGGGTACGCCCCGTAATCGGATGGATTTCCAATAGGGAATGTTTTTTGAAGCGCTCTTTGGTCGCGAACTCTGATACCGCTTCACGTCCGGAGGCCTGAACCGCGAATCGTTGCCGGTGTTCGGGGTCGCGTGCGATGGGTGCCTCCACACGCCCCTTGTTGCTCGGTGGAGCGCCGTCGACCAGCGCGAGGTAAGTCTTTTCTACCTCTCGCGCCTTGAACTGCTCCTGAAGGAGTTTTAAGGTTGCCTCGTTCCTTGCGAAGACAATTAACCCTGAAGTGTTCTTGTCTAAGCGGTGGACCAGCCCCTCGCGGCCGGGCTCGCCAACCCCGCGGAGCTCGGGAGCGTAGGCGGCGGCTGCCTGCGCCAATGTACCGCTTTCGTGTCCAGGTGAAGGATGGACAACGACCCCGGGCAATTTATTAATAACCATGAAGTCGTCGGTTTCGTGCAGGATATCAAGCTCCGCTATTTCGGAGGAGTCCCGGGTGGTTGCTTCATCAATTTCAATAAGCCGAATCGTGTCGCCCGAATGCAGTTCGAATGCTGGTTTTGCAATGACCTCGCCGTTGACCCGGACCTGCTTGTTGCGGATCATGGACTGGACAGAATTGCGAGATCTATCTGCAATCCGGTCTGCCAGATAAGTGTCGAGCCGGCCACCCGGCGTTTCGACCACAAAGTCGGCTGGCTTCTCGGCCATTTTCTTGTTGTCAGCTATCCGGTGGAAGGTTCGATGCTGCCGGGGGCTTCGGGCTCGGCCTCTTTGCGACTCCTGCGCCCCTCGAGAAATGAGGAGACCAATAGGATTACGACGCCCAAAAAGATAGCCGCGTCTGCAACGTTGAAGACCGGAAATTTGGCGACTGAGATGTAATCGGTGACCTGACCGTCTTGAAGGAGCCTGTCAGCTAGATTGCCAAGAGCTCCTCCCAGTTGAAGTGCAAGCGCAACTCGGAGTGCCTTTTGGGACCTGGGGACGCGGGGATAATAAATGATGATCGCAATGGACACCAAAATGGCAACCACCGTAAAGAAAATGGCCCCATCTTTAAATATTCCAAACGCGGCGCCCGTATTCGAAGAGTTAATAATGCGCGCGTAGGGCGACAGCCATTCCCACGGTGCCCACTGCTCATGAGGCGCCAGGTTGAGACGTACGAAGTATTTCGACCACTGATCCAGCGCCACTACGAGCCCTGAAATCAGGACCAATCCAAGATAATCCTTGAGTAACCTCAATGCTCATTCCTCGGCCGAGGATTGTATCTCAACCCTATGTGCCCCACTACTTATCAGACTTCGAGATCGCTATACGGAGTTCCTGTTCATGGAAATTGAATTCGGAACTTTCGGTGCCGTTTGGGGCGTCCACCTTATCCAGCGATGCGCTGAGTGTCTCAGCAGCTATATGCGAGTGGTGAGCCTCAATCGCATCCATCAGTTCGCTCGTCCCTGAATATTCAACCGCAATGTGATCGTCAACAGAGAATCCGGCCTGCTTTCTCAGCTCCTGTACGCGCCTTACAACTTCGTTCGCCAACCCCTCCTGCAGCAAGGCCTGATCGAGCTCGGTCACGAGAGCCGCTACGTATGCCCCCTCGGCGGCAGCCGTAAATCCTTCCCGCGGAGAGATTAGCACTTCTACTTCCGAAGGCAGTACATCGATTGTCTGACCATCGATGTCCAACTCAATGGATTCTCCGCTCAAGAATTTTTGCGCCGCAGGGTCCGCATCCAGCTTGAGCACCGCGCTCCGAATAACAGGAAACAGAGCGCCATGCTTCTGTCCTAGCTGCATCGGAAGAGGCTTGAGCTGATACTCTGCCGCCTCTCTCACGGCATCTAGAAGTCGGACTTCTTTTACATTCAGTTCGTCCCGAATAATGTCCGCGTACTGGGCGACTGTATCGCGTTCCGATGCCTTTGCCACTGCGAAGGCTGCCTCGCTGAGCGGCTGTCGGAGCCTAATCTGCGCTTGGTTGCGGGCCGCGTGCCCCAAGGAAACCAGCCGCTTCACGAGCGCCATCTCCTCTGTGAGCCCCGGATTGAGATTTGATGGATCGATCACGGGCCAATCGCCGTGATGGACGCTGGCCACCTGCTCGGTCGCCGCAAGATTTTGGTAAATTGTTTCCGTCACAAATGGCACGAAAGGGGCCAAAACCTTGATCAGTTCAACCAGTACGCCATATAAGGTCTGGTAAGCGGCTTCTTTGTCAGCATCGGAGCTGTCACTAGCTCCTGCCTTCGCCCAAAATCTTCGACGGCTCCGTCGAAGATACCAATTGGTAAGGTCGTCCAGGAACACGTTGATGACCACAGTGGCGATATGCGGTTCAAAATTCTCGAGGGCGTTTGTAACTTGCTCGATCACTTCAGCCAATCGGGCCTGTATCCAATCGTCCAAATGGCTGAACGCCGGTTTGAGATCCGATCCCGGCTGCCAGTTGTCGATGCGGGCGTACGTGACCAAGAAGCTGTAAACGTTCCAAAGTGGAAGCAGGAATTGGCGTCGCACCTCATCAGCAAGGTGGTAGCCGAATAGAAGATCTTTCTCGGGTTGGTGGTCGCTGTAAAGCCAGCGCATTACATCGACGCCCATTTTGTCCGCGGCCTCGTTGAATTCAATCGAGTTGCCCCACGATTTATGCATGGCGCGCCCGTCTTCGGCCAGAAGGGTGGCGTAGGAAAAGACATTACGGAAAGGCGCCTTGCGCTCCAGCACCGTGCTCATTGCAAGTAAACTGTAGAACCAATTGCGGAATTGACCGGGGAAACTTTCGCTGATGAGATCGGCTGGGAACCAATCCGCCCAGTAGTCGCGATCCTGCTCGTAGCTAAGAGTGCTCATTCCCACCACTCCAGCATCGAGCCATGGATTGCCAACATCAGCGATCCGGCTGACTCCTTCGCCACAGTGGCTGCAGGCAATTCGCACCTTGTCAATGAATGGACGATGGGGCGAGCGGCCCTCGAATTCGGACCAGCCTTCAATCGCCCGCACTTCCAGTTCCTCTTTGCTGCCGATCACGTCGAAGTTTCCGCAGTGCGAGCACTCATAGATTGGAAGGGCCAATCCCCAATAACGCTTCTTGGAAATCATCCAATCGTGCATATTGCGCAGCCAGTCCATCTCTCGCTCGAGCCCAAACGAAGGGTGCCATTTGGTTTCGTTGACCACTACCTCCATCATTTGGTAGCGAAGATTATTAGACTTCTCTTCATTGGAAATTTCTGCATAGGGTTTATCTAGCTGCTCACCCATCGAGATGAACCATTCATCCACCAGCCTAAAGACCAGCTCCTCGCCACAACGCCAGCAGACCGGGTAGCGATGGGTATAGTCCTGAAGGCGGTAAGCCAACTTCTTCTCAACAAGATTCTTGTGGATTGGTATAGCGGTCTCGGCCACGGGCATGCCGCTCAGCCAATCAAAGCCATCCACAAAGACACCTGACTCGTTCAATGGTGCGATCGCGGGGAAATCATGCTCCTTGCCTAGCTGATAGTCCTCTGCGCCAGCGCCTGGCGCGATGTGCACAATTCCGGTGCCTTCGTCTTCGCCGACGTCCTCCCAAAGAATTACCTGGTGTATATCTGGAGCCTTGCTTTCAATCTGCGCTGGGAGCTCGTCGAATGGGCCCGAATAGCGCCAGCCTTCCATCTCCTCCCCAGGCAGTTCGTCTTCGATTACGTACTCTCCCTTAAGCATCCCCAGCGTGCCTTTGCTCAGATAAAAATGTTCGTCACCCTGCTTAACTCTCACGTAGGTCAGTTCCGGACCTACCGCAGCCGCTACATTACTGGTTAGCGTCCATGGAGTTGTGGTCCAGACCAGCAGGCTTTCTGCGGGGCGGTTAATCAGAGGAAAGCGCACCGTGAGGCTTGGGTGGGTCAACTCCTGATAGCCTTCTGTGACGATCTCGTGCTGGCTAAGACCGGTTCCGCAGCGTCCGCACCAGGGCATTACATCTCGACCCTTGTAGATCCATCCTCGATCGAAGCAGGTTTTGAGAACCGCCCAGATTGAGTAGTTGTTTTCATCGGAGAAGGTGAAATACGAACCGCCCAGTTCGCGAGCTCCGAGGCGCCCCACTATGCTCTCCGCAGAACCGCTCACAGGGCCGTCGGGGCCTTGCACGGTCACGGACTGCAGCGGATCCTCACCAAGGCGCTTGCCAAGCTCCCTGAGCTGCTCAGGCTTATCCCAGTCCATCCAATAGCCGAGCCGGATGCTCTGGTTGGTCATCACCGCCGCAAACTCCAGAACGCGTTGTTTGCAAAGAACCACAAAATCCGCCAGGCCAAATTTCTCGATGTCGCGTTTGTTCTTAAATCCCATTTCCCGTTCAACATTGACTTCGACCCAAAGGCCTTGGCTGTCAAATCCATTTTGGTAGCGCGTGTGGTGGCCCTGCATTGACTTGAAGCGATGAAAGAGGTCCTTGTAGGTTCGACCCCACCCATGATGCACACCCATCGGGTTGTTTGCCGTAATGGGGCCGTCGATGAACGACCAGCGGGGTCCATCTTTACGAAGCTCCCTCAACGCCTCGAAGGTGCGATTGTCCGCCCAGAATTTGAGAATCCGGTGTTCTTGTTTGACAAAGTCAATTTTGCTGGGAACAGATTCAAATTCCGCCACTCAGTCCTCCAATTCGACAGGCAACCGCTTATTGATGCGACCCTTGCTCTTATAGTCAGCGACCCTGATCTGCCCCACGTCGCGAGTGTTGCCAACGTGGGTGCCTCCATCACCCGCGTAGATAGTAGTCCGCTCTAGCGCGACCCATCCCTCCTTGGTCATTGTGACGCACGCTTCAAAAACCTGAAGGGTTGCGTCCAGATGGTAGAGCTTCTCCGTCATCCTTGTCTCCTGTTTGCGTTCCAATCAAATTAAGCAAAAAACTCCCGCCCCAATTCTAGGGACGAGAGTGAAGTACGCTCCCGCGGTACCACCCTAATTCCCGCTCAATGCGGACTCTCCACCAGACATTCCACCATTTGAGGCTCATGCCTGCGCCCTGCTAACGGCGGGCGAGTTCGGCTTCCTTAATCGCAGCTACTAATTTTTGCAGCTTTCAGGTCGCAGCTCCCGGGTGATTTTCGACCTGGAGCGCCGCCTCGGCTCTCACTTTCCCGAGTTCGCTTCCGGCGCTGATCGGGCCTACTCTTCCCGTTCACAGCCTTTCAATCTGGCGGATTATGCCACACGGGTATGGGAGGGTCAATGACCCAGTGCCCGCACCGTCTCCGATCTGGCCTGATGAACCATTTGAATCTCGCCAAATTGACCGATGAGGGGCCGAGCGGCGGCATGAAGCTTACGAAGAGCCGCATTCTTCACTTTCCACTCCCCGGCCAGCTGTTTCAGCACCAGCCTACTGTCGCCCCTGATTTCCAATGCAATATCATCCGGATCCAAATTGGCAGATGACAGCTCTGAGATCAGCGCCTTAAGCCCGTCAATCAATGCCATATATTCTGCCTGGTTGTTCGTACCTCGCCCAAAGCGTCGCCGGCTCGGCGGGGAAAGTTTTCCATCCGCTATCTTCCAACGAAATGACCCGTAAGAGTCTCCGGGATTACCGACGCTCCCCCCATCGAAAATGAGCCTGGCAGCAACCATGCCCTTATTCGCCACCAAACCACTTTTCATAAAGCGCGGTCAGGTTTCGCCGGTGCAAATCCTCGGCAAGGCCATTTAGTAAAATTCTGCTCTTACCGCAGTCTTCTATGCCAATGTTCTCCAAATAGCCCGCTGGATCCTTGCGCCGGGAAGCGGTTCGAACATGACGGCGGATCGCTGCGAGATAGGACAGATTAGCGCGCACAGTGCTGCCCACTTCGCCCCGGAGAACGGATTCACCGTGGCCTTGCACGAGGTTTTCCAACTTCATTTTAGGAATGGACTTCAGGCTTGCGACCATCTGATCGTAATCACCGTCAGCAAGGTAGGGTACCGGCATCATCACATCTCCGGAAAAGAGAACCCGATCTTCGACGACCAGCACGCCAATCCCATCCGCGCTGTGACCTGGAAGCGGCACGAGTTGAAGGGTACGCTTTCCGACTCGTACCGTCGCGCTCCCCTCATCGAAGGTGACGCCTGGCAAGCGGACTCCTGCATCCTTTAGTTCCGAATTTGATTCTTGAGAGACTTCTAAGGCTTTCCGCCCGAGGGTATCCAGGAAATGGCGGCAAAGAGCGTGGGAAATGATCGTTGCCCGCGGAAAGAAACTATTTCCGAGGGTGTGGTCCGTATGGTAATGAGTGTTGATGATGTATCGAACCGGCCGACCCAAACGATCTTCGGTAAACCGCTGTATATCCCGAATCTCGTCCGGATACGCAAGGGTGTCGATTAAGACCGTGTATTCGGGACCAACGACCGCACCGGCATTGACCTGTGCATAGATTTCGCTGGTAAATACATAGACGTTATCTGAAACTCGTTCGCGGATCATAAGCCTCCGAGGCGGCGGAAGAATAACATAACCGCGAGACGGCAGTCAAATTGACTGGACATAAGTGCTCGATAAAGGCCGAATTGGCGCTGGCAGGTTGTCGTGGGGCGGATAGCTAATTATTGAATTTTGACCGATTTGCAATGAAGAATCGCCGAATCGGGAGTGCAGGGAAGCCCTGGGGCAGGCCTTAGGCTCTAAGGGTACGGGGGAGTATCGGATATCGTGAGGGAAGCCACATCTTCCTCATTGGTGAACCCTCGGCGGCCGTTGAATTCAACAAAGTTGGTTTGACCCGGCTTCATATACAAAAACGTCGTATAGGACCGACCGGCAAAATTTATCTGCACTTGATAAGGGCCCTGAGGCAGATCGCCAATCACGAAGTTTTCCTGATAGTAGTCATCGGGTTGAATTGTCCCGAGCACGTAGGTCCAGACGTCCCAAATTTGTTCAGATTCCAGGGATTTGATTTGAACCAAATACTCGGTTAGGTGGCGTCCCCATGTGTCCTGAACTCGACCTGCCAATACGCCCCACCCCTCTGCTGGAACTGTCCACAGCTCTGGATTGCGCGAGGCGAAGTAGCGATTTTCTCCCGTGCGGACTTCAAAATGAAGATGTGGAGCGCTGGCATGCCCAGTGTCGCCGACGGTGCCTAGCTGGTCGCCAGCAGATACCCGCTGGCCCAGCCACACATTTGTTGATTCCATGTGAGCGTAAACGCTGTACAGAGATTGCCCCTCGTGGCCGAAATCATGACGGATAGCAACTGCCAATCCGTAAGGGTCGGCTAAATCCTGGACGCCTGCGTATAGGCCGTAGCCTACCCAGATCACTTCTCCGTCCCCTGCCGCTACAACCATGGTGTTTCTATCGGCGACTAAGTCAACGCCGGTATGTGTACTTTCTTCCCCAAAGGCAGTTGAGCCGTATCGGTACCGAGGATTCGGCCAATTGACGTCTCCGGAGGGAATAGGCCGGGTAAAGTAAAAGTGATCTGTCGGCCGTATAGCCAACGGAATTTGGTAGGGAGGCGGTCGCCAGGCCGAAACAGGGTTTAGAACATTCTCCGGAAGTACGACCTCCACCTTGGGAGACTCGATATCAGGCTCTGGTTGTACGGGCTCCGAAGCTGCAATTCCCAGAACCTCCTGCTTCGGAATCGCTTGCTGGACGGGTTCCTCTGGAGGCGGGATCTGAGCCGGTTTCTCGATCGATCGCGAAGAACATGCGGCGAGCAAGAGTGCCAGCACCGGAAGATTGCTCTTGAGGCTCATGCTAAGGCGTAGGAGTCAGGTCAAGTGTGGGCGTCGGTGTTCTCCAGTACCACCACCATGGCGTTGGGGTGGGCCGAGGAGTATTTGTTGGAGTGGTAGTCGGCGTTTGGTATGGGGTCGGGGTGGAGATTGCTGATGCAGGATAAAGTTCTCCCATCGCCGTGACCCAATCCAAACCGTCTCGCAATGCGAATTCATCGAACCTGGCACCAGGATAGAAGCTTCTCCAGTTAGGCAAAGCCGGAAGTCGTTCAAATCCATAGTCGCCGGCAATAGCAGTAAGGTCGACGTAGTAGCCCGCTGGAATGTTTGGTTTCGGACCGCCCCCCGCGTCGTAGGCTATTGGGTCCCCAATGTAGCGAGTGGTGAAGTCCCACGGGGCGTTTTTCAGCGGCTCGCCCAGGCTGCCATCCTGAACGCTCGCCCGGACGAATACTCGCCAGAATGTTTCAAAGCCAAATTCCTCCTCAACTACCTCAACCCATCCAGCTTGAACTGCAGCCTGGCTAATTGAGAAAGCCCGCCCTGTATAAAGCCAGTCGTTATAGGCATATCCAGGCGGCAGGGGTTCGTTGATGCCCACGAAGGCTCGCTGAATCGCAGACATGAAGTCCCAACCAGCCTCATCCAGAATGCGCTGGCGCAAGGCATTGAATGCTTCGTCCGCTGCATCTGAAACCCTTAACCCTGAAGGAGTGACACCCACGAGCTGCACAAGGCCAATGCGATCACCCAGTACGCGGGGTTCGTCCTCGAAAGGCTCATACAGCGGTTCCGAACTAACGGCCGGGTAGGCTCCCAATTCCAGCAGGATCTGCGGCGACCAATCCAGCTCCGATATTCTTCCCGAAAGGGCTCCGCCGCTTGGATGAAGAATGCGTTCCAGTGGATAAGTGACGATATGCGCTGCATAGGGAGTCTTCAATATTCCAGAAATCGATTTGCCATTTCCAGACCAGACAGGATCGGAGCCTTGACCGACCCATCGCGGAGTCGATGTCGCAGCGTCCGTTTGCATGCGCTGAATGCCGTGAACACCGTCGATCTGCACAGAAAACGCGATCTGGCTCCCGTCGGAGTTGTAAGCAGGGTCCAATTCGTCAATATGCGTGGTTTGAGTGAGATTTGTAAAGCGGTCAGTCGGCTTATCTAGATCGGCAAGGAAAATGTCGGAAGAGCCGGCACGATCGGACACAAAGGCTATGCGCCGGCCGCCCGGGTCCCATGCAGGAGCGGTATCTGCCGCCGGACCGTTGGTTAACTGGATGGGCGATTGGCTCGCGTCAAGCGGAAGGATCCAAATATTGAAGTTGTCGCCGTAGTAGGCTTCGTAGGCTACCCACAACCCATCTGGCGACCACGTAGGCTTGCCCTCGTATCCAGGCGTATCGGTGATCTGACGAGTGGAGC
>Ga0255057_10002175_pt1 | contig 10678 bp, 5 predicted proteins | sample Cases_109_6_MG_FD_189022 | JGI IMG/M metagenome (GOLD analysis project Ga0255057, IMG submission 189022) | Seawater microbial communities from Amundsen Gulf, Northwest Territories, Canada - Cases_109_6 | ecosystem: Environmental > Aquatic > Marine > Gulf | place: Canada: Northwest Territories... | reverse complement strand
CGGGGGGTGCCGAACGCAGCGAGGCGACTTCTTTGCCTCCCCCTGAGGTGTTGGGTTGCGCGAGAGGGCCGCTACCCCACGGCTCCACCCCCCTCCCCGCCTGTTTTCTCCCGTCTCGCGGGGGGTGCCGAACGCAGCGAGGCGACTTCTTTGCCTCCCCCTCAGCTCAGGGGGAGGTGCCGAGTGCCAGCGAGGCGGAGGGGGTCAAAGCGTTGTCGCGACCACGGTTTGACTCCCCTCCCCTCCCTACGGTCGGGACTCCCCCCTGAGGGGGGAGCCAAAGAGAGGTCCGCTACGCCACGGCTCAACCCCCTCCGCTCCTCCTGATCGGCCTCCCGGCAGCCGTTGCAATCTTCTGGCGGAAGGTCCCGGGCTTCCTGCTCGGCATGGGGCTCACGATCGCACTCTTCGCCGTTCTGCCGACCGGGTGCCGGATCCTGCTGTCGTTACGCGGCTGACAGCCGCTTCTCCAGCGGGGTTCGGAACCTCGGGGTGACCACGACTCCGTCGAGCCAAGCCGTCAACTCCGAGGCCTTGGCGTTGATAAGCGCCCTCGCGCCGCCGCCCACCGGGTCGAGCAGCTCGTAGGCCACCTCGCCGTCCGGTCGTTGTGCCCAGCCGCCGACCACACGGCCGTTCGACCACACGGTTGGGCCGGCGTTTCCGTTGCGGTCAAAGAGATCGCCGGCGTGCTCACCGAGATACCAAAACCGCTCCTTCCAGCCCATCACCGTTGGATCGAGGCCGGGAAGGAGCGCCACCCATTCGTCGGGTGGTTCGACGGGATCGAGATCGTCCTCGAGGACATACCCCTTTGCCCCACCATCGAACTCCACCTCCACCGCGCCCGCGTCCCCGATAGCCTGCCGAGTCGGGCCGAGGTTCCAACCCGACCACCACTTCACATCGAGCTCGGTGCCGGGCCCGAAGGTGCCGAGCCAATTGCGGGCCAGGTCAGTTCGCGCCTGCTCGGGATCGAGCACGGGCAGCGGGCCCCCAAGCCAGGACTCGGTTGTCGACCAGCGGTATTGGCTCGAGATCCAGCTGCCAAGCGGTCGACCACGCACGATCCGGCCCTCCGTTGCCAGGAGAAACAGCACACGAGTCGACAGCCCGACCGAACCCTTCCACCGCTTACCCTCGCCGAAGTGGATCTTCTGATCGAGCTCGGGCACGTCCTCTTTGAGTTCGCCGGCGGTGGCCTCGCCCCTGGCCTCCAACGCTTCCATCGTCGCCCCGGCAACCCGATCGGTAAAGGCGGCCCCGTTGCTGGCAATGCCGCTGTCCTCAACCATCTTGATCTGGCGTTTTCGCTGACCATCGATCAGCGCCTTCGTGCACGCCGCGTCCATCGTTGCAGCACCGTCGCGGGTGACCACGAACATCGTGCGGCGCATTCCCGACATGCGGACCAAGGACCGCTCGTCGTACAGCGCCCGCTCCAGGTCCTCGACCCGGAAGTCCTTGACGCGGGCCCAGGCTGCCAGATAAACGGTCGCCGGATCGCTGGAATGGATGCCGGCCAGGTCGGCGGCCACCGTCTGAACGTCGGCGGCTTGAACCGCCAGATGGTGCCGTACCGCGAGCCGGTCTCGTCGCTGCCCCGTGGAGATCAAATCGGAAACGCCGGCGGCTCCTGATCACTCTCGGCGGGGGGTGGTTCGGCTTTCTGACGGCGCGGTGGCGGATCCGCCGAGCCCGGCAGCGACCGCAACCCGCTCATCAGAATGAATATCAAGAAGATCGCTAGAAACGTTTGACCGAAGTAGAAGGCAGCACCGATCAACCCGACACCAACCACCGCCGAAGTGGCGAGGGTCAGCCGATCGGCATACTGCGGCGTGAAGATGGTGAGCCCATGCTGCAGCATGTGGCCGCCGTCGAGTGGAAGCATCGGAATCCAGTTGAGAACGCCCCAGAACAACCCGACGAGGATGAACGTCTCGAAGAAGGCAAGAGCCCAGTCGGGCAAACCGCTCAGCGAGCCCTGGCGACCGAACCACAAAATGACCAAACCAACGGCGATCCCGACCGCCGATCCCGCCGCCGAGACCAGGAAGCGCTTACGCGGCCCCATGCTCGGTTTGGGCACCCAGGTGGTGTAGCCCCCAAGTGCGAACAGCGTGATCGCCACATCGGTGGAGCCGTAGCCCCTCGCGGTGAAAGCATGCCCGGCCTCGTGCAGCAAGACGGCGACGAATACCGCCAGCGTCCAGCCGCCGACCTCGGCGGCAGAGTCGAAGCGGTTGATGCCGAAGAAGGCCACGATGAGGAACGACCAGTGGACGCTCACCGGGATGCCGAAGAACGGAAACTTCATGCCGGAAGCGTAGGGCGGATCTGAGTCACGAGTCGCGGGTGGCGGGTCGCGAGTCGCAAGTCACGAGTCGAGAGTCACGAGTAACGGAGGAACCGGCACCGCAATGAGAAAGAGGACAAGCCGGGTGACTCGTCCTCCTTCTTGTCGCTCGCGTCTCGCGACTATTCCTTCTCGTCGTCGGACCCTTCGTCCTCGCTGGTCTCACCGAGCGATGCGAGCCATTCGGCCGGGTCTGCGGGCAGGGCGTCGTCTGACAGCTCGGGAACCTCGTCCCCGAACAGCCCGAGGGCTGCCATGACCGTTGCCTCGGGCACCATCGGCTCGATGTCCTGATAGTGCTTCGAGCCGGTGCCGGCTGGGATGAGCTTGCCGATGATCACGTTCTCCTTGAGGCCCCGCATGAAGTCCGAACGGGACTGCAGTGCAGCCTCCGTCAGGACCCTGGTGGTCTCCTGGAAGGATGCGGCCGAAAGCCACGAGTCCGTTGCCAGCGATGCCTTGGTGATCCCCATCAGCTCGGGGCGACCCTCGGCGGGTGCCTTGCCGGACTCGACGAGCTCGGCGTTGGTGTCGCGGAACGACTGCGCATCGACCAGTTCTGCGGGCAGATACTGCGAATCGCCCGGGTTCACGATCCGGACTCTGCGCAGCATCTGGCGCACGATGAGCTCGATGTGTTTGTCGTGAATGTCGACACCTTGGGACCGGTACACCTCCTGCACCTGGTCGACCAGGTACCGCTGAGACGCCCGAATCCCGCGAACCTCCAGCACCTCCTTCGGGTCAAGCGGACCCTCGGTGAGCTGGGAACCGGCCTCGACGACGTCGCCTTCGCTGACCCGCAGCCGCGCCCGTCGCGGTAGCTGATACGGCACCTCTTCGTCGCCATCGACGATGGTTACGTAGCGGGCGTTGGTCTCCTCGTCCTCGTCGAGGCGAACAACGCCTCCGATTTCGGCGAGGATCGCTTTGCCCTTCGGAGTCCGCGCTTCGAACAGTTCGACCACGCGGGGAAGACCGTGCGTGATGTCTTCGCCGGCAACACCGCCCGTGTGGAACGTCCTCATGGTGAGCTGGGTGCCCGGCTCGCCGATCGACTGGGCAGCCATGATGCCGACCGCCGTGCCCGGCTCGACCGTCAACCCGGTCGCCAGATCGATGCCGTAGGAACCAATGCTGATCCCGTACCGTGACTCGTCGGTGAGCGGCGAGCGCACCCGTAAGGCCGTGAGGTCTTCCATCTCCTCGATGCCAATAACGGCATCGCGGTCGATAGTGAATCCCTTCCGCAGCTTCCTGCCATCAGGCAGCTCAACGAACTTTCGCCCGTCCTTGACATCCTCGGCGAGGGTTCGCCCGAAGATGTGGTTCTGCAGATGACGGACCGCTGTGCCATCGGGCTCTCTCGTCGTGATGACGATGCCGGCATCCTCGGACTCCTCATCGTGGATGATGATCTCCTGGGCGACGTCGACCAGGCGACGCGTCAGGTAGCCGGAATCGGCGGTCCGCAGCGCGGTGTCGGCGAGTCCCTTGCGAGCGCCGTGGGTCGAAATGAAGTACTCGAGCACGGACAGCCCCTCACGGAAGTTCGACTTGATGGGCTGCGGGATGATGTCGCCCTTGGGGCTCGCCACCAGGCCACGCATGCCGGCGATCTGGCGCAGCTGCATGATGTTTCCGCGGGCACCCGAACGGACCATCATGTCCATCGGGTTGAAGCGCTCCTTCATCAGCGTCGCCGACATGGCGTCCTTGACCTCGTCGGTGGCCTCGTTCCAGATCTCGATGAGCTCCTGATGCCGTTCGTCGGAGGTGATGACCCCCTTCTGGTACAGGGCCTCCATCTTCTCGGCCCGATCCTCGAAGCGGGCGATGATCTCCGCCTTCTCCGGCGGGGTCTTCACATCCTCGAGCCCGATCGTCAAACCGGCCTTGGTGGCGTATTGGAAACCGAGCGACTTGATCGCGTCGAGGGACCTTGCCACGTCCGGCTTGTCGTAGCGGCGGATCATCTCGTCGATCAGGGTGCGCATGTCGGCCTTGTCCACCGGGGCGTTGACGTAGGGAAATGACGACGGGAACGCCTCGTTGAGCAGGGCTCTGCCCAACGTCGTGTCGGTGAGTCGGATGGGGTCGAGCGGCTCTTCGGTGATCAGTGTGCCGAGCGAGCGTTTCAGGTCGGCGTGCGCCTCCGGATCGCCGGCGAGCGCGCCCACCCGCATCTTGATCGGCGCATGGATCGATATGTCACCGATCTCGTATGCCATCAGCGCCTCGTCGACGCTGGAGAAGGCGCGCCCGGCACCGAGAGCGTTTTCGATCTCCTCGGAGATATAGAAGATGCCGATCACCATGTCCTGGGACGGCGTGACGATCGGACGGCCGGATGCCGGGCTCAACACGTTGTTCGATGACAGCATGAGCAGCCGCGCCTCGGCCTGGGCCTCTGCGGACAGCGGAAGATGCACGGCCATCTGGTCACCGTCGAAGTCGGCGTTGAACGCTTCACACACCAGAGGATGCAGCTGGATCGCCTTGCCCTCGATCAGCACGGGCTCGAAGGCCTGGATGCCGAGTCGATGCAGAGTCGGGGCACGGTTCAGCAGCACCGGGTGCTCTTCAATGACCTCGCTGAGCACGTCCCACACCTGGGGACGGCGCCGCTCGACCATGCGCTTGGCGGCCTTGATGTTCTGGGCGGCGTCGATATCGACAAGGCGCTTCATAACGAAAGGCTTGAACAACTCGAGCGCCATGATCTTGGGGAGGCCGCACTGATGCAGCAGCAACTGCGGGCCGACGACGATGACGGAACGGCCTGAGTAGTCGACACGCTTGCCCAGCAGGTTCTGGCGGAAGCGCCCTTGCTTTCCCTTCAGCATGTCGGAGAGGGATTTCAGGGGGCGGTTGCCGGGTCCGGTCACGGCGCGGCCGCGCCGCCCGTTGTCGAACAGGGCGTCGACCGCTTCCTGGAGCATCCGCTTCTCGTTGTTGACGATGATCTCGGGAGCACCGAGGTCGATGAGCCGCTTCAGCCGGTTGTTGCGGTTGATCACCCTGCGGTACAGGTCGTTGAGGTCCGATGTGGCGAACCTGCCGCCGTCGAGCTGGACCATTGGGCGCAAGTCCGGCGGGATGACCGGCACCACGTCAAGGATCATGCTCTGCGGGTCGTTGAGACCCTGGGAGAAGGGCTTCATGACCTTCATCCGCTTCATGGCGCGCTGCCGACGCTGCTGGGACCGGGCCTCGAGGTCTTCACGGAGTGAGTTCATCTCTTCATCGAGATCGAGACGCCCGATGAGGTCCTTGAGGTTCTCGGCACCCATGCCGCCCTCGTAGTAGTCGCCGTAGCGATCGACGATCTCACGCCACAGCTGCTCGGACTCGACGAGCTGCTTTGGCTTCATCGTCCTGAAGGTGTCGAATGCCTCCTGCAACAGTTCGGCCTCGACGCCCGCACGTTCCTCGCGGTCCTTGATCTCCCGCTCCACCTCACGGCGGCGGGCGTTGATCTCCTGGGTGTTCGCTCCGGCCTCTTCCATCTGCTCGAGCTCCTGTTCGAGACGCGCGAAGCGACCTTCCTTCCACTTCTCGTGCTCCTCGCCGATGAGCTGGAGCTCATGGCGGGTGGCCTCCTCGAGGTCGTCGAGGTCGGCCTGGCGCTTCTCGTCGTCGACATGCGTGACCAGATAGGCGGCGAAGTAGATCACCTTCTCCAGATCCTTCGGAGACATGTCCAGGAGGTAGCCGAGCCGGCTCGGCACTCCCTTGAAGTACCAAATGTGGGTCACCGGTGCGGCCAGCTCGATGTGGCCCATACGCTCACGGCGCACCTTGGCGCGAGTCACCTCGACACCGCAGCGCTCACAGACAACACCGCGGAAACGGACGCGCTTGTACTTGCCGCAGTAGCATTCCCAATCGCGAGTCGGCCCGAAGATTCGCTCGTCGAAGAGCCCCTCCTTCTCAGGCTTCAGCGTCCGGTAGTTGATCGTCTCCGGCTTCTTCACCTCACCGTATGACCAGGCGCGAATCTGGTCGCTATCGGCGAGGCTGACCTTCAGTTCATCAAATATTTGCGTCACGTTGCCTACCCCTAGATGTTGATCTCGGCCTTCTCAGGCCGTGAGATATCGATACCAAGCGATGCTGCGGTGCGGAAAACGTCCTCCTCGAGGTCCTCGAGCTCGACTTCCTCACCGGCCGAGAGCATCTCGACGTTGAGGCCGAGGCTCTGCATTTCCTTTACCAGGACCTTGAACGACTCCGGAATGCCCGGTTCCGGGATGTTCTCGCCCTTGACGATCGCCTCGTAGACCTTGACGCGGCCCCGGACGTCGTCGGACTTGATGGTGAGGACCTCCTGGAGGGCGTAAGCGGCGCCGTAGGCCTCGAGTGCCCACACCTCCATCTCGCCGAAGCGCTGGCCGCCGAACTGGGCCTTACCCCCGAGCGGCTGCTGGGTGATCATCGAGTACGGGCCGGTGGACCTGGCGTGGATCTTGTCGTCCACGAGGTGCACCAGCTTCATGATGTACATGTATCCGACCGTGACGTCGGAGTCGAACGGCGCGCCGCCCCGGCCGTCGTACAACTGGGCCTTGCCAACGTGGTTGACCAGAAACTCGCCATCGACGTTTGGCAGTGCGTTCTCGACCACCTTGAGGATCTCGTTCTCGCGAGCGCCGTCGAACACGGGCGTCGCCACCTTTGTCCAGGGGCCGGAACCCTTCGCCGCCGGGCTCTCCAGCCCTTCAAAGCTGTCCCAGCCTTGTGCTGCTGCCCATCCGAGATGGGTCTCGAGCACCTGGCCGAGGTTCATCCGCGACGGCACGCCGAGCGGAGACAGGATGATGTCGACCGGAGTCCCATCGGGGAGGAACGGCATGTCTTCCTCGGGGAGGATCTTGGCGATCACGCCCTTGTTGCCGTGCCGACCCGCCAGCTTGTCGCCCTCTGAGATCTTCCGCTGCTTGGCGACGTAGACCCGAACCAGCTGATTCATGCCGGGAGGCAGGTCATATCCGTCGTCTCTGCGGAACTCCTTGACCGCGATCGCTTTCCCGGTCTCGCCGTGAGGGACCTTCAACGAGACGTCGCGAACCTCGCGAGCCTTCTCGCCGAAGATGGCTCTGAGCAGGCGCTCCTCCGGGGTCAGCTCGGTCTCACCCTTGGGGGTGATCTTGCCGACCAGGTAGTCGCCGGGACCCACCTCGGCGCCGATGCGGATGATGCCGCGGTCATCGAGATCCGACAGCACCTCCTCGGCGACGTTGGGGATGTCTCTGGTGATCTCCTCGGCCCCGAGCTTGGTATCCCGGGCCTCGATCTCGTGCTCCTCGATATGGATCGAGGTGAGCACGTCGTCCTTGACCAGCCGTTCGCTGAGGATTATTGCGTCCTCGAAGTTGTGCCCGTTCCATGGCATGAAAGCGACCAGCAGGTTGCGGCCGAGCGCAAGCTCGCCCTCCTCGGTCGAGGGCCCATCGGCCAGCACGGTGCCGACGCGGACCTTCTCGCCTTCGGCGACGATCGGCTTCTGATTGATGTTCGTGCCCTGATTGGACCGCTCGAACTTCTGCAATTTGAAGGAGTGTTTCTTGGTGGAATCGGCCTCTCTGATCAAGATCTCAGTCCCAGTGACGGTGAGGACCTCGCCGGCCACCGGGCTAATGATCACGTCGCCGCTGTCTTCAGCGGCACGGGCCTCCATGCCGGTTCCCACCAACGGAGCATCGGTCGTGATCAGCGGCACGGCCTGGCGTTGCATGTTCGAACCCATCAGGGCGCGGTTGGCGTCGTCATGCTCGAGGAACGGGATCAGTGCAGTGGACACCGAAACGAGCTGCTTCGGCGAAACATCCATGTAGTCGACTTCCTTGGGTGGAACCGAGTCGACCTCACCTCCGGTCTTGCGAACCAGCACCCGGTTGTTCACGAAGGAACCGTCGTCCTTCAGTTGAGCGTTGGCCTGGGCGATCACGTGGCCCTCTTCCTCGGCTGCTGTGAGGTAGTCGATCCGGCCGGTGACCTTGCCCTTCACGACCCGGCGATACGGCGTCTCGATGAAACCGAACCGGTTCACCTTGGCGTAGGACGCCAGCGATCCGATCAGGCCGATGTTCGGTCCCTCCGGCGTCTCGATCGGACACATCCGTCCGTAGTGGGACGGGTGGACATCGCGAACCTCAAACCCGGCACGCTCTCTGGAAAGGCCTCCGGGGCCGAGCGCCGAAAGCCGGCGACGATGCGTGAGGCTGGCAAGCGGGTTGGGCTGGTCCATGAACTGGCTGAGCTGGCTGGTTCCAAAGAACTCTTTGATGGATGCCACCACGGGGCGGATGTTGATCAGCGTCTGGGGCGTGATGGCCTCGGGGTCCTGGGTGGTCATCCGCTCTCTGACCACCCGCTCGAGGCGGCTCAGGCCGACCCGGATCTGGTTCTGGATCAACTCGCCCACCGTGCGAACGCGTCGGTTCTGGAAGTTGTCGATGTCGTCGACTCGGTAGTCGTCTTCGCGGTTGTGCAGGGCGATGAGGTACTCGATCGAGTTGACAATGTCGTCCTCCGCCAGCATCCCGTCCTCGGCGACGCTGTACTTGTCGAGGTTGACCGCCGGCAGTCCGAGCTTCTGGTTCAGCTTGTAACGCCCAACCCTGGTGAGGTCGTAGCGCTTCGGGTTGCTGAACAACGTGTTGATGAGGCCTCGGGCAGACTCGACGGTGGTCAATTCGCCCGGGCGCAGCTTGCGATACAGATCGAGCAGCGCCTCATCCTTGGTATCCGTCGGATCTTTCTCGAGGGTGTTGGCGATCAGCTCGGAACCGTCGAACAGCGCCAGGATCTCCTCGTCGGTCTCGGCGAAACCGAGGGCGCGGATGAACGTGGTGACGAACTGGCGCCGCTTCCGGTCAACCCTGACGCCGACCGTCTCCTTCTTGTCGACGTCGAACTCGAGCCATGCGCCCCGGCCGGGGATGATTTTCCCCGAGTACAGGTCGCGGTCGGAGGTCTTGTCGATGCTCACGTCGAAGTAGACACCGGGGCTGCGGACCAGCTGGCTCACCACGACGCGCTCGGTGCCGTTGATGATGAAAGTGCCGTTGTCGGTCATCATGGGAAAGTCCCCCAGGAAGACCTGCTGCTCCTTGATCTCACCGGTCTCGCGGTTCAGAAAGCGCGCGGTGACGAAGAGCGGCTTGGAGTAATTGCTATCGCGGTCTTTGGCCTCTTCGATCGTCTCGACCGGGTCACCGAAGCGGTGATCGGTGAGCTCCAATGCGAGGTTGCCGGTGAAGTCTTCGATCGGCGAGACCTCTTCGAACATCTGGCGTAGGCCGCTCTCGAGGAAAAGGCTGAAGGACTCTCGCTGTACCGCGAGAAGGTCCGGTAATGGCTGGACTTCGGGAAGTTTGGCGAAGGACAGACGGTTCGAGCGCGCACGTGCCAAAGGAGGATCCTCCTAGATAACGGTCAACAACAAGGGCCAAGGACGGGGATGAACTTCCGAGCATAGCATTCAACCGGAATAGCGCACAGCTATTCCGGCTCTTTTCGAGAAGAGTCGCGGGCAGACGTTTCAAGTTGTATCGCGCACCATACGCGAGGGAGGATCGCGAGTCAAGGGTCAAGACCGGGATGGTCCGCTCAAGGCGGACCATCCCGACGCAGCTGACTACTCAGCTACTCGGGCTCGGCTACTCGGCTACTTCAGTTCCACTTCCGCGCCGGCGGCCTCGAGGGCCTCCTTGGCCTTGTCGGCGGTCTCCTTGTCGACGCCTTCGAGCACCGGCCCGGGAGCACTGTCCACGACGGCCTTTGCCTCCTTGAGGCCCAGGCTCGTGAGGCTTCGCACCTCTTTGATCACCTGCACCTTCTTCTGACCGGTGGCGGTGATGATGACGTCGTAATCGTCCTTTTCCTCTTCCACGGCGGCTTCACCACCACCACCCGCAGGAGCGACGGCCACGGCCATCGGTGCGGCAGCGGTCACGTCGAATTTCTCTTCGAATGCCTTGAGAAACTCGGAGAGCTCGAGAACGCTCATGTCCTCGAACGCCTCGAGCAGCTCCTCGGACTTCAGTTGGGTCTTGGCCATTTCTTGGTCTCCAGTCGTCAGTCGTCAGTCGTTTCAGTCTTCAGTCATCAGTCTTCAGTCATCAGTCATCAGTCATCAGTCATCAGTCATCGGTCGTCACGTCCTCTGTGGACTCAGCCTGGGGACCGTTGTTCGTTTCATCGCCCGACTCCTCTGGCTGAGGACTGTCGACTGAAGACTCAAGACTCTCCTCAGGACTCTCCCCCTCCGGCTGAGGACTGTCGACTGAAGACTCAAGACTCTCCTCAGGACTC
>Ga0255057_10002174_pt1 | contig 10689 bp, 8 predicted proteins | sample Cases_109_6_MG_FD_189022 | JGI IMG/M metagenome (GOLD analysis project Ga0255057, IMG submission 189022) | Seawater microbial communities from Amundsen Gulf, Northwest Territories, Canada - Cases_109_6 | ecosystem: Environmental > Aquatic > Marine > Gulf | place: Canada: Northwest Territories... | reverse complement strand
GAATGGCATTAACATAAGCGTAAGTCATTTGCCATCCAGTTCTTTCTTCATCTGTCGTCGTGACTTTTGCATGAGGGGGTATTGCTTGGGTCGTCGCTTGCGAACGCGTGGTTCGAGACGATTGGGGCGGCGAGGGTTGACGACAAGTGTGGGCAACGGGTCGCCGGGCCGGGCTGTTTGCAGCCAACGTAGCGCATCGATAAAGCTGATCCGACGGACATCCACACCTTGACGGCCAGCCGCCTCCAATAGGACCTGTCGGACCATGTTGTAGATCAAGGCGAAGACCTGCAGTTCTCGCAACACGCCCTCGACCGTCTTGCACTTGAGCACGTCCATCTTCATCGTGGTTTTCAAGTGTCCGAAATTGGTTTCGATTTCCCAGCGCTGGCGAAACACCTCCGCGAGATCGTCGGGTGAGTAACGCTCCGCATCGAGCAGCGTGGTGACCAGTGTAATCTCTTTGGGCCGAAAACCTTTTTCGTGAATCGTGTAACGCAGTTCGCGGACGGTGATCGCGGCAGGCAGCGTCGTGAACTGCTGCTTGCTCATCCATCGTGGCTTCTCCCGAGGCTTGAACCACTCAACGATTTGGTCCGTGGTGCCAAGTTGCTTTAGCCAACGTGATCGGGGGATGTCTTTCTTGCGATCCGCTTTGCCCCGGCCAGGATGCACATACGTGCGGCCTGGGGTGAAATCGACGATCGTGCGCTGGTGGATGCGCAGCAGGCCATGCACCCCACGCTGCAATAGCAGCGCCAAATGCACAAAGGAGCAGAACCCTCGATCGGCGACTAACAGATCGCCCGTCTGAAGTTCCGGATGCAGCTCGACCATTCTGGACATGTCGTGGGTCCGCAGTGGTGCGGCCAACATCTTGGTGATCATACCCGTGCCGGCGTGGAGCATGACCAGCCAGTGCGCAACGGGAAATCCACATCCCGGCTTCTGCCCGCCAGGTTGGCCGAAATGAGCTTGCAACTGCGGCGTATCGGGCATCGAGAAGCTCGACCCATCGACGTGGAACACGCGATGCCCAAACCAATGGGCCGACTCGAATGTTTCTTGCTGCAGTTGCCGGACGGAACGCTGGAGGAGCGTGTGGAGCACTTCGAGTTGGACCCGCATTCTCGCTTTGCAATAGGCAGCCGCCGTGAACGACATGCCGGCTAGGTGCGAGAGATGCTCGCACGCCGTGTTGCCGTGCAGAACCTGCAGAAAGAATATCTGAATCGTCATGACCGGGGTGAGCATGGTCTCGCGCCACGTCATACCCGCCTCGCGGCAGGCCAGAGTGATAGCGTCCGCTGTAAGTTCTTCGGTCCAATTCTGCTTGAATTGTCGAACGACATCCGTGATACTTCGCATAGTGGAGCCTCCTGTGGCGTGTGGAACTGATGAACAATTCCATTACGCTGGAGGCTCCGCCTCTTCTCACGCAACCAATGCTGTGATAGCGGTGCTTAACCGTAGTCGACACCGCAGTTGCGCTTATGTTAATGCCATTCGTGCCTGTCCCCCTTCTGCGCCCAGCGCATAAAAAAACGGCCCCTTGCAAACTGGGCAAGGAGCCGTTGAGATTCTAGCGTCTTGGGCGTTCTGGGCTCGGCTGTTTAGCCGGCGCAACCGCAGCTCGGCTCGCAGCAGTCGTCAACACAACCGCAGCTGGCTTCGCAACCGCAAGAGGGCTCGCAGCAATTACGGGCAGCCTTACGGGCCTTGCAGCGAGCGAACAGACCATGGCGCTTCTTGCAGCCGCTGTCGCAGCAATCGTCGGCGCAACCGCAAGCGGGCTCGCAGCAGTCGTCTACACAACCGCAGCTGGCTTCGCAACCGCAAGAGGGCTCGCAGCACCTACGGGCAGCCTTACGGGCCTTGCAGCGGGCGAACAGACCACAATGCCTTTTCGCGCCGCAGCAATCGTCAGCACAGCCACAGCTGGGCTCACAGCAGTCGTCAACACAACCGCAGCTGGCTTCGCAGCCGCAGCTGGCTTCGCAACCACAGCTTGGCTCGTGGCCGCATCCGCCCAGCAGGCCAAAGAACGCATTCGCGTTCGACGCGCTGCTCAGCACGATTGCGACGCTTAAGCCAAGCGTCGACAGAAGAAGGTGACTTTTCATCGGGAGGCTCCTAGTTAAGGGGGGGGAAACACTGTTGCCGCTGACAGAATGATTGTCGCCTCGCCCGCACATGGTTCTTTGGTATTGTGCCGATGCGATGATTAAGCGATGCAACCATACCGAAGCGGCTAACGCTCCATTGGTTATCAATGCGTATCGTCGACACACTCGTCGTACCTTGACGAGATTCGTCAAATTGCCGACGCAGTAGAGACTCCGTAGTCCGACTATTTCTTTCGTAACGGTTAGAACTTAATGTGTCGGTTTTCACTCCCGTCGAGTGACGACACACGGCTGTTACAACCCGTAGAAGTTTCACCTCTGGTACACGGCGCAGGAGCCAACTTTGGAAGAGAATGGTGAGTAGGATGGATGCACATTCTGATCGGCACCCATTCTACGCGCTACGACTGAACTGACGGAGAGAACCGTCATAACCCGAGGGTTGCAACCCTCGGGCTTTGCAACCGGCTACAGTTGCGCGGCTTTGGGTTGCGACGCCAAACGCATAGCAGCCAGATAGGGGACCGGTTCGTTGCCCAGCGCGTTGAGCACCGTTCCGCCGGCGGTGAACACGTGGGTGACCCAATCTGTCTGGCCGTACTTCTGGAGCGCTTTGCCGCCTTCACCGCCGCCGACGTATACCTCCACGCCCGCGTCGGTCATCCGCTTGAGTTGCTTGGTGAACCGTTTGGTGCCCGCCTCGAACCGCGGGTCTTCGAACATGCCGAACACGCCGTTGTGAAACGCCACGGCCCCTTGTGGGTGTTGCGAAATAAACTCGCCAACCCGCTGTTCGAATAACTCGCTCGACTCGGGCCCGATGTCAAACTGCTGCTGGTCCGCCCGGAGACGCTCGACGACCGAGCCGTCTTCGATCACCGAATCGATCGGCACAACAAATTCGATTCCCTTCGACCGACCGTCGACGACCATCCGCTTGGCCTGTGTAACTCGCTCGGGCGGTATGTAATACGGCTTGTCGGCGTGGGCGGGATCTTCAGCCACGCCCAGGCAACAATCCTGCCCGTCGAGTTCAGAGATCGCTTTCTTGAGCGCCATCGCCAGCGAACCGGCGGCCAGCACCTGGCGAATCGTGCCGCGGCCGATCATCGCTTCCAGGTCGTCGAGTTTGTCGATCTTCAGTCCGCTAAACACCACCAGTTGCGTCGCCAGACAGCGCCGCATCGGGCCGTCGAATTCGCTGGCCTCGTAGAGGCCCATCGCCACGCGGTCCATCGCCGCCGGGATCACGGTGCTCGAAGCATCCAGGCTGCCGGCCGACAGGGCCTCGTGCACGTAGACGCTGGCGATTTTCTCTGCGAACTCATTGGCAAACTTGGCGAGCCGTTCCACCAACCCCCGGAGGTCTTCGGGCTTGGCTTTCCACAGAGTGCGTTCGACGTCGTAGCGGCGCGTGTTGTCGAGCACCAAGACGCTGCCGGGCGCGGCGGCGGCGATCTGCTCGCGCACTGCGTCGGCGATGGTCATGCTCGATTCGTCAAGCCAGTCGGTCACCAACGGCACCTCACATCCCAAGAGCTCACCGAGCCGACTGGCCACCTTGTCGAGTCTGCCTTCCGGCTTGCGGCCGATGTGGCCGAAGACAATTTGCTTCCAGAGGAGCTGCTGGCCGAACTTGAGCGTCTCGACCATCGAGCGAAGTCGAATGTCGCCTTGGCCAACGCTGGCCCCCGGCTTCGCGTCGACGTCGCCCCGCACGGCGACGGGCGTTCCCGACGGCACGTCGGCCAACGATTCCAGTCGAGGGGCCGCGGCCAAGTAGTCGACCAGTTCCATCTCAGGAGCGGCTTGTCGCCCGGCAAGCAATGCTTGACACCACTCGAGCATTTGGTCGGTAGAAACGGCCATCTGTTATTCCTCGTCGGAGTTTGTGTGATTGGTTCAGGGCGATTCGATTTGGAACGGCTGGAAAGGCCCTTGACCAACGCGGCATTCAGTGCGCCAATGGACCCTTCAAATTAACATATGCCCCAATCGACAGCAAAGGGCGTGTCGCGTTCTCAGTTCTTCGAATTGATGAACCATTACCGAGTCCTCCCACATGGTCGCCACATTACACTTCGGCAGCAGCACATCGTGCCAGCTTGAGTTGGACGATGTCGCGTACGTGCGACCGGCGTCGCATGAATCCATTTCTCCCGAGGAATTGGCGGAGCACGTCCGGGCGGCGCTCGAAACGCCTGTCGGCTATCCACCGCTGGGCGAGGCCGCCGTGCCGGGCGACCGGGTGGTCGTGACGCTCCAGCATGGCTTGCCACTGGTGAAACAGATTCTCGCAGGCGCGAGCGCAGCGCTCCGCGACGCGGGCGTCGAGCCTTCGCACGCGACCTTTCTATGTACTCAAGAAATGGCACGGTCGGACAGTCGCCTGGAGCGTCACGATCCCACCAACACCAAGGACTGCTCGTTATTCGGCGTCACGCGATCGGGTCAGGGCCTACGGATGAACCGCAAGCTGTGCGATGCGGACGTCGTGCTGCCAATCGGACTCACGACGGTCGATCTCGACCAACAGCAATGCGACAAGTACGGTGGGTTGTTTCCCCACTACTGCGACGAGAAGACGATCGCGCACTACCGCGACTGCAAGAAAGTCGACTCCGCCAAACACGGTGAGAAACGGCGTCGGGAGATCGACAGCTCGGGTTGGCTCTTGGGCGTGGGGATGACCGTGCAAGTGGTGCCTGGTGCTGGCGGAACGGTGGTGGCCGTGTTGGCCGGCGAGCCCACGGCCGTGGCCCAAGCGGCAACGGAAAAGTATCGCGAAGTGTGGAGTCGTCCTGTCGCTGCCCGCGCCGAATTGGTGATCGCCACGATTACCGGTCCAACAGGCGAACAATCGTGGGACAGTTTCGCTCGCGCTTTGGCGGCGGCCCAGAGCGTGCTAGAGCCGGGTGGCGCTATCGCCATTTGCTCGGAACTGGCCGACGCGCTGGGGCCTTCGCTCCGTCGGCTCCTCGGAAGCGGCGATTACGACCGACTGGAGCGAAAGCTCCAGCGCGATCGCTTTGCCGACAGCCGCACGGCACTGCTCGTCTGTCGGGCGCTCGAGCAGGGACCTATCTACTTACACAGCCAACTCGACGCCAACGTCGTGGAAGGTCTGGGCCTGGCCCCGATCGCATCCGACGCGGAACTGTTGCGGCTGACTAAGTCCTACCGGTGTCCCGTGGTATTCGAAGACGCCCACCGGTTGTTGCCCACGCTGTCTGAACAGTCCTTCTAGCGAATGGCAACGTGATGAGCTCTGATGACGACGCTTCTTTTGCCGCCGAATACGATGCCTTGCTCAATCGCAGCGGGTATGTTGCCCTGAAAGACTGGTCGGTCGTCACCCTGGCCGGGACCCTTCGTCAGAGTTTTCTGCACAACATGTGCACCAACGAAATCCGCAATCTGACGGTGGGCGAAGGGTGCGAAGCGTTTTGCACCGATGTGAAAGGCAAGATCGTGACCCACGTCTGGGTGCTGCTGTTGGAAAATCGCATCACGCTGCTGACCGTCCCGAACCAAGCCGAGCAAATCGTCAGCCACTTGGACCGATACATCATTCGCGAAGACGTGCAGCTTGCCGATCGGTCGCGGGCCGAGGCGTGGACCGTGCTGGCCGGGTCGCAAGCCGATGGGGTGTTGAACGGCTCTGGCGCGAAGCTCACAAAGCCGTGGCAGAGTGCGTCGTACCGTCTGGGTAGTGCGGAGGGCTTGCTGGTGCGGTTTACTCTGCCTGGACGGAACGCTTATTTGCTGAGCACTTCCCGTGAGCAAGTCGCCTCGCTTCATCAGCAATTGAGCGAAGCAGGAGCTCTCGCTTGCGGCGAGCAGGCTTGGACTACCCTGCGAGTCGAAACTGGATGGCCTCTATTTGGCACCGATTTCGACCACTCCCACCTGCCTCAGGAAGTGGCACGCGACGCCCAGGCGATCAGTTTCACCAAAGGGTGCTACCTGGGACAGGAAACCGTGGCGCGGATCGACGCACTGGGGCACGTCAACAACCAGTTGGTGACGCTCCGATTTGCGGAAGGCGCAACACCGAAACCAGGTACGCCGCTCACTCAACAAGAACAGCAGGTGGGCGTGGCAACCACCGTCGGCCGATCGCCACGGTCGGGCGCACACCTGGCACTCGGTATGGTGCGACGGGGCTGCAACGAGGTTGGCGCGGTACTCGACTCAGAGTTCGGCCCCGTCGAAGTCATCGCCACACCAGCAATCGGCGACTAGTGCAAGGTGCACACCCATGTGCCGACGTTTTTAGCTGTCATTGCGGTTTTCTTGAGGAAACGTGGGCACACATTTTGGTAAGTTGCTCTAGACAGTGAGCCGGCTCGTCCCCGAGCCCGGAGCCATCAACCTGCTTTTGTAGGGGCCGCGCCCTGCGATGTTTTGCATCGCGGCTACTGGACGCGAAGAAGCCCGGCTTTTCCGAAAAAGCCGGGCTTCTGAATCATCGTAGCTCTCACTGTTTCCAGCCCCAGTCGTGCTTGACCGTCTTCCAAGCCAGAGCGATCACGACAGCCAGCGACAGAATCATGCCGATCACTGCCACCGCTGTCACCGACACCTGCGGTTTGACGTCGATTTGGGAAACCGCGAAGACCCCCAGACACATAGTCGCCAGAGTCAGCACCACGGCATAAATGGGCTGTCGAACCAGGCACTGGGCCGTCATCGCCAGGCTGTACGTGATCACGAAAAACCAAGCTCCGAACAAAGTGCCGCCCCACAGTTCCTTCCACTCGCGATTGTACGTATCACTCCACTGGCTCCATCCCGCCAGGAATAATGGGATACCAAGAACAGTTACCAGGACGAGTATTCCCGCGAAGTATTTGATCCCAAACCAGAGTCGGAAATCGTTCGGGCGAGACCGCCAGAAATGGTTCAGCCCTGGCTCGAGTTCGTCCAGATAGAGACCGATCCCCGCCACCAGCACCACGAAGAACGACATGCTGGCGCCCACCTGCAGGAAGATCTGGCTAAAATTCAACTGTTCATCCGAAGCGGTCCACACGACGAGTCCAGACATGGCAAGAATAGCCGGTAGCGCTAAGACGGCGAGCGGCCCGGTTTCGCGCATCTGTTTCCAGGCGATTGCAGTCAACTGCGACTTGAACGGGGCTTTCGGACTTCCCGCCACGACTGTCTCACTCTGCAATTTGTCTCCCCTGCCTGTCTTCGGCGAGACTCGTCCAAAGCGGAAGAGAAACCATCCCAAAACTCCGGCGTGGCCGATCAGTGCGATCATAGAAAACACGATGCTCATGTACGTTGGCTTTTGAGTATAAGACCATGGAAAGCTGGGATTGAATTGCGACATCGGCCCAGCCGGGGCTGCCGCCGTGACCAGTTCCAAACCTTCCTGCAATACTCTCAGGTCGTACTTATCGGATAGATAGAGCAGGTAGCCCGCGCAGAACCAGATGGCGACGATTCCCAGGAACCCGATCGCCCCGGCGCGAATTTCGTCGGACCGATTCACTCCCAGAGCAGCGGCCCACCAGAGGAGACTCAGCGTGCCGAACACAGCGGCTAATAAGCAGCTTAAAAACCAACCGGCGACAGCCCCAGGAACCGCCGGATCGACATTCCTCCAGGCGAAGAAATGGTTCATGTCCTCGACATAAATGAATCCAGAGCGATAGCATCCGTAGGAGACAACAATCAGCAGCACGATCGGAGTCGCCGCTGTGACAGAAGCCACCAGCAGCTTGGCGGCAGCCGCTTTCCACATAGGTATCGGCAGTGACTGAACAAACCCGGTCGTGCCGACGCCATTCTCTCTCGCGGCCACTCCCATCCCCAGGAACATCCCTGCCAAGAAGCCGTAGCTGAATAGAGTTCCCATTAAATTGTGTATGAAGACCTGCAAACTGTTCGCTTCGATCATAGCCGTGAACAGAAAGGGCGGCACCAGAATCGCGACCGACAGCGCCGCCAGCTTCCAGCGATACTCGCTCCATTCTTTCCACAACAGACTCAGCCAAACAGAGTTCATATCTGTGTCTTTCTCGGTGTGCAAAACCGACATTAGCCGTGACGCTATGCGTCGCCGGCGACGCGTAGCGTCGTGGCTGTTTTCGGCTCTTGATCTTGGTTGTTCCCAGTGACATAGGCCTCGAAGATTTCGTCGAGGTTCAATTCCACCACGCGATGCTCCACGCCTTCGCGTCGCAGCCCGTCGATCACCCCAGGAGCCTCTTCGACCACCACTGCCGACTCCTGCCCCTCGTCCCGACGATGCAACACGCTTGCGGTTTCGCCGAGCACGGCCGCCGCCTCGCGGTGGAGCACAATCTGCTTCACGTCACGTCGCAAGGCGTCGGTTTCGCTCTGCCGGACGATTCGCCCCTGGTCGAGGATCGCCACCTCGTCGGCCACCGGCTCCACCTCGTAGAGCAAGTGAGAACTGTAAAACAGGGTCCGACCCTCGCCCTGCAAATGCGTGATCAAATCGCGATTGAACTGCTTGCGCATGATCGGGTCGAGTCCCAACGCGGGGTCGTCCAGGATTACCAGCTCGGGCCGATGGGCCAGGGCCAGCACCAATCCCAGCCGCACGTTCTGACCCTTGGAGAGGTGTTTTATTTTTGTCGCGAGTGGCACGTCGAAGTCGCGGGCGTATTGCAGGGCCAATTGATGGTCCCAGGTGGGGTAGAACGGCGCCATGAACCGCAAGATCTCTTCACATCGCATCCAACCATACATCGTCTGGTCCTCTGCCAGGTAGCCGACCCGAGACCGCACTCCGATGGGGTCGATCTGTGGGTCGAGCCCCAACACGCGGATCGACCCGTCGTCGCGGTTCAAGAGCCCCAACAACATCCGGATGGCGGTCGTCTTGCCAGCCCCATTGCGACCCAAGAACGCGAATGTGCGTCCCGTCTCCACCTGGAGAGTCAAACCCCGCAACACACGGTTCTTGCGAAACGACTTGTCGACGGACTGAAGTTCGATGGCGGGCACGCCCATTACGACACCTCCTTTTCGGCGGTTGCGAGCGATTGAAGCTGCTGGAGTGCCTCGTTCATGAGTTCATGGAGCTCTTCGGGCCCGAGACCCAGCGCCAGGCCTTGGCGGGCCCATTGGCGTAGCTCCTCCACCAGTCGGTTGCGATGCACAGCCAGGCCTGTGGAGTGGGCATGGGCGGCGACGAACGTGCCCTGGCCATGCCGCATCTCCAGCAGCCCATCGTGGACTAGGCGTTCGTACACCCGCAGAATCGTGTTCTGATTGACGGCCAACTCCCGAGCCAGCTCTCGCACGGAGGGCAACCGGTCGCCCGGTTTCAGGCGGCCCGAGGCACACAACATCGCGATCTGCTGGGCGATTTGCGACGAGATGGGCACGGCCGAGCCTTTTTCGATGCGCAGAAACATGTGCCAGCCCCTGGAAAAACAGGCCCGATCGCCAAGTGATTACAGTTGTATAACACTAGTCAGTGGGCGTGTCAAGCTTCCTTTCTTGGCGATAGGATTTGGCCGGCTCAGGAATCAGTGGGCGTTCAATCCTGAATTGACGGGTGCCACTGTCTGGCTCGTCCAGCAGTGCGAAGCTCACTACCAGGGATCCACTGCTGGACGAGCCAGCAGTGGCACCCAACATGGTAATCCAGCATTGAAGACGCTCAAGCGGTGGCGCTCTGAGCTGTCGATTTAGCGGTTGAGAACTTGGCCTCAGCGTCCGTGAGACAGCGCTTGATCTGGCGCACCGCCTGCTGCAACCGCTGCTCGTTTTCCACCAGCGACATCCGCAGATAACCTTCGCCGGCCGGGCCAAAACCGTCGCCGGGGCTCACCGCAACGTTGCCCTTTTCCAGCAGCATCATGGCGAAGTCCATCGTGCTCATTCGCGATTGCCACAACTGGGGAATCTTCTGCCAAAGGAACATTCCCGCCTTGGGCGGCGTGACGTCCCAGCCGAGCCGCGACAGGGCGTTGCACAGCGCGTCGCGGCGGCTTTGGTAGATTTTTGACTGCTGTTCCACCGCCGCGTCGGTGTGTCGCAGGGCGACGATCGCGGCGATCTGGATCGCCTGGAACATGCCATAGTCGTAGTAGCCCTTGATCGTGGCTAGCGCCGCGATCATCTCGGGATTGCCCGAGCAATAGCCGACCCGCCAGCCGGCCATGTTGTAGCCCTTGCTCATCGTGGTGAACTCGACGCCCACCTCCGCCGCACCCGGTGAGGCCAGAAAGCTGGGCGATTGGTAGCCGTCGAACGCCACGTCGGCATAGGCGAAGTCGCTGATCACCATGAAACCGTACTTCTTGGCCAGCTTTACCACCTCGTCGTAAAACGGCTGCTCCACCACGACGCTCGACGGATTGTGCGGGTAGTTGAGGATCAGCAGTTTGGGCCGGGGATAGAGTGTTTCGCACGTGTAGGCGACGTCAGAGAGAAACTTTTCGCTGTCGGCCACTTCCAGCGCAATGACGTTGCCCGAAGCCAGCGCCACGGAGTAAACATGAATCGGAAAATAGGGAGCGGGCACGATGGCCGTATCGCCGGGGCCCATCATCGCCAGGCACATGTGGCTGAA
>Ga0255057_10002172_pt1 | contig 10695 bp, 11 predicted proteins | sample Cases_109_6_MG_FD_189022 | JGI IMG/M metagenome (GOLD analysis project Ga0255057, IMG submission 189022) | Seawater microbial communities from Amundsen Gulf, Northwest Territories, Canada - Cases_109_6 | ecosystem: Environmental > Aquatic > Marine > Gulf | place: Canada: Northwest Territories... | reverse complement strand
CGCGCAAACGACATTGCGTAGTGAGATTGGCAAAATCGCTCTGGATCGTACGTTCGAGGAGCGCGGCGCGATCAACTCCAACGTGGTTGATGAACTCGATAAAGCATCGGAGCCCTGGGGCGTTAAGGTCTTGCGCTATGAAATAAAGAACATCAACCCGCCGCACGACGTGCTCAGCGCGATGGAAAAGCAGATGCGCGCCGAACGTGAAAAACGCGCAGTAATTTTGACCTCCGAAGGTGAGCGAGACGCCAAAATCAACGAAGCGGAAGGTGAAAAGCAACGGGTAATCAAGCAATCCGAAGCGGTGAAGACGCAACAAATCAACGAGGCCGAAGGCGAGGCGCAAGCTATTCTCGCCGTGGCAACAGCCACCGCGGAAGGCCTGGCGAAGGTAGCCGGCGCCGTCACGGTGGAAGGCGGTGCGGATGCCATGCAGCTGCGAATCGCACAGCAGTACATAGAAGAGTTCGGCAATCTTGCCAAGCATGGCAACACGTTCGTTATACCGGCGAACCTGGCGGACCTCACATCGATGATGGCACTGGCTACTGATATTGCGAAGGGCAGAGGCGCGGCCGGGAAGAACGCATAAGCAGCATCCGATACCGGGCGGCTACAACACGTCGCACGGGTAATGTTCGGTTTTGAAGATGTACTGTGCCAGCGACTTGGCAGCTTCATCTTCGTTACGCAAGACGGCCCGCAAGTTCTGATTCATCCGCCGTTTTGCTTTTTGGCTGAACAGGTGAGCGATACTGGCGGCCTGTTTGTATTCATCGCTGTCATCGGGGTTCATTGAGCTGACCCGGGACAGGACGGACAAGCCGACAAACAGGTCGATGACCACATCGGCTGCCCGCTGCAACGCGAATTGCTTGTCGACGATGTTTTTGCCGTGGCGACGCAGCAATACATCACTTAGTCGCGCGAGTTCAAGGCAGTATTTCTCGAAAATCAACGCATCATCACGCAGATCGTCCGGGACGGCGCCAACGATGCGCTCGTTGCCCAGAGAAGTGAGTTGCGTAATTCGGCGTCCGGCGTAGTCGGTCAGCAAGCCGAAGCCCTTGATTGGGTTGTTGAAAATATCGTCCGTGGCCGACTGCAATTCTTTCAGGAGCGTGCCGGGGCCTTTCATGCCCGACAGCGCTATGAACAGTCGAAGGATTTCACTCGTGCCTTCGAAAATCGTCAAGATGCGCGAGTCACGCATGATTTGCTCGTAGGGAAACTCTTTCATGTAGCCGTTGCCGGCGGCGATTTGCAAGGACTCGTTCGCGCAGCGGAACATGGCTTCGCTCGCGAACACTTTACTGATCGCGGCTTCGACTGAATAGTCCGTATGACCCGTGTCGATGTAATGACCGACCATCCACACCGCGCTCTCCGCAGCAAAACAGTCGACGGTCATGTCCGCAATCTTTTTCTCGATAAGGCCGAACTCGGAAATGCTGCGGCCAAACTGCTTTCTCTCTGTCGCTTGTCTTGCGGCGAGTCCAATACAGGCCTTCATTCCGCCCACAGCACCGCCGCCGAGTCCGGTACGGCCGTTGTTGAGGATCGACATCGCGATCTTGAAACCCTTGCCTTCCTCACCCAGCAGATTGTCGCCGGGCACATCGACATCGCTGAAGTTCACGGTGGTCGTTGACGATGCACGAATACCGAGCTTGGCCTCCTTCGGACCCGTGCTGACACCCGGACGGTCGCGCTCAACGATGAATGCCGAGAGTTTGCCGGCGTCGCTATCCGTGCGGGCGAAGACCGTGTAAAAATCGGCGATACCGCCGTTGGTGATCCAAATTTTTTCGCCGTTTATTGTCCAGCCGCCGTCTGCATTTCGCACGGCGTTGGTTCGAATCGACGCGGCGTCGGAGCCGGAACCGGACTCGGTCAGGCAGAACGCGGCAATCATTTCGCCGCGCGCAAGTTGCGGAAGGTAATTTTGTTTCTGCGCATCGGTGCCGAACAGCAGCAGTCCCTTCATACCGATGGAGCTGTGCGCGCCGATCGTCAGCGAAGCAGAGCTGTCGTAGCGACTGCATTGTTGCAGTGCGCGCGAGTAGGCCGAGTTGGACAGACCAATACCCCCGTACTCCTCGGGAATGATCAGGCCGAACAGGCCGAGGTCTCGCAGGCTCTGTATGAACTCCTGTGGCTGTATGCCGCTTGCGTCCCACTCACGAAAGTCTTTTTCCCTGTCTTCGAGGAACCGGTCCAGAGAATCCAGAACCATGCGCAGCGTCTCGTCTTCATCGGAGCTGACGTTTGGAAATGGCCAGAACAGTGACCGGACAATGTTGCCGCAAAAAAGTGCTTTCGCCGGACTGATTTGGCCAGGCGACTCGATTTCAGGCGCGGCATCGTCCTGTACCGGCTTGTTCGTCTCGGTATTCATTGCTGCTTGCCCCGGATTGAGAACAGGGTTCGCTAACTGGCGCCAGGAAAGCGGGAGCCTTCGTTCTGGGGTGAGACTGGCGCCAGCCAGCGAGTTCGCTCATGATCGAGCGTCAGTGCGCTTGTGATCATTTTGTATTCTAATAGTTGCCGCTCGCGTGAGAAAGGTTACATTTCGATGGGGCTGTAATCCGCCTCACCCAGCCGCAAACCGCAAAAGCTGTTGAACGTCATTCAGCCTTGCCAGATCCACAAGGCGGCTGGGCACCGCCGTGTAAAGCAATTGTTTCTCATTGTGCTTGCACCAGGTGGACCACTCGAGCAGCAGGGCCATGCCGGCTGTACTCGCGCAGTTCGCCCCGGCAAGATTGATCGAAATAGTGTCATGCTGAGCAAACTCATTCTGCCCGCCGAACAGGGCCATACCAACGTTCGACACGTCAAGTTGGCCGTTGAGTTCAAATCGTCCGTTGCCAAGACTGGTGAGGGAATAACTCATTCCGTCGGCTCTCCTTTGGTATTCAGCATGAACTTGCCAATCAGGTTTTCCAGCAAGATGGCCGACTGGGTGAATTCCAGTTCGTCATCGTCCTGCAGCACCATGTCATCCCCACCCGGACTTAGGTCGATATATTTGCCGCCAAAAATACCAGCGGTGGCGATGCTGGCGAATGTGTCGACGGGTAGCTGGCTGAACCTTGAGTCTATGCGCAGATCGACGGTTGCCCTGAATTCGTCGGGATCGACTGAAATTCGCGAGACACGGCCGATCGTTACTCCGGCCAGCGCTACAGGCGCGCGGATCTTGAGGTCGCCGATATGATCGAATTTCGCGTGTAATGTATAGGATGCATTTCCGGAGATGTCACTCGCCCCCAGGCTCTGCGAGACCAGAAAGATCACCGAGACCAGGCCCAGTAGAATGAAAAGACCGACACTGATATCGACCCCGCGTGCTGTATCACTCATGTCATACCCCAGGCAATGAAATGCCGGTCAAGATAAAGTCGAATAACAGAATCCATACTGATGTGATTACCACGGTGCGTGTTGCCGCCCGGCTCACGCCTGCGGGTGTGGGGGCGGCGTAAAAACCTTCGTATACGCCCATCAGGCTTGCCGAAACGCCGAACACGAAACTCTTTAACATGCCACTGCCCAGGTCTTCATAGAGATCGACGCGATCGTGAATGTGCGTCCAGAAAGCACCGCCATCGACGCCGAGCAGATGGACGCCAACCAGGTAAACGCCAAGCATGCCCACGGCACAAAAGATCGCGGCGAGCAATGGCACGGAGATCATGCCGGCAATGAAGCGTGGTACGACAATTCTTTCCACAGGGTCCACGGCCATGAGTTCTATTGCCGCGATCTGATCGGTGGCTCGCATCAGGCCAAGCTCAGAAGCAACGGCGCTTCCGGCTCTCCCCGCGAACAGTAATGCTGCAACCACCGGGCCGAGTTCGCGAACCAGCGCTTCCGCAGCGAAAGCGCCCAGGGAGTCAACCTGCCCGAATTCCACGAGCGTACCGTAAGACTGCAGCGCCAATACCGTGCCAACAAAAAAGCCACCGAACATCGTGAGCACGAGGGACAACACGCCAATCGCATAGATCTGCTCGGTGATCAGGCGCGGCTTGAGCAGGGCGGCGGGCAGGTAGGGCAACAGGCGGAAGGAAAACATCTGGAAGCCACCGAAGGTGGCTGCAAATTCGCTGAATCTCGACCAGCTGTTGCGGACAAGCGTGCTCATGCGGCTGCCATGGCCTGCAGTTGTTCGGCATAGCTGGGCCCGGGATAATGAAACGGCACCGGGCCATCCGCCAGCCCTGACATGAACTGTTTAACAACGGGCGAATCGTCCCGCTTGATGCGCTCCGGCGTGCCCTGCGCAACCACTTTGCCGTCCGCTATCAGAAATATCAGGTCAGCCAGCATGCGGGCTTCCTCAACATCGTGAGTAACGACAATACTGGTGATGCCGAGTACATCGTTCGTCTGCCGGATCAGCCGCAGAATCGCACCGATTGCGATGGGGTCCAGTCCGGCAAAGGGTTCGTCATAGACGATCAGTTGCGGATCCATCACGAGCGCACGCGCAAGTCCGACGCGGCGGGCCATGCCACCGGATAACTGCGAAGGCATTTTCTGCCATGCGGCCCGCAAGCCAACCGAGTGCAGGCGCATCAGGACGATTTGCCGAATGAGTTGTTCCGGGAGGCGTGTATGCGCCCGCAACGGGAACGCGACATTCTCGAATACGCTCAGGTTGGTCAGCAGGGCCCCGTGTTGGAACAGTACCCCGATCTGCCGTCGCGTTTTGTAAAGTCGCCGCCTCGAGCAGGGGCAGACTATCCGGCCCTTGTACAGAACCGCGCCCGCATCGGGCTGTAGCTGCCCCGTGATCAGGTTGAGCAGCGTGGTCTTGCCAGTGCCGCTCGGGCCCATGATCGCGCCCACGCTGCCGCGCGGTATGCAGAGGTTCAGGCCATCGAATATAGCCCTTTTGCCGCGGCGGTAGCTGACATCCCGAATCTCGATCAGGTTGGCGGACGCTTGATGGCTAAGTATCGTCACCGTTGTTCGCCCGGGCGCTCGAGGTCCAGACAGACGCCGCAGCTATGCCGCTGCCGTTTTCGCGGCGCCCAGCTTGCCGTATACCAGGCCTAGAACAGCCCCATATATCACGTGCAACATGAGCGTCATCAGCGGCGCCACCATGCCCATTTTCAGCCCGAAAATGCCGGCGCCGGCCATGGGCATGACTGCCACCATCATCATGACCCAGGCAACAACGCCAAAACTGATGCCTTTGGCGAGGTCGGTGCTGCCCGGCAACATCCTGGAAACAGCCACAAAGCCGAGTCCCCAGGCCAGCGCCCCGATCATGAAATGTGCGGCCCACCCAAAGATCGGCGCCGTCTTCATCATCGAGCTAAGCATGGCGATGACGTTGAGTTCGGGCATCAGCCCCATCATGCCTTTTGCGACCATAATCATTGACAGCACCACTGTTGCTGCCAAACCTGCTGCGATTCCTCTTGCTGTGTTCGTCATTTGTCTATCTCTCTTGCGGTCAAAGAAGCTTGTGCACAAGCCAGGGAAGCCGGAAAAATAGCCGAACGTCTCCTGGCGATACAGACTTGGTTGCCGCCGACGGCAAAAGGGTTACACACGCGGCCGATAAGGAGACCGGAACTTAATACGTCGCGCAGCGGTCTGAACCGGGAGGGAGGTATGCGTATGGCTGTCGCGCCTGACTCAATCAAGCCTGCAAGCGTTGGTGCGCCGGGCGCTGACGCGGCATTGCCGCCGCTGGACACCGATGAAAAGGAATTGGTCGAATGCCTGCGTGCGGGCGATGAACGTTGTTACGAGATGCTGCTACGCGGCTTCGGGGCCGGTGTTTTGTCGGTTGCGAAGCGCTACCTGCGATCGGATGCCGACGCGGCCGATTGTTTTCAAGACACATTCCTTGCCGTATTCGAGAGTATCAAGGGATTCGAGCAACGCTCGTCAATAAAAACGTGGCTGCGTGGCATAACCGTCAATCAATGCCTGATGCGGATCCGGGCGCAGGCGAGGCGGCGCGAAGAGTCCATCGAACATCTGCTGCCTGCATTTGACGAGCATGGAAACCGAATGGGATCTTGCACTTCAGCCCAGACGGCTGCGACCGTTGATTTAATCGATACCGCAGCAATGCAAGCCCTGGTTCGTGAAAAAATCAACGAGTTACCGGATACTTACCGGGTAATGCTGTTGCTTCGGGATATAGACGGCTACTCGACCAAGGAGGCCGCGGCGCTGCAGGGAATCAGTGTGGTCGCCGCGAAGACGCGATTGCACAGGGCCCGTTCGGCGCTCAAGTCCCTGCTGGAGCCAATCAAGGAGCACCTGGAATATCATGCTGACATGTAAAGAATTTGACGACTTCATGGTGGACTACCTGGATGACGACTTGCCCGCGTGGCAAAAGTTCATGTGCTGGTTACACGTGAAGATGTGCAGGGAATGCGTGCATTTCGTCCGGGAATACCAGCGCACGATCGCGCTCGGGAAAACAGCGTATGACGCTCCGGACGAGCCCGTGCCAGACAGCGTTCCTGAGGAACTCATAAAGGCAGCACTGGCGCACCGGGATAACAAATAAGCAGAAAACCCTGCAAATTCCGCGATTTTCGGCGAGCGAATGTAACCAAATTTTACCCGGCGGCAACTTAGTACATGAGTGAAGCACGCGTTGCGCGTGCGGCAAGCTCATGTCAATAGTCGATCCGGAGCAAGCATGTCAGTCAAGTCGGGTTCCAATTTTACTTTTCCTGCGGCAATTATTCTGCTGCTCATTCTTGTTGTCGGCATAGCGCAGGCCAGTGAGCCGGAGCGGAACCCGATACTCGATGACATGCTTGCCGTATCACCGATTCAGCAATCGACCACCCCTAATTCCGCGGGCTCGCTCGTAACCGGAAAAGACAAGCTATTTCAAATCCCGCTGATCGGCCGGATCACGGACTTCGGGATTCGCGTTGCCAACGTCAACGGGGGCCAGTTCGACGGCCTCAGCCAGCAGTCGGTATTCGTGGATTTCGAGCTGCCGTGGCAGTGGTCACCATGGCAGGACACGACCGTCACACCTCGAATCATGCTGGAGGTCGGCCGCTTCGACAGGCATCGGGAACACCGTTTGTTTGCGTCACTCGGGCCGGTATTCCGCTTCGAGAGAAATAGCTGGCGGCTGCCCATATTCCTGGATTTGGGAATCAGCCCAACTGCCATCGATGGTGCGAACTACGGTGACAGTGATTTCGGGACATCGCTCAACCTCACGTCTCATGTGGCATTCGGTTTTCGGTTTGGCCGCAACAGCAACAATCGCATCAGCCTGCGCTACCAGCATATTTCAAACGGCGGCCTCAACTCAAAAAATCCGGGCGTAAACATGGCCGGCATCGATTTCGTTTTCTGGTCCAGGTAGGGTGACAAAAGGAAGCCTTGCCGCGCCAGGTAATTGCTGGCGATTTCTGTATTGTAGGCGACCGGGCATTGCGCCCTGCAAATCATGCTCAATTGGTTCAAAAGAAAAATAACCGGACTGCTGGTCCGTTACCTGACCGGAAGGGTACGGGGATACCAGGCGTTCGCCGTAAGTTCACCCGACTATCTGCAGTCGATATTGCAGGTGGGGGACGTCATCCTCGTGGAGGGCAACCAGCGATTCAGCGCTGCCGTCAAATATCTGACGCAGTCGACCTGGTCGCATGCGGCCATCTATGTCGGTCCTGTCGATTCATCGGGTGAGTCGGATGTTGATGCGCCGTCTATTATCGAAGCGGACCTGGAAAACGGCGTAATCGCCGTGGCGTTGTCCAAGTATGCGGATTTGAACACCCGAATCTGCAGGCCGGTTGAACTGGACGACGACGGCCGCAAGCAAGTAGCCCGGTTTATGCTGGACAGCATTGGGATGAGCTATGACCTGAAAAACGTAGTCGATCTGACTCGCTACCTGGTTCCCACGCCGCCCGTGCCAAGGAAGTGGCGGCGCAAGATGCTGGCATTGGGCAGCGGTGATCCGACCCGCGCGATTTGTTCGACGCGTATAGCGCAGGCGTTCCAGTCTGTCGCTTATCCGATTCTGCCGAGCGTCGAGCAGCTAAAGGAGAAAGACTGCGAGATGTGTGTGGAAACGGTGCGAGAGATTTTGCATATTCGCCATCACAGCTTGTTCACACCACGTGATTTCGACGTGTCGCCGTACTTCAAAATCATCAAGCCGACGATTGAGCGCGGTTTCGATTACAGGCAGATGGAATGGAGTGGCGCTGCGGACAGTGGAACTGCACCGCATATGTAAGATTTTGTCGGTCGTCCGGGTCTGTTATTGGCGACGTTCGGAAAATCGACGGGATTACAGGTATGTGTAGATTTGTTTTCTATCGCGGTGCGCCAATACGCCTAAGTTCTTTGCTAACTGAGCCGGCACATTCGATTATTCACCAAAGTTATCACAGCAAGGAACGAGCGGAGCCCCTCAACGGGGATGGTTTCGGCGTTGCCTGGTATGCGCCGGACGAAACGGAAATACCAACAATATACAAGGACGTGACGCCGGCCTGGAGCAATCAAAATCTTTCAAGCCTGGCACGCGTCGTTCGCAGCCCCTGTATTGTTGCGCATATTCGTGCGGCGTCGCCGGGTATGCCGGTGAGCCAGCTCAATTGCCATCCCTTTTCATGGGGTCGATTTGCGTTCGCCCACAATGGTGAAGTAGGTGGCTTCGAAGCCATACGACGGCGAATCCAGTCAGAGCTGAGTGACCCGGCATTCGACCTCTTGAAGGGTTCGACCGACTCAGAACATTTGTTTGCGCTATTCGCCAGTAAATTTGACGGCAGGGCCGGGGAGTCGAAGCTCGAAGCAATGGCACTGGCCCTGGTCGAGGCGATAGCGACCGTAGAGTCCATAAAGGAGGCGCGCGGCATCGGGACTTCATCGTTGCTGAATTTCGTTCTCACGGATGGCGAAGCAACCGTAATCACGCGCTACGCAAGCCCTGGAGAGCAGGAGCCTCATTCATTGTATTTACACGTCGGTTCCGCCTATGAGTGTGTTGACGGAGTGTGTCACATGCGGGATCGATCGAAATCCGGGGATACCGTGCTGATCGCGTCGGAGCCCATAAGCCATGACAAGGGCTGGCGCAAGGTCGCCGCCAATACGATGTTGCTCATCGATAAAGATTTTGCTGTTGAAGAGCGGCCGATCGATATCAGCGCAGTACCAGGTAGTGGAATGCATTCTTGAAATGAAAGCACCGAAACAAAAAGTGGTCATCATTGGTGGCGGTTTTGGCGGCGCATTCGCTGCGAAATACCTGCGCCGATACGGTGGTCGTGATTTCGACGTCGAGTTGGTCAATTCGACAAACTACTTCGTTTTTCAGCCATTGTTGCCCGAAGTCGTTTCCGGGACGATCAGTGCGCCTGATGCGGTAACTCCGCTGCGCTACATGTTACCCGGCGTAAGGGTTCGGATGGCAGAAGTGACGAATATCGACATGGACGCCCGAAAAATCAGTTTATTGCAGGGATCGCGGCGTTTTCCGCAAACTACCGATTACGACCAGCTGATTATTGCTGTCGGACAAAAGACGGACCAAGCGTCACACTCCGGTTTGGCGATACATAGTCTTTGCGTGCGAGATCTCGCCAGCGCGCATGAAATTCGCAATCAGGTTATCAGGTGCATGGAGCACGCTGACATCACGGAGCAAGCCGATGTCAGGCAAAGATTGCTCACATTCGTCGTTGCCGGAGGTGGATTCTCCGGTGTCGAGACGATCGGTGAAATGGTCGAAATGATTCGTCGAACACTCAGATTTTATCCAAACATTAGCGCCAAGGATATTCGGACCATTTTGATACAACGTGGCGATCGAATTTTGCCGGAGCTGTCGCCCAAACTGGGTCAGTATGCCGAGCAAAAGCTGCGCAAACGTAATGTTCAGATTTTACTCAACACACAGGTGAGGTCGGTAACCGCCAGGGACGTATATCTGGACGATGGTACGCGCATCGCTACAGATACCTTGATAACCACCGCAGGGAGCAGCCCGCGGGAAATTACGAGGACACTCGATCTCGAATTGCAACGCGGAAAAGTCGCGGTCGACGAGTTCCTGCGGGTACCAGGCCACGACAACGTCTGGTGCATTGGAGACGCAGCACTGGTTCCGTTGCCGCCTGTCAATGGCGACGACGACCGATTCGCACCCCCCACCGCTCAGTTTGCTGTACGCGAAGCAAGAGTTGTTGCGAGAAATATTATCGCGTCCAAAAGTGGCGGTAAAATGCGGCCCTTTGCATATCGGCCCAAAGGATCACTTGCGTCGATTGGTAACTACAAAGCCGTCGCGGAGGTTTTCGGAATCCGGCTGTCAGGCTTGCCCGCGTGGCTGATGTGGCGTGGGCTCTATATCGGAATGCTGCCAGGATTTTCTACGCGTCTACGCGTAGCCCTGAATTGGCTATTTGACTATTTTTTGCCTCGCAGCATCGTTCAAATCGCGAACAATCCGGGCAGGGCCACTTCCTACCGGTATTATGCGGCGGGCGACGTGATTTGCAGGCCGGGCCAAATGATCGACGGACTTTATACTGTAATAAGTGGCGCCATGGAATCGCGAATTCCCGACCAGGAAGGACAGCAAGATTTCGTCCGCACATTCGGGCCCGGCGATCACTGGGGCGAGCGCAGTCTGGCCAGTGACGCACTGGCAATAGGTACTCTTAC
>Ga0255057_10002171_pt1 | contig 10702 bp, 8 predicted proteins | sample Cases_109_6_MG_FD_189022 | JGI IMG/M metagenome (GOLD analysis project Ga0255057, IMG submission 189022) | Seawater microbial communities from Amundsen Gulf, Northwest Territories, Canada - Cases_109_6 | ecosystem: Environmental > Aquatic > Marine > Gulf | place: Canada: Northwest Territories... | reverse complement strand
GGGTCACATCCAGGGCCCTGCGCGGTCCGACGGGCCGGTGCGCATCACCGAGGTCTAGGGCCAGCTCGTTCCAGAACAGCCGGCTGACCGGTGAGTACGGGCTCGGCTCAGCCGGCGGTTGATTGAACGTGGGCAGCAGAGGCAGCAGCGTGACGAGGTCGCCACCGTGGGAGCCCACCCAGCGGCACACGGACTCGAGGTCACAGAGGTCGCCCAGAGAGCGACTGCGCGTCGATCGCAGCGCGGAGAGATGCGCGCCGAGCCCCCAGCTCCTTCCGGACTCGGGTCGTCGCCAGGCGTGCTCGGGTGCGGAGATGACCGTACACGTCTCGGTCCGGCTGGAGCGCTCGACGGTGAGGCGGTGATAGCCGGACGGGAGGGAACGGTCGGCGCGCACCTCCGAGCCCGTAGCCTCCATGGCCACGACCCTGCCGTCTTCCAGGCGAAGCTCGGCACGAAAGGAACCTTCTCCGGGGATGGCGAGGGGAGGCAGAGCTCCGTCCCACGCCACGAGGACGGGCGGAAGGAGTCCGGTGTTCCTGGTCGCTTGGTGGGCTCGCAGCGCTTCGGCGGCATCACCAGAGCGGGTGACCGGGGCGCCGAGCGCGGCGCAGACGGCAAGAAGCGTTTCGGGGGCCACGGTGACAGGCCTGTCCAGGCCATCCGTGTAGCGGGTATGGACACCCATCGCTTCTGCGAGGGACCCGAGAGCTCCTAGCTCTTGCGATCGCTTTGGAGGGAGGATCAAGCTTTCGGCGTCTTTCCTCCGAGTGGCCGGCGGTTCGCCGCTATGCAGCGTACAGCTGGAGCCGCGTCACAAACGCCTCCGCGATCTCCTCCAGCGTCTCGAGGTCCGGATGACGGAGAAACACCATGCCGTCCGAGATCAAGGTGGCCTGCCAGTTTCGGCGGGGAGCACCGGTGGGGAGGAGGTCGACCAGGCAGACGGACGAACCATACTCCTGGAGCAACGGAGCCAGCCCCTCGATGCGCTGGATGCGCCCGCTGCCCTGAGCGCGCTTGATCACCCAGCAGGAGTTGTACATGCGCTCGACGACCTGCGAGAACCGGCCGTCACACACGGCCTCGGCCCACCCCGTGTACGTATCGATGTCCGAGGCGAAGTTGATCAGGTCCACGGTTCGGACGCCCGGCGGCCGCGCGGCGATCTCACCGAACACAGCTTCCCCGTCGGCCTTCCGGTACCATTCCATGTGGGTGTAGCCCGTCTTGAAACCCAGCGCCCGGATGACCTGCTCACCCATTTCCAGTCCGGCGCGCAGCTCCGGTGCATCCACGTCCTTGAGGGCGTACGTCACCGGACTGATCCACTCCACCTGCTTTGACACGAGGGCCCGCGGCTCGTAGCGGCAGATGTTGAAGTGCTGGATCTGGCCGTCCACGCAGATCGTGTCGAACGTCATGTCGTCGCCTTCCACGAACTCCTCGACACTCACCTGCGGCACGTGGCGCAGCGTGGGCAGCACGGCTTCCAGGTCTTCGGCCGAGTCCACCCTGTACGTGTCCGCTGAACCGGCCCCGGCGATCGGCTTGACGATGAGCGGGAATCCGATGCGCTCGGCGGCTTCCCTGCACTCGGTCACAGTCACGGCGCGGGCGTGCCGGGGCGTTCGAATCCCGGCGTCGTCGAGCACTTGCTTCATGACCTCCTTGTCCCGGAAGGGGATTGTCTCGGAGACCGTCATGCCCGGAAGGCCGAGCGCTTCGCGAAGCCCGGCGGCGAGGATCATCATGGGCTCCCAAAGGCACTCGACCCGGTCGATCGGAGAGCGGTCGGCCAGCTCGCGCACCTGCGCGATGATCGCTTGCTCGTCCACGAAGGACTTCACCTGCACGTAGTCGGCGAGGCTGCTGCGGGCGATCTCCGGCAGGGCTCCCACTGGCTGATCGCCGAGGCCGATCACCCGCGCTCCGACCGCAGTCAGCGCCTGGGTGAAGTACTGCATCTCCGCCGGATAGCCCGGCGCGATCATCAGAACGTTCATGTCTTCTCTACTCCCGGCCGCCGGCTCAACCCAGCTCGACCCTTACGCGGCTCACGATTCGGCGAAGCCCCTCCTCCACCACCGCCGTCTCTGCGTGGCGGAGGATGATGAAGCCCTCGCCCTCGTACGTTCCGGACGCCGGCTGGCCTTCCTGCGGCAAGCGGGCTTCCACGACGAGGGGTCCCAGGTCGCGGCGGATCTCCTCCAGCCCCTCCACCGCCCGCACCCGACCTCTCCCCTGCCCGCGAAGATATGCGGCGCCGGCCGCGTAAGGGCGAGGTCGCGGCTGGAAACGCTCGAACACTGAAAGCTCGGCCCAGGCAGCATAGAGATCGAAATCGCTGGCCCACGAGATGAGGCTGGTGAACTGCGCGCCCGGAGGGCGAGCACCCACCTCCGAGATCGCCACGCTCCCCTCCGGCCTCAGGAACCATTCCATGTGGCTGAGCCCCGTGTCCATGCCCAGCGTCGTGAGCGCCGGCCCGGCGATCTCACGTATCCCCGCGTATCGGGGCGCGTCGATCTCGCGGGGCAGAAGCACCGTCCACTGGATCCATGGCTCTCGCAGGACCTCCAAGGGGCCGGGCGAATAGTCGCTCACCGAATACCAGACGATCCGGCCGTCGAGGCAGATGCTGTCGAACGAATGCTCCTCGCCGATGATGAACTCCTCCAGCAGGACCGGTCCGTCCGGGGAGGGCGGCGCGAGGCGAAGCGCCTCGCCCAACTGGCGCTCGCTCTCGACGCGGTGCGTGCCGCGGGCCCCCGAGCCCGCCGGTGGCTTGACGACGAGCGGAAACCCGATCTCACGTCCGAACTGGAGCGCCTCGTCGACCGTGCCGGCCAGTCGGTGTCGAGCGCAGGGGAGGCCGTCACGGTGCAGGACCGTCTTCATCCGGTCCTTGTCGCGGAAGTTGGCAGCCGCCTCGGCACGCATGCCCGGCAGATCCAGGCGGTCCCTTAGCTCCCCGAGCGGAACCTGGAGCTCCTCCAGCGTGCCCAGGACTCGCTCGACCGGCCCGATGCTCCCCTCGATCGCCCGCACACCTTGGAGGATCGAATCGGGATCGAGTGCATCCGCGACGGGTGCGTGTGCGGCCAGCTTCGACCTCAATCCGGACGGCAGCTTTTCCAGCGGGTCCTGCGAGATCAATCCCGCGCGCACGCCCGCCAGCGAGGCGGCCGCATCGACGAAACGAAGCGTCGTCTGGAGAAAGAACGGAGCGACGAAGACGATGTTGGTCATGTACCGCCCGTTGGGTGCGAGGGCGTTCCCCGGGCTGGCGAGGATCGCTACACTTGAGATCCGCGAAACTGTAGAATACGCCTCCAAAGTCAAGCGGACGGACGCCCATGCACGTTGTCTTCATCGAGCCCAGCTTTCCCGCGAACCAGGAAGAGTTCGTTCGGGGACTCGTGGAGGTGGGAGCCGAGGTCACGGCGATCGGCGAGGCTCCGAAGGAGGCGCTGGGCCGTGAGCTCGGTCGACAGCTTTTCCACTACGAGCAGGTCCGGTCCGTCGTGGACACGGAGGAGCTGAGCCGCGTCGTCCGCGGGATGCAGGACCGAAAGCCCATCGACCGACTCGAGACGACGATCGAGGCGCACATCATGTCCGCGGCGGAGGTCAGGGAGGAGCTCGGCATCCCCGGCACCAGCGTTCGAACGGCGTTTCTGTGCCGCGACAAGCCTGCGATGAAGGAGGCGCTGCGGGAGGCGGGCGTGCCGTGCGCCGAGTCGATCGGCAGCTCGTCGGTGGACGAAATCCATGAGTTCGCTCGCCAAACCGGTTTTCCGCTCATCGTGAAACCTCGTGCGGCGGCCGGCGCCGCCGGGACCGCGAGCGTGAGCGACGCTGAGGAGCTGGACGAGGCGCTCGTGGAGATGGGCGTCGACCGCGGTGCGAGCGTGGCGGTCGAGGAGTTCGTCGAAGGACACGAGGCCTTCTACGACACCATCACGATCGATGGTCGGATCCAGCACGACTTCGTCACGCACTACTACCCGAACGTGCTCGAGGCGATGAGGACCCGGTGGATCTCGCCGCAGTTCATCGCGACGAACCGGGTGGACTCGGCCCCCGACTACACGGAGGTCAGGGAGTTGGGCAGCAAGGTGGTCTCGGCGCTCGGGATCGAGACGTCGGCGACCCACATGGAGTGGTTCTTCGGCCCCAAGGGGCTCAAGTTCTCCGAGATCGGCTGCCGTCCGCCAGGCGTGCGTGCCTGGGATCTGTACTGTGCCGGGAACGAGATGGACCTCTACCGGGAATGGGCCATGGCGATCGCTCACGGCCGCACAAGCCAGAAGCCGTCGCGCCGCTACTCGGCCGGCATCGTGACCCTGCGGCCGGATCGGGATGGCCGGATCACCTCCTATGATGGACTCGAGGAGATCCAGCGCGAGTACGCTTCCTGGATCCTCGACTTCCACCTGCCCCCGCCCGGCACGCCCACGCAGCCCGTGGAGGCGGGCTATCTGGCCAACGCCTGGTTCCGCATGAGACACCCGGACTACGACGAGCTGCGCCGGATGCTGGACGCGGTGGGGGAGCGGGTTCAGATGCGCGCGGCGTGAGCACACGCGTCGTGGCCCGACGCAGGCAGTCGGAGGGACGCGACAGGGGTCCGGGCGGCCGCGCCCGCAGCGCCATCCTCCTCGGTCCGCAGCGGCTCCAGGTGACGCTCGGCCCGGTCGCTTCGGAGGTCGCTCCTGATGGGAAGATCGCGACCGTGACGGCCGGCTGGCAGGAGCGCGAGGGCGAGGACGAAGAGCTGGATGCCGAGCTCGGAGGTCGCTCGCTCAACCTCCGCCTCTACGAGCGGTTCGACCGGGTCTCCGACGAGGATCCCGAACTGGCCCGCGCCCATCGCGAGACCCAGGACCGCCTGAAGCTTCTTCGGCGCGCCTACAACGTCAGGCTCTCCAGGCTCAAGGATGCTTGGGAGGCCGTCGGGCGGCTGACGGGCGGGCCGGACGTGCTCGAGCCGGAGCGGGAGGCCGCGCTGGACGGGATCCGCCAGCTCGACAACCACCAACTCTCACGCGTACGAGAGATTCGGGAGGAATTCGCCGAGCGGCACGCCCCAGCGGAGCTACCGGCGGTGGTGCGCGAGCGGGCGGAGATCGCCGCGATCCTCGAGAAGGTCGATGCCGTTGTCGTGGCGGGCGGTCACGTGGCGGTGCTTCTGAACCGGCTGAACCTCTTCGGGCTCGGGGACCTGCTCGCGGGCAAGATCCTGATCGCGCTTTCCGGAGGTGCGATGGTGCTGTCGCCGCGGGTCGTTCTGTTTCACGACAGTCCCCCACAGGGCCCGGGTCACGCGGAGGCGTTCGAGGACGGACTGGGACTCTTCCCCGGGATCGTCGCCCTCCCTTACGGCTCCCAGCGCCTCCGAACGGATGACCGCGAGCGCTCGGGGTGCTTCGCGCGCCGCTTCGCGCCGGCGACGTGCGTCCTGCTGGATGCGGGGACCCATGTGGAGTGGCGCCGTCGCGGATGGCGGGCCGTGGGAGAGGCCCTCGCGATCCAGCCGGATGGAGGGCTGGCGCCGCTTCGCGCCCGGAGCCGGGCAAGATGATCCATCCCGTCCGGGCGCTGGATGCGGCAGACCCTCACGGGATGCCGACCTCGCCGGCGATGCAGGAGCTCGAAGACTCCATCTCCGCGGCTGGTCCGGCCGGCGCCGCCGGTGCGGTGGAGGCCTTTCTCGCCTCCCACTCCTTTCCGCTCGAGGAGCCGCCGTTCTACACCGTGGTGTACCGAGGACCCGGCGAGGAGGTGAACCTCCGCCACTGGATTTTCGCCCTACCGACTTCGCAGCCTTTCCACCGGCTGCGCGGCACGGACCTCTGGCACCGCACCGTGGAGCTCCCGCCCGGATCTCGCGTCGAGTACAAGCTCGAGATCGTCCGCAGCGGACGCGCCGAGTGGATCGAGGATCCGCTCAACGGCCAACGCGCTACCGACCCGTTCGGCGCCAACTCGGTCATCTGCGCCGAAGGCTACGAGGTGCCCGGGTGGGTGCAGCCAGATCCCGAGGCCAGGATCGGGGAACTGGAAGAGCGAGTGGTCGAGAGTGCGGTCTTCGGCGGCTCGCGCCCGGTGACGCTCTACATGCCGGCACGCTTCCGTCGCCGGCGCCGTTATCCGCTCGTCATCGTGCACGATGGACCGGACTACCTGCAGTACGCGGGCATGAAGGTCGTGCTCGACAACCTCATCCACCGGCTAGAGATTCCGGGGATGGTGGTAGCGCTGCTCCATCCCGAGGAACGCCTTCGCGAGTACGCGGCAGATCCGCGGCACGCTCGCTTTCTGGCCGAGGAGCTCGTGCCGGAGCTGGAGCGCGACCTGCCTCTACTGGGAAGACCGGAAGGGCGCTGCCTGGTGGGCGCGAGCATGGGGGCCGTGGCGGCTTTGCACGCGGCCACGTCGTACCCCGATTTCTTCGGTCGCCTGCTGCTGCAGTCGGGCTCGTTCGCGTTCACCGATATCGGCGAGAGCCCCAGGGGACCGGCCTACGAACCGGTGGTCGACTTCATGAACGCCTACCGGGCCGACCCGTTACCGGTGAGCCGCCGCGTTTTCCTCTCGGTCGGCGTGTACGAGTCGCTCGTCTACGAGAACCGGTCGCTGGTTCCCGGGCTCCAGGCGACCGGCATGGACGTCCGCTATGTTGAGGCCCGCGACGGGCATAACTGGGAAAACTGGCGCGACCGGCTGCGTGAAGGCCTATCGTGGCTGCTGCCCGGCCCGCTATGGATGGTGTACGAATGAACGAGATAACGCGTCGCATAGGGCTTTCGCTGGGCGCGGACATCTGCTGGCCGATTGCCTACCAGGAGATCATGGGTCGACTCGACCTGCGGATCCCGATGGACGGTGACGTCCTGCGGTTCGAGGTCGAGCGGGTCACGATCGAACCCTTCGATCTCCGTCAGCCGTGCCCGTACGATGTCGTGATCGACCGGCTGACCCACTGGTACCACACCACGCGCGAGTGGATCAAGAAGGCGGTCATCCTGGACGACCTCTACGTGCTCAACAATCCGTGGAGCGTCCAGTCGATGCAAAAGCACACGACGTACTGCGCGATGATGCGGATCGGGCTGCCGATACCGGCGACCTGGCTCGTCCCGCCCAAGGAGTACGATCCGGCCGACGACCTCCACGTCACCCTCCAGCGGTATGCTCGACTCTTCGACCTGGGCGACATCGGCCGTTCGCTCGGCTACCCGCTGTTCATGAAACCGTACGACGGAGGTGGCTGGAAGGCCGTTTCGCGCATCGATTCCGAGGAGGCCCTGCGCGCCGCGTACGAGCAGAGCGGGAAGTACGTCATGCACCTGCAGGAGGCCGTCGATCCCCACGACCTCTTCGTGCGCTGCGTCGGGCTCGGGCCCCAGGTGCGGATCATCGCTTACGATCCGTCGGCTCCGCTGCACGACCGCTACACCCTGCGCCGCGACTTCCTTACGCCAGCCGACGAGCGGCTGCTCGAGAACCTGACGCTCACGATCAACACGTTCTTCGGCTGGGACTTCAACTCCTGCGAGGCGATGCGCGGAGGCAAAGGCTGGATGCCGATCGACTTCGCCAACCCGTGTCCGGACAGCCAGGTGACATCGCTGCATTACCACTTCCCCTGGCTCATCCAGGCAAACATCCGCTGGTCGGTGTTCGCCGCCGCCACGAAGCGCCCCATGCGGATCAACCTGGATTGGCAGCCCTATTTCGACGCGTGTGAGGAGGGGATGACGCTAAGCGAACGGCTCGAGGCGTGCGCCGCGATCGCCCGCGCGCGGCTCGAGACAGAGCGGTTCGAGGAATTCTGCGCGACGCACCTGTCGCACCTGGACGAGACGACGCGTGAGTTCTTCGCCGGCGACACCGCGAGGGAAGCAGTTCACCAGAAGGTGGCAGCTCTCTTTCCCGAGCACGAGGTGGACGAGTTCACCGAGCTGTTCTGGGAGCGCATTCAGGACTGGCGCTCGGACGCTGCGGCGTCCGGCGAAGCGGAGCGGGCCGAAGAGCGGCAGGCCGGCGATCGCCTCCGGTTGAAGGGACCGCGAGGGACGGATCGGTACGACGCTGCGGCTCGGGCTAGGGAGGGCAGACCGTGAAGATCCGGACCGAATGGGAATCGGAGCTCCTGGGGGAGACGGTGGCGGTCGCTCGGTGGGGCGAGGTCGGCGTGCCCATCCTGATCTTCCCCACGGCCGGCGGCGATGCCGAGGAGATCGAGCGGTTCCTCGTCATCGACACGCTGGCTCCCTACCTGGAGGCCGGACGCATTAAGGTCTACTCGTGCGACAGCCTCGCCGGACGTGCGATGCTCGTCCAGGAGGGATCGCCCGAACATCGGATGCGCTTGATGAACCGGTTCCAGGAGTTCATCTACCAGGAGGTCGTTCCGGCGATTCGCACGGACTGCGCCGATCCGGATATCGGCATCATGACCGCGGGCTCCTCGATCGGGGCCTTCTACGCACTCGCCATGGTGTGCCGCTATCCGGACGTTTTCACCCACGCTCTGTGCATGAGCGGCAGCTACGGTATGCTGCGCTTCCTCAAGGCGGCCCCGTCGCAGACGACGGACGATCTCTACTTCTCTTCGCCCCTGCATTTCCTGCCCGAGCTGGACGGGGCGCCCCTGAAGGCCCTCCGTGAACGGTTCGTGTTGATCGCCTCGGGCCGAGGCGACGCCGAGGATATCGACGAGTCGTTCCGCGTGGCCCAGCTGCTGGAGCGAAAGGGCGTGCCTCACCGCATGGACGATTGGGGCGAGGAGTGGGACCACGACTGGCCCACGTGGCGAAACATGCTGCATCGCTACGTGGACGAGCTCACGCGCGAAGCGAAGCTCGAGGCCGCAGACGCCGGTCCGTGACGGCAGGCTGAAGGCCTAGGACCGAATCGCGACCCGCGCTTCCCGGCGCGTCCGGCGCCAGATCCAGCGGCTCAAGGCTGGTGAGCGGCCAGCGCGCTTCGGTAGATGTCCAGGTACCGATCGGCCGAGCGCTGCCACCCAAAATCGCGGCTCATAGCCTCCCGAACATGGGGCTCCCACGTTTCGGGTCCGGCGAGATAAAGGTCGATGGCACGATCTATCGCGAGATCCAGCGCTTCGGCCGTGTACTCGTCGAAGAGGAAGCCCGTAACCTGATCATCGACGGTGTCGGCCAGACCGCCCACGCGACGCGCCACCGGGATGGCGCCGTAGCGCTGCGCGCGCATCTGCGTGAGCCCGCACGGCTCGTACAAGGAGGGCATGAGCAGGAGATCCGCCCCGGCCAGGAGGCGGTGCTCTCGGTCCTCGCGAAAACCGGTCTCCAGAGCCACGTGCTCCGGGCGGGCCGCTGCCACGCTCCGAAGAGCATCTTCGTAGCGTTGTTCGCCTTTACCCAGGAAGATGAACTGGGCCTCGGCCTCGTACAGGGCCTTGGCTTCCAGCACGAGGTCGATGCCCTTTTGCTCGACCAGGCGGGCGGTCATCCCGAATAGCGGCAAAACCGGATCCACAAGCAGGCCGTACTCGCGCTGGAGGGCGGCCTTGCAGCTCGCCTTCCCCGACAGGTCGTCGGGCGAGAACATCTCCTCGATCTCCCCGTCGGTGGCGGGGTCCCACACGTCGAGGTCGATCCCGTTCAGAATACCCATGAACCTGTCCTGCATGCCGATGAACGAATGGTGCAGGCCGAAGCCTCCGGCGGGCGTGCGCAGCTCGTGGGCGTGGGTCGGGCTGACCGTCGTGACGTAGTCGCTGAACGCCATCCCGCCCTTGAGGAGGTTGACCTTCCCGTACCACTCGAGCCACTTCCAGTGGAAGAAGCGCGGCGGCAGCCCGACGTCCAGTATCGTGTGCGGTGGGAAGTGACCCTGGTAGCCGGCGTTGTGGATGGAGAGGATTGTGGCCATCCGGTCATAGAGATCGTGGCCCGCGAGGATCGTTCGCAGGTAGACCGGGGCCAGCGCCGTGTGCCAGTCGTGGGCGTGAACCGCCGCCGGCACGTGGATCAGCTCCGGAAGCGCTTCCAGAACTGCGCGGTTGAAGAACGCGAACCGGCGGGGATTATCGGCGTAGTCGCCGCTGTCATCACCGTAGATGCCGGCCCGGTCGAAGTACTCCTCACTCGCCACGAAGAAGACATTCGGGTTCCCTCTCTCTCCCGAGAGGCGGAAGAGCTGCCCCTCCTCGCGTCGGGAGCCGATCTCGAAAGAGAAGCTCCACACGGACTCGAGGGTCGGATAGGCTTCACGCACGGACCGGTACAACGGCATGAACACCGCCACCTGAGTCCCCGTCGCCGCCTGGAAGGTAGCGATCCCGCGGACCGCCTCTGCCAACCCGCCGGTGCGGGCGTACGGCCAGTACTCGGCGACGAGGTGCACGACCTTTAGGTCGATCGCCGAACCAGGTGAATCCGTCTCCGATTGCCTTGCCATCTGTCCTGCGATCGGCATACTCCGACTCCGGCACATCGGCCCGGCGAGGGCCCGCAATGGTGAGGTACGCTCCGACTGGACGCTCAGAACGGCTGAAACATGAGGAAGTTAGACGCCACGCTCGGTGCCTAGCAAACGCGCCAAGCCGCGAACAGGTTGAGAACCACATGTGTTCGATCCTAGCGATCCTCAATATCCGCTCCGAACCTGAGAAGCTGCGCAAGCGAGCCCTCCGCCTTTCCGCTCG
>Ga0255057_10002170_pt1 | contig 10705 bp, 11 predicted proteins | sample Cases_109_6_MG_FD_189022 | JGI IMG/M metagenome (GOLD analysis project Ga0255057, IMG submission 189022) | Seawater microbial communities from Amundsen Gulf, Northwest Territories, Canada - Cases_109_6 | ecosystem: Environmental > Aquatic > Marine > Gulf | place: Canada: Northwest Territories... | reverse complement strand
CGTGGCCGAGGCGCTGCGCCGTCTCGATTTTCAGGCCTTCAACCTGGAAGGAGGGACAGCGGCCTGGGGAGACCACTACCACACGCGACCCGTTGTCGAGACCGGCGAGCTGGGTGTCTATCAGGTAAGCAGGCCGGCCCGTGGCTGTCTGAGCTATATGGTGATCAGCGACGGCAAGGCGGTGCTGATCGACCCCCTCCGACACACCGACGTGTATCTCTCGTTGGCGACGGAGAAAGGCGCCAGCATCGAGCTGGTGCTCGATACTCATGGGCACGCTGATCACATCAGCGGTGGACCGGCGCTGGCGAAAGAGGTCGGCGCCCCCTACTATCTCCACCCCTACGACGGCATCCACCCCATCGATGTGATGCCGGCCAAAATCGACTACCAATACCTGGAGGACGACCAGGAGTTCAAAGTGGGCAACGCCCGGCTCCGGACAATGCACATCCCGGGTCACACGCTGGGCAATGCCGCGTATCTCCTCGACGATCACTATCTATTCACTGGCGACAGCATCTTCATCGAGTCCATCGCCCGACCCGACCTGGGTGGGCGCGGGGATACATGGGCGCCGCTGCACTATGCGTCGCTGGGCAGGCTCCTGGAGCTTCCCGATGACACGGTGATCCTGCCGGCCCATTTCAGTGGGCTGGCGGAAGGGGGCGACGACGGGCTTTTCACCTCGACTCTGGGAGAGCTTCGGGCCAGCAACGAGGGGTTGCTGATGGCCCAGAAGAGCGAGGAAGAGTTCGTCGGCTACATCCTCTCCAGTCTTCCCAAGTTCCCCGAAGAGTATGTGGAGATCAAGCGGGTCAACGCCGGGCTGGTGACAGTTGGAGAGGCGAGAGCCTCGGAGCTCGAGCTCGGCAAGAACATCTGCGCCCTCTCGCAAGCCTACGAGGAGGACGAGGGCTAGCAGTTTTGCTGATCCCAAGGCTCCTTGTTCTCTCTTTTCTGGTCCTTTTCGGTGTGTCCTTCAGTGGATGTGCCGGTTCCGGCGATACCGAGAGGTCCAACGTGTTGCTGATCTCGGTGGACACATTGCGGGCTGATCATCTCGGGATGTACGGCTACCCTCGGAAAACTTCACCTGTTCTCGACTCCCTCGCAGAGCACTCCATCGTCTATAAGCGAGCGTTGGCACCCACCCCATGGACTCTGCCGTCTCACGCCGCCATGCTTACGGGGGCCCACCCGTACGACATGGGATTCCGCGACCGGGATGCGACTTTGCCGGACGAAGTCGTACTTCTTGCCGAGGTCCTCCTCGAAGCCGACTACCAAACTGCTGCCTTCGTCGATTCGACACCTGACGGCTACCTGGGGGCGCTTCGAGGTTTTTCGCGTGGTTTCCGGACCTTCGAACACAGCCCCCACGTCGAAGACGCACGCTTTGATTACGACATGGCTTTGACGACGGACCGTGCCCTCCGATGGTTCGATGAGCGAAAAATGGGCGACCCATTCTTTCTTTTCCTTCACAGCAAATCGGTACATGCTCTACCGCGCCGCAACCCCAGTTTGGACCATCGGTGCTTTCCCTACGACAAGCCCGAGCGGTACCGATTTCGGTTCGTGAGCGATGAAGAGTCCCAGTTCGCCTGGACTGAGCCGGGGATGGGTTGTGGACAGGACTACCTTTGGAACCTCAACCAACGCCTCCTCGGTGGAAAGATGGGGGCTGAGGACCTCTCCGAGGAGCAACTCCACTCGCTAGTCGGCCTCTATGACGCCGGGATCTTCTATGTGGATGAGCAGATCGGACGGCTGCTGCGAGGGCTAGAAGAACGGGATCTGACCGGTAACACCATTGTAGTCGTCACCTCGGATCATGGAGAAGCGTTTCTGGAGCACAACCTGCTCCAGCATCAGGAGGTGTACGACAATCTTCTCCACGTTCCTCTATTGTTGGTGCTCCCGGGTCACGATGAACAGATCGCCGTCGAGCACAACGTCAGCCTGGAAGATATTGTCCCGACAGTTTTGCGCTACCTGGGGCTCGAGGTCCCATCGACAGTGAGTGGGGTACCGCTGCCTTTGTCGATGAGGGAAGCCCCGACAGAGAGAACTCTCTTCTCCTACTACCAGATTCCGTCGCGATTCAAATATCGCGCGTATGCTCTGGTGAGAGACCAGGAGAAACTCGTTTACCAGAACTTCGCAGATCGCAACCGATTTGATGCGGATTTGTACGATCTCCGGACGGATCCGGAAGAGCGGGTCCCCATGCCGCCATACTCGAATGAGTGGCTGGAGACCCTGCAGAGCATTATCAGCCGTCCACCCGTTGCACGTGGTACTCCATTGACAGATCACCGTCCCGAGGAGGTTCAGCTAAGAACGCTGGGCTACATAGAGTGAGATCGCAGACACTTTTGGATAATCCGTCTGCGGACGCGGCGACACTGCCTCGATCGGAAAATGGAACGGGTGGCCCGCCATGGCTGGCGGAGCCGCCCTAACCCAGAGGACCGGATAGGAAGGAAGCTATTAAACTGAATCCTCGGTCAGAGGTGGTGTGGGGTGTGGCTGCATCAGCCACTCCCGGAGTCCATCCATGTCCTCGGTCAACGACTGGTACTTCTTGCCGGTCTTGGTCAGCTTTTTCGAGCCTGGCTTGCGCACATGGCAGGTCGTGCACTTGCCAAAATCGCTCTCCAGCAGATCGTAACCTGCGAACGAGCCCATGAGCTCGTAGTACTTGCCCTGGTCGGTCATCAGCTTGCTGCCGGGCTTGTCGTGGCAGGACGTGCACTCCATCCCTTCCTGCTGGCCGATGGCTTTGGTGGCACCGGCGGTTTGCACTTGGGCAATGAGCGCCACGACCGCGATCAGGGTCACTGCAGTGATGATGGAAAATCTTTTCATTGTCATGTCTCCTGTTGGCTCTTTGCGGCCGGTTTCCATTCCTAGCGGGCCCACCCCCAGGACTCACCAAAGCTCACCGTCCACTGCGAGTGATCAACGCGGGCGCCGGGCCCGAAGGGATTCACCATCGGGTCGGGGTTGTTGTTTGTTTGTGAGTTGTTGAAGGCGTGCTCGATGGCGAAGTCGTAGGTGATGCTCCCCGCCGGGAAGCCAAATCCGAAGGTCAGGTGATCCTCGACGATCGCCGGGAAGAGCGGCGTCAGGGTATCGCTGGGAACCGGGTTGTCGCCGTGGTTGTAACCGGCCCTGAGAGTCCAGCGATCGTTCAGGCGGTAGTCGCCACCAAGAGCGATGACCCACTGGTCCTCCCAGTCGAAGACAAAGGGCAGCTCTACCACGTCGAACGGTGGTGGCAAGGCCGTATCAGGGTTTTTCCCCGTCACCACGACGGTGTCGATGGCGCGGTCCCAGTAGTAGCGCTTGATGTCCAGCGGCAGGATCCAGCGATCGGTTGGCCGCAGCGCAAAGCCGATACCGGCCTGGGCGGCAAAGGTGAAGCCCTCCATCTCGGCGGTGTACTTGACCCTCTCCCCGATGAATGGGAAGTTGGTGTAATTGACCCACATGTCACCGTCTTTGAAGGTACTCTCGGTCTCGGTCTGGTAGATCAAGCCCATCGAGAACTTCGGCGTCGGCCGCCACCACGGACGTTCCACTGGAAGCCCGACGCATTCTCCATCTTCACCCCGGGGAAGCTCATCATCGGATTGTCCATGTTGAAGAACGACGTGCCCGGGAAGAAGCGGAATGAGACATCACCGTAGCCGAGGTTGAGGGCGAGGCCAAAGGCCATGTCCTCGTTGACGGCGTAGCTGACGGTGGGGGTCAGGGTCATGAAGGCGACCTGGGAATAGAGCTCATCCTGGGTGCCAAAGAAGGTGTTGACGGGCCTGAAGGTGGCGCCCATGCCTCCCTGGGCCACAAAGCCGACACCCCAGGTCCAGGGACTGTCCTTCGAGCCCCGGACATAGGCGAGTGCCGGCAGCGGGAAGTAGCGGCTGTCGCCGTCTACGGGCGTGTTGACCATGTTCTCGAACTCGAGCGTCGGTGCGAGCACCGACAGATTGAAGGTGAAGTGGTTCCCCTGCAGCTGACTGATGCCGGCGGGGTTGAAGTTGAGCGCCAACGAGCGATCGGAGATGGCCAGGTTGGCACCGCCGCGGCCGATCGTCTCGGCGCCGTAGCCGGTCAGATACATGCCGTTGGTGGCCGACAGCTGAGCCGGGACGGGCGCGAGCCCGACCAGCACCAAGAGCGGCCAGATGACTCTGTTGCGTAAGTTCATGAAAGTTCCCTCTCTAGTTGAATGTGCCTGACATGTTTCTCGATAGAGAGCCGGGGTGTCAGATGAAAATGATCTGGGCGCCGGCGCTCTTGTCGTAGAAGTCCATTACCGTCAGGACCTCGTCGACTTGCGGCACGAGGTCCTGGCGCTCGAGCTTGAACATGTCCATGGCCATACGGCAGCCATAAAGCTCGGCACCGCTGTCGTGCAGAATCTCGATCATCTCGCGCACCGGCGGGATCTCGAGCCTGTCCATCTCCTTCTTCATCATCGAGCTGGCCAGCGACTCCATTCCCGGCAGGCCGCCGAGCATGGTGGGCATCGGCATCGAGGGGTTGCCCACGGTGGCGACATGAAGGTGGTCGATTTTTTTCTCGGTGACGATGTCCAGACCCCAGAAGGTGAAGAACAGCATGGCGTCGATGCCGTTCATGCGGGCCCCGTTGGCCATCACCAGGCCGGGATAGGCCATGTCCAGGGTGCCCTTCGAGCAGATGATGCTCACCTTCTCGATGGGCGGGTAGGTTTTCTTTTTCTCTTCGAGAACGGTCTGACTCTGGGTCGGTAGCTCGGTTGCAGTGGTGGTCATGATTCCTCCTTTGTTCCTAGATACAGCCCTGGGGTTTGGGTAGACCGGACACGCGCGCGGCCAGCTTTCCCGGACCCTTGGGGAAGAGTTGATAGAGCTCCTTCATATTGACGCCCGACAGCTTGGAGATCCGCCGCAAGCCGGGGGGTGTTCCCTGCTTGGCGGCGTCCTCACGGCAGAAGGTGATGACCTTCCAGTGTTTGTCGGTGAGCTCACCGATGCCGACCTCGGTGGCGATGGCCTCGGCGATCTCGGGCGTCCATTGACTGCTGTCGGCGAGGAAGCCCTCCTCGTTGACCTCGAAGACTTTTCCTGCATACTCGACTGCTGGCATGATGTTGTCTCCTTGATACCTGGTGGTTCTGAGCCGCGACTAGGCGGCGATTTCCGACTTGGATGTGCCGGCCGGTCCGTTTCGCTTCTTACCGACCATGGACATGTGGTTGGTCACCGGTAGCGGTTTTCCCGGCAGCAGCATGTTCCAGTAGACCCAGCGGAAAAGAAGCTTGCCCCAGTGATTGCGTCGGGCCTCTTTGAGCAGCGCCATGGGGCCGATGACTGGCAACGGGTAGCTGCCCGGCAGTGGCTCCACGTCATAGTTGAAGTCGATGAGCATGGCCTTGCCGTAGCCGCTCTCGATGAAGCAGTTGGCATGACCATCGAAGTCATCCACCAGGCTTTTCCCTTCCACGGCCCGAAGGACGTTCTCGATTACCACTTCGGACTGAAAGTGAGCCACCGAGCCGGCCTTCGATGTCGGTAGGTTGGTGGCATCGCCCAGCACGAAGATGTCGTCGTGACCTTCGGCGAGCAAGTTTTTCTTCTGAGTGGGAACAAAGGCCAGCTCGTCACCCAGGCCCGACTCCCCGATGAACTTGGCACCCATGTGGGTGGGGACCGTGACCAGCAGGTCGTAGGGCACCTCGCGCTCGTCGTAGGAGCGCAGGACCTGCCGGTCGCCGTCCACCTCGGCGGCGTTGAACTCGGTCTCGACCTTGATCCCCCGGTCGCCGAGCATCGAGCCAAAGGCCTTGGCCGCCAGTGGCTTGGTGAAGGCTCCATCCAGGGGGGTGACAAAAGTCAGATCGATCAGGTCCCGCATGCCCCGATTGGTGAAGAAGGCCTCCGCCAGGAAGGCGAACTCCAGCGGGGCCACCGGACACTTGATCGGCATCTCCACCACGTTGAGCACCAGGCGGCCACCCTCGAACTCGGCCAGGGCGTCGCGCAGCTTGGTGGCTCCCTCCAGGGTGTAGAAGTCGAAGATGTTCTTCTGCCAGTGCTCACCCAGCAGACCAGGGGTCTCCTCCGGCCGGATATGGGAACCGCTGGCAATGATCAGCAGGTCGTAGGGGAGTCTCTCGTCGTCGTCGAGCACGACTTGGCGCGCGTCCGTGTCGACGGCAGAGACCTCTTGCTGCAGCCACTCGACGCCGCGACGAAAAGTGGACTTGCGCGGCCGCTCCATCTTCTCGGCCACCTGCATGCCAAAGGGGAGGAAGATCAGATCGGGCTGGAACAGGTGCCGGGGCGCGGGATCGATGACTTTGAGCCCCCAATCGGACGGGAGCTTGGTCTGCAGGTGGTTGGCCACGGTGGTGCCGGCCGTTCCCGCGCCGATAATGATCAGGTTCTTCATGGCATTTCCTCTCTCTCGGTTCTGGTGTCCCACCCGGTGGGCACACCAGGCGATTTAGCAGGATGTATGCCAAGAGACAAGTGTTTTGTTGTCAGTACGTTAGGTGAAAGTTGGAACGATCTGTTGGCTCCACTTGAAACGTCAAGTTGCAACACAACGTCAAGCGTTACACGATTTGTTTCATTGCCTCTGCCTCTCCTCAGGTGCCAGGCGATTCTGCGGGTGATTCTGTGGATGTGTCAGTGCCGGGAACTTGCTGGGTGGCTCGAGAGCCAGGGTGTGACCGGGGGGAATGGACCAGCGGATTAGCGCAGGAGACCGAGCTCGCGCATCTTGCGCCACAGTGTGGTGCGGCTCATCCCCAGGGCCGCCGCCGTCTCCGCCCGACGCCACTGGTGGGTGTCGAGGGCAGCGCGGAGACGGTCGTAATCGGAGTCGAGAGAGGCGCTCGCGGCCGAGCCGCTGGTGACCGTCTCCGACGGCAGCGAGATCTGATGGTCCGCGGGCAGAGTCTCACCGGAGCGCACTCGCCCGGGCCCGGCCTCGGCGACTTCGACCGGCAGATCGTGGGGATGAATCGTCTGGCCTCTGCTGACGGCCACTGCATACTCCAGGGCGTTTTCGAGCTCGCGAACGTTGCCCGGCCAGTTGTAGCGCAGCATTGTCCGCATGGCGTCGGGTGATAGCAGTACCGAGCGGTCGTGGCGACGGCTGACACGCGCGAGTAAATGCCGGGCCAGCGGCTCGATATCCTCCCGCCGTTCTCGTAATGGCGGGATCTCGATCGGTACCACACGCAGTCGGTAGTAGAGGTCGTCGCGGAAGGCGTCGTCATGGACGGCTTGGCGCAGGTCTTTGTTGGTTGCCGCGATAATGCGCGAGTCGGTCGTCCGGGTCGAGCTCTCGCCAACCCTCTCGAAGGTCTTCTCCTGTAACACGCGGAGAAGCTTGACCTGGAGGTGGAGTGGCAGGTCGCCGACTTCGTCCAGAAAGATAGTGCCTCCGGATGCCAGCTCGAAGCGGCCCACCCGATCCCGCACCGCGCCGGTAAAGGCACCGCGTACATGACCAAAGAGCTCGCTCTCCAGCAGCTCGCCGGGAAGAGCCCCACAGTTGACCGCGACAAAGGGACCCTTACGGCGGGGCGAGTGGACGTGTACGGCCCGGGCCACGAGCTCCTTGCCGGTGCCGCTCTCGCCGCCGATCAGGACTGTGGCGTCGGTCTCCGACAAGTGCTCGATGAGTCGAAACATGTCCAGCATGGCCGCCGAGCGGGCGACGAGTCCGGAGAAGATAGTCGGGGCCGCCGGACCGCTGTCGAGGTTCTCCTCGCCGAGACGAACCACGACGACATAGGAGACCCGCGGATCGCAAACCGCCGAGTCATCGTGGACGATAGGTGCAGCGGAGATGGAGACCAAACGAGGCGACACATCTTCGACCTGAATCGATGCTCCCCAGCCCTCACGGCGCTCGCCTGCTTCGAGAGCCTTGCGCATCGAGCCGCCGGGTCCGAACAGCTCGGACCCGAGCACGTCGGCGGCACGTTTATCGGTAACCGATTCGACGGCACCCTCGCCCATCAGGTGATTGAGACCGGCCGAGGCGTGAACGATGCGAAAGCCGCTGTTGAGGCAGATAAGTGCCCGGCCGAGAGACTCGAAGATCGTGCTGACGCCTTCGAGCAGCAAGTCGAAGGGGAGGTTTTCGGGCGATAGGTCCTCGGTTGCGGGCATCTGTACGACGGAGGGACGAAGTTGAGTCGAGCAACGGCCGTCCGCGACGTCTGCCGAATCGGCTCGTGCCCCGAATTTCCTTCTCGGGAGACTAACACAAGGCCCGTGCCGCACTAGCAGTCTTCCTTCGCCTTCTTCTTCTTCTTGTGCACCACCGGGGTCGAGGCGGGAAGCTCACTTTGAGGGCCTATGCGGCCTCCCAGGGCGAAGGATTCCCCTCGGTGCGGCATCTAACCAAGATAGTAGGTCCTCCAGCGACCTGACCAGTGTGGTCTTCCGGACGGCCTATTGCTAGGAGCATTCGATCGAGCCACAAGAAAGGAGAAACGGATGACCGAAGCGGAGCTGATCACAAGCATGCGGGCGCCAGGTAGCCGGAGTCGGACCGATAGGAAACTGCGCCCATTCTACGCAGTCCTGCCGATCATCCTGGCCTTGGCAGTCGGCAGCTCGGCCCATGCCGGTGAAGGAAAGTGGACCCTACAGCTCGAGCCGATGTACATGGAGGCCTCCGGTCACGACCAGCATGTGTTGACCATCCGCGAAATCGACCTCGCCGCGGCACCCCAGGCGGCTCAGCAGACGGCCGTCAACCTCGATACCGAGGCCGGCGTCGCATTCCGTCTCGAGCTCCAACACTCCAGGAGCAAGTGGGGTTGGGGCATCGACTATTTCTCGTTCGTTACCTCGCAAAGCACGCCGAATCGCACCGCCGCCGCCGGACCTTCCGGGACCCTCGACCAGTTTGCATTCGAGACCGCGAATCAGAGCTTCACCTCCTCCGACCCGAGCGAGATTCTGATCTATGGTGTCCTCGAGGACACAGATCTGGAGGTGTGGACCGTCGACCTCTACGCCATGAGGACCCTGGCGCAAAAGTCGGCGAGTGGCCTCCACCTGCAGTTCGGCCTGAGGCTCGCAGACTTCGATAACGACTACCATGCCGCCTTGGGAGTCCAAGATGACGATGGGGCACGCTTGGATGCCTCGTCCAACTACGACCTCATGATGGGCCCACTCGTCGGCCTCACCGGAGACCTTTACCGTGGCAAGAACCACATCGAGGGCTACCTCGGTCAGTCGGTGGTCTTCGGCACCGCGGAGCTCTCCAGCGGGTCCACCGAGTTCAGCGGGTCGTTCACCGGCATGCCATCGTTCTCCGATTCGGAGAGATTCAAGAAGCAGGAGGATGTCACCATCCCGATCACGGAGCTCCGCATCAAGTGGACTTACAGGGTCAGCAAGATGGTCTCGTTGGGCGTGGGTGCCAACACCTCTGTGTGGTGGGACGTGTCGGTACCGCCGGGTGTCATACCGGGCATGGGTCTCGAAGCTCTCCACGAGAACACGATCGTGTTCTTTGGCGTGCTGGGCGCTGTCGAGCTCACCTTCTGAGAGACCTGACCCGGACCGGGCTAGCTCTACCCCTCATGCCGCTTGGCGGGGGTGGCGAGACCGTGCTGGTTGGTGGTCTGGAGAGCGGTGACGAGACGGATGATCTCGTCGATGTTGCGGCCGGTGGTGAGAGGATAGTAGATCATCGCTCTCATGATCTGCTGGTCATCGATCACGGGAAAAGTAATCTTGACGCCCATCTTCTCCTCGACGTTGCGCACCCAGGAGATGTGGGAATAGACACTGTCGTTCGACAGCCCCAGTAGCTCCGTGTTCATCTCTCTCAGAGTGGAATGGGCCTTGGCAAAGGCGATGAACTCGGTTGTGCAGACCGGTGTGAAATCGGCCGGGTGCGAGAACAGGACGAGCCAGGTGCCCTAGACGCAAAAGGCTCTCGCGGGCTAGGCGGAGCGTTTGAAACCGTACTTGGCGATCTTGTTGTAGAGGGTGCCGCGGTCGACTTCGAGTAGTTTGGCGGCACGGCTGATGTTCCATCTACAGGCATCGAGCACGCGGCGAATATGGGCCCTCTCAACCTCCACCAGCGGCAGCGGGCCCGGCCCGGCCGTCGGGATGGTCATGCGGAGTGGGAGGTCTTCCGGCACGATGGTCGGTGGAGTACCTACCATCACCGCTTTCTCGATGGCGTTTCGCAGCTCCCTGACATTTCCCGGCCACGAGTGTTGTTACAGGGCTTCAACCGCCTCGGGTGACAATTGTAGGGGCTTTGTGTTCATCTCGCGTGCAAGCACCGACACGAAATGTTCGGCCAGCAACGGAATGTCTTCCGGCCGCCTTCTCAGAGGCGGGATCTCCATGGTGACGACATTGAGACGCCAGAAGAGATCTTTGCGAAAACCTCCTTTATCAACCAGAGTTTCCAGGTTACGGGTGGTGGCGGCGATCACCCGGAAGTCGACTCGTGCCGGTTCTCGACCCTCGGTTTGTGCCGCCTCGGACGTCTCCAGCGAGAGCAGCAATCTGGCCTGTGTGCGCGCACTCAGTGTGGCGATCTCGTCCAAGAATATGGTGCCGCCGTCGGCCAGCTGCAACTTGCCCTCCGCTCGCGATCTCTTGCCCTCGGGTCCGGTTTCATCCTGCCCAAAGAGCTCCTTTTCCAGCGCGGG
>Ga0255057_10002169_pt1 | contig 10709 bp, 7 predicted proteins | sample Cases_109_6_MG_FD_189022 | JGI IMG/M metagenome (GOLD analysis project Ga0255057, IMG submission 189022) | Seawater microbial communities from Amundsen Gulf, Northwest Territories, Canada - Cases_109_6 | ecosystem: Environmental > Aquatic > Marine > Gulf | place: Canada: Northwest Territories... | reverse complement strand
ACCCGGCACACCACGCCCCTTCCCCGGGCCCGCTTGGGAGCGAATGGGAAGGCCTCGGTGCAGCCAGACCGGGCACCGCTAGGGAGCCCGGAACGTGTGAATTGTCAGAGAGTTAGCAGACTCCGGCGCACCCGTCAGCTACCCCGGGAGGCGCCCTAGGTGGTGTACTCGGCGTTGATCCGCACGTAGTCGTAGGAGAGGTCGCAGGTCCAGACACGAGCGCGCCCCCTGCCCGCCCCCAGCTCTACGCGAAGCTCGACCTCCGGGTCGGCCAGGCGCGCTGCGGCCCGGCGACGGGCTGCAGCACCGAGCGGGGCACCGTGGCGGAAGACCGTCACCCCCCCGAGGGCCACCACGGCCCGATCCAGACGCACGGCCACCTGTGCCGCGCCCACGGTCTGCAGGATGCGGCCCCAGTTGGGGTCGCCCCCGAAAACCGCCGTCTTGACCAGCATCGAGTTGGCGATGCGGCGGGCCGCACGCTCCGCCTCGGCGTGGCTGCGCGCGCCGCTTACCAGGACGGTCACCAGCCGGGTCGCGCCCTCGCCGTCGCGGGCAAGGTCGCGGGCCAGCCCGGTGGCCACCTCGCAGAGCGCCTCCGCGAAACGGCCCGCCCCTGGGCTGCGCGGGCCCCGCAGCGCCGGGTTGCCGGCCGCGCCACCGGCCAGCAGCAGAACCGTGTCGCTGGTGGAAGTCTCGCCGTCCACGGTGACGCGATTGAAGCTCTCGCCGCAGGCTTCGCGCAGCACCCCGCGCAGAAAGCCCGGCTCGGCGGCGGCGTCGGTCACCAGGAAGGCCAGCATCGTCGCCATGTTCGGCTCGATCATCCCGGAGCCCTTGGCGATGCCCGCCACGCGCACGGGCCGGCCGCCCAGGCGCAGTTCCCGCGACGCGAACTTGGGGAAGGTGTCGGTGGTCATGATGGCTCGGGCGGCTGTCTTCAAGCCATCCGGGCGCAACGCCTTCGCGGCGGCGGCGATCCCACGGCGCAGCCGAGGCATCGGTAGCGGCTCTCCGATCACTCCCGTCGACGCCACGAACACCTGGCGCGCCGGAACGCCCAGCGTCTGGGCAGCGCGCTCGGCCATGGCCCCTGCATCGCGACGCCCCCGCTCACCCATGGCCACATTCGAGATGCCGCTGTTGACGACAATGGCTCGGGCGCGTCCGCCGCGCAGCTGGCGGCGGCACAGCTCGACGGGCGCACCCACCACGGTCGAACGCGTCAGCACGCCCGCCACGGCTGCGGGCGCATCCGCCGCGATCAGGGCCAGGTCGAGGCCTTCGGCCTTGATGCCGCAATGGACGCCGGCTGCACGGAAACCCGGAACCGAGCGGGGCTCCGGCCCGGAGCGCCCGCCGCGCTTGCCCCGCCCTGCTTCGGCCACTGCGCCCTCAGGCCGCTCCGTGGCACTTCTTGTACTTCTTGCCGCTCCCACAGGGGCAGGGGTCGTTGCGGCCCACCTTGTCGGGCTTGCCGCCCTTGGCTTCGCCAGCAGCGCCGCTGCGGCCTGGAGCGCCGGCGTCGCGACGGGGCCGGGCCACCGGGCCGCTGGGTGCTGCCAGCGAGGAGGCGGGCCGCGGCGGGGCGGGCTCGTCGGCGGGATCGCGCAACTGCACCTTGTAGACCGTCTCCAGCACCTGGCCGTCGATGCGGTCGTTCATCTCCTCGAAGAGCGCGTAGCCCTCGCGCTGGTACTCGAGCTTGGGATCGCGAGACGCGTAGCCTCGCAGCCCGATGCCCTCCCGCAGGCCGTCCATGGTGTGAAGGTGATCCTTCCACTGGGCGTCGAGGATCTGCAGCGTGAAGTCGCGCTCGAGGTCCTCGAAACGCGGATAACCGATGTCGGCGTGCTGCTCGTGCAGGGCGGCGCAGCGCTTCCTCTTGTCCTCGAGGAAGCTCACCAGGCGGTCCAGCACCGCGTGTCCGAGCGGGTCGCGATCCGCGACGGGCCGGCCGTCCACGATGAAGGGCTCGGCGCGGGAATCGAAGGGCACGCCGAACTGGGCCGTCAGGGCCTTCGACACCTCGTCGAGCTCTTCGGTCTCCGGGGCGCCCTTCTCCGGCCAGTGCTGGGCCAGGATGGCGACCACGTTGCCCTCGGTCATCTCGAGGACCTCGTCGTGCGCACTCTCCCGCGTCATCGCCTCGCGGCGGCGCTCGTAGAAGGCGCGTCGCTGCTTGTTCATGACGTCGTCGTAGTCGAGCAGGTGCTTGCGGATGTCGAAGTTGCGAGCCTCGACCTTCTTCTGTGCGTTCTCGATCACCCGGGTGAGCAGCTTGTTCTCGATGGCCTCGCCTTCTTCCACGCCCACCCGGTCCCACCACTGTTTCACGCGCTCGGACTCGAAGATGCGCAGCAGGTCGTCTTCCAGCGACAGGAAGAACTGGGTGGAGCCCGGGTCGCCCTGACGGCCCGAGCGGCCGCGAAGCTGGTTGTCGATGCGCCGGCTCTCGTGGCGCTCGGTGCCCAGGATGTGGACGCCCCCGGCCTCCAGCACCTCCTCGCGTTCCGAAGCGCACTGGGCCTCGAACTCGGCCACGCGCTGATCGTAGTCGTCGTGGTTCTTGTCGCCCTGGCACTTGGCGAGGGCCATGAACTCCGCGTTCCCGCCCAGCACGATGTCGGTGCCCCGGCCCGCCATGTTCGTGGAGATCGTGACAGTGCCCTTGCGACCCGCCTGGGCCACGATCTCCGCCTCGCGCTCGTGCTGCTTGGCGTTCAGGACGTTGTGCGGGACACCCTGGCGCTTGAGCTTCCGCGCGAACATCTCCGAGGCCTCGATGGAGATCGTGCCCACCAGCACGGGCTGCCCCCGCTCGTGGCGCTCCTGGATCTCCTCGATCACGGCGTCGAATTTCTCGCCCTTGGTCTTGAAGACCACGTCGGCGAGGTCGTCGCGCACCATGGGCTTGTTGGTGGGGATCACCAGCACGTCGAGGTTGTAGATCTTGGCGAACTCGGGAGCCTCGGTGTCCGCGGTGCCCGTCATGCCCGCGAGCTTGTCGTAGATGCGGAAGAAGTTCTGGAAGGTGACCGAGGCGAGGGTCTGGTTCTCGCTGCGGACCTCGATGCCCTCCTTGGCTTCCACAGCCTGGTGCAGACCGTCGGACCAACGCCGCCCCGCCATCAGGCGGCCGGTGAACTCGTCGACGATGATCACCTCTTTCTTGCCAGACTCCCCCGCCTTCACCACGTAGTCGACGTCGCGCTTCTTGAGCGAGTGGGCCACCAGGGCCTGATTGACGCCGTGCAGAACCGGGATCATCTCCGGGTCGTAGAGGTTCTCCACTCCCAGCATCTTCTCGACCTTGTGGACGCCCTCCTCGGTGAGCGTCGCAGCATGAGCCTTCTCGTCGATCCAGAAGTCGCCCGACTCCTCGACGCCCGCCTTGTGGTCTCCCTTCTCACCGGCGCCCAGCCGCGGGATCACCCGATTCACGATGGCGTAGAGCTGGGTGTTCTGCTCGGAGGGACCGGAGATGATGAGTGGCGTGCGCGCTTCGTCGATCAGGATCGAGTCGACCTCGTCGACGATCGCGAAGTTCAGCTTCCGCTGGGCACACTGGGCCACCGAGTACTTCATGTTGTCTCGGAGGTAGTCGAAGCCAAGCTCGTTGTTGGTGGCATAGGCGATGTCGGCCGCGTAGGCCTCGTGGCGCTCGGCATCGCTCAGGTCGTGGACGATGACGCCCACGGACAACCCCAGGAAGCGATGCAGCTCGCCCATCCATTCCGCGTCGCGCCGGGCCAGGTAGTCATTCACCGTGACGACGTGCACGCCGCGGCCGGTGAGCGCGTTCAGGTAGGACGGCAGCGTCGCGACCAGGGTCTTGCCTTCGCCGGTGCGCATCTCGGCGATGATGCCCCGGTGCAGCACCACCCCACCCATCATCTGGACATCGAAGGGGCGCTGGCCGAGGCTGCGCTTGGCCCCCTCCCGCACCGTGGCAAAGGCCTCGGGCAGCAGATCGTCCAGCGGCTCGCCGTTCTCGACGCGCTGCTTGAAGTCCGCGGTGCGCGAGCGCAGGGCCGCATCCGAGAGCGTCACCAGCTCCGGCTCGAGCCGGTTGATCTGCTCCACGAGCGGTAGGATCCGCTTCAGGACCCGATCGTTGTGGCTCCCGACGATCTTGTTCAGGAAATTCGCCATACGGCGCGTGACTCTCCGGGGGGGGCGAGGCCCGAGTGTAAGTAAGCCGCAAACACGGGGCAAACCCTCGCGCCTACAGGGCTTTCTCCTTCGGAGGGGGAGAGTCGCTGTTTGTTCCGCTGGGGAGTCCGCTGGGCGGGGCGCGACCCGCGCCAGAGGGGCGGCGAGCGCGCGCTTCCGTCGAGTCAGTCGAAGATGTAGTCGAGGGGATTCACGGCCTTGCCGTGCACCTCGACCGTGTAGTGAAGGTGGGGGCCCGTGCTGCGTCCGCTGTTGCCGAGTGAGGCGATCTTGTGGCCGCGCTCCACCTTGTCGCCCCGCTCGACGAACAGATCGTCGTTGTGCCCGTAGTGGGTACGAATGCCGTGGCCGTGATCGAGAATCACGGTCTTGCCCAGCGGACCCTTGGTCCCGGCGTAGACGACCTTGCCACTCGCCGTAGCGACCACCTGGGTGCCGCGCTCCCCGGCGACATCGATCCCGGAGTGGAACTTCCGCTTGCCCGTGAAGGGTGAGATGCGCGTACCGAAGCGCGAGGTCAACCAGCCCTGGGTGGGCCACACGGCGGGCGATGAGGCCAGGCGCACGTGCTTGTCCTCGAGCTGCCCCACCAGCTCCTCGAGCGAGAGCTGCCGCTGCTGGGCCACACGATCCAGACGTGCCGCCTCGCGGCGCAGCAGGCTCACCTGGTCGTCGAGCTGGGAGGCGCGTGCCTTGCCCGAGGCCCGGACCTCCGCGGGTGCCTGGCTGGCCGGTGGCAGGTCGCCGGTGGGAACCGCCTCGAGCCCCTCACCGTTGAGCGCCAGGTCGCCACCTTCGCTTCGGCCCACCTCGACCACGTCGTTGCCGCCGGCGGCGGCTGAGCCGGGCAGGTTCGCGATCACACGGACCTTGCGCTCGAACTCCTTCACGCGCTGGAGCGTCGCTTCGACGTCGGCAACGGCCGTGTCGAAGGAGTCGATCTTCGCCTGCTGCTGTGCGCTCTCTGCACGCAGGCGCTCCAGCTCGACGTGCTCGATGCGCACGTAGAGCCAGTCTCCGAGCACGACCAGCAGCAGGATCGCTGCGCCCGCCGCTCCCCACAGCGCACGCTTCAGCGTCCTGCGCTGCAAGTCGAAGCGCCGGATCGGCGACGTCTCGTCCGATACAACGATCAGGGAAAGTGTGTCCATCTTGGGCTCAGTCTCCGCGCTCTCAGGTGAGGCCTGGCAGGCTGAGGCGCAGGCGCAGCCGACCCAGCTGCAGCTCGTCGCCGTTCCCCAACCGCACCCGGGCCTCGCGCGAGCCGTTCACGCGCGTCCCGTTGGTGCTGCCGAGGTCCTGCATGAAGAAGCCTTCACCGTCGTAGCCTATGGCGGCGTGGGCGCGAGAGATCGTCGCTTCCGCGATCACCACGTCCGCGCTGCGTCCCCTACCAATCACGATCCAGTCCCGGTCGATGGGCAACTCGAGGCCCTCGTAGAAGCCGCACATCACCCGGACCAGGCCTCCCGAGGGAACCGGCCCCGTCCCGCGCTGCTCTGCGGCTGCTTGTCCTGCTCTTGTCATCGTCCAGGCCTTCCCTGCCGGTGCGTGACGCACATCACGAGCCGGCGAGTGACCCCGCGGTCCGAATTCCTTGAATCGGGTTGATCGCCGCCGAGCTTGACCGCTCGGTCTCCAGCAGGAGCAGAACGCTCCGGCTAGGACGGAAACGCGCCGCTGCGGGAAGCCAGGAGCTCGCGGGCGTGGCGCAGGGTGGCCTCGCCGACCTTCTCGCCGCCTGCCATCCGAGCGATCTCGGCCACGCGGTCGGCGCCGTCGATGCGCGCGATGGCGGCTCGGGTGCGGCCCCCGCGCGAGGCCTTTTGCACGCGGAAGTGCACGTTGGCGAAGGCCGCGATCTGCGGCAGGTGGGTGATGCACAGCACCTGGTGCTGGGCCGCCAGCTCGGCCAGGGCGCGCCCCACCTTGTCTGCCGCGCGGCCGCCGATGGCGGCATCGACCTCGTCGAAGATGAGCACCATGCCGGCGCCGTGCTCGCGCAAGGCACCCTTGAGTGCCAGGAAGGCGCGTGAGAGCTCGCCGCCCGACGCCACCTTGCGCAGCGGCCGCGGGGACTCCCCGGCGTTGGCGGAGAGGCGGAACTCGGCGTGCTCGCTCCCGGCGGGACCGCAGGGCAAGTCGGTCGGGCTCTCTGCCGGGAGCAGCGCCACCCGGAAGCGCGCCTCCGGCATGCCCAGCTCGTGCAGGGCGGACTCCACCACCCGCTCGAGCTTGCGGCCCGCGCGCCGACGGCCAGCAGAGAGCTTCTCGGCGTCGGCCGCGAGGCTCGCCACGCGCTCGGCCCGCTCCCGTCCGATCTCCGCCTCCCGCCCTTCGGCCCCTTCCAGGTTCGCAAGCTCACGGGCAACCTCGTCGCGGAAGCCGAGCACCTCCTCGACGCTTGCCCCGTACTTGCGCTGTAGCTGTTCCACGAGGTGCAGCCGCTCTTCGAGCCAGTCGAGTCGGGCGGGGTTCGCCTCGATCCCGTCGCGGTAGCGCTCGAGCTCGAGCGCCGCCTCGCGCGCTTCGGCCTGCAGCCCCTGCAGGCGCTCGGCGCTGGCGGTGAGAGTCGGGTCCAGCGCCGAGAGGGTATCCACCTCGCGCGCCGCCTCGGCGAACAAGTCGGCCGCGCCGCGCGTTTCGCTCTCCAGTGGATCGCCGGCCAGGGCCACCCGTGCTGCGTCCAGCCCCTCGCCGATGCGACCGGCGTGCGCCAGCCGGCCGCGCTCCGCGCGCAGCCCATCGATCTCGCCCGGGTCGAGCTCCGCGGCGTCGATCTCGCGCAGCTGAAAGGCCAGGAAGTCGCGCCGGCGCTCACGGTCGCGCGCCTCCCGCCGCAGCTGCTCCAGCTCCTCGTCGAGCGCGCGCAGTGTGCTGCTGCCCTCGCCGACCTTGCTTCGCTGCTCCAGCAGCCCGCCCAGGCGATCGACCAGCCAGCCGTGGGTCTCTGCGCGCAGCAGCGCCTGCGAGTCGTGCTGGCTCGAGATCTCGATGCGGCCGCGGAAGAGCTCGGCCAGCGCCGCCACCGGAACCAGACTGCCCCCGACCCGAGCGCGACTGCGACCGTTGGCGCCGAGGCTGCGCGAGACCAGCAGTTCATGGGCTTCGGCACCGAGTCCGCGCGCTTCGAGCTCACTCTCGAGCTCGTGGAGAGCTTCGGTGCGGAAGACGGCTTCCACGCTGGCCGACTCGCAGCCCTCGCGCAGCATGCCCGAAGCCGCGCGCGCACCCGCCAGGAAGGCCAGCGCCCCCAACACGATGGACTTGCCCGCACCCGTCTCGCCCGTCAACACATTGAGGCCGGGTCCGAATTCGAGCTCCGCGCGCTCGACGATGGCCAGGTTTTCGATGCGCAGCGTCTCGATCAACGCGCGCCCCAGCTCCACTCGATGCGCAGCGCCTCGATCAACGCGCGCCCCAGCTCCACTCGATGCGCAGTGTCTCGATCAACGCGCGCCCCAGCTCCACTCGATGCGCAGTGTCTCGATCAACGCGCGCCCCAGCTCCACTCGATGCGCAGCGTCTGGATCAACGCGCGCCCCAGCCGAGCTTCGCGCGCAGTCCCGCGAAGGGGTTGCGGTCCGGAGCCACCCAGAGCCGCACGGGATATTCGGAACGCCGCACCCGAACCACATCGCCCGTCTCCAGCTCGACCCCGACCTGCCCGTCGACCGTCAGGTGAACGCGTCCGCCACGCGTGTCACTGACCCGCACTTCCACCTCGCAGGCTGCGGGCAGCATCAGCGGCCGTTGCGTCAGCGTGTGAGCGCAGATCGGAGTGACCAGGATGGCCTCGAGGGTCGGCAGCACGATCGGGCCTCCCGCCGAAAGCGAATAGGCCGTCGAGCCGGTGGGCGTGGAAACGATCAGGCCGTCCGCGTGGTAGGTGGTGAGCGGTGCGCCGTCCGTGCGCGTCTCCAGGTGCACCATGCGTGACAGCGCGGTATTCGAGATCACCGCGTCGTTCAGCGCCAGGTACTCGGCCGTGCGCTGGGACCCGCGCTCGACGCCCACGACGAAGCGCATGCGCTCCTCGATTCGCAGGCGGCCGGCGAGCAGCGCATCGAGGGTGGGGAACAGGTCCTCTCGCGAGGTTTCGGCCAGGAAGCCGAGGCTGCCGAGGTTGACGCCTAGGATCGGCACCTCGCGCGCGCCCACCGCCCGGGCCACCGCCAGCAGCGTGCCGTCGCCGCCGAGTACCAGCATCAGGTCCACACGCTCGGCGAGGTCGCCACGCGGCGTTCCCGCGCTGCCCAGGCCACGGGCCGCCTCGGGATCCGCCAGAGCCTCGATCTCGCGCTGGCCCAGCCAGCTGCCGAGCTCGCGCACGAGCTTCGCCAGGCCACCCTCTCCAGGCTTGACGCAGATACCGACCGACTGGATCTTCATCGCCCCCCTCGGGCAACGCGGGCGATGATCCCACGTTGCTAGGCTTCCCGCATGCCCCCCGACTCCCTCGAGCTCTTCGAGCGGGGCTCTCAGCCCGCTTCCGATCCGGGAGCTTCGCCCACCGATCCGAGGGCCCCGCTGGCCGATCGGATGCGCCCGCGTTCGCTCGAAGAAGTCGCGGGACAGCAACACCTGGTGGGCCCCGAGGGAGCGCTGCGCGCCCTGGCAGAAACGGGAAGCCTGCCCTCATTGATCCTGTGGGGCCCGCCCGGCTGCGGCAAGACCACATTGGCCCGGCTGCTCGCCGGCGCTGCGCAGGCGCGGCTCGAATCCCTGTCCGCGGTGATGGCCGGGGTAAAGGAGATCCGCGAGGCCGTGGCGCGGGCACGTCACGAGCGGCGCCGGGGTCCTGCAACCGTGCTCCTGCTCGATGAGATCCACCGCCTGAACCGGGCCCAGCAGGATGCCCTGCTCCCGCACGTGGAGCAGGGAATCGTCACCCTCGTGGGCGCGACCACGGAGAACCCCTCTTTCGAGGTAAACGCTCCGCTGCTCTCCCGCGCACGGGTCTACACACTGGAGCGACTCGACGAGGAGACGCTGGTGGCGCTGCTGCGCCGGGCGGCCGACGATGCCGAGCGAGGGCTCGGCGGCCTCGCGCTGGGCGACGCCGTCGCCCAGGCCATCGCTGCCGCTTCGGACGGAGATGCGCGCCGCGCCCTCGGCCTACTCGAAGCGGCCGCCTCACTCCACCGCAGCGCCCATCCGCCCGACACTCCGCTCTCGGAAGAAGCCGTGCAGGAAGCCGCCGGGCAACGCCTGCTGATGCACGACCGCGATCGGGAGGAGCACTACAACGTCATCTCCGCCTTCATCAAGAGCCTGCGCGCCAGTGACCCGGACGCCGCTCTCTACTGGGCCGCGCGCATGCTCGAAGCCGGCGAGGATCCCCGCTTCCTGTGCCGCCGCATGCTCATCTTCGCCTCCGAAGACGTCGGCAACGCAGACCCACAGGCCCTGTCCGTGGCCAGCGCCAGCGCCCTGGCCGTGGAGCGGATCGGCATGCCCGAGGGACGCATCCCCATCGCCCAGGCGGTCACCTACCTGGCTTGTGCCCCGAAGAGCAACGCGGCCTACCTCGCCATCGGACGCGCCCGAGAGGCCGTGGCCCAGCACGGCTCGCTGCCGGTTCCGATGCACCTGCGCAACGCACCAACCGGCCTGATGAAACGGCTCGGCTACGGCGAGGGCTACCAGTACCCGCACGCCGAAGAGGACCGCTTCGTGGCCACCCGCAACCTGCCCGGAGAGCTGGGTGAGGCCGAGTTCTACCAGCCGACCGAGGAGGGCAGCGAAGGCGAGATCAAGACCCGCCTCGCCCACTGGCGCGCCCGGCGCAAGTCCTAGCGAGCCCTGCTCCGATCCCGACCGCGATCGGGAGGCGGCGACTACCCGTCCACCTCGACACAGTTACGGCCCTTCTCCTTGGCACGGTAGAGGGCTGCATCCGCCGCCGCGATCAGGTCGTCCGGCGACTCCACACCCTCGCGGTACTCCGTCACTCCGGCGCTGAGCGTGACCGCAACACTCGGACCGGTGCCGGTTTCGAAGGGCTCCTCCTCCACGCGCCGGCGCCAGCGCTCGGCGAGGACCGCCGCGCCCTGCGCCGTGTTCTGCGGCAGCACCACCAGCAGCTCCTCGCCGCCGTAGCGTCCAGCCGTATCGGTCGCGCGAAAAGAGTGCAGCAGGCGCTGAGACACACCCCGCAGCACCGCGTCACCGGCCAGGTGTCCGTGGCGATCGTTGACCAGCTTGAAATGGTCCAGGTCCGCCATCAACACCGCCAGCGGAGTGTCGTAACGGCGCGCGCGCAACAGCTCAACCGAGAGCAGCTCACAGGCATAGCGTCGCGTGCGGAGCCCCGTGAGCTCGTCGACGGTGGAGAGCCGAGCCAGCGTGCTGTTCTTCACGCGCAGCTCGTCCTGCAGGCGTTTGACATTCAGGTGCATGGAGACGCGGGCAATCAGCTCGGCCGGGTGAAACGGCTTCACGATGGCGTCGCAGGCGCCCATCTCGAGCAGCCGAGCTCGCCGCTCGACGTCCGCCGAGGCGGTCAGGAACAGAAAGGGGAGGTTCTCGCA
>Ga0255057_10002167_pt1 | contig 10711 bp, 10 predicted proteins | sample Cases_109_6_MG_FD_189022 | JGI IMG/M metagenome (GOLD analysis project Ga0255057, IMG submission 189022) | Seawater microbial communities from Amundsen Gulf, Northwest Territories, Canada - Cases_109_6 | ecosystem: Environmental > Aquatic > Marine > Gulf | place: Canada: Northwest Territories... | reverse complement strand
CCAGATCACCGCCTCGATGGAATTGGCCGGCGCGAATTCACCGGGATTGATAATGCCGACCTGCGGGACATACAGCGCACCGGCCACGCCCGCCATACAGGCCGACAGCGTAAACACAAACAGCTTGTAGTTCTCGACGCGGTAGCCAAGGAACCGCGTGCGGGACTCCGCATCGCGGATCGCGATCAGCACCTTGCCGAGCTTCGAGGTCACGATGGCGCGGCAGATCAGGAACGCCACAGCCAGCGCGAGGCATGACAGGACAAACAGCGCTGCGCGCGTCCCCTGCGCCTGCACATTGAAGCCGAGAATATCCTTGAAGTCGGTCAGGCCGTTGTTGCCGCCAAAGCCGAAGTCGTTGCGGAAAAAAGCCAGCAGCAGCGCATAGGTCATCGCCTGCGTGATGATGGAGAGGTACACGCCGGTGACGCGGGAGCGGAATGCGAGCCAGCCAAAGCAGAAGGCCAAGAGTCCCGGCACCAGCAGCACCATCAGCGCCGCGAACCAGAACATGTCGAAGCCGTACCAGTACCACGGCAGCGCCTTGTAGTTCAGGAACACCATGAAGTCCGGTAGCACCGGATTGCCATAGACTCCGCGCGAGCCGATCTGCCGCATCAGATACATGCCCATGGCGTAACCGCCGAGCGCGAAGAACGCGCCGTGGCCGAGCGAGAGAATACCGCAATAGCCCCAGATCAAATCGATCGAAAGCGCAAGAATGGCGTAGCAGAGATACTTGCCGAACAGCGCCATCAGGTAGGTCGGCACCTGCAACGGCGACGCGGCTGGCAGCAGCAGGTTGGACAACGGCACGAGAACGCCGACCGCCGCAACGATCAGCAGGAAGATCGTCGCGCTCTTGTTGAGCGAGCGGGTGAGAACATACGGCGTCATGCTTCCACCGACCGGCCCTTGAGCGCGAACAGACCGCGCGGCCGCTTCTGGATAAACAGGATGATCAGCACCAGAATGGCGATCTTACCAAGCACCGCACCCGCGACAGGCTCGAGGAACTTGTTCGCCATGCCGAGTGTCAGCGCGCCGACCAGCGTGCCCCAGAGATTTCCGACGCCGCCGAACACCACCACCATGAACGAGTCGATGATGTAGCTTTGGCCGAGATTGGGGCTGACGTTATCGATCTGCGACAGCGCCACGCCCGCAATGCCCGCGATGCCGGAGCCGAGACCGAAGGTCAGCGCATCGACCCGCGAGGTCGCGATGCCCATCGACGCCGCCATGCGGCGGTTCTGGGTGACGGCGCGCATCTCAAGCCCGAGGCTGGTGAAGCGCAGCATGCCGAGCAGAATGAAGAACACCGCGATGGTGAACACGACGATCCAGAGCCGATTGTAGGTGATCGTCATCTGGCCGATCTCGAACGCGCCGCTCATCCAGGACGGATTGCCGACTTCGCGATTGGTCGGCCCGAACATGGTCCGCACCGCCTGCTGAAGAACCAGCGACAGTCCCCATGTCGCGAGCAGGGTCTTCAACGGTCGGCCGTAAAGAAACCGGATGATGGTGCGCTCGATGATGACGCCGATAATCCCCGCCACGAGGAAAGCCAGCGGCACCGCGATCAGCAGCGAGTAGTCGAACAGGCCCGGATAACTTGTGCGGATCACTTCCTGCACCACGAAGGTGACGTAAGCGCCGATCATCACCATCTCGCCATGCGCCATGTTGATGACGCCCATCACACCGAAGGTAATGGCAAGGCCGATCGCGGCCAGCAGCAGCACCGAGCCGAGAGACAGGCCGTACCATGCGTTCTGCGCAGTCGCCCAGATCGCAAGCTTGCTCTGAATCGAACTGATCGCGGCGGCAGAGGTGCGCCCAAGCGCCGACGACGGATCGAACGACAAGCCGGTTAGCAGGGCCAGCGCTTCCTGATCGCCGCGCTCGCGGATCACCGAGATCGCGTCAAGTTTGTCGGCTTCGGAGGCCTTCGCGTCGAACAGCACAATCGCAGCTTTGGCTTCGGCAAATGCGCGCCTTGCTCCGCTGTTGGTCTCCTTCTGCAAGGCGCCTTCGATCACCGGCAGGAACGCCGTATCGTGGCTTTTGAAAACCGATTGCGCGGCCTGAATGCGCCTGGCGGGGTCCGGCGACAACAGCGTCAGTCCGCCGAGTGCGGCCTCAACCGTGCGACGCAGGCGATTGTTGAGGCGCACGGCGACCGCACCGGACGGCGCAGTCGCAGCCTCGCCAGTCGCGGCGTCGGTGATCCTGCCACTCTTGTCCTTGACAAAGACCTTCTTGCTTTGCGGATCGGCCAACAGACGGCCCTCCTGAAGGGCGTCGATGATCGGAAACGCCAGCGGATTGCCGCTTGTCGCGAGCGCTCCGACAGCGGCCTCGGTATCGGAAAATGAATCGTTGGCGAATTGCGTGACGGCGTCTTCAAAGGGACCAGCCAGCACTGGCACGCCCGAGACGATAGTGAATATTAGCGCAATAGCCGCCGCACGGCAGCGACAAAGGAATAAGGAAAACACGTGACAACCCCGGCAGAGGTAAGAGGAAGGCGGCGACTGCCGCCGCCTTCCGATCGTTTCAGGTCAGAGCGTGGTGCATCCTGGATGCGTCACGCCGCGTGACAAGGTCAGGATCCCTGACCGCCGCACTTGTTGGTCTTGGTGTTAAAGTTGCCGCACTTCTTGCCGACCCAGTCACCAATCAGGTCCTTGGAGCCATCAAGCTCCTTCGACCAGGCATCGCCTGCAACGAGGCCAGGCGTCTTCCACACCACGTCGAACTGGCCATCGCCTTTGATTTCGCCGATGAACACAGGCTTGGTGATGTGATGGTTCGGAAGCATTTCCGATACGCCGCCTGTGAGGTTCTTGGCCTTGGTGCCGGGAAGAGCATCGATCACCTTGTCGGCGTCAACCGCACCGGCCTTCTCGACAGCCTTCACCCACATGTCGAAGCCGATCACGTGCGCTTCCATAGGATCGTTGGTCACGCGCTTCGGATTCTTGGTGTAGGCCTGCCAGGCCTTGATGAAAGCATCGTTCTCGGGCGTCTTGATCGACTGGAAGTAGTTCCAGGCGGCGAGATGGCCGAGCAGCGGCTTGGTGTCGATGCCGGCGAGTTCTTCTTCGCCGACCGAGAACGCAACGACCGGAATGTCGGTCGCCTTGATGCCCTGGTTGCCAAGCTCCTTGTAGAACGGAACGTTGGCGTCGCCGTTGATGGTCGAGACCACCGCCGTCTTCTTGCCAGCCGAACCGAACTTCTTGATGTCGGCCACGATCGTTTGCCAGTCACTATGACCAAACGGCGTGTAGTTGATCATGATATCTTCGGCCTTGACGCCCTTCGACTTCAGATAGGCTTCAAGTATTTTGTTGGTGGTGCGCGGATAGACGTAGTCGGTGCCGGCCAGAACCCAGCGCTGCACCTTCTCTTCCTTGGCGAGATAGTCGACCGCAGGAATCGCCTGCTGGTTCGGCGCCGCACCCGTGTAGAACACGTTGCGCTCGCTCTCTTCACCCTCGTACTGCACCGGGTAGAACAGGATCGAGTTCAGTTCCTTGAACACCGGGAGCACGGACTTGCGCGACACCGAGGTCCAGCAGCCGAACACCACGGAGACCTTGTCCTTGGTGATCAGTTCGCGGGCCTTTTCCGCGAACAGCGGCCAGTTCGACGCCGGATCGACAACGACGGCCTCGAGCTTCTTGCCGAGAACGCCGCCCTTCTTGTTTTGCTCATCGATAAGGAAAAGCACCGTATCCTTCAGCGTGGTTTCGCTGATGGCCATTGTTCCGGAAAGCGAATGAAGGACGCCGACCTTGATGGTCTCCTGCGCCTTTGCCCCGCCGACCGTGGCGAGACCCAAAAAAAGACCTGCAGTTGCGGCCAGCCATTTACGGCGGCTGAACGGTGCAACTGCAACGCTGCTGAAATGCGTAGTCATGCGATGTCATCTCCCTGACGCAGACGTGAAACGCTCTGCGACGGCCCACCGGCCGCCGGCGTTAAGGGAATCGCAAGAACTATGCCATGGCGCTAAATTACGTAACTATCTGATATCAAATAAGAAAATTACAATGACCCTTAAAGTGTATTTTCGCTGCCTCGCAGTTAAGCAGCCAAGCTGATGCTCTCTTTGGCATTTGCACAAAAAGTGAGCACAAAATATTGGCTGGCTAAAATTGATGCATGTCTGCGAGATCAGAATCCACCGGCCCGCCGTGGCCTCGCGACCTGTCCGTGGTTCATCCAAACGGATTTCACCTTGAAAGCGCCGTGTTCCTGTTCCATACGGTGCGCACGACCTTGAGAATCATCGGGTCTCTGCGAGCCGCGTGTACTGATCCCGTCAAACGGTTTCTGGCTTGCCCCTTCAGCTAACCAAAACCGACGCCCCAGACACGCGGGTGTCTCCGACACCCGCCCGCACCCGACCTTTGTCGGGCGCGCGCCATGACTCATAGAAAGATACCCTTTTGACCTCCTTCCAGGATTTCGGCCTTGCCGATCCAATCTCGCGTGCTCTTAAAGAAGAAAATTACGTCACGCCCACCCCCATCCAGGCTCAAACCATTCCCATCGCGATCACCGGCCGTGACGTGATCGGCATTGCGCAAACCGGAACCGGCAAGACCGCGTCGTTCGCGCTTCCGATCCTGCATCGCCTGATGGAAAACCGCATCAAGCCGCAGCCGAAAACCTGCCGCGTGCTGGTGCTGAGCCCAACCCGCGAACTGTCCGGCCAAATCCTCGAAAGCTTCAATGCCTACGGCCGGCACATCCGCCTGACCTCGGCGCTGGCGATCGGCGGCGTCCCGATGGGCCGTCAGGTCCGTTCCGTCATGCAGGGCATTGATGTCATGGTGGCGACACCCGGACGTCTGCTCGACATGGTCCAGGGCAATGCCCTGAAACTCGGACAGGTCGAATTTCTGGTGCTCGACGAAGCCGACCGCATGCTCGACATGGGTTTCATCAACGACATCCGCAAAATCGTCGCCAAGCTTCCGGCGAAGCGTCAGACCCTGTTCTTCTCGGCCACCATGCCGAAGGACATCGCCGACCTCGCCGAACAGATGCTGCATAACCCCGCCCGCGTTGCGGTGACGCCGGTGGCCTCCACGGTGGAGCGCATCACCCAGAAAGTGCTGCAGGTCGACCACTCGGCGAAGCCCGCCATTCTGGCGCAGATTCTCAAGTCCGAACCCGTCAATCGCGCCCTCGTCTTCACCCGCACCAAGCATGGCGCCGACAAGGTCGTGAAGGGTCTGGTCAAGGCAGGCATCCCCGCCGAAGCCATTCACGGCAACAAGTCCCAGAACCACCGCGAGCGCGTGCTGGCGGCGTTCCGCACCGGCGACATCCGCACGCTGGTGGCCACCGACATCGCCGCCCGTGGCATCGACGTCGACGGCATCAGCCATGTCATCAACTTCGACCTGACCAATGTTCCGGAAACCTACGTCCACCGCATCGGCCGCACCGCGCGCGCCGGGGCGGACGGCACCGCGATTTCGCTGGTGGCCGGCGGCGAGGAGCTTGGCTATCTGCGCGACATCGAAAAGCTGATCCGCGTTACCCTGCCGAAGGAGGATCGCCGCACGCCGGGACATCAGCAACGCCCTGCCGCGGCCGCTCCCGCCCAGCATCGTCAGGCTCGTTCCGGAGGCCATGGGCATAACCCGCGTTCGAACGACGGGGCGCCCGGATCGCAGGGTCCGCGCCGCCGCCGCCGTCCCGGCGGGGGCATGCCGCAGTCCGACCGGCACGAAGCTGGCCGTCATGAGCAATCTCGGCCATCGCAAAATGCCAAGGGTGAGGGTATTCAGGGGGTCGCTTTCCTGCACCGTGAAAGCCGCCCGGCGCAGAACCAACCCAAGCGCAACCAGCGCCCACAGCGCTCGTAGTCGGATTATTGGATACGTAATTAGAGGACTTGGAGACCCCTATGGCCAAAGAAGAGTTGATCCAGTTCGAAGGGCTGGTGACCGAAATTCTTCCCGATGCGCGTTATCGCGTCCAGCTTGATGCCGGACACGAAATCGTCGCCTACACCGCCGGGAAGATGAAGAAAAACCGCATCAAGACATTGGCGGGTGACCGGGTGACCATCGAAATGTCACCCTACGATCTCGAAAAGGGCCGCCTGATTTTCCGGCACAAGGACGAGCGCGCCGGCAGCGGTCCTCCCCGCGGGACCCCGCCGCGCGGCCAATTCCGCCGCAGGTAACAGCCTCCCCACATCACGGGATCGCGCACGTCATGCGCGATCCTGCTCACATTCGGCACGTCGCGCGGGTATCAAAAATCCGCGCACGTCAGGATTGTTTTAGGGGCCATTTTCACTTAATATCCGCTGATCGATCTTCGGCCGGACGACATAGCTATCCACCGGTACAGCCGGTTTAGACGCTGACGACCTCATCCAAATTTCGATCTCACCAGCCCATTTAGACGTGGGCTTTGACTATATCTATCTTGAGAAGGACTACCTGCGTGAGCATGGGAACAGTGAAGTGGTTCAACGCGACTAAGGGTTACGGTTTCATTCAGCCTGACGACGGCGGCAACGACGTATTCGTTCACATCAGCGCCGTCGAGCGCGCTGGTCTGGGAACGCTGCGCGAAGGCCAGAAGATCAGCTACGAAATCGTCGCCGATCGCCGTTCGGGCAAGTCGTCGGCCGACAATCTCCGCGCCGCCGGTTAACTGAAATTTTCGCAGCTCACGCTGCAAGGAATTTCAAGGACCGACTTAAAAAATCAAAAGGCCGTGCGGATCGCACGGCCTTTTTTTGTTACACGCTTATATTTTGACGCCAGATGTCGAGCGAAGAGCCGACCAGGCAATCCGGCGATCAACTGGTGTAGTCGACCTTGGCGGATTGGCGAGGTCGCGTGAAAGTTTGCTCAGACAGCGGGATGACGGCCGTACCCATGACATAACCGGTGATTGGTGTGAAGTTGTAGGTGACCTCGCTCCAGATCAACTGCGTGTTCGCGACAAGAAGATTGGGCGGAATCCGCGACGTGACAACCATATCCGTGGGAGTATCCGTATCATCGGCGACGTTGGCAACGCCGCTGGTCACGCTGGCTACTTTACTCCAGGCAACCTTTGCCTTCTGCGTTGCATCAATGTTGACCGCAGTAATTTTCTGCTTCAGCGTCGTCGACGTAACGGTGTAAGGCGTCATGACAACAGCGCCCAGCGCGAAGTAATTTTCGAGGTCCGCATCCTTCACCTGCGTCGCTTGCGAGACAAGATCGGATATCGTGCGCGCGGCAATTGTCACCTTGCGGTCGACTGCTACAGCGCTCGACGTATCGATCATCCCGAACAGAAGCACCAGCATCAGCGGCACGATGAACGCGAATTCCACCGCTGCCACACCCCGTTTATCTCGCACAAAGCGAGCAACGAACTGCCGGCTGCGATACACGATCCGTGATGTCCTGATCATTTTATGAGCCATTTGGTTCGACACGGAACGCGGCCGACGCCGCCAACAACCGTTGCTGGTTCGATCCACCAGATCCAAAAAGATTTGCGATGTTGTAGCCAAGTCCGGTGACGAACAGCGGCCATTGATAGAACGTGCGAACCAAAACGGTATCACCAGGGTTCGGCATCGCATATGCGGACTTGCCGGTGAAAACTCCCCCTGCGATGGGCACAGCAAGATCAGCCGGTGGAATTGCGGCACCCGGAGCGTAAGCCTTCACAACAATCGTAAGGTTTGGGCTTCCAGACGACGCGCCGCAGGTGAACAGCACTTTGACACGGTTGCAGACGTCCGTCTCGAACTGAGACTGCGTCATGCCAGCGTTCAGGGCCTGGTTTGTGTACATCAATCGCGCGGAATCATGGGTACCCGTTTCCAGAACCTGGGATGCGAAAAAAACCAGCGCCGTTTCCATGATCGCAAACAGTAGGACGAAGAAAAGCGGAGCGATGAATGCGAACTCGACGGCCGCCGATCCTCGCCGGTCACGGCGAAACTGGCGCAGTGCCTTGTTGAGCGCGGTCAAGGACGTCGCGGACGGACGCATGGGGGTATCCTCGGGAGACAGCGGAAGTAACTACCGCCGAGAATAGACGACAGAGATTGTCGAATGCTTGCGCCGGATACGAACAACATACGAGCCGGCATTAACCGGATGTTAACCGAATCGAGCTTGGAGACCGCATCTCCGCAATCGCGATCAGTTACAGCTCGGCGAGCAGCTTATCGTATCGCGATTGGTTCCACGGTAGATGGTCACGACCTTGTCAGCCTCATCATCTTTGGCCGACTTCGCACCGGGACGAGCGTCCACAAGGCTGCGGAGGGCAAGCGACAATGTTCCGCTCTGGCGGGCTTGCGCCAACGCTTCCGTCTGCCGGGGTTTCAACTCGAGCGTAGCCGTCTTGCCCACGACAACTTTCTGGCCGCCCTTTTCCTCGACGGTTTGATCGATCGCCAGAACGCGTACATCGCTCAGGATGGCCGCCGAATTGAAAATGTCTGCTCCCGCGCCATCGGGGTTTTTCATGCGGCGCGAAAGAATGACATCGACCCTGTCATTCGGAAGGATAAAGCCGCCCGCACCGGTTTCCGGTGAGATTTCGGTCGAAACCGCGCGCATTCCGCTCGGCAGGATCGCTGCCATGAAGCCGGACCCGTTGCTCTTGACCAGTTTTGTCTCGCGGATCGGTTCTCCGGTCAGCATCGGCGAACGCGCGATCGAGCCTGCAAGCTGGGACGCCGCATCAGCGCGATCGCTGCGGCGGATAAAGCTGGAACTTGCCGTAGTCGCTGGCCAGGTTTGCCACTGCAAGTCATCCGCCGTGATTTGCTGGCCAAGGCCGATATCGCTGCGCGCAACCAGGACGTCCGTGGTCTCCATCTGGACAACCTGCGCAGCAGGGGGCAGCGCAGAATTCGAACCACTGGCCAGGTAGGCGGCAGCGCCACCCGCTACGACGGCGATCGCCAATACGACAACTCGCGCCCTATTCATAAATTTACTCTCATACGCAACACACTCGGCGCCGAACACAACCGGCGCGACATGGCAAATCTGACGTTAATTGATGAATGAACTGCAAACGGGCCCGGATCTTCAGCCGGCGATCGGACAGTACGGTCCGGGTTCCACACAATTTGCGGTATCTCGTTAGGCAGGAACTTACCCGTCGACGAGACACGGACAATGCCCCTGATTTTATTCAATCAAATTAACTACCTCAAATTACATTCATCCCTAGGTTCCTTCCGGTCGCGGTGGTTCCGCCCCGCGACAGAGTTCCACAGTCACATGTGCAAACGGAGACAGAGATGACAAAGCTTGTTGCCCGCTTTCTCAAGAACGAGTCCGGCGCGACTGCAATCGAATACGGCTTGATCGCCGCCGGCATTGCGCTGGCGATCATCACAGCCGTGAACACCCTCGGCACTACGCTCAACACCAAGTTCACGGACGTCAATTCCTCGATCAAGTAAGCGGCTGTTCAATTAGACAATCTGCAATCTTCAAAGGCTTCGGGAGACCGAAGCCTTTTTGCATCTGGACCGATCAGCGGCCCCGCCACCAGGGCCGACAGCCTTTCGGGCGGCTTGATCCATCCTGCAGTCAACGAAGGGGGTCATTTCCGATCGACAGAATATCGCGACCGAGCACACCAATGTTTGGTCACTCCGACATTCTGCGGTGTCATTAAACCGGCATTTACCGTCCTCAAGAAGAGGCCGATACCCTAGGCTTTCGGCAATCGAATTAACTGCGCTGCAATTCCTCCTGCGTAGGTTCACCTCATGGTCACGGTGGCTTCCGCCCCCGCAACGGCCACAGTTCTACAGCCACGTGTACAAATGGAGTTACAGATGACCAAGCTCGTTGCTCGCTTCGTCAAGGACGAATCCGGCGCCACCGCCATCGAATACGGCCTGATTGCTGCCGGCATTGCACTCGCGATCATCACCGCCGTGAACACCCTCGGCACCACGCTGAACACCAAGTTCATGGCCGTCAACAGCTCGATCAAGTAAGCTCTCGGGCTTTCTTTGAACAAAGGGCTTCGGGAAACCGAAGCCCTTTTCTATGCCTGGACCGATCTCAGTAAAGCTCCGTAAGCGTATGAAGCCGTCGCCCGCCGAGAAACATACGAATTCCCGATCCATCCTCACGCCGTTGTCCGGCGATGAACCCGCCCGGCTGGTCTGCGCGGCGCTGGTGCTGGCCTCGCTCGCAGCGCTGTTCCGGATAGCCAGCATCTGGTAGCGCTCCGTTTCAAGATTGTTCATTTCTGCCGGTTAGCCTGCGGCGTCGCTATTCGGACCGAGTTCCCGCGGCTCAATTCCGACAGACCCCGGCAAACCCATGATCCTCGACCTTGCGCGCATCTTCCTGTTCCCGGCACTGATGGCCTTCGCTGCGGCGAGCGACCTCTTCACGATGACGATCCCCAACCGCGTCTCGCTGCTGCTCGTGGGCGGATTCTTTGCTCTTGCAGGTTTCAGCGGCATGCCGCTGTCCGAGATTGCGATGCATGTCGGAGCCGGCTTGACGGTGCTCGTCGTCGCCTTTGCCTGCTTCGCCTTTGGCTGGATGGGCGGTGGCGATGCCAAGGTCGCAGCCGCGGCTGGCCTGTGGTTCGGCTTCCCGCCGCTCGCGGGCTACCTAATCTACGCATCATTGTTCGGCGGCGTCCTGACGCTCCTGATACTCCAGTTTCGGCAATG
>Ga0255057_10002166_pt1 | contig 10721 bp, 11 predicted proteins | sample Cases_109_6_MG_FD_189022 | JGI IMG/M metagenome (GOLD analysis project Ga0255057, IMG submission 189022) | Seawater microbial communities from Amundsen Gulf, Northwest Territories, Canada - Cases_109_6 | ecosystem: Environmental > Aquatic > Marine > Gulf | place: Canada: Northwest Territories... | reverse complement strand
TCAACGCATGCCGAAGGACTGACGTATCACGTGGCGGGCGATTTCGGGATTCTCGCGCAGACGACGAATCGAGTACGGATACCATTCCTTGCCATAGGGTACGTAGACCCGCAGCCGGTGGCCGCCGGCCAATAGAATCTCGCGAAGCTCTTCGTCGACACCGAGGAGCATCTGGAACTCGTAGCGGTCCCGTGGCAGCTGGTGCTTGTCAAGGAGAGCGATGGCCGCGCCAACCAGAAACTCGTCGTGGGTTGCGATGGCGGCATAAACCCCCTGGGTGATCATCTTCTCCAGGGCAGCAACGAAGTTGTGACGTACGGTTTCAAAGCCCTTCCAGGCGATCCGCCGCGGCTCGACGTAGATCCCTTTGCACAAACGGACGTTGCCACTGCCTTCGGGTAGGCTTTCGATATCGCTCAGGGTACGCCGCATGTAGGACTGGAAGACCACTCCCAGATTGCCAAATCGAGGCTGGAGTTGGTGATAGATCTCCAGGGTTGCATCGGTACAGGTGTGATCCTCCATGTCGAGGCGTACGAAGTTGCCAAAGCGCTGCGCGGCTTCCGCGATCCTCTCGACATTTTCACGGCAGAACTCCTGGTCGATCTTCAGACCCAACAGCGTCAACTTGATGGAGACGTTCGAGTCCACTTGGTCGTGGTCGATCTCCTCGAAAAGGCGGATATACTCCTCTACCGCAGCCTCTGCCTTTTCCCGGGCCGTGACCTCCTCGCCCAGAACATCGAGGGTTGCCATGGCGCCCCGAGCGTTGAGCTCGCGAACGGTGCGAAAAGCCTCGTCCCGGGTCTCACCCGCAACGTACCTTGCCGCCACCCGGCCGACGACAAACTTGGGCACCAGTGGCAGCGTGATGACCACAAGCCGGCTGAATAGGCTCACGAACCCCTCCCTAGAAAAACAGCCAAAATTGATTCAGGTGATGCTGTCGGAGCCGTTTCCTTTGAGCTGTGACTCCTCGGCCACCCAGCGAACGGCTCGCGAACAGGGGCACACACCACCCACCCGACGGAGCGCGGGCAACTCCCGGACCGCTTTGCCGAGCTCCAACTCACCGCTTTGGACGCCGGTGAGAAGCTCGACAAAGTGCTTGAAATCGCTACCGGATCGATAGGCGTCCGGCAGATGTTTGGCCAGATGGGTCAAATAGGACTCGACATCCTCGAACTGCTCCCCGTCCCAGCCGACGAGCTGGAAGGCGGGCACTCCCCGACGGCGAAAGAACTCCATATGAGGTAGATGGACCAGATCCTCCCAGGCGACACCCTGATGGCTGTTCCGCTCTTCCAGAATCTTGCCCAGCAGTGCCTCGGCCTGGGTACCGTTCAGCCCGGAAAGCCGCGCCCGGATATACCGGATATTGAGGTCATGCACCACCTTCCCAACCTCGTCGTAGTACTGCTGCTGTGCCTCCGCATTCTTCATCGGCTTGAGGCCATAGCGGACATTGGTGCCTCCTCCGCGCTCGTCACCAAACATCTCCAGACCTCGCGGCAGCCATTTGTTGAGGGTCTTCTGGATGGCGGTCGTAGTGATGTAGACGGAGTCCTGAGCAGCCTTTTCCATCCAGCGACGCAACGGCACGACACCCGCGGCCAGGTGAAAGGCCTCCTCGCGCAGCATCTGGGGCATGCTCTCTGCCATCGGCTTGTAGGCGCTAACGCGCTGCATGGAGAGCTGGTACTTGCCCACACGGTCGATCACGGCACAGAAGGTGACATTGTCGACGAACGAGTCGAAGTCGATGTTGAAGGCTCCGAGGATATGGGAGCCGGTCTTCATGGAGAGGATCTCCTCTACCATATCGGCTCCTGTCTGATCGGAGACCGCCGACCAGTTGTCCTCCATGAGCAGATGGAGCATCTGATACCCGTGCCGGAGCTCCTCGGCCATCATTCTGAGAATCCAGAACTGCTCTTCTTCCTCCTGCGCTCGGGCCAGGGTCAGCTGGTGCTGCTGGATGGAGCCGAACTCGGTGCTGGCCTGTGCCTTTATCGCGCCCAGCAGATGTGACGATTGAGTGGCCTCCATGTCACCCGAGCGGGTGAATTTCGGCTTGCCCTTCAGGTCGCCGCATTCGATCTCGTTGCACATACCCAACTCTCGGAAGGCACAGAGCTCGAATCTCGGATCCTTGGGAAAGTACTTGTCCCAGTTTTCGAGCAAGAACTCGTAGTCGGGTAGGAATATGTCTTTCCACTTGAGTACAGCCTGGTGGAATCTCTTTGGCAGATGGGTCTTGGTCATGTTCATGGATACGTTCCTACTTGCGCCGATGGGTCGGTCCGGGTGTCACCGGCCGGGGCTAGAGTCTCTTGGCAAACGAGCGCATGGGTACCGGCTCGAAGCCCAGCCTTTCGAAGAACTCCGCAATGCCCGCCATCTCCTCGTCCACCAGGGTTCGCACCGTAGTTGCTCCTCGGGCGCGCAGATGCTCCAACATCTCCTCCGCCAGGCGACGGCCCACGGATCGGCCCCGGTAATCGGGATCCACACCCAGCACCTCGATCCAACCGGTCGGCTCTTCGAGACCGAATTCCCCCGATCGCACCTCACCCAGCATGAACCCCACAACCTTGCCATCGGCCTCGGCTACCACCGAAGCCTCCGGATCGCGTCGCAGGTAGTAGCCGATCCGCCGCTCCCAGACCTCCGGGCGGTACTCGCCGCCGATCTTCTCGTCCAGGGCCGTTATGCCTCCGAGATCGGTGTCCTCGAGGGACCGAATCCGCAATTCTGAGCTCTTTTCAGACATTTTGATGCGATGACTCCTAAGGCGCTCCGGAGCAATTCTGGCAGCCAGCGGGGCGGCCTGATTGTACCGACTCCCCCAAGGGGGCGCAAACCTGTCAGACCGGGCTGCTAGACGTAGGAATGAGCGTGGTAGCTGCTGCGCACCAGGGGACCGGCCTCGCAGTGATCGAGCCCGGCCGCCAGGCCTAGGTCGCGGTAGGCAGCAAATTCTTCGGGATGGACCCAGCGGTCGACCGACAGGTGTTGGACGGTGGGCTGCAGATACTGACCGATGGTGAGAATCTCCACCCCGGCATCTCGGATGTCGAGAATGGTCTCTTCCACCTCTTTGGGACTCTCCCCCAGACCCACCATGATCCCCGTTTTCAGCCGACCGTCATAGCGTCCAGCTCTCTTCTCCCGCGCGGCGGCGGCAAGCAGCTCGAATGACCGTTGGTACGAGCTCCCCGGTCGCGCCTGGCGGTAGAGGCGGGGGACGGTCTCCATGTTGTGCGAGAAGACTTCCGGTTTTGCTGCCAGCACCACACCGAGAGCCTCGGGGACGCCGCGGAAGTCGGGGGTAAGAACCTCCACCGCCGTCTGCGGAACCCGCTCGTGGATGGCCTGGATGACCGCGGCAAAATGGCCCGCGCCGGCATCGGCCAGGTCGTCACGATCGACCGAGGTGATAACCGCGTGCTTGAGACCCATGCCGGCCACCGCCCGAGCGACGTTGTGGGGCTCCCGGGACTCGACTCCGGGAGCCGGCCGTCCCGAGGTCACGGCACAGAAACCGCAACGGCGGGTACAGATCTCACCCAAAATCATGAAGGTGGCGGTGCCGTGTTCACCCCAGCACTCGTAGATGTTGGGACATCGGGCCTCTTGGCAGACCGTGTTCAGACCTAGTTTTTCGACCAGACCCTTGACCTCGTGGTACCGCCTGGGCGTGGAGAGGCGGATACGCAGCCAATCCGGCCGCGGTCCCCGCGGTCTGTTATCCGGGCTTCCGGAGCCCCCGATTTGAACCAGCGTTTCCCCCATTGCGCCGGAGTTTAGCAGCCCGTCCTGGACTGCTAGCGGCCGCTCTCCAGGTCGAGGGCCAGATCGAGCGCCGGAGCACTGTGGGTGATCCAGCCGACCGAAATCAAATCAACACCGGTTGCCGCCACCGCGGCGATGGTCTCGGCGTCGACACCCCCCGAAGCCTCGGTCAGGGCGCGGCCCCGGCACCTGGCGACCGCCTCAGTCAACTCTGCAACCGGCATGTTGTCGAGCAGAACGATATCGGCCCCGGCCGCCAGCGCCTCTTCGAGTTGAGCCAGGTCCTCGACCTCCACCTCCACCTTCATCGTGTGTCCGGCGGCGGCCCGCGCCTTTTGCACGGCGGCCCCGACACCTCCGGCAACAGTCAGGTGATTGTCCTTGACGAGGATGGAGTCGTCGAGACCGAATCGATGGTTGCGGCCGCCGCCGATCCGCACCGCATACTTTTCCAGCGCCCGCAGCCCAGGGGTCGTCTTCCGTGTGCAGGTGACTCGAGCACGACTCCCTTCGATGCGACGCACCAGTTCCCGCGTGGCGGTGGCAATCCCGGACAGATGGCTCAGAAAGTTGAGCGCCGTGCGCTCGGCGGCGAGCAGAGACCGGGCCCGACCGTGGACTCGAGCGATTTCTTCACCCTCAGCGATATCGTCGCCGTCCCCCCTCTTGGCTTCGAATTCGACGGTCTCGTCTACGGCTCTAAAAGCGGCGGCCGCGGTCTCGACACCACAAAGGCAACCGGAGGCGCGGGCGACGATGACGCCTGTGGCATCGAGCTCTGGGGGAACCACGGCCTCACTGGTCAGGTCTCCGGCCTGGCCTAGATCCTCCTCCAGGGCCCGCCGGACGAGCTCCTCGAGCAGCCAGCGCGGGATAGATGGTGAGCGGCTCATCGGGCCCCTTGGGCGGCCAACCGCGAGACTTCGTCCGATCCAAAAGCCTGAGTCGAGCGCACTTTGACCTCCGGTAGAAGTGAAGTCGACGGCTGCAGTGTGACCACCAGGTGCTTCTGCCATGAAGTCGAGGCTTGCGGATAGTCCTGCCGATAGTGGCTCCCCCGGCTTTCTCTCCGACACCGGGCCGCAGTCGCCAGCAGGCGGGCCAGGACGAGCTGGTTTTGGACTTCGAAATCCATGGAATCGTGTCTCCTGGCGAGAGTCTCGAGCCTCTCGAGTGCTTGCCTCAAACCCTCCTCGTCCCGGACCAACCCGACTCGGTTCCACATGGTCCGACGTATCCGATCGATCGCGGCAGCAGCCGACGCCGTCGCCCGTTTGGCGGCACCCGGTACATTGCCTGCCCCGCGACCCGCCGATACCAACATGACCTTGGCCGGCAGCGTCTTGCCGAGCTCCGCCTGGAGGTCGTCCTTGACCCTCGCTCCAAACACCAGGGCTTCGAGCAGTGAGTTGCTGGCCAAGCGGTTGGCCCCATGGGCCCCGGTACAGGCGACCTCGCCACAGGCCCACAGACCGGGGAGAGACGACCGCCCCTCCATATCCACCCAGACCCCACCCATGTGGTAGTGAGCTGCAGGCGCCACGGGAATCGGCTGGCTCCGCGGGTCCAAGCCGTGCTCGCGGCAGAGGCGATAAACCGTGGGGAATCGGGTAGGGAAGGCGTCGCCGACGGCTTGCCGGCCATCCAGAAAGACCTCGTCGCCGGCTCGACGCCGCCGCCAGATGGCTCGCGCCACCACATCTCTCGGCGCCAGATCACCGGCCGGGTGAACCGATCGCATGAAGGATCTACCCCTACCGTCCACCAAGTCCGCCCCGGCACCGCGCAGAGCCTCGGTGAGCAAGGGCATCGGGTCGGCACCCACAGCCAGCGCCGTGGGATGAAACTGGACGAACTCGAGATCGGCCAGCTGCGCTCCGGCTCGCGCGGCCATGGCCAGGCCGCTACCGGTTGACTCCGCCGCGTTCGTGGTGTGTGAGAAGAGCCGACCCAGCCCGCCGCTGGCCAGCACTACGGCCCGGGCCAGGTGGAGGGCTATTCGACCGTTGCAGTGACCCACGATGACCCCCACCACCCTCCCCTGGTCCACCAGCAGCTCAAGCGCATCGCTCTGCTCGAAGACCTGGATTTCGGCTGCGCCCGCCACAGCTCTCACCAATGCGCGCATCAGCTCGGCACCAGTGGCGTCGCCACCGGCATGAAGCACGCGGGCCCGTCCGTGGGCGGCCTCTCGGCTCAGCTCGTAACCGTTATCGGCCTGCCGATCGAATCGCGCTCCCAGCTCTTCGAGTCGAGCAATGGCCCGTGGTGCCTCGGAGGTCAGCAGGCGCACCACATCCGGGTCGGCAAGACCACCGGCCACCGCCAGGGTGTCCGCGGCATGACGGGATGGCGAGTCGTCCGCCCCCACGGCAGCCGCTATCCCCCCCTGCGCCATGGGACTCGAACCGCCCAGACCCAGCCGGCCACGGGTGACCACCGTCACCTTCCTTGGCCCCAGGCCGAGGGCGACCGAGAGCCCGGCCACACCTGCACCAACCACCAAGACCTCACTGGTCGTCACTTCCCGCATCGCGTCCAGAGCCGTCGAGCTCATTGACCCCCTCGACCGACATCCAACATGCGCTCGACGGCCGCCCGCGCCCGCGCTGCGACCTCCTCCTCCACCTCGACCCGGTGCTCCAGCCGTTCGAGCGCCCGGCGAATCTTGGGCAGCGTGATCTGCTTCATGTGGGGACAGAGGTTGCACGGTCGGATGAATTCGATCTCCGGGTACTCGACCGCCACGTTGTCGCTCATCGAGCACTCGGTGACCATAACCACTCGCCGCGGGCGGGCCTCACCGACATGACGAATCATGCCGGCCGTCGAGCCGACAAAATCGGCCTCGGCGAGAACATCGGGTGGACACTCGGGATGGGCGAGGACCTGGATGCCGGGATGGAGGTCTCGGTAGGACCGAATCTCACCCGCGGTGAATCGCTCGTGCACCTCGCAATGCCCCTGCCAGAGAACGATCTCGACGTCGGTCTGGTCGGCGACATGGCGTCCCAGGTATTCGTCGGGGAGGAAGATCACCCGCTCACATCCGAGCGACTCCACCACCTCCACCGCATTGGCGGATGTACAGCAGATGTCCGCTTCGGCTTTGACCTCCGCGCTGGTATTGACATAGGCAACCACCGGGGCTCCCGGATACCGACTCTTGAGCAGACGGACGTCGGCGGCGGTGATCGACGATGCCAGCGAGCACCCGGCTTCGAGATCGGGGATGAGCACCGTCTTTGTCGGGCTCAGGATCTTGGCCGTCTCGGCCATGAAGTGGACACCGCACAGCACAATCACCTCGGCTTGGGTTTCAGCCCCGCGCTGGGCCAGGGCCAGCGAGTCTCCCCTCAGGTCGGCGATACCGTGGAAGATCTCCGGGATCTGATAGTTGTGCGCCAGCACAATAGCGCCCCGCTCTTGTTTGAGCCGGTCGATGGCCTCCAGCTCGGGGGCCAGCACCGCCCATTCGATCTCGGGTGTGAAGCGCGCGAGTCGCTCGCGGGCCGAAACCCCATGCACCTCCCCAAGCGGCTTTTTCAATGACGGCCGTGGCGCTGCGGGCTGTGGTGAGCTCGTCGTCTGCATTTTCTTTTCCTTATACTCAAGATGAGAATAATTGGTCTTCAAAAAAGAGCCGGCCACGCCGGCCACCACTTATACTAACCATGAGAATATCAGGTGTCAAGCGCCGACAATTATGGTTGTCTCAAGGGCTCATGATCGAGGTCAGCAGGGCGTCAACGGTGTACACCGGGGAGGCCGACCCCGGGGGTAGAGCGTTCCCGCAGCACCTCGCGCCGGAAGCGGAAGAGCTCGGCCGGACGGCCACCGGTGTGGGACACCAACTGCCCGGTTCCCTCGACCAGTCCCCCCATCTCCACTAGACGACGGAAGTTCTGCTTGTGCAGACGTACCCCGGCCAGAGCCTCGACCACCCGCTGTAGCTGCAGGTATGTAAAGGTCGACGGCAGCAGCTCGAACACCACCGGGCGGTAGCGGATCTTGCCCCGCAACCGGCCCAGGGCGGTGGCCACGATCCGTCGGTGATCGAGCACCATCGAGCGACCGGGCGCGAGCCCGGACTCACCCCGACCGATCGTCCCTAATGGCGGCTCGCCCGGCGCCGCCAGCTCCGGGTCGCGCCGAGCCTCAAGGACCAGACCCGCCTCATAGAGAAGCTCGTAGCGCTCGAGCACCCGCTCGCCATCCCAGGGTGCCCCGCGCAGACCAAAGGTGATGTCGGCCCGTTCCCGGCGAGCTCGGTGCTGGAGCGGATTCGCTCCACCCTCCACCCAACGGTCGAGAGCCGGTTCGATGGCCGCCTCGATCAACGGCGGGCGTCCGCGGCGCCAGTCCTCCCACGGAAAGAACTCGTACCAGGGTCGCCAACGAGTCCACTCTCCGCCTGCCGCCTGCCCCTCACGCACCAACGCCACGTAGCCCACAGACAACACCCGACGCCCTCCCCAGCGACCTCGAGGCTCCCGATCGCGGTCACCATAGGTGTACAACTGCTCCACATAGCCGAGCTCGATACCCGTCTGCTCCTTGACCCATCTGTCGAGCCCCAGCTCCAGGGTCCGATCCTCTTCCGGGTCGAGCGGTCCAAAGGGCAGGGCACCGCTCTCCCGGCCTTCGTGCTCCGAGTCACCGAGAAGGTGGCGGGGGGGTTGCACCGTCAGCAGGCGGGGCTCCTCGTCGGTCACGGCGACGATCACCGCATTGAGCCCGATCAGTACCGTACCGTTCGACTCACCTTTCGGTCCGCTCTCCGGTCTCAAGGGCACCTTCTCCTCTCTCGAATCGCGCCTCGGATCACTCCCGACCCCCTACCCTTTTATCACTCCTATCGGTCGCAACTGCGCTACCTTGCGACTGATGCCGGCCCGCTCGACGACATCGACCACCTCGGCGACATCCTTGTAAGCCTCGGGCATCTCCTCGGCCACGGTGGACAAACCCGCCGCCATCACCACGACTCCCCTCGCCTCGAGCTCCTCGAACAGCTTGCGCCCGCGGGCCTCTCTCTTGGCCTGCTTGCGGCTCATCCGGCGGCCGGCACCGTGACAGGTGGAGCCAAAGGTCTGTTCATAGGCCTGTTGTGTACCCACCAGGACATACGAGTAGCGGCCCATGTCTCCTGGGATCAGAACCGGTTGTCCGACCTTCTTGTACGGTGCCGGGGTCTGCGGGTGTCCCGGCGGATAGGCGCGGGTGGCGCCTTTGCGATGGACACAGACCCTTTTCTTCTTGCCGTCCACTTCGAAGGTCTCGAATTTGGCGATGTTGTGACAGACATCGTAAACGACTTCCAGACCTACCTGTCGGGGCCCCATCGCCAGCGCCACGCCAAAGCTCTCACGCACCCAGTGGGTCATGACCTGACGGTTGGCAAAGGCGTAGTTGGCAGCCGCGAACATAGCCCCCAGATAGCGACGACCCTCCGGCGACCTTATGGGGGCGCAGCAGAGCTGCCGGTCCGGCAGCTCGATGTTGTATTTTGCCGCCGCATCCAACATCTGCTTGAGATGATCGGTACAAACCTGATGCCCAAGGCCCCGCGAGCCGCTGTGGATCGTTACGGTGATCTGATCGGGCCACAGACCAAGATGCTGGGCCGCCGCCTCGTCGTAGATCTCCGCCACGTACTGGATCTCGGCGAAGTGGTTCCCCGACCCCAAGGTCCCCAGTTGGCTCTGACCCCGGTTGTAGGCCCGGTCCGAAACCAAATCCGGCTCGGCCCCCTCGAGACAGCCACCCTCCTCGAGAAACTCGAGGTCGCGTGGCTCGCCCAGCCCTTGTTTGACCGCCCAGGCGGCTCCCTGAGCCAGAACCTTCTCCAGCTCTTTGCGACCCAGACGCAGGTCTCGCCGGCCCTTGCCGAGCCCGGTCGGGATGTTGCGATACATCTCCGTCACCACCTCCCGGAGTCGGGGCTGAATGTCGCTGCGGCTCAGACCTGAGCGCAGAAGCCGCACGCCTCAATTGATGTCGTAGCCGACCCCGCCGGGGGAGATCACACCCTCCTCGGCATCCATGGCCGCGACCCCGCCGATGGGAAAGCCATACCCCCAATGGATGTCGGGCATCGCCAGTGAGGCGTCAACGATCCCGGGCAGGTGCGCCACGTTGACGACCTGCTGCAGGCACTGATCGTCCCGCAGCTCACGCATCATTTCGTCGCTGGCATAGACAATACCGTCGACCAGCATCTTCCCCGCCCGCGGCAACCGCCAGCGCGTCTCATCGATCCGTTCAACTTTCATGGCCCACGCCTCCTGCAATCAAGGCTACGCCCGCGCCGGGTGCGGTGCAACCACCCCCCACCCGCCCACCCGGAGCGGAGGGGCATAGGGACTTAAGGGCCTAGGGGATGAGGGCTTGGGGTTCTGAGGTCTAGAGAACCTGAGATCCAGAAGCGGCTGGCCACCGTGCCGGAGCTATGACCGGAAGTTGTGGATGGCAGAGCTGAGTTGGACAGCCACTCCTTCGTTTGAAACCAGGCACCGGCGCGGCGACGGCCGTGGGAAAGGAGACGACATCCGATGTTGACCGTGGTCGAGAATAAAGCCCAGGAGGACGCTGCTTGCAGCCTAGACAAGCTGGCCCGTGAAGGAGCCCGACGAATGCTCCACAGCGCGATCCTTCCGCCCGACATGCGCCGATCGCCAAAAGTGTCTGAGGTGCTGCCGGTGCTCTACCTTCGGCGGGTCTGTCCACCGGGGACTTCCGGACAGCACTGCGATCTCTTCTTGGCGATGACGCCGCCTGATCGAACCGAAGGTCCGACTGATCGCAACGTGTCACCTTTCGCCGTAAAAGGTGACAGGCGGTCCAGCGCTTAGCACTCGTCAACCGCTATCGGTTCCAATCCAGCGTGGGCTACCATCCAATCACGGTCGGGCGATGGTTTCCGG
>Ga0255057_10002165_pt1 | contig 10722 bp, 11 predicted proteins | sample Cases_109_6_MG_FD_189022 | JGI IMG/M metagenome (GOLD analysis project Ga0255057, IMG submission 189022) | Seawater microbial communities from Amundsen Gulf, Northwest Territories, Canada - Cases_109_6 | ecosystem: Environmental > Aquatic > Marine > Gulf | place: Canada: Northwest Territories... | reverse complement strand
ATCCTGATCCAGCTTCCGCCGGGCGATTTCGCTGATTCCTACGCCAATAAAAAAGCGCAGGGCGGCGTTGTGATTACCCTGGAGGAGGTGGACGAGATTCGCAATAAGCTGGGTCTCAATCGTCCGCTCTACATTCAGTATTTCGACTGGATCGGCGGCGTCCTGGAGGGTGATTTCGGATTCTCCTGGGAGTTCCACCGACCGGTCTCGGATGTGATTGGCGAACGTCTCGGGCTGACCCTCGCGCTCGCCTTCAGCACCCTTATTTTCACTTACCTGCTGGCCCTGCCAATCGGTATCTATTCGGCGGTGCGACAGTACTCCATCGGCGACCATGTGATGACCCTGCTCGGCTATATCGGGTTGGCGACGCCGAATTTCATGCTCGCGTTAATCCTGTTGTACCTTGGCTCCGAACTGTTCGGCTTAAGTGCCGGCGGGCTGTTCTCGCCCGAGTACGAGGAGGCGGCGTGGAGCCTGGCGAGGTTCTGGGACATGCTGGCCCACTTGTGGGTTCCGGTGGTCGTCCTCGGCACGGCCGGGACGGCGTTTCAGATGCGCACCATGAGGGCGACACTGTTGGACGAGGTCAACAAGATATACGTCATCGCCGCACGGGCTGGAGGCATCTCCGAATTCAAGCTATTGATGAAGTATCCGGTGCGCATGGCGCTCAACCCGATCGTCAGCACACTGGGCTGGGAGCTGACCAACATCATCTCCGGTGCCCCCATCGTCGCGCTGGTGCTGTCGCTGCCCGATACCGGTCCCTTATTCCTGCAAGCACTGCTCAACCAGGACATGTACCTCGCCGGCGCCATGATTCTGATCTATTGCGTTCTGGTGGTCATCGGCACGATGGTCTCCGATCTGCTGCTCTTGTGGCTTGATCCGCGCATTCGCCTGGAGGGAGCCCGCTGATGGGCGACACGACCGGATCCACCGGCATTATCGGCACCGTGGTCAACGCGACACCCCGTACGCGCAGCTACGAGGTCGCCACACACTGGCAGTTGATGTGGTGGAAGTTCCGGCGCCACCACATGGCGATCGTCGGCCTGAGCCTGCTCGGCGTTTTCCTGGTCATCGCGCTGATCCCGGAGTTTCTTGCGCCTTACGGGACGCACACACGAGACACGAGCTATGCCCAGGGACCACCCATGGGCATTCACTTCTTCGACAGCACCGGAACTTTCCATGCCCGTCCTTTCGTGTACGGCTGGAAGTCCGAACGCGACCCTGTAACACTGCGCCGCAATACGACCGTTGACGAAAGCAAGATCCATCCCCTGCGGTGGTTCGTGACGGGCGAGCCATATAAGCTGTTCAAGCTGTTCGCGACCGACATTCATCTGTTCGGCATCGAAGGCGGCAAGGTGCACCTCTTCGGCACCGACCAGATCGGGCGCGACGTCTTCTCGCGCATCATGTATGCGACGCGAACGTCGCTGTCGATCGGCTTTATCGGGGTCATATTCGCCTTCGTACTGGGCCTCACCTTCGGCGGCATTTCGGGCTATGTCGGCGGCATGGTGGACCTGTTGATCATGCGGGTGGTGGAATTCATTCGCTCGATCCCGACGCTGCCGTTGTGGCTCGCGCTCGCTGCCGCGTTGCCGCGCGACTGGTCGGCCACGCAAGTATACATCGCCGTCACGGTCATTCTCGCCATGATCGGCTGGACCCATCTGGCGCGCCGCGTCAGGGGCAAGCTGCTGGCATTGCGCGAGGAGGACTTCGTCCTCGCGGCGCGCCTTTCCGGATGCAGCCATGTCCGCATCATCTCCCGCCACATGCTGCCGTCGTTCATGAGCTACCTGATCGTCGATCTGACAATTTCCTTCCCCTACATCATCCTCGCCGAGACGGCCCTCAGCTTCCTCGGCTTGGGCATGCGCGAGCCGGCGGTGAGCTGGGGCGTGTTGCTGTTCTCGGCCCAGAACGTCCGTTCGTTGGTGCTCATGCCGTGGCTCTTGATACCGTGCCTGTTCGTGATTGTCGCCGTGCTCGCTTTCAACTTCGTTGGCGACGGCGCGCGCGACGCCGCCGACCCCTACGCCAAATGATCCCCTACGCCAAATGACCATGGACAACATACTGGAAGTCAGCGACCTGGAGATCACGCTTTCCGCGGATCAGGGAAAGATCGACGTGGTCCAGTCGGTGAACTTCACGCTCGCGCCTGGCAAGACGCTGGCCTTGGTCGGCGAGAGCGGCTGCGGCAAGAGTGTGACCGCGGCATCGATCCTGCGCCTTTTGCCGCGTGAGCTCGAGATCACTGGGGGCAGTATCCGGTTTCACTCGCCCGGCAACGGCGAGGTCACCGACATCGCCAAACTTGCGCCCAGAGGCTCCGCCATCCGCGACTTGCGCGGCAACGACATCGCCATGATCTTTCAGGAGCCGATGAGCTCCTTCTCGCCGCTCTATACCATCGGAAACCAGATCGGCGAAGTCATCCGGCGACACCGCAAGGTCTCGAAGAGGGAAGCCCGCGACATCACCGCCGGTCTGCTGGACAAGGTCGGTATTCCCGATGCGCGGGCGGCGGTAGACCGCTATCCCCACGAGTATTCCGGCGGTATGCGGCAGCGCGCGATGATCGCCAAGGCGCTGTCGTGTCACCCCGCGTTGTTGATCGCCGACGAGCCGACGACAGCGCTCGACGTGACGATCCAGGCTCAGATCGTCGAACTCATGCAGGAGCTGCAGCAGGAATTCCACATGGCGATCATTTTCATCACGCACGATCTGGGCATGGTCGCGCAGGTCGCCGACGAGGTGTGTATCATGTATGCGGGACGCGTGGTCGAACGGGGACAGGTCCGGGATGTCTTTCACAATGCCCAACACCCCTATACGCGCGACCTGCTTCACGCCATGCCGCGCCTGGGCAACTTGGAGGAAGAGCTGGTGGCGATCGAAGGCAACGTCCCAGGGCTGTTCGACATGCCGGCGGGCTGTCGATTCCATCCCCGCTGTGGGTCGTTCATGGCGGGCACCTGCGACGTGAGAACGCCTGATCTGACGCAGGTGAGCCAGTCGCACGTCGTCGAGTGTCACCTCTATGCCTGACGAGAAGCCACCTTCGGCGGGCGCCGCGCCGCTCCTCGAAGTCAAGGACCTAGTCGTCCAATTTTCGGTTGGACGAAGAGGCCTGTTCGGCCGCGCGGACAAGGTTCTAAAGGCGGTGGACGGGGTGAGCTTCACCGTCTACCGCGGCGAGACCCTGGGACTGGTGGGCGAGAGCGGCTCGGGCAAGACCACCGTGGGCCGGGCCGTGTTGCGGGCGATCGAGCCGGCGGCCGGTTCGGTGACGCTGTACCGAAACGGCGAGGCGATCGATGTCGGCGGTCTCGAGCCTCGGGCGCTGCGCGATCTGTGGCGCCACATGCAGATGATTTTTCAGGACCCCTACTCGTCGCTCAACCCGCGCATGACGGTTGCCGACATCATCGGCGAGCCGCTGTTGGTCAACGGCGTCGCCAGAGGATCGGAGATCAAGGATCGGGTGGTGGAAATCGCCCGGCGTTGCGGCTTCAACGTCGATCACCTCAACCGCTACCCCCATGCGTTCAGCGGCGGCCAGCGCCAGCGCGTCGCGATCGCCCGTGCCCTGGTTCTACATCCGGCGTTCGTCGTCTGCGACGAGCCCGTCTCGGCGCTCGACGTCTCGATCCAGGCCCAGGTGCTGAACCTTCTCAAGGAGCTTCAGGAACGGCTCGAGCTGACCTACCTGTTCATCGCGCACGACCTGGCGACCGTGGCCTATGCCTGCGATCGCGTCGCCGTCATGTATCTCGGTCAACTCGTCGAGGTCGCGCCGACCGAGAAGCTCTTCTACACGCCCCTGCACCCCTACACCGAAGCCCTGATGTCGGCGATCCCGGTGGCCGATCCCGACCAGCCGATACGCCGCGTTAAGCTTCGAGGGGAACGGCCCAACCCGACGGATCCGCCAAGCGGGTGCCGGTTCCGAACGCGTTGCCGCTTTGCGCAGGAAATCTGTGCCACGACGGTTCCGCTGTTGAGCGAGCATCAACCCGGCCATCACGTTGCGTGCCATTTCGCCGGCGATCTCGAACTCGCTGGCGCCACGGACCACCCGGTGGTACGCGTTAACAATCGTTGAGAGCCTGTTCGCTTGGCCGACGGGCCATGTGGGGGAACCATGAACGCACTCGGGAATGTCCTCTTCATAACGGCGGATCAGTGGCGGGGCGATTGTCTTTCGGCGCTTGGCCACCCTTGTCTCAAGACCCCGAACCTGGACCGTCTCGCTCGAGAGGGTGTGCTGTTCCGGCAACACTACGCGCAGGCCACGCCCTGCGGGCCGGGCCGGGCGAGTCTTTACACCGGACTGTATCTTCACAACCACCGTTCGGTCGTGAACGGCACGCCGCTCGATGCGCGCCACACCAACGTTGCCCTGGAAGCCCGCAAGGCGGGTTACGAGCCAGTGCTTTTCGGCTACACTGACATCGGCCCCGATCCGCGGGTCCATGTGCCGGGCGACCCCGCGCTGCGCAACTACGAGGGGCTGCTGCCCGGCATGACGCCGGTGGTCTGGTTAAAGGACGACCAGCTTGCGTGGATCGCCGATCTCAAAGCCAAGGGTTACGACGTTCCGCCGGGAAAGAACGAGGTCTTTCGCCCCAAGGCCGACTTTCCCAGCGCCGCCGAGCGCGGTCCGACCTTCGCCCCGGCGCGCTTTCGCGCCGAAGACAGCAACACCGCGTTCCTCACCAACGAGGTAATCAAGCACATCTCGGTCCGCCGGGACCAACCCTGGTTCGTCCACGCTTCCTACCTGTCGCCCCATCCGCCGTTCGTTGCGCCGGAGCCCTACCATGCGCTCTACGAGCCGGCGGACGTACCGGCGCCGGTGCGGGCGGCCAGCCCGGAGGACGAGGCCAGGCAGCACCCGTGGCTCGCCCTCTACCTCCGCAACCAGATGGGGACCGGCTTCACCGTCGGCGTCACCGCCGCCGATAATCTGTCGCTCACGGAGCCCGAGCTGCGTCAGCTGCGGGCTACCTACTACGGCATGATGAGCGAGGTGGACGCCCAGATCGGACGTCTCATCGACCATCTCGAATCGACTGGGGAATACGAGCGGACGCTCATCGTCTTCGCCTCCGATCATGGTGAGCAGCTTGGCGATCATTGGTCGTTCGCCAAGTACGGCTATTTCGACCAGGCCTTCCATACCCCGCTCATCTTGCGCGATCCGCTGCCGGCGGCGGACGGCGGGCGGGGCGGCGTGATCTCGGCGTTCACCGAAAACATCGACGTCATGCCGACCATTCTGGACTGGCTGGGCCGTAAGGTGCCGATGGCGTGCGACGGCGAATCGCTGCTGCCTTTCTGCCGTGTCGAGAGTGTCCCGACCTGGCGCCGCGAGGCTCACTGGGCCTACGACTTCCGAGACATCCTCGACCAGAAGGTCGAGCAGGCCCTGGGCTTGACCCCCGATCAGTGCACCATGACCGTGATCCGCGGCGAGCGTTACAAGTACGTCCATTTTACCGCCCTGCCGTCACTGTTCTTCGACCTCGAAGAGGATCCCGCGGAGCTTCGCAATCTCGCCGATGACCCGTCGTACCAGGGCTTGATCCTGGAGTACGCCCAGAAAATGCTGAGCTGGCGTATGACCCATGACGAACGCGTCTTGACCAACACGGTGCTGACCGCCGCCGGGCCCGTCGAACGTGACGGGCCGCGCCGGTGACCGAGCAGGGCTTTGTCACATAAACCGGGGTGGGCTTTATCAGAGTAAATCGGCTTGAGCCGGGAAATGGCATTCCGTAGCTTCCTGCAATGCATGACCCCTTCCGTTATTTCAACTCTTCGCCCGAGGTAATCCGCCTCGTGGTCATGATGTATGTCCGCTATCCGCTGTCACTGAGGCAGGCCGAAGATCGGCTTTGTCACATAAACTTCTCAGCTGAAACTTGGGCGATAAGGACCTGTGATCAAGCGGCGGCACTCGCGGTTTTCCAAGCATCGAATGATGCGGTCCGAAGTTCTTTGTAAAATGGTCGCCGGTTGAGGTGGCGTTGATGATAGAAGGTGTTGTATGTCGCCGCATGGATGGAGAGGAAATGCTGGGCCGTCCCGGGTGACTTGAATCTTTGCATTTTACGCTCGCGTCTTCGGATCGGCTGATGCGAGTTCTCGGCCCTGTTGTTGGCCCTTAAACTGCGATCGTGTTCTGCCACAAGGCCAATGGCTCGAAAGGCTGCGGGATAAGGCTGAAGTTTGTCCGTCACGATCCTACTTGGCGCGAAGCCAAGCTTCCTGAGCAGCTTCATCACCAGCTTTTTGGCGGCTTTCGCATTCCGCTTCCTCTGGACTAGGAAGTCCAGAACTTCGCCTTCGTTGTCCACGGCGCGCCAAAGCCAATAGCGTTTCCGGCGAATGACGATCACCATTTCATCGAGGTGCCAGTGATCGCTAGGCCTGGGACGGGTGCGGCGTAGATTGGCGACGATGGTAGATCCGAACTTCAGGAACCAGCGGCGCATGGTTTCGTAGGAGACGTCCAGGCCGCACTCGGCGAGCATCTCCTCCACATCGCGGAAACTCAGAGTGAACCTGGCGTAAAGCCAGATCGAATGGCGGATGATTTCAGGCGGGAAGCGGTGACGCTTGAAAGAAAGCTGGCGCATCGGGCGAACCTAATGCCGGCCGCACGTTCATGCCACCTCAGTTTATGTGACAATGCCTGTGAACCATATGGGAAAATAGCGGGCGCTTCGCGGGCTCACGCTCCAATATTGACATGAGCACAGCTTCCGCAGTGCCCGTCAGACCGAACCGACCACACTTGGAACAATCATATCCCGTCGCATCCCTATCAACGCTCAGTCTACCAGTTGTCACATGTGCACTGCCGCAATGCGGGCAGCGTTTGCCTTTCGACATTCCGAAATTTCCCTAAGAACAATTTAAGAACATTAATATGCCACGTGTTGCATGTAATTTCTCGCAATAACTGTAACTCGTTGAAAATTAACGGAACTACCTAGCAACACCCTGCAACACGATTCCGGCAAAAAGAAAACCACCCGAAGGCGGCTAATTCATTGATTTATAAATCTTTTGGTGGTGGAGCCGGACGGAATCGAACCGACGACCTTCGCATTGCGAACGCGACGCTCTCCCAACTGAGCTACGGACCCGCACCACGGACCCCGCGACCGCCCCGAGAAGCGACGCGGGGTACGGCGGCAGGCGCGCCGGACTATGGTAAGATGGGGCTTTTCTGTCAAGCGGAACCAAGGTGCCGGCCCCGGCGACCGGTGGTCGGTCATGGCCCTCGCCCGAGCTTGGGCACGGCGGCCCGGCCAAGCACGAAATGGTTCCATTAGTTGGCGAACCGCTCTAGGGTGTGGGCTATAATCGGGGCGGCGCGCCGCCGCACGAAACCCCAAAAGCGAGCGAACCCCTAACGCGAGAGTCTGCCTTATGATCGTGCTCGATCCGTTGATTCAAGTCGTGGTCATCGCCCTCGATCTCTATATCTGGGCGATTATCCTCTCAGCCATCCTGAGCTGGTTGGTCCACTTCGGCGTGATCAACCCCCAAAACCAATTCATCCGCATGATCGGCGAGTTTCTCTGGCGCGTCACCGAGCCCGTCTTGCGACCCATCCGCCGCTTCATCCCCAACCTGGGCGGCATCGACATAACGCCGGTGATCCTGATCCTCGTGATCTTCTTCGCGCAGCGGGTGCTCCTCAACATCCGTCATGAGCTGCTCGCCGGCTGACGGGCCGCTGGCCCGCCACGCCAAGGGGGTGAGCCTGCGAGTTCACCTCCATCCCGGTGCGCGGGCTGACGTCATCGAGGGCCTGGCGGGCCTCGCCGACGGGCGCCTCGCGCTCAAGGCCAGGGTCACCGCGCGGCCGGAGAAGGGGCGCGCCAATCGGGCCCTGATCGCCCTGCTGGCCAAGCGCTGGCGCCTGCGCCGGTCCTCGATCTCACTCCTCGCCGGCGCCAGCGATCGCCACAAAGTGCTGCTGATCGAAGGCGAGAGCGAGGCCCTTCTGGCCACTCTTTCGAAAAAGATGAGCGAACTCGACAGCCCCGGCGCCGATTAGCAAAAAGGTATTGGACAGCCCCCGCCCGCCTGTGTTTTAAGGCCGCCGCGCCGCATCGCCTAACAGTTCTATGGAGGAACCCCACGCCATGACCGCCAAGATCATCGACGGCAAGGCCTTTGCCGCCGGCCTGCGCCAGAAGATAACGCGCGAAGTCGCCGAGCTGCGCGAGGCCCACGCGCTCACCCCCGGCCTGGCCGTGGTGCTGGTGGGCGAGAACCCGGCCAGCCAAGTCTATGTCCGCAACAAGGCCAAGCAGACGCGCGAGACCGGCATGGAGTCCTTCGAGCACCGCCTGCCCGCCAGCGCCTCGCAGGACGAGCTGCTGGGCCTGGTGCGGCAACTGAACGCCGACCCGGCGGTCAACGGCATCCTGGTGCAACTGCCGCTGCCCGAGCAGATCGACGATCAGGCGGTGCTCGCCACCATCGAGCCGGCGAAGGACGTCGACGGCTTTCACGTCATCAACGCCGGCCGGCTGATGACCGGAGCCAAGGGGGCCGAGGCGCCGCTCGTCGCCTGCACGCCGCTGGGCTGCCTGATGATGCTGCGCGACTTCCTGGGCGACCTCTCCGGGCTGGAGGCGGTCATCGTCGGGCGCTCCAACATCGTCGGCAAGCCCATGGGCCAGCTCCTGCTGGGCGAGAACTGCACCGTGACCACCGCACACAGCCGCACCCGCGATCTGCCTGCGGTCTGCCGGCGCGCCGACATACTGGTGGCCGCCGTCGGCCGGGCGCAGATGATCCGCGGCGACTGGATCAAGCCGGGCGCCACCGTCATCGACGTCGGCATCAACCGCATCGAGGTCGAGGGACCGGACGGCGAGACAAAAGGAAAGCTGGTGGGCGACGTGGCGACCGAGGAAGCCATGGAGGTTGCCGGCGCCATAACCCCCGTCCCCGGCGGCGTTGGCCCGATGACCATCGCCTGCCTTCTGGCCAACACCGTCACCGCCACCCGTCGGCAACACGGCCTGCCCGACCCGGCTTTTTAGGGCGACCGACCCTCCGCCGCGGCGGGTGGCAGGCACTCTCCATCAGTGGGTAGGCGCAGCCGGATTATGCCCTTGACCGACCGGCTAGGGTCGACCGGCTTGCCTTTGCGCAGCACCGCGATGCGGCCTTCACGGCCCAGGTGGATGGCTTGTTGACGAACTCCGTTCAAGTAGCGACGCCAGAGATCGGGCGGATCGCCGGCCTTCGCCCGCCCGGCGGCGATGGCCTTGGCGATGTCCTGCGGGTCCAGCGACTTGCCGGGCGGCAGCGCCGCCAACGCCGACAGGATGGCAGCCGCCAAGGGGTCCTCGCGGGTCGGCGTATCGTCTTGGGTCATGGTCGCTTCTCCTGATCACACGCCGCCGCCGCGGGGCGACGGAAGCCTGGGGTCGCATCGTCGGCCCGCCTTTCGCGCGAGCGGTCTTTCGCGCTGGACTGAAGCGAGCCCTGGCCACATATTGGACCCATGACGGGGACCTTCAACGCCTTGATCGCGGCGACGCTGTTCTTCGTAGGCGGCCACTTCCTGCTCTCCAGCCTATTCCTGCGCCAGCCGCTGGTCCGGCGGCTGGGCGAGCGGAACTTCCGCATCTTTTATTCGGTGCTTATGCTGGCCGCCTTCGCCTGGATGGTGAAGGCCTATGGGCAGGCGCCCTATCTGGTGATCTGGCATCCGTCCGAGGTCCTGCGCTGGGTCCCGGTCGTGGTCATGCCCTTTGCCTGCCTGTTCCTGATCGCCGGCCTCAGCACGCCGGGCGTGACCGCCGTCGGCGGCGAGAAGCTTCTCGATGAGGACCCGAGGGCGGCGACACGCGGCATCTACTCCATAACCCGGCATCCGACGCTGTGGGCCTTCGGCTTATGGGCGCTATCGCATCTGGCGGTGCGAGGCGACTTTTCATCGATCTGCATGATGGGCGGCATCGCCTTTTTGAGCTTCTTCGGCATGGTCCACATCGACCTGCGCCGGGAGGTGGATTTGGGGGCGGCCTGGGGCCCGGTCCGGCTTACCACCAGCAAGCTCCCCTTTGCCGCCATCCTGACCAAGCGCTGCCGCTTCGACCTCAAGGGCATCGGCGCCTGGCGCATCGTCGGGGGGGTGATTCTTTACGTCGCACTTCTTTACGGGCACGCTATGGTCATCGGGGTGGACGCCCTGCCCCAATAGAGCGCGCATCGCCGGAGAGCCCGCCATGCCGACACATGCCGATGTAGCCGCCAAGCTTCTGCGCGACGCCGCATCCTTCTTCCAGATTGTCGGCGAACAGAACCCGGCGGTGTCCGACGAGATGAAGATCAACGCCAAGACTTTCCGCGCCATCGCCAATCTGGTGGAGAGCGATCCGCAAGGAGAGTGCGTGTTCGTCGACCCGGTAGCCGGCGACGGCGAGGATTAGGGCTTCGACCGCGGTGGCCGCGTTGGCACGCGGGGGGGGCGGCAATATTTTGCAAGACCTGCCCGGTCGGTTGCCTCTATCCTGAAGCGTTATGTTCGTGGACCAAAAGACCGCCTACTGCGAATCGGCCGCGTCCGGCGGCGATGACGTGTGTTTCTGGCGCGAGCGGCGGCTCGACGGCCTCGAGTGCCTGAAGGCACACTTTCGCCGCCACCGCTATCTG
>Ga0255057_10002164_pt1 | contig 10725 bp, 10 predicted proteins | sample Cases_109_6_MG_FD_189022 | JGI IMG/M metagenome (GOLD analysis project Ga0255057, IMG submission 189022) | Seawater microbial communities from Amundsen Gulf, Northwest Territories, Canada - Cases_109_6 | ecosystem: Environmental > Aquatic > Marine > Gulf | place: Canada: Northwest Territories... | reverse complement strand
ATGGCCCGAAGATAGACATCCACATCAAGGACGCCATCGGGCGACGATGGCAAACCTCCACTATTCAGCTGGATTTCAACCTGCCGGAGCGATTCGAACTCGAATACGCGGCTTCGGGAAACGTATCGGAGCGCCCGTACATGATCCACTGTGCCAAGGCAGGTTCGATCGAGCGCTTCACCGCGATTCTTGTGGAGCACTACGCAGGCGCCTTCCCGATGTGGTTGGCGCCGGTCCAGGTGTCGATCATCCCGGTGGCTGACCGACACCTGGAATACGCCAACTCGGTGAGCGAATCCATCGGCGAAGGTGGTCTGCGGGTGGAGGTCGACACGTCAACCGAGACTGTTGGTGACAAGATCCGCCGTGCCCTCACCCAAAAACACCCCGCTGTCCTTGTCGTCGGTGACAGTGATGTCGAAAACACGACGGTTGGCTTCCGTCTCTACGGCGAAGATAGAGACAGCCGCGGCGTGCCGCTCGACGAGGCAAGAGATCGTCTGATGGAACTGGCAGAGAGCCCTTCCGTGTGAGTACCGAGTCGGGCGATCGGATGGACCGTGAAGGAATCCATATCGATTTTGACCTCGCCGAATCCATCGCCATCGAGGAGGAGTTGGACGCCAATGTCGTGGGCGTCTTCCTATTCCCCGATCCACGTCGCCGGCGAATTGCCGGGTGGGTGTTCCTTGTCGCCGCCGTGGTGAGCGTGCTGGTAATCGAAGGTGGTTGGATCGTCGGGGTGGGCTTCGGCCTCCTAGCGGTTTGGCAATTCCTGTCCGCTTGGCCGCTGGCCATAGACGAGCACGAGGCGATGACTGTGGCTGGAGGAGTTGTCGACTTTCCGGTTGGTCATGCATCCGCGGCCGTGCGTTTCCATGGTTGGAGGTCGCGCCCGAGATGGGCGGTGGTGCTCTACTCGGCTACCGAGCCGCCCGATCAACGTGGTTTGGTCGTGGTCGACGCGGTCAACGGTGAGGTCGTCGAAACACCCTTTGTCGAAGACATCGAGTCCGTCTGACCTCGAGTGTTTACAACGAACGAATTGAGGGCGAGGGGGAGTACCCGCTTCGTTAGCGTTCGTCGACGGTCACGAAGTCGCGCTTCGCCGGACCCGTGTAGAGCTGGCGGGGTCGGAAGATCTTGGTGTCGGGGTCGGCGGAAAGCTCACGCCACTGGGCGATCCACCCCGGTAAGCGACCCAATGCGAAGAGGACGGTGAACATGTCCGTGGGAAACCCCATTGCCCGGTAGATGAGTCCTGAGTAGAAATCCACATTGGGATAGAGTTTGCGCTCCACGAAGTACTCATCTGATAGCGCGATGTCCTCGAGTTCCATGGCGAGATCGAGCAAAGGGTCCTCCACGCCAAGTGCGCTGAGCACGTCCTCAGCGGCCTTCTTGAGGATCTGGGCGCGCGGATCGAAGTTCTTGTAGATCCGATGACCAAAGCCCATGAGGCGGAAGGGATCCGATTTGTCTTTCGCCCTCCTGATGGTGGTGTCGATGTCGTCGCCGCTATCCACGATCCGCTGGAGCATCTCAAGGACAGACTGATTTGCGCCTCCGTGAAGGGGACCCGAAAGGGCATGAATTCCGGCAGCGACCGAACTGAAGATATTTGCCTGCCCTGAGCCGACGAGTCTCACCGCGGAAGACGAGCAGTTCTGCCCGTGGTCGGCGTGGAGAATCAGCAGCATGTTGAGGGTTCGCGTCACGACCGGGTCGGCGGCGAAGTCCTCCGCAGGTACAGCAAACATCATCTTGAGGAAATTGCTGGCGTAGTCGAGATCGTTGTCCGGGTAGACGTAAGGCTGGTGGACTCGGTACTTGTACGACCAGGCGATCATCGTTGGCGTCTTGGCGATCAGACGTCGCGCGCTGATGTCGACAGCCTCGTCGTCTAGTGGGTCGAGGGCATCCGGGTAATAGGTCGCAAGAGCAGAAGTGGCGGACGCGAGAATCTGCATCGGATGTGCAGTGTGGGGAAAGGCCTCGAAAAGGTGTTTGACATCCTCCCTGAGCAGCGTGTGTCGCCTGATGGCGTTTTCGTAGGACTCCAGCTCCGGTCCTGTCGGTAACTCTCCGTACTGGAGCAGGTACGCGACTTCGAGAAAAGAAGCTTGATTGGCGAGTTGCTCGATTGGATATCCGCGGTAGCGCAGGATCCCTTCCTCGCCGTTGATGTACGTGACGGCGGAAGCGGCCTCGGAAGTGTTGGCGAAACCACGATCTACTGTGACCAAACCAAGACTGGCTCGCAGGCTGCCGATGTCGATGGCAGTCTCTCCTTCGGTGCCCTCATAACTACGAAGAGTCAGTTCATCATCTCCATGGCGGAGAACCGCATCCGACATTGCAATCCTTTCTGCGTCGACTCAGTCGTCTTTGGACCGGGCAGCCGCGATCACTTGTTGGGCCTCTGCGTGAGGGACCTCGGCGTAGTGATCAAACTCGATTTCGAACGTGCCACGTCCGGAGGCCAATGATCGCAGTTCTGCGGCGTATTGCCGCATCTCGGCCATGGGCACCTCCGCGGTGACCGTTCGAAGGTTGCCTTCGCCGTCCATTCCGAGTACCCGACCACGTCTCGAATTGATGTCTCCCATCACATCGCCGAGATAGTCCTCTGGCACGGTCACGCTTGCTTTCATTATCGGTTCGAGGAGCGTCGGTCGAAGCTTTTCAGCGGCGTTCCGGAATGCATGGATACCGGCCATGCGAAACGACATCTCGTCTGAGTCGACCGCGTGATAACTCCCGTCGTAGACTTCCGCCGCAATATCAATCACCGGGTAACCGGCGACAAGCCCGCGCTCCAGAGCCTCTTTGACACCTTTGTCAACCGCAGGAATCAAGCCTCGAGGGATCTTGCCGCCCTTGACCGAGTCGACGAACTCATATCCGCTTCCACGAGGTCTCGGTGAGAACCTGACAGAGGCCACGCCGAACTGGCCACGACCCCCTGACTGCTTCTTGTGTTTTCCAACGGCGCCGGCCGAGGTAGTGATGGTCTCCCGGTAGGGCACCTTGGGGAGCGAGGCATCGATCTCGACACCGAACATTCGCTGGATCCGGTCAAGGGTGACATCGATGTGACTGTCTCCCAACCCCGACATGATTGTCTGGCCTGTCTCGGAGCGTCTCTCGATCTTGATTGTCGGGTCTTCTTGCTCGATGCGATGCAGGGCTGTGGACAGCTTCTCATCGTCGTGGTGAGAGTGGGGTGCGATTGCCACTTCGGCAACCGGATTCGGATAGTCCACCGGTTCTACAATTGCATCAATCCCTGGAGATCGGATCGTGTCGCCCGAGTGGAGGCTTTCGCTCTTGGCAACCGCGCCGATTCCTCCCACGGGCAGGTCAGCGACATCGTGGTGGTCCTTGCCTTGGAGTTTGAAGAGATTGTGAAGTCGGACTTTGCCACCACGGGCAAGCTCGAGTTCTTGGTCGGCCCTAGCCGTTCCGGAAAAGATTCGAAACAGCGAGATTCGACCGACGAAGGGGTCAATGATGGTCTTGAAAACGTAGGCGAGCAGAGGGCCGTCGACCGATATCGGAACTGACTCTCCGGCGGAGAGTGGAGGGAGCGCTCGCTCGAGCGGGTTCGGCCCGTAGTCGACTATGAACTCGAGAATCGTGTCGATGCCCACGAGTTTCTCAGCAGAGCTAACCAGGACGGGGTCGATCTCGCCGGCGATGATCCCGCTGTGGATCGTTAAGACCACTTGATCGCGGGTGGGCTCTTTACCTTCGAAATAGGCCTCCATCATCTCGTCGTCGGTTTCCACGACCGTCTCGATGAGGGCTGTGTGCGCAGCGTGGACGCGATCCTCGACGTCTGTGGGCAGGTCGACCAAGGACCCAACCGTCGAGCCCGACTCATACTGATAGGCACGTTCGGTTGCCACCCTGACGAGACCCTGGAATCCGCCTTCCTCCCCGATCGGTACCTGGATCGGCGCAATTGCCTTGCCAAAGGCTTCGCGTAGTTCGTGGAGGGTTCTTTCGTAGGAAGCTCGCTCACGGTCGAGCTTGGTGATCACGATCGCACGGGGAATCCCTTCGGATTCCGCCGACCGCCAGAGTTGTTCGGTCTGCACTTCGATTCCATCCACGGCTGAAACGCAGAACAGGGCTAGATCCGCGGCACGAAGAGCCGATCGGGCGTCGCCAATGAAATCGCTGGACCCAGGGGTGTCGATGATGTTGATCCTGAACCCGTTCCAGTCCACGGTGGCCACACTCAGACCGAGGGAGATCGCTCTCTCGATCTCTTCGGGTTCGTGATCGAAGACAGTCGTTCCTTCGTCAACCGATCCCACCCGCTTGGTCGCACCGCCGACAAAGAGCAAAGCCTCAGCGAGAGTCGTCTTCCCACTGCCACTGTGGCCAACCAAAGCGATGTTGCGAACTTTTTCGGGAACCAACGGACCTCCTTGTGGAAAAGAAGGTCGATCATAACCCCAGGGCTGGCACCCGCAGTCGGAGGGATGCTACTTTCGGACTCGTGATCGACATGCGGATTCGGCCTCGGGTTACTCGGTTCCTCGAGCCAATAGGAAAGGGTCTGGCCAAGCTCGGTATGACGCCGGCCGCCATGACCCTTCTCGGCCTTCTCGTGGTTATCGCCGGTTCGGTGGTGATAGCGACCGGAGCCCTCAAGACCGGAGCAGTCATTGTGCTCTTTGGGTCCCTACTAGACGGGTTAGACGGCGCCGTCGCCCGTGCTTCTGGAAAGGTGACGGCCAGAGGTGCTTTCCTCGATTCCGCTTCGGACCGCGTTGGCGAAATAGCCTCTTTCGCGGGCCTCGCTGTGGCCATGGCCGGAGATGCGCGCGTCCTGCTCCTGATCATCTTGGCCATGGGTGGTGCCCTTCTCGTTCCCTATATGCGGGCACGTGCCGAGGCCGAGGGTCATGACGGGAAAGGCGGCTTGATGGGTCGCGCCGAACGCATCATCCTCTTCACGCTGGGTCTGGTCCTGGGTTATGTGGAACAGATGCTGTGGATCTTCGTGGTGCTCGTCTGGATAACTGTCGTGGTTCGGTTCGTCAAGACATACCGTTCTATCGAGTGAAGGATCGTCTGGCCTACTGGGGACTCCGCATCGGCGTCGGGCTGGTCGGTTTGCTACCGCAAAGAGCGGCTCGTGCTCTTGGAAGCTTCGGCGGACGTGTTTGGTACTTGATCGACGCTGGAAGACGACGGATGGCAATACGTCATATGCGCCGCGTCCTTGGAGACGAGGCCGACGTCGCCACCGCTTCGGAGGCAGTCATGGAATCGTATGGCCGCTATTTCGCCGAATCTCTCTGGGTGCGGGCAAAAAGGGTTCCCGGAATTCTCGAGAACACTTCCGTCGAGGGCCTCGACATGGTGCTCGCGGCCAAGGCCGAAGGCCATGGAATGATCTTCTGCGTTCCCCACATGGGGAACTGGGAGGTTGCCGCCCCGGTCGCTGTGAACGAAGGGATCCCGGTTGTGGCCGTCGCCGAGGATCTATCCAACAAACGCATCACTGCCTGGTTCACCGCAATGCGAAATGCTTTCGGGATCGAGATTGTTCTGGCAACAGGTCGGATCGAGGTCATGAGGAAGCTCGAAAAGGGAATCGCCAACAACAAGGCGATAGCGCTCCTCGCCGATCGAGATCTGGGTGGCAAAGGGGTCGAAGTCGAGTTCTTTGGCGAAACCACAACCCTCCCCCCAGGCCCGGCCGCTCTGGCCGTCAAGACAGGGGCACCGCTGTTTCCAGTGGCTGTCTATTTCACCGATGAAGGGCATCGAGTCCTGGTCAAGCCGGCCATTGAAGTGCCAGAAGGCAAACGCGTTGAGCAGATCAAGAAGATGACTCAGTCGATGGCGTCAGAGTTCGAGAGCATGATCCTCGAGCAACCTGATCAGTGGCATCTGGTCGTGCCTAACTGGCCGTCCGACAAGGAGTAGTCAGATGAGGATTGGGCTCGTCTGCCCTTACGACCTCTCCAAGCCAGGAGGTGTCCAGGCTCAAGTCATGGGTCTCGCATCCGCCCTCCGCTTGCTGGGCGAAGATGTCTCGATCGTCGGCCCCGGATTGCCCCCTGGTGTTGAGGGTGTCGATCTCGGTTCTTCTGTTTCTGTTCCGGGGAACGGCTCAATGGCTCCCATCTCGTTGGACCCTCGCGTTTGGTCAACGATCAAGGAGGCCGTCGAGGATCTCGACCTCCTTCATGTCCATGAGCCCCTGATGCCCATGGTCTCGTTCAGCGCGTTGCGCACAGACGTTCCCGTGGTCGCCACATTTCACGCGGCCCGGGAACGCATGGCCAAAGCTTTCTACGGCTTTGCCGGGTCATATCTCGAGAGGATTCTGGGACAGAGAGTGAAGGAAGTTACCGCCGTTTCCGAGACAGCCGCAGGGCCGATCGCGGAGCACATGGAGGTGACCATCATTCCCAACGGTCTCGACGTTGCAGCGTTGTCAGTCGACACTGAGAGGCACCCGTACCGTGTGGTGTTCCTCGGACGCGATGAGCCGCGAAAGGGTCTCGATCTCCTTCTGGGGGCGTGGATCCGGGTTTCAGAGACCATTCCCACAGCTGAGCTGGTGGTCATGGGAGCGGACCGAGGGTCCCCAGACGTGGAATGGATGGGGACAGTCGACGATGAGACCAAGGCGCGGATCCTGAACTCCGCCGCCGTGTTTGTGGCACCAAATACGGGTGGGGAGTCGTTCGGGATAGTCCTTGTCGAGGCCATGGCCGCCGGTGCAGCCGTTCTGGCATCTGACCTCCAAGCGTTTGTCGATGTGGGTGGGGACGCGGTGCAACTCTTCAAGAAGGGGAATAACCGCGACCTCGCGAAAGAACTCCTCAGTCTCCTTGGGGACGACGATGGCCGAGGCGCCCTTGGGCGACGTGGCGAAGCTCACGCCCGACAATTCGACTGGAGCAAGGTGGCGACGTCGTATCGGGACGTGTACACCCAGGCGCTCCTTTAGTTGCCGGAGCAATTCCGCTGTACAATTCGGCCTTTCCCATAGGAGACACGAGTGGTGGAAACCGGAACTGATCGCGTCAAGCGAGGTCTTGCCGAAATGCTCAAGGGCGGCGTCATCATGGATGTCGTCAATGCCGACCAGGCGAAGATCGCCGAAGAAGCTGGAGCGGTGGCCGTCATGGCCCTGGAGCGCGTCCCTGCGGACATCCGCAAGGATGGTGGAGTCGCCAGGATGTCCGACCCCAACATGATCGAGGCGATCCAAAGCACGGTCACGATCCCGGTCATGGCAAAGTGCCGAATCGGCCATTTCGCCGAGGCAGCAGTGCTCCAGACCCTCGGCGTTGATTACATCGATGAGTCAGAGGTGCTCACACCCGCCGATGAAGAGCATCACGTCGACAAGTGGGCATTCACGACCCCATTCGTCTGTGGTGCGAGAAATCTCGGAGAAGCACTTCGGCGCATCGGCGAGGGTGCGGCGATGATCCGGACCAAAGGCGAAGCCGGAACAGGAAACGTCGTCGAAGCTGTGCGTCACATGCGTACTCTCAGCAATGAGATCCGTGCGGTGGCGTCGATGGGTGACGAGCAGGTTATGTCGTCGGCGCGGGACATGGGTGCTCCATACGAGCTCGTCAAGGAAGTGGCCGAAGCCGACGCCCTCCCTGTTGTCAATTTCGCTGCCGGTGGGATCGCAACACCTGCCGACGCGGCCTTGATGATGGGTCTTGGCGTCGATGGTGTCTTTGTCGGCTCGGGGATCTTCAAGAGCTCCGATCCCGCGCGCTATGCCGTTGCGATCGTCGAGGCAACGACGTTCTGGAACGAGCCTGAGGTGGTTGGAAAGGTTTCGCGGGGTCTTGGTACAGCGATGCCAGGGATCGAGATCGGGAGCCTCGACGAGTCGGAGCGTCTCGCCTCCCGGGGCTGGTGACATGACGACGGTCGGCGTTCTTGCCCTTCAAGGCGACGTCCGTGAGCACATCGACATCCTCAAATCTCTCGGCGCTGGCACCACTGCGGTCAAGAAGCCAGAACATTTGTCTGAGATCGACGCCCTAATTCTCCCGGGGGGAGAGTCGACCACGATCGGAAAGATGGCGGTGCGCTTCGGGATGATCGACCCAATTCGATCCGCAATCAACGGCGGTTTGCCGGTCTACGGCACTTGCGCCGGAATGATCCTGCTGGCTGGTGCCGTCTCGGATACGGACCAGCCACTGATCGGCGCCCTCGACGTTGTCGTGAAACGAAACGCCTTCGGGCGTCAGAACGAGTCTTTTGAGGCCGAACTGGACGTCGACGGTTTGGAGAGCTCTTTCCACGCTGTGTTCATCAGAGCACCTTGGATCGAGAAGGTCGGGGGCGAAGTGGATGTACTGTCAACCATCGAAGACCATCCGGTCATGGTTCGGCAGGGAGCGATAATGGCGACGTCATTCCACCCCGAATTGAACGGAGATGGGCGAATCCACAAGATGTTGCTGGATCTGATCTGAGGTTTCGAGATGTCTGGGCACTCCAAATGGGCAAACATCAAGCACCGCAAGGGCCGACAGGACGCTAAGCGGGGCAAGCTTTTTGGAAAGCTGGGCAAGGCCATCGAGGTAGCAGCGCGTAACGGCGGCGGGAATATCGAATTCAACCCGACGCTGGGCACTGCAGTTGAGAAGGCGAAAGCCGCTTCGATGCCAAACGACAACATCGAGCGCGCTATCAAGAGAGGTACCGGTGAGGTCGAGGGCGCGATCTACGAAGAGAGCTTCTACGAGGGCTACGGCCCCGGAGGAGTTGCCCTTTATGTCCAAGTTCTCACCGATAACCGGAATCGGGCCGCTTCGGATGTCCGTTCGGCCTTCACCCGACACAACGGCAACCTCGGTGAGCCGGGCTCGGTCGGCTATTTGTTCACACAGCGAGGCCTCATCCTGGCGAGTGGCTCCGAAGACGACGTAATGCTGGCGGCCATCGATGCGGGCGCCGACGATATTCGAGATGCCGGTGATGGTCTCTATGAAGTCGTGACCGAGCCAACCGACCTCCGGGATGTTCGCGACGCCCTCGGGAAAGGTGGAGTGGAGATCGAGTCGGCCGATGTCACTCAGCTGCCATCGAACACCGTGCACGTAGAGGAAGATGAGGCGAAGAAGTTGTTGAGGTTGATCGACGCTTTGGAGGATCTGGACGATGTCCAAGCCGTCTTCTCCAATTACGACATCGATGACGAAGTGATGGAGAAAGTGTTGGCGGAGGCGTAAGCCTCATGAGGCCCGGCTATGACTGCTTGCCATGACTGACTGCTGCGACCCGACCCCCTATCGGCGTCTTTTTAGCCGGAAGGAGGCCGAGCGAAACCTCCGCCACTACCGCAAGAAGGGCCTCGACCCGATGGCTACGAGCATGCTCGAATTCTTGGTGTCGACGGATGTGAACGGTGCCGATGTTCTCGAGGTCGGTGGTGGTGTGGGGGCGGTCCAGATCGAGTTGTTGAAGGCCGGTGTGTCCAAGACGGTGAATGCCGAACTTTCGGCTGGCTACGAGGATGCTGCGTTGAAACTTGCTCGTGAGGACGGCGTGGAGGACCGGATCACGCGCCGGCTTGGCGATTTCGTCGAACTGCGGGACGACTTCGAACCGGCGGACATTGTCGTGATGAATCGAGTGGTCTGCTGCTATCCCTGGATGGAGGCGATGATGGACGCCGCAGTAGCGAAGACCGGCAAGTACCTGGCACTTGTCTTTCCCCGGGAGAAGTGGTGGGTCAAATCAGGTCTGGGCTTGGGAAACGGCTTCATGGCGGTCCGAGGCTGTGACTTCCGAGCTTTTGTCCATCCGGTGAACAAAATCGAGGAGGTCGCCACAGATGCCGGGTTTTTCGTCCGGCACGCCGACCACAACCTCGTATGGCAGACGTTGGTCTTGGAGCGGATCGCCTAACAGTCAAACATCGAGGGTGTACAGGGTCACCGGAGTCGAGACATTCTTCAGGGAGCGCTCTCCGATGAGAGTCGCGGTCATACCCTCTTTGTTCTTGATGTTGTCGTAGACGACTTTGGAAATCCCAGTCTGACCAGGCTCTACTTCGCTCTGGATTCGGGAAGCGATATTTACTCCGTCGCCATGTACGTCGTTTTGGTCGTGAATCACTTCACCCAGGTGGATTCCGATTCGTAATTCAAACCGGTCGTCATTGCTCACTGCCCTCTGAATCGCCTGCGCACTGGCGACAGCACCGGACACCGAGTCGAAGCTGGCGAGCAGGCCATCGCCGAGTTTCTTGAGGAGTCGGCCACCGTTGGCCGCGAATGCCCTGTTATGGATCTCTTCGTTGGTGGACATGATCTGCAGAGTGGCGGCTTCGTTCTCACCCATTAGAGCCGTGAAGCCGACGATGTCTGAGAAGAAGATGGCTGCGAGCTTTCGTTCCTGAGCCCCCGCTCCAGTTGTTCTTATTGCCTCGTCGAGGTAATGCCGTTTTCCCTTGAGAGCGTTGTTGTACTCATCCTTTGACAGGATGTTCTCGTCCAGTTCGAAGTCTGTCCGCAGGAGGTTGTCGACAAACGCATCGAGTCTGTTGTCGTTGTTTGCGACAGCTTCGCGTATGAAGTGGGTGTCCACGTTGATGCAGACTGCTCCGACAAGCCCATAGTCGGGTCGAAATATGGGGATCGTCGTGCATTTGAACTGTCGGGAACCGATGTTCAACTCGTAGTTGACTTTGTCTTCACCGCGCTGACGCCG
>Ga0255057_10002163_pt1 | contig 10726 bp, 7 predicted proteins | sample Cases_109_6_MG_FD_189022 | JGI IMG/M metagenome (GOLD analysis project Ga0255057, IMG submission 189022) | Seawater microbial communities from Amundsen Gulf, Northwest Territories, Canada - Cases_109_6 | ecosystem: Environmental > Aquatic > Marine > Gulf | place: Canada: Northwest Territories... | reverse complement strand
TTGAAATGTACATGATAAACACAGGATACATGATAGCCGATGAACGGCACAATGCCTTAGATTAAGCGATTGCTAATTAACATTATGTTTCTATGGAATACCCTACACTATTTCATAGGAAAATATAGCTGCTTACTATCACACCACCCAAAAAATGCCCGAGCTGAGCCACCAAGAAATCTTTGATAACGAAGGCCATATTAACTATGACAAAGTAGTTGAAATCATCCACCTCAACTTAAAGAACTTTCTCAATGCAATATTAGAAGAAAGTTTTAACTTAGCAAAAGATGATAGCTATAGATCTCAGATCAATGAAACCAATAACGGGGTATGTGACCAAGCGTTAGATGCCTATTTAGAAAGAAAACATATCGTGTTTTCCGAATTCTACGTCGAATTAGAATCACGATTTTACACTTCACACTCAGTGATCCTGCAATCACAGAATATCGATCAATCGGATACCAATAATATAGATACTGACTTGATTGAACTAGCTCTTGCAATAGATCAACTAATCGAACTTAGCAACAAAAGGCATTCTGATTTAATAAATAAACTAACACTACAATTAGAAAAACTGTCCTTTATTGCAGATCAAGTATTTAATGTTAGTTGCCTACAGCCTCAAGATTTTTATAAATTAATTCAAAATTGCATTGCGCCTTTAAATATATCTGCTGATGGGAAAATTCTTATTGGCAAGTTGCTATATCAAAATATTTCTCAAAATCTAAATGATTTCTATATTGCAATGCATAGTTTTTTGCTAGATGTCGACATTAATCTAACTGAAGACTCTAAATCCAATACTGATAATCAAGATGCTCTGAACACTCCCACAGATGGTGACCCATCTAACTCATCGATAATGAGTATGAGTACAGGTCAGTTTTATGCCTCTGTAGAACAAGAGATGCGGAAACAAGAATACAAAGAAAAAAATGAATATCTTGGAGAAAAACTAAACACGCCCGAGATAATTGATGAAATTGCAATGGACGTCTATGGTGTCGAAAAAACTGGCTTAGACGAAATAACAGTCAGTTTACTCTTGCAACCATACAGCCAACACTCTCAATCTAATTCATCCCCAGCACAAAGACGACAGTTTGTGCGTGCTTTATCGAGCGTGCAACAAGCCGAAGCTTCAAGCAATGCTATTTTTAATGCCAACCAAATAAAAGCTGCTGTTCGAAGAACGTTACACGAGAAAGGTGCACTGGACGCTGAGGAGATTGTTGATAACGAAGAAAAATTAATTGACTTCATAAGCAATATTTTCCAAGTCATTCATGAGGATAATTCTATATGCAATGCAATGAAATCTATTTTAGCAAGATTAAAAATATCTACCATTAAGCTTGCATTAATCGATTTCACGTTCTTTCAAAATGCAAAACATCCAACCAGACAACTACTAAACAAACTAGCTTCGATTGGTATCGGCTCTAACGAAATTGATGAAGCGATTTTTAAAAGGCTTAGCGCCATTATTAGAAATATTACCGATAGCTTCGAAACAGATGTACGTATTTTTGAATTAGCTTTATCTGAGATACAGAAAATCGATACTGCTAGCTTAAAGCACCAAACCACCAAGAAAAAACCTGAGTTAAATAAACATAAACTTAAATCTCAACGTTCTGCTGCAAAACGTGTTGTTATACATACTATTAAAAAATTAACTAAGAATAAGGAAATCCCTAATCAAATTCTCGAGTTTTGCCTAAAATGTTGGGCGCCACATATGGCATATGTTTATATGAATTATGGGAGGTCAGCCAGAGAGTGGCGTAAAGCCGTGCGCTCTCTACGCAGAACCATAGAAGTTTCTCAGGGCAAGCATTCGTTCCAGGAGGTCAGCCAATATATCCATGATCCGAATGTATTTTTTGAAAATATTCGTGTTGAACTTGAATACCTCAATAATTGCAACGATGAATTTGAAAAGCTATTAGATGAAGCTGAAGTTTGGTATTTAATTTATTTGAGAAAGATTGAGCAAGAAGCAAAAGATCTAGAGAATCATTCTTCTACGTTTGAGCCACAAGTAAACGAACATACTAAGGAGCAAGATAATGTCATTCATTTATTTAAATACTTATCACCTACTCCAGACTCAGTAATAGATTCTTTTGATAGCAAAAAAGATAAGACACCTGATCAAATAGAAATAATTGACAACCATGAAGCCAACCAAACTCACTTTCATGAAGAAGCATCAGAAGATATAGTTGATAGTTTGTTTTCTGATTCGACAGAGCAACCATTAGATATTGAAGAACACCAAGAACAAGAAGAAATTGAAGAGCCTGAAGAACAAAAAGATCTTATAAGCGAACTAGATTCTGAAACTGAATTTGATGATAATGATATAGAGGAAGAGCCCGAGCTTAATGTTACTGAACATTTACCAGAAAGTATTGCACCTGGAGCTTGGTTAGAAATTTATCAAGGCAAAGACAGAGCAAAACGGCGTTTAAAATTCAGTAAAAAAATTGTTGAAACGAATTATTTAGTGTTTAGTGATCGGTCTGGAGATTACAGCTTTGAAATTGACTTACAAACATTCCTGGATGATTTATCTACCGGAAGAAGCAACTTAATAAACGAAAGCAATCGCTTTGATCTTGCTTTAAGCTCAGTCATTAGTAACATTCGCTCCAGCCAAGACAATGTTGATACAAAGTAGACTAAAGCACTAAAATTTTACCCGTACAATTTCTGTCAAAAAATAATTTGTTTCTGCTAAGCTTTATGTTGCATCAACATTCACATTTTTCGCATATGACTATCAATCGAATTGGCCTTATTGGCTTAGGCATTATGGGTAAACCCATGGCTAACAATCTCCTTAAAGCTAACCATAGCCTCGGCTTATACGCACGCAACCCAGAGTCACTGCAACCATTTACAGCTAATAATATTGAAATTTATGATAGTCCAGCTGAATTAGCACAGCATTGTGACGTTACCATTACTATCATTTCAGATAGCCCAGATGTTGAAAAAATCATCACGGGGGAAAATGGAATCATCCACGGCGCAAAACCTAAACATCTTGTGATTGATATGAGCACCATTTCTCCTGAGGTGACTCGCTCTTTAGCTCAAAATCTTGCAACTAATGGCGTCGATATGTTGGATGCACCCGTATCTGGCGGCGAACAAGGCGCAATCGATGGTACCCTTTCTATTATGGTAGGAGGTAATGCAGATGCTTTTAATTATGCATACCCAATTTTTCAGATTTTAGGTAAAAACATTGTGCATATCGGTGACCATGGAGCCGGACAAGTCTCTAAAGCCTGCAATCAAATTTTAGCTGCTCAAACGATTGTTGCAGTGGCAGAAGCTTTTTTGTTAGCTAGATCTTCAGGCGTTGACCCTAGCAAAGTAAGAGATGCACTACTTGGAGGCTTTGCCAACAGCAAAGTTCTTGAACTGCATGGAAAGCGCATATTAGACAATAACTATAAGCCTGGCTTTAAAGCAGAGCTGCATTTCAAAGATATAGGCATCGCACTAAACAGTGCAAAAGAAAACAATATCTCTATACCTGGTACAGAAAGAGTAGAAAAATATTTACGGAAAATTATAGAATATGGGAAAGGCGAACTTGATTCAGCTGCTATTGCAAAAATAGTTCTGGATGAAGAATTTTAGATGACTCTTATTTTAGTCACTAAATAGTTTGCAGCCTAAATACAATTACTTTTGCAGCATCTCCGCGCATCTCATTAAACAGCACTCGCTCTTCTTCCTTGGCGCCCAGCAAACGACTTTTATTAAATATAAAATCACGGTTCAAATTAATAACCTGCTGATCCAACAAATTTGTATTATCGGGCCTCTTTACATCAAAAGTAATTCTTAACAACAATTCAAATTCACGCGCTTTACCATCACTATCTACAGTGAGAACCACCCTTTGTGTTTCTTCACTCAATATGCGCAATAATGCGGTTGCACTATCAGCGTCAACAACACTAATTTTGTTAGACCTAAGATTATTTTCTAAAAGACGCACTAAGTCTTTGCTAAAAGATGCGCTTTGTATATGCGTGTTATTTAACTCAGTAGAAAATACTCTTTCATCGGCTAAATGAAATCCACACCCATATACCAAAACTGTCAAAAGGATACTGATTAAAAACTTATACATATTTATTTAACAACGATGTTAACCAGCCGGTTAGGCACAACAATCACTTTAGCGATGGTTTTATCTTCGATAAATTTTTTCACGTTTTCATCTTTCAACGCAGCAGCTTCTATATCTTGTTTTTCGGCTTTTACTGGTAGTGTTATCGTAGCACGCTTTTTTCCGTTTACTTGAACAACTAGATCAATACTATCTTTTTCCAACGCATTTTGGTCTACACTTGGCCACTGCACCTTATACACCGCTTGTTCATTTCCCAAGCGCTGCCACATTGCGTGACATGCATGCGGTATTATTGGTGCTAACATGAGAACAATCGCCTCTAATGCTTCACGGCACACTGCCTTCCCTTGCACAGAAGTATCTTCAAAACTTACCAATTGATTGGTTAACTCCATATTTGCAGCTATGGCAGTATTAAAGGTATGACGCCGACCCATATCATCGGTAACTTTCTTGATCGTCTCATGCAACTTACGGCGCAAGTTACTTTGGTCCTTACTCAAGTCTTTTAGAATTACAGAAGCGTTAGCTTGTTTATTGTTCGCATGATTCTCAACTAAACGCCACAGCTTGTTAATAAATCGAAATGAGCCTTCCACAGCTGTATCAGACCATTCAAGAGAATGATCAGGAGGCGCTGCAAACATCACAAATAGTCGCACGGTATCTGCCCCATACTTATCAATTAATCCCTGTGGCTCAACTACATTACCCTTGTTCTTAGACATTTTTGCACCATCTTTTAACACCATGCCTTGGGTTAAAAGATTTGTGAATGGTTCATCAAACTTACATAACCCTTCATCCCTCATAAGTTTATTAAAAAACCTTGCATACAATAAATGCAATACTGCATGCTCAATACCACCAACGTATTGATCAACTGGCATCCAGTAATCCACACGCTCATCAAGCATCACTTCATCGTTATCGACACTACAGTAGCGTGCGAAATACCAACTTGATTCAAAAAATGTATCAAATGTATCGGTTTCTCTTTTAGCTGAAGCTGCACAAGTCGGGCAATTTACATTTATAAATTCTGCTAAATTTTTCAGCGGAGAACTTGCGCCATCAATATCTATATTTTCGGGAAGTAATACAGGTAGATCTTGCTCTGGAACGGGTACAGATCCACAATTATCGCAATAGATCATTGGAATAGGACAACCCCAGTAACGTTGTCGCGAAACACCCCAATCACGCAAGCGATAATTTACTTGCTTGCTACCTTTACCTTGGCTCTCTAATTGTTCTGCAATTCTTTCAAATGCTTGCTGAGAACTTAATCCATCAAATTGAACTGAATTAAATAACCAACCTTTTTCAACAAACGCATTTTCAGAAACATCTACACTGGCAACCCCTTTTTCTTCTGCAATAACCGGTTTAATAGGTAAGTTATATTTGGTTGCAAACTCCCAATCTCGCTGATCATGTGCGGGCACAGACATGACTGCACCCGAACCATATTCAGCAAGCACAAAGTTTGCGATCCAAACTGGAATTTTTTCACCTGTTATAGGATGTATTGCAAGTAGACCCGTATCTATACCTTGCTTCTCTATCGTACTAATATTAGCTTCTGATACTTTAGTTTTTTTACAACCAAGAATAAATTCAGTAATTTGATTAGATTGGTCAGCAGCATACTTCGCAAGCTTATGCTCTGCAGCAATTGCAACATAAGTCACGCCCATTAATGTATCTGGGCGCGTGGTATACACATTTATTACATCTTGACCTTTTATTGCAAATTTTATTTCTACACCCTCTGAGCGACCCACCCAATTATTCTGCATGACCTTCACTTGTTCAGGCCATCCATCGAGTGTATCAAGGTCTTTTAATAACTCATCAGCGTAAGCTGTAATTTTAAGAAACCATTGCTCAATTTCTTTACGTTCAACCACAGCACCTGAACGCCATCCACAGCCATCTATCACCTGCTCGTTTGCTAATACAGTTTGATCTACCGGGTCCCAATTTACAGTTGCTTTTTTCTTATATACTAGCCCTTTCTCAAATAACTTCGTGAAAAACCACTGCTCCCAACGATAGTACTTCGGATGACAAGTAGCTAACTCACGACTCCAATCATATGCAAAGCCCAACCGCTTAAGCTGAGCACGCATGTAATCAATATTTTCATAGGTCCATTTAGCGGGAGGAACTTTGTTTTTGATTGCTGCATTTTCTGCCGGCAGTCCAAATGCATCCCAGCCCATAGGCTGCAGTACATTCTTGCCTTGCATACGCTGATACCGGCTGATGACATCGCCTATGGCGTAATTGCGCACATGGCCCATATGTAATCGGCCACTTGGATATGGAAACATCGCCAAGCAATAAAATTTTTCTTGCTTACTATCTTCAATCGCTTTAAAGGCTTGGATTTCTTCCCAGTAATCTTGAACAGAACGTTCAATTTCTTGTGGATTATAAGAGTTTTGCATACAGGTAGGATTCTACATTGCCAAAAGCTAGCAAGCTTACCAGCTAGAATCGCTTCATCTCAATATAAATACTGGAAAGAGCGATTATATAATACTGATGCTAAATTAAGTACCTAGCGACCATATACATCGTCATATCTTTCAATATCATCTTCGCCCAAATAAGTTCCAGACTGCACCTCGATGAGCTCCAAAGGAATTTTACCTGGATTTTCCAATCTGTGCTTAGTGCCAATTGGTATGTAGGTAGACTCGTTTTCACTGAGTAAAAATTCTTTTTCTCCGTGGGTGACTCGTGCAGTACCCTTCACAACAATCCAATGCTCAGCTCGATGATGATGGCTTTGCAAGGATAGCTTTTGTAATGGGGAAACTGTTATACGCTTCACCTGAAATCGATCTTCGATATCGATGGTTTCATAAGATCCCCAAGGTCGATATACCTTAGGATGAATATCTACTTCGTCACGTTTTGCATGCTTCAGTTTATTAACAATTTTTTTAACGTCTTGTGCTCGATCACGTGGTGCAACGAGTACTGCATCTGCTGTTTCGACAATGACATGGTCTTCCATACCAACTGCTGCCACAAGCCGACTGCTTGCATGAATAAAACACCCACTACAATCTTCTTCAACCACGTCACCATAGAAAGCATTATTATGCTGATCATGCTCGAATGATTCCCACAAAGCATTCCATGAGCCTACATCGCTCCAACCACTTTTTAATGGTACAACAGCTGCCTTGCTAGTTTTCTCCATCACCGCATAATCAACCGAAATACTTGGTGCTTTAGAAAAAGCGTGCTTATCTAAACGCATAAAATCGAGATCTTTCTTACCGTTTGCATAAGCTTGTTTACAGGCTTTGTAAATTTCTGGTTGATATTGCTCAATCTCTTGTAAAAACATATCAGCACGAAATAAAAACATGCCACTATTCCAGAGGTAATTTCCACTCTCTATATAAGCTTCGGCCGTTTTAAAATCAGGCTTCTCAACAAAATCAGTAACGGCAAATGCATTATCCGCAACTACCTTTTGCTCATGCTTGATATAGCCATAACCCGTTTCAACGCGTGATGGCACTACACCAAAGGTCACTAAATTATTTTCTGCAGCTTGGTATGCTTGATAAACTGCTAATGAAAATTGTTTCCCATCACCTAGTATATGATCCGCAGGCAATACTAATATACGCGCATCAGCTTGGGCATTAAGTGCATGCAATGCTGCAATGGTAATTGCAGGCGCGGTATTACGGCCAGTTGGTTCTAAAATGATATCGGAATTTTCTATATTGGATAAACGCGCTTGTTCAGCCGCCATAAACCGATGTTCTTCATTACAAATGGTTAAAATTTTTCCTACGCCATCCAAAGTAACAATACGTTCAAGCGTGGATTGATATAAGCTTTTTTCGCCTTTTAAAGGGATAAACTGTTTAGGATAAAGCTTTCTTGATAATGGCCATAAGCGAGAGCCAGTACCACCGGATAAAATTACAGGAATGAGTGAAGATAATGGCATAGACACGGTTATAAAATACTTTTTCGTTAAAACATTTAATGTGCTGAAGTTAACGATCTTCGCATTGAGAGCACTATCAGACAGCAAAATATAATACTTACGATACCCCAGTCACCCCAACGCGCATAGGGAGTGATTCCGTTATAGGGCTGAATCGTGGCTCTGACTACATCGTCCTGAAACTGTACAGACTTATTAATAATTCTACCCATTGGGTCTATTACAGCAGAAATGCCTGTGTTGGTAGCGCGTAGTAAAAATCTACCCGTTTCTACTGCTCTCGAACGTGTGATTTCTAGATGTTGATGAGGTGCGAGTGAATCTCCAAACCAAGCATCATTACTAATATTTACCAGAAATTTAGCTTCCGGCATTGCCTCCATCACTTCATTACCATAAACCGCCTCATAACATATCGACGTACCCACAGGATAACCTTTTAATCGCACCAGAGGTCTACCCTCTCCGCTAGAAATATCGGCCATTGGAATATCTATATAGCGTTCTAAAAATGTAAGTATGCCGCGAAATGGCAAATATTCTCCAAAAGGAACTAAATGTTGCTTGCGATAAAAACCAAGTTCACTACCCAATGTCATTACAGAGTTATATACATAACCATTTTCAGGATCAAAGGTAAACACGCCGATTAAATAATCTATATTATTTTCATCTGCAGTTCGCCCAACCTCTTTAAGAAAAGAGTTTTTTACCATCGAGTAATAGGTTGGGATAGCAGTTTCTGGCCAAATGATAATATCGGCATCAAAGTGCCGCTTACTCATCTCCAAATGTTTTTCCATTATAAAGGCGTGCTTACTGCGATCCCATTTCATTTCTTGCGAAATATTTCCTTGTATCAAAGCCACATCTAGCTTTTCATCATCAGCGTGGGTCCAAACCATTTGATTTGCAAAATATAATAACAAAGTGACCACAGCTATAGACATTGCCGCGATGATTTTTTGCTTAGGATTGGCAAACAGCAGTACAGTTACAAGGCATCCCAACAAAATAGTTGCCCAGCTTGCGCCATAGGAACCGAATATTGGCAAAACACCCTGCAAAGGGCCTGTGTGATGCACATGTCCAATCAATAGCCAAGGAAATCCAGTAAATATCCAACCACGAATCCATTCAAAACTTACCCATAAGCATGCAAATAGAATCACTGTAAAAAAATTGAAGTATTTATTCGCTTGTAAGTAAACTGTTAGACCGGCTACACAAGCGGGAAACAAAGCAAGAATAATCACCAACAGACCAGCAAGTAACCCACTTAGAACTAATGGCGCATGGCCAAATTCATGAATACTATTAAATGTCCATGGCACACCAAACCCAAAAAAGAATAACCCAAATATAAATCCTAATAACGCAGCATGTTTGACAGTTTGATTCGCAATAACTACAAATAAAAGTGCAGGACATATGAAAGTAAGCCACCAATATGAAAAAGGTGCATACGCGCACACCAATATTGCACCTGCAATAGATACAAGTAATATTTTCAGACCCAATACTGACATTTATATTTAATACTTGATTAGCTTAACTGTATAAGCTTATAAGAAATATTATTTATGGGTTATAGGAAACATTTAACAAGTGCAGCCTTCGCCTGTCTGCACGCAGCACTTCAATTTCAAAATTATCAAATTCAATCTTTTCACCATCTTTAGGCAAATGCCCAAACTTGCTCAACACCAACCCACCAAAGGTTTCAAAATCATTATCGCTATAGGTGGTTGAAAAAAATTCATTGAAATCTTCTATTGGTGTCAATGCTTTAATTCCAAAACTACCTTTGGAGTGTTCTAATATATATCGATCTTCTTCTATATCATGCTCATCGGTTATTTCACCAACAATTTGTTCTAGTACGTCCTCAATAGTAACTAGCCCTGAAATACTGCTGTATTCATCTACAACAACAGCCATGTGATTACGCCCATCCTTAAATTCACTTAAAAGCGTGTTTACTCGTTTTGATTCTGGCACTACTACCGCTGGTCGAAGCACATCGTCTAAGCTGAAATCTTCTTGCTTCCCATCAATAAAATGTCGTAGTAAGTCTTTAGCAAGTAGAATTCCTAATACCTTATCACGACTATCTCCTACTACTGGAAATCTCGAGTGTGCAGAATCAATAATAATAGGCAACATATCTTGTAGCGTTTCATCTTCACGAACCACCACCATATGCGATCGCGGTATCATGATATTTTTAACTTGAATTTTTGAAACTTGAAATGCACCTTCGATCATTTCAAGCGTATCTTTGTTTAAAATATTTTTATGCCCGGCTTTACGAAGCAGCTGGATAATCTGCTCACGACTCTGTGGTGTGCCACTCAAAAAAAGCTTTATTGATGCAAGAAAGTCTGGTCGCATAATATTATTGTCACTATTACTTGTCATTTCATACTTTGAAGATAAGGATTTGGAATATTTAATTTTTGCAGTATTTCAATTTCCAAGGATTCCATCTCATCCGCAGCCTCATCATCCTCATGATTATAACCTTGCAAATGCAATATCCCATGAACCAATAAATGCGCCCA
>Ga0255057_10002162_pt1 | contig 10728 bp, 11 predicted proteins | sample Cases_109_6_MG_FD_189022 | JGI IMG/M metagenome (GOLD analysis project Ga0255057, IMG submission 189022) | Seawater microbial communities from Amundsen Gulf, Northwest Territories, Canada - Cases_109_6 | ecosystem: Environmental > Aquatic > Marine > Gulf | place: Canada: Northwest Territories... | reverse complement strand
ATACATATGAACGGGCTCTGCAATATTCTTAAGCTCCTGCTCACCCAGATCCTCGAAGCCCGAGCCGATCTTCCCTTTCACGTGGTCGGCGACCGTGCGTGACACCAGGACTTCGCCTGGCGCAGCCAATCCTTCCAGACGGGCTGCCACATTTACGCCATCACCATAGACGTCCTCTCCCTTGACGATCACATCGCCGATATTGACGCCGATGCGAAAGCGGATCGCCCGGTCCTCGGAGGTTAGTTGCGCGCGCGCCTCGACAGCTTTCTGCCAAGACACAGCGCATTCGAGGGCATCGACAACGCTTCCAAATTCAACCAGGAAGCCGTCACCCATCAATTTGACGAGGCGGCCACTATGTTGCTCGATTAAGGGATCGAGGATCTCTGCCTTGAGGCCTTCGAGACGCGCAACAGTTCCGGCCTCGTCCTCGCCCATGAGGCGAGAATAGCCTACGACATCCGCCGAGAGGATTGCGGCTAGTCGGCGCTCCAAGCTCTGTCCCCCTTGCAGAGGAGCCTAACGAATTGTGATGGTGAAATCTATGAGCTGTATCAAATCCAGAAAAGACCGATTATGGCTATCAACTGCCTAACTGGGCGGGGCAATCGAACGACCGTTGTGCGATCGGATAGCGGACGTTCGCATCAGCAAACTGGAATGGCCGTTTTGGGTCGATTCCAGCCGTTCGCGATCGTCTCATTTCGGCCAGGAACGGCCATTCATATCGTCCTTGGCCAAGGGCCGCTTGCGGATCACAAAACGGTCGTTCGGCCGATGCTCCTCAATCGGCCGTTTCTGACCCATCTCGGACATCACTCCAGTCCCCGCACCGTGCTGCGTACAACTCACATTCCTCTGGATTTAGGCGATCACTTACTCCTTTATCTTCTCTGCCAGAGCATTGAGTGAGAATACGTAGCTGTCCTCGGCCAGTGGCTTGTGGCAGGCAAAGCACTTTGCCTGGTTGACGCCCTGCTTGACTTGGCCGTCGGTGGAGAAGACAGCGTAATTCCAGTCGCCGTTGCGGTAGAGGTCGGGAATCCCGTCACCCCAGCCTGCCTGCATCTCCATGGCGGTGTAGAACGACAGCTTTTCCGGTACGAAAAATTCATCTGGTCCGATGACCGGCTCGCCTTCGGCATCGAGTTTGGCCGCGTAGGCCTCTACGAAAAACACGGCACCGTGGGGCATAGGCTCGCCCGTCCGCGTGGCCTGTACTGCAACGTCGTTGGCGAAGTACTTCCTAACCTGCTTTCGGTCGGGGAAGTTGATCGTCATATACCAGGTGAATGTTTCTTGGTAATCCTGTGGGAAGCGCACACGGGTTTTGTTGATTTCCGGCAGCAGCTCAGAGAGTTCGCTACCCGAGGCGCCCGGGAGACTGTTCCAGAACACAGCGAGGTTTGCGATGTCGGTTTCGCTCAGTGCGCCAGCAATTGGACTCATGATGGCGTTCTCGCGCGTGCCATCCCGGAACGCATTGAGCTGGTTGACCAGATAGTCGACCTTCTGGCTGGCAAGGTTCGGAATGTCACCGCTCACGCTGATGCCGTTTCGGCCATGGCATGCTGCACAGGCTTCGGCCTTTTCCTTGCCTGCCGCGATATCGGCCGCTTCGGCCGATGTCAGACTGGTAATCATGACCAGAGCGCTAACCGCTCCGAGAGCAATTTTCATGAGGTAGTTCCTCCCTAATCGGAACGTGTAGTGATGTGGGCGCTGATTGCCGTCGTGTGCCTGCCGGATGTCCAGCTGAGCACCGGTTGAGGCCAGCCGCGCTGAATCGTAGCTCGAACTCCACCAGTCCGGAGTCACATGCGTGTGATGAGTAGCGGAAGTTCAAGGCATCTCCTCTGCAGGTATGCATCGCCTCCGGCAACCGGACACCCTTGCCGCCTCTCTTGTGGAAGCCTATCCTCGTCGCATGTGCCGAAACGTCACTAGAGATCAGCGAATTGAGGGCTGGCGCGCCACTGTTGAATTGCTGTCAGTATTCAGGCCAAGTCGAGTCGGCGTTATGGCGGCAGCGTTGGTGGCTTACCTGCATCGCAGCATCTTTGCAGCCAGGGCACGTCGAGTGTGATTTCTTTCATTTCGTATCAGCGAACATAATGAATCTAATGCCGTGGGCGGCTTCCGCCACCCGCAGCGCAACGTGCCAAAGTGCGGTTGCAGCTACAAGGCGGCCTCATCTTCGTCACCTGCTCCTCACCGTGCTACAGTAGTTTTAGCCCGACCCTTGGAAGGGAAAGGCACCGTAGAGGGAGGATCGTACCTATGAAGATCGTTCTGCGAAAGTCGGCCCAGATCGAGGGCCATGTTGAGATCGTGGAGGTTGGCGGAGATCCCGATAAAGTCCCTAGCAAGAGAACTTTCGGGTCCGAAGAGGAGGCGGTAAAGGCGGTTGCTCAGTATCTGGGACAGCTAACTGAAGAATTCGACGAAATAGCCTACCAGGACTGACCTCGTCACGCCGCTTGGACATTGCGGACATGCAGCCGCGCCGCACCACTGGAGCCATCCTGGTTGCCTTCTGCCTGCTGTGGGTTTCCCCAGCGACGGGACTACCGGGGGACGAGCCCGAGGTGGCGACCCCACCCCCACAGGCGTTGCTGCTCTGGCAACAGGGCTACGCCTTGCACCTTATCGGTCGTTACCAGGTGGCCGCCCGGTATTTCCGAAAATCCATCGAGATCCATCCGACCGCGGAGGCCCACACCTTCCTCGGCTGGTCACTCAGCTACTTGGGCCAAATTGAAGAGGCCATCGACGAGTGCAAGGCAGCGATCACTTTGGACCCCGACTACGGCAACCCCTACAACGACATCGGCGTGTACCTCATTGACCTGGGCCGTACCAACGAGGCGATCCCCTGGCTCGAGAAGGCCACGGGAGCGAAACGCTACTGCTGTTATCAATTTCCCCACTTCAACCTCGGCCGGGTTCTCCTCATGAAGGGTCAGCTGGAAGAGGCCAGGCGCTCGTTCGAGCGTGCTCTCGACTACGAACCCAACTACATACCCGCCCAGAGAGCCCTGGAGTACATCCAGGCGCAGGGACAAGACCTCTAGGGACGGCGACCGCAAGACTTGGGAGCGCGTTTATCAACTGCCTAACTGAGCGGGGCAATCGAACGACCGTTTTGCGATCTTATAGCGGACGTTCGCATCAGCGAACTTGAATGGCCGTTTTGGGTCGGAATTGGTCATTCCGCTGCAACGGCGGGAATCGGCCATTAACGGCCGTTCACTGGGGCCTCGCGCAAGGTCCGCTTACAGATCAGAAAGCGGTCGTTCGGCCGATGCTCTGCAAACGGCCGGTTTTGACCCAGGCTGTGCAAAAACACTGGCTATTTTTTCTGTGTGCCGGGCCTGTGGGTTTGGATGATTTATCGAGGTGTATTTTGCGGTTTTGTCGATTCGTTTGGCTTACGGGGTCTCGTGGGCCGGGATTTGCGGTTCCGAGCGGCGAATCGGGCGGATAGGGGCGCAAATGGAAGCTGACGAGTGCCTCCAGCGTCTTCAACGCCACCAACATCGACTATGTGATGCGCAATCTGGGCGTCGGCTATCTGGTAGTCGCCGGCATTCTCACCGACCAGTGCGTGGAGTCCGCGGTGCGCGACGCCTGCGACAAGGGTTATCTGGTGACCCTGGCGACGGACACCTGCACCACCTACAGCCAGGTCCGCCACGACAATGCGCTCAGCGCCATCTCAGGCTACTGCCGCCAGCGCACGACCGACGCGCTGCTGGAGGAGCTGAAAGAGCTGACACACGCCGCTTAGCGATCCGCCGGACGCCTAATCCATGCGGCACTCGGTTTCCTGCGCGTCGGTGCCGAGGGTGTCGAGGTCGTTCTTTTCATGCAGGAAGCCTTCCAGCGGCGCGCGGGCAATCACGGCATTGTGGGTGTGCAGTAGCACCGCCTGGCGCAGCTGGTTGTCCCACGAGCGGAAGTTGCCGGGCGCGCCCTTATAGGTGTCGAGGGTGAAGGCGTCATTCGTCAAGTAGTCGCGCAGCACCGCGATGTCCCTTGATCCAGTTCGGACCATGGCTTCGACCACCGATTTAACGGCCGCCCAGGCCGCGTAGTCGGTGTCCTTCATGGGGCGCTTGGCGATGCGGTCGAAGCGCTGATTAAGCTGCGGCGCGCCATACCGCTCCCAGGTCCAGTGCCAGGCGTTGGGAACCAGCCCTTCGCTCCCGACGACTGGCCGGGCCTCATAGGTCTGATAGGGAACGTAACGCCCGAACTCGCCCAGCGTGTCGGCCAGGAAGACAACATCATAGTCGGCGTCACCCGTGAGGATGGGAATGTTGGTCTCGTCCCGCACCCGCGGATCGTTGCTGAGGACGAAAGGGCGGATCTCGACGACGTTCAGGCGGAACTTACGCGCCGACTGCTGGAAGGCGCCACTGACGACAAGATCGGCCTCCCGCTCGCCCTCGAGGATCAGGACATCGGTCCAGTTCTTCTTGAAGAGAAACTGCGCCAAGCCGTCCATGAGCATGTCGGCGCTGGCGATGGTGTGAAACAGCACGGAGGAGCAGTCCTCGCCGCGCAACTCGTTGGCCCCGTGGCGGATATTGAAGAGCAGCAGATCGCGGCCGGCGAGAGTCGCGGCGGCTTGCTTCACGTCCTCGAGCGGCAGGTCCAGCAGAAAGATCCGCGTCCCTTCCGCGGCGAGGGCCTCGATGGCCGCCACCACCTCGTCCGTCGCTTCGAGTGTTGCTTCGTGAAGCTCTAACTTGACGCCGATCGACCGCCCGAGGACCCGGCTTTCGCGCAACGCGGTCTTGGCGCCATTCAGAGGCGGGGAGCGGTCGCGCAGGACGAGGCCCGTGTAGACGCGATGCTGTTCGTAGGCCGGGTCGTTCTCGCGCTGAAGGTAGGCGAAGGAAAAGACCTCCTTCCCGGCCAAGGCGGGCGTGGCGCAAAGCGCGAGCAGCCAGGCGGTTATGAAGAGCCTAATGATCATCGATCAGGATGCCATAGGGGACCATACCGACGGGAATGGAAGTGAGGGCCTTGAGGCTCTCCGTATCGATGATGGTGATATCGTCGGAGAGGCCGTTGGCCACGTAGAGCCGCTTTTCGTCGTGGGTCAGCGCCAATCCCCAGGCCCGCTTGCCGACCAGGATGTAGTCCAGGATCTCACGGCTATTCACGTCGACCACCGCCACGTGATTGGCCCGGCCCAAAGCGACGTAGGCCCGCTTTCCGTCCTTGGCGATGAGCACATCCACCGGTGTCACCTGTTCCTTGCGGAACCCGGTCGGCAGGAAGGCGATGTCGTCGATGATCTCCAGGCTCTCTACGTCGATGATATCGACGATCCCCGCCAGCTCGGCGGAAACCCAGAGCTCCCTCCCATCGGGCGTCAGGGCGAAGCGGCGCGGGCGGGTATCGACCAGGATGTCCTTGATGACCTCTTGCGTTTCCGTGTCGATCACGTGGACCAGATTGGCGGCTTCCGAGGCGACGAAGACCAGCCGGCCGTCGGAGGTCACCTGAACGCCCTCCGGTTCCTCGCCGGTTCCGAACTCGGCGATGAACTCGCCCGTCTCCACATCGAACACGGTCGCCGTGGCGTCCTCTTCGTTGGAGATATAGAGGTGGCGGCCGTTCGGATGCAGATCGAAGGTCTCCGGCTCTTCCACCTGGCGGATGCGCCGCACCAGCTTTTGGGTGGCGACTTCGTAGATAGCAATTACGGAATCGTCGGCGCAGCCGACGTAGAACTCCGTGCGGTCCTGGCTGAAGTGCATACCACGCGGCCGCGCGCAGGTCTCGAGGGTCTTGATGACCTCGTTGTCTTGATTGAGCACCGTTATGTTGCTGCTTTTTTCGTTGCTGATGAAAATCAGGCCGGTGTTCTTCGCAGCCACCTCGCCATGGCCGATAACGGCTGCGAGCGCGATGCTCGCGATGGAAAGAAATAACCTCATGCTTCGCCAAACCCCGCCCGATCTCGTCATTGGGCGGTCTTTGCTATGCCGCCTCGGCCCTTGATGTTGCGGAAGCCTCAAAGGGGCGCCCGACGGCGTATCATACCTTTTCGCGGATCGTAGCCAATCACCGCCAGCACGAAAAACGCCAGCAGGCACGCAACCGCGACCAAGAACGCCATTCCGTTGAACTCGAGATAGAGCGCGAAACGGATACTTTCGACGGCATAGGTGAAGGGGTTGAGCGCGCAGATGTCGTAGATTAAGTCGCTTGCTTCCTTCATCTTCCACAAGGGGTAGAGGGCCGAGGACAGGAAGAACATCGGGAAAATGACGAAGTTCATGATCCCAGCGAAGTTCTCGAGCTGTCGTATGGTGGAGGAGAGCAACATGCCGAGCGCCCCCAGCATCAGCCCGGTCACGATGAGCACCGGCGCGATGGAGATCAGCCCCCAGAGCGGCAAGTCGACCAGCACCAGCTCCGCGATCACCAGGAAGGCATAGACCTGGAACAGCGAGACCAAGGTCCCCGCGATGAGCTTGCATAGCAGCAGGTACCAGCGGGGCAAGGGGCTGGTCAGCAGCACGCGCATGCTGCCCATCTCGCGGTCGTAGACCATGGAAAGCGAGCTCTGCATGCCGTTGAACAGCTGGATCATGGCGGCGAGCCCCGGCACGATGTAGGTCTCGTAGGTGATGTAGGTCTCATAGGGAGGCGTGATCGAGACGCCCAGGACCGAGCGGAACCCCGCGGCGAAGATGAACAGCCAGATCAAGGGCCGCACGAGGGCGGCGAGGAAACGCTCGCGCTGATAGAAGAAACGCAAGGCTTCGCGCCAGAGAATGCCGGTGAGGGCGGTGAGGTAGATCGACCGCGGGCCGTTCATGGGCGATCCGCCTCGCTTTGGTCGGATGCGGGCCCACCGGATTGGGTGAGCCCGGTAAAGGCCGAGAACACGTCCGGGGCGCCGCACCTGGCGAGCACCTCGGATACCGGCCCCAGCTCCCGGACACGGCCCTCGTGCAAGATCACCAAATCGTCCTCCGGCCAGACTTCGTCCACCAGATGGGTCGCCCAGAGCACCGCCATGTCCCGTTCGGCGCAGAGCGCATGCACGTGCTTCACGAGTTCGCTGCGGGTCGGGATGTCGAGCCCGACGGTGGGCTCGTCGAGAAGCAGAAAGCGGGGCTGGTGGAGCAGCGCGCGGGCGATCTCCAGGCGCCGGCGATGGCCACCGTTCAGCGCCCTTACCTTCTCGCCTTCGCGGCCGGCCAGGCCCATATAGGCGAGACAGCTATCGATCCCGGCCCCGGCGTCCTTCCCGCTCAAGCCGTGCAACTTGGCAAAATAGAGCATGTTCTGGCGGACCGTGAGGTCGAGATCGAGGGTCTGTTGCTGAAAGACGATTCCCATCTCGGCGAGCGCCGGCCGGCTATCGCGGCCGAGGGGGTGGCCCAACACCGTTATTTCACCCTGCCGGGGCACGATGAGGGTGGAGACCAGCGCGACCAGAGTGGACTTGCCGGCCCCGTTCGGGCCGAGAAGAGCCGTGAATCGCCCGCGCCGAACCGTGAAGGTGACCTCCCTTAGGGCCGCCTTGGCCCCATAAGCATAACTTACGTCGCTGATCTCGAGACAGGCTTCGTCGGTCATCTTTCAGGAGGTCCCCCGACCCAAGTTGTGATCGCCGAGCGTGACAAAAGCAAGCGGACCGCGCGGCCACACCCCGAAAGAAAGGAAAGAGCGGCGCCTCACGATGGCGTGGGTGGCGGTGCACTTCAATTGACAAGAGGGAGGTAAGAGGCCTTAATTGAGGCGCCTTCGAGGCGGCCCATAAGCACAAAAAAATGAGGACAACGGGATGAAGAGGTGGAAGCGTCCGGTCATCGTAGAGATCCAGGTCGGCATGGAGATCAATCTCTACGTTTGCGCCGAGCTCTGAGTCTTGATCGCCCTCAATCGCTGATTCAGCACGAACCGTGATTTCGTGATGTGATTCGCGTTCTTGTCCTGGGCGCGGCCGCCGGCGGCGGTTTCCCGCAATGGAACAGCAACAGCGACGCCTGCCGGCGCGCGCGCGCGGGTGATCCCGCGGCACGGCCGGCGACCCAGGCCTCGATTGCGGTGAGCGCCGACGGCCTTCGCTGGTTCCTGATCAATGCGGCGCCGGACCTGCGCGAACAGATCAATCGACAGCCTCAGCTGCATCCGGGGGAGGGCCTGCGATCCTCGCCGATCGCGGGCGTGGTGCTCACCAATGGCGATGTCGACGCCATCGCGGGCCTGCTCAATCTTCGGGAACGGACTCCGTTCGTAGTTTACGGACACTCGCGAATTCTCGACGTGCTCGAACGCAATCCGATCTTTCAGGTCTTGGCGCCGGACGTGGTGCAGCGATCTTCCTTGGCGTTGAATGAGAGGATCGCCCTGAGCGGGCCCGATGGGACCGCAAGCGGTCTCTTCCTCGAGGCCTTTTCGGTGCCGGGGAAAGTCGCGCTCTTTATGGAGGACGCGACACAGGGCGAGAGCTTCGGAACGGAAGAAGGCGACACCATCGGGCTGGAGATTACCGAAGAAGCCGGCGACGCCCGCCTGCTCTTTATCGCCAACTGCGCTAAAGTGGACGATACTGTGCGGGCGCGCTGCGCGGGCGCATCACTTCTGTTCTTCGACGGCACCCTTTGGCAGGACGAGGAGATGATCTCGCGCGGCGAAGGACAGAAGACCGGGACGCGGATGGGTCATATTTCCATGTCGGGCGATGAGGGTTCGATTGCCGTGCTGAGCGACCTCGAAATAGAGCGTCGGGTCTTCATTCATATCAACAACACCAACCCGGCCCTGCTTGCCGACAGCCTGGAGCGCGAACAAATCGAAGCCGCTGGCTGGCGCGTCGCTTACGACGGCATGGAGATCACCCTGCCATGACGCTCGAGAGCGCGGAACAGCTCGAAGCGCGACTATTGCAGATCGGCGCCGAGCGCTATCACAACAACCATCCCTTCCACTTCCTCATGCGCGACGGCGCTCTCGGCAAAGGGCAAATCCAGGCCTGGGCGCTCAACCGCTACTACTACCAAAGCCGAATTCCGATTAAGGATTCGGCCCTCATGTCCCGGATGGTCGATCCCGACCTGCGCCGGGCCTGGTCGCAGCGGGTCGTCGACCACGACGGCACGCGCGAAGGCCAGGGCGGCATCGACAAGTGGCTGCACCTTTGCGACCGCCTTGGCCTGGAGCGCGCCTATGTGGTCTCCGAGCGGGGCGTGCTTCCGGCCACCAAGTTCGCGGTCGACGCCTATGTCCACTTCGTGCGCGAACGTCCTCTGCTCGAGGCAATCGCCTCGTCCCTGACGGAGCTCTTCGCGCCACGGATCATCGGCGAGCGCGTCTCGGCGATGCTGGCCCGCTACGACTTCGTCGACGAAGACACCTTGAGCTACTTCAACACCCGCTTGACCCAGGCGCCGCGCGATGCCGATTTTGCGCTCGATTACGTGAAGTCCCACGCCGAGACGCCGGCGGCGCGGGAAGCGGTGTGTCAGGCGCTGTTGTTCAAGACGGATCTCTTGTGGGCGCAGCTCGACGCGCTTCATTTCGCCTATGTCGACCCCAAGCTTCCGCCGCCGGGCGCCTTCGTTCCCGAGGACCAGTGAGAGACAGGATGTCGGACGAAACCACACCGAGCCCAGAGGGTCGGCCGAAACTACAGTCCTTCGTGCGGCTGCAGTACGACGAGACCCGCGAGCGCTGGGTGCTTCAGGCCCCCGAGCGGGTGCTGGTGCTGGACGAAACCGGTAAGGAGATCGTCGAACTCTGTCGCGGTGAGAGGAGCATCACCGAGATCGTCGAACATCTGGCCGCGGCGTACGACGCGCCGCAAGACGTGATCTCCCACGACGTGAACGCTGTGATACAAATGCTGGCCGATAAGGGCGTGCTGGTGATCGAGGAGTGACCTGGCATCGAGACGGCTGAACGCCGAAGGAGACAGCGGTTATGGCGGAAGCCAGTTCCGGCAATGGTCAGGCGCGAGAGGCGGTGAAACCGCCGCTTGCGATGCTGGCGGAGCTGACCCATCGCTGCCCGCTGCAATGCCCGTATTGTTCGAACCCACTGGAGCTCACGCGGCGCAGCGACGAGCTGAGTACCGAGGAATGGGGCGATGTGTTTCGTCAGGCCGCTGGTCTGGGCGTGCTTCAGGTCCACCTGTCAGGCGGCGAGCCCACGGCGCGCAAGGATCTGCCGGCCTTGGTCGCGGCGGCCCACGACAACGGCCTTTATACGAATCTGATCACGGCCGGGGTCTTGCTGACGCGCGATGCGCTGTTCGATCTGGCCAGTCAGGGCCTCGACCACGTCCAACTGTCGATCCAGGACAGCGAGCCCGTCAATGCGGAGCGGATCGGCCATTTCCGAGGCGGCCACGCGCGCAAGCTGGAGGTCGCCGGCTGGGTGCGAGAGGCGGGCCTGCCGCTCACTGTGAACGCCGTCGTGCACCGGCAGAACCTCGATCACTTGGAGGACATCATTGCCCTGGCCTACGACCTCGGCGCCCATCGCCTGGAGATCGCTCATGTGCAGTATTACGGCTGGGCGCTCCGGAATCGAGCGGCGCTGATGCCAACCTCCGAGCAGGTGGAGAGGGCGGGCGTCGTTGCGCGGGAGGCACGCGAAACCCTCCGCGGCAAGATGGTGATCGACTACGTCGTGCCCGACTACCACGCCCGCCGGCCGAAACGCTGCATGGACGGCTGGGGCAGCCAGTTC
>Ga0255057_10002161_pt1 | contig 10737 bp, 7 predicted proteins | sample Cases_109_6_MG_FD_189022 | JGI IMG/M metagenome (GOLD analysis project Ga0255057, IMG submission 189022) | Seawater microbial communities from Amundsen Gulf, Northwest Territories, Canada - Cases_109_6 | ecosystem: Environmental > Aquatic > Marine > Gulf | place: Canada: Northwest Territories... | reverse complement strand
CCACCTCGGCAGACCTCCGAGAGCATGCCACCCGCCGACCTCTCGTATTCATCCGTGAACGCAAGGATGCTCTTCGCTGCTAACTCCCGGCTCGGTTGCCCCGGGAGAAAATGGACGGCCTCGCTGTCGGAGTCCAGCGAGTACAGTTCATCGACATCAGAATCATCGAAGAGTCTGAGCCTAAAACGCTCGGTGGCGATTACTGGTTCCATAGCGAATACGCATCGTTTATACGGCTGACTTCCGGGAAGTAGCGTCCCATCGAGTCACTGCACGTTCGCACAACCATCTCTTCGACGAGCCCTACATCGACATACTCTTGGATTCGCCCCTGCCATGTCCCGCGATTTAGGTGGCACTGTTCAGAGTCAAGTTTGCTCATGGGCACGCCAAGAAACTTCGCGAGAGCAGGCAGGCAGGCCGCCAACTCGTGCGTCCGGACAACGAACAATCGGTTGGTTGGAATCATCGCCACACACTTGGTGATGTGCTCGTTCCATGTTTCTAGGTGAGCAGTTAACGAGAAGAGGCCAGCCTCTTTCAGTCGCTGCTCACCGTCGCCGTGGGGATGGTCCGAAGTGCGAAACCAGAATTCCATAAACTCGCGAGCGTCTGGGGGAATCTCGCGAGTAAGCATGTGACCGATGATGGACTCCATCCACGTGTAGCAGTCCCGCACAAGGACGATGAAGCGGGCCGATGGAAAGACCGCCACTAGCTGTTCAAGCAAGAAATAGTTGCACCACGAGACATCCACATCCAGCCGCAATCGCTCGTCCCGCTCTTGGAGCCAATCAGCAATCTCGTTGCCGGAGACGGAACCGTCGGCAATCCGTAGAGCTTTGGCCAGCACCTCTGATCGCTCTGGTTCGTGAGCGGCCTTGAGGTTCGTTCGGCACGCCCCCCACAAAGACGCGGTGCCTGATTTTGCTTGCCCGACGCAATACGCGTGGAGTCGCCTTTGGCTCGCTGCTTGTATCAATTCATTACCTCAGAGTGTCGCCGTAGTAACCACATCGACTAGCTGGACAGGAATCATGTAGGGACAGACTCACACCGCACATAATCGCCACTTAACAGACGGACCTGATTCAGTCGCAGAGACGATTCAGAAACTTCAGTTTAGTGGGCTAATAGTGAGATAGCAATTGTTACTTGCAATCCTTATTCAACTCTCCCCCGCGTACGGATTCAGCGAAATCTTCTGTTTGATCTCGGCTTTGAGTCGTTCGAGCACCGAGGCTTTGTCGGTGTTCTCCAGGATCTGGGTGATCACCTGCTTGGGCGATCGCTCGCCCCAACTGGCGCCGTGTTGGAAGTAATAGCGGGCGGCCTGGCCGACGATGTATGAGCCGTAGCCCGCCGCCGCGCCTTGCGGCAACACGGTGAGGATCGTTCCGTAACCAAGCGTGAGTCCCTTGAAGATCGACGAAGCGTAGCTGACAGCCGCTTCGCCGAGCATCACCCAGCCGGCCGCTTTGAGAATTGAGGTCACCAGTCCGCGGGCGTTGGCCGTGGTGATGCCGATGCCGTAGATGCGGCCCAGGTTGACGATCATCATGGCGTCGACCGCCGTGCCGCCCAACACGTCGAGCACCGCGCTGGGATTCAAGGCGACCGCCAGCGACTTCATCACGGCGTAGCTCCAGATGGTGCTGGCCGCCTTCGTTTCGCGCATCCGCACTCGCAGGGCTCCCATGCGATCGCTCTTGTCGGCAGCAAACATGGCGGCATTGAGCGCAATCAGCGATTTGCCCTCGGCATCCAGAACTTCGACAATCCGCGCCCGCAGGTCCTCCACCTGTGGCAGCGGCCTGCGCCATTCGCTCCGCGTGCTGCCGTCGGCCGATTCGAGGACGTACTCCACCTCGCGCGGGTCGGCCTGAGTCTCCAGGACGTTGTCCGGCTCAAGAATCGCCGCCAACCTCGGCCCGCGGAATAGCCTCAGCAATTGCTCTAGGTCCGCGCGTGAGTAGAGGTCGCTCTTGTTGAGCACCAACAGAATCGGCTTGTTGCTCACCGACAGTTCCAACAGGGCCGAATGTTCGGTATCGTTCAGGTCGGAGTCTGTCACGAACAGCACCAAGTCGGCTCGTTCGGCCGCGGAGCGCGCCATCGCGGCCCGCTCGGCCCCTTCCACTTCGTTCAGTCCGGGCGTATCGACCAGCACCACTTGCGAGCGGGCAAAACCGGGCAGACAATAGCCGACGCCCTTCCAGGGCACGTGCCAAACGTCTTTCGTCCAGCCGCCTTGAACATTCACCTGGCTCAGCTCTTCGCCGACCAGCGCGTTGATCAACGCCGACTTGCCGGTGCTGATCTCGCCGAAGACAACCAGTTCCACGCGGCCCGACTCGAGCTTCTCGGCCATCCGCTCCAGCGCGTCCAAGTCGTGCTGCAATTCGCGGCGTTCCTCCTCGCTACAGCTGGCGAACCGCTCGATGGCGGTGCGCACCGAGTCGACCGCGGCGTGATAGTCCACATCGTTCGCGTCTTCGCCGGTAAATTCCATGTCGCTTGCGTCTTCGCCGGAAAAATCAGCCATCACGATTTTCCCTCGGCGTCTGATGAGGAGTTTCGTTCGCGACGACCGATTTGAATCAGCCGGCGGAGCGATTCGGGCCGGGTGAGCTGTTGCCACTGATCGCGGGCAAGTTCGGCCAGTCCGCTTGGCGGGGGTTTCATTTCTTGCTGGAAGTATTTCACGAAGACGTTGCCAATCCAGCGGGTCACCAGCGCTTGGACCACACCCTGCACTAACCCGCCGGCGATCGTGCCGATGCCGGGCACCGTTTTGAGCATCGCCCCGATCGCGCCTGCCACGGCCGGCGTGGCGGCGGTCGCCCCCACCATCGCGATGAGGTTCTTACCCAATTGTTCGAGCATTTTTACGACCGCGTCGGCATCGATCGGTTGTTTGTACACGCGCGCCAGGTCCAATACCATCTTGACGGTGATCGCGCTGCCGCCGGCGATGTCCAACAGGGGAATCGGGTTGATGCCCGCCGCGCTGCCGGCCGCCCACATGTGTCGGCTGATGATCTCCTCGGCCCGCGCGTCGAGCACGGCCCGCACGCGCTGTTTCGCTTCGTCGACCAAACCCCGCGATTGCAGCAGCAGATTGGCCAACAGCAACTCGCGGCCGTCGCGCTGGACAATTTGCATCAGCCGCTCGGCCAACTCGCGCACCTCGGGCGGCTGTTCAATTTGTTCTTCGCGCTGACGGCCATCGGCCGCAACTCGGATTCGCGAGCGCGAGACGGCCGTGGAGCGCACCGCCACCACGTCCTGCCGAGAGATTCCCGACAACTGCGCGGCGATTTGCCCGGCCAACTGCTGCCGGTTTTGTTCGTCATACCAGTCCTCTTTGTTGAGGCACACCACCACGCGCTTTTCCATGGCCGAGAGTTGCCGCGCGAGATCGACTTCGTAGTCCTTGAGCGGCCCATCCACGACCAACAGCACCAGGTCGGCATTCTTGGCCGCCGCTGCCGCTTCAGCAGCCCGGCTCTCGCCGCGCACCTCGGCCAATCCCGGCGTGTCGACCAGCACCACTTCATCAGAAGCGGGCCAGGGGATCGCGCTTCGGGCGCTGGTCGTTCCCCCCACCACGTCGGAAGCAAACACCTGCCGCCCGGCCAGCGCATTCAAGAGCGACGACTTGCCGCTGGAGATTGTGCCAAAGGCGACGATTTCCAATTGGCAGGCCGACCGTTTTGCTTCGAGCTCCTGGAGGCTCTGCTCGATTTCCTGGCGCAGCTCGGTCGAAACTTCTGCGTCGCCGGCATAGTCGCGCCCCGTGGCCAGGTTGTCGGCCAGCTCCGAACGCTGTTGGTCGGCCGACATCTGGCTGGGATTCTGCTTCCTCCACGCGGCACGCCGACGTTTGGCCAGCGTATTTTTCAGCAGCCGAACCAAACCCCAGATCGACAACCCGCCGAGGATCACTACCCCGACGGCAACTGCTCCGACATAGACATAGGCCAGCTGCGGATGGTTTTCCCGCAGCCGATCGTAGCGATCGACCGCCGTCGGCAACCACACCGCGAGCATATATCCCACCACCGCGAGATAAGCGATCAGCAGCCAGCCAAAACGTCGAGGAAACCAAGCCATGGGCAACTCAAGTCAACTGAACCTATCTGTCATTCCGAGGTCTGCCGAGGAATCTAGTGTGTCCCCTTTAGCCACATCTCCCCTCGGGTGAAAACTGTTCTTCGCTGCTGGCTTTGATATCTTGTCAGCAGTCGGCCGAAGAACGGCTGATTCTATCATAGCCACGCCCACCGCCGGCCCCCAGATTCGTTCTAGTCGTTAGCTGTTGGTCGTTAGACGTAAGAAACTAGCCGGCTTTCGCAAGAATCAGCATTCAGCAATCTCAAATCCGCCTTCCCCTCACCGCCTTCCGCCTTCCGCATGACTCTGGCCTATTCTGCGCGCCGCGTAGGGGTCCCATAAAGGCGTGCAAAACTCACCCGATTTTGCGCGGCGCTCTCGCTGCAAGGCGCTACCCTGGCAGTCTTGCCCCCGCATCGGGTCGTGCAAAAAGGCGTGAATTAGCTTTAGTTTCGTGCGCCTTTAGCGTAGCCACGATGGGGGGTTGTAATTCAAGTTGTCAAAGAACAAGTGCAACCATGTGCCCCAACATTATCGCGAATCACGCACGCCAATTCCACAACGATTCTTGGCCACCCGGGAAATGTCTCTCGCAGAGGCGCGGAGGGGAGTGTCACCACGAAACACCTATCGCGGCCTCTGGCCGCAATCAAAATGGAAATCTTTGGTAGTATACTAACAACTGTACGAAATCTTTGCACCACACAAAGAAATTGAACGTTAGTAGTACTAAAAAGCTGGGAACACGAGTGCTTTGTCATTGCTGATTCCAAGAGTTGTCAAAGCACTAATCTCCGCTAATCTTCGCTCATGGGGATGAGTGCCGATTAGTGTTCTGGAACTTGTTTAGAGGCCCGAGAAATATGCGAGGCGGAGGGTCGAAAGCCGAGTGCCCCCAGCCCAGCAACACTGTCTGGCGATTACTTCTCAGTTCGCCTGGAGCGGATTGAATGCCTGCTCCGTGGCGTTAGGTCATTTCGCTCGACGGTTGCGTTTTCGTGATTTCTCAGCGGTCTTGCGCTTGGCCTTTTCCTGTTTTCGTTTACTGCGCTGATTGGCTTGACGCTCGGGATCGTGCTCGTGTGGAGAAGAAAATCACCTGGGAAGAAAAAATCCGAGCGAGGCGTGCGTGGTCTCAGCGGGGTGATACCGAGCCCTTCCACGCCCAGTTTTTCTCGCACCTCCATCCAGCAGCCGCACAGCGATTCGTCGATTACTTCCGCCGCGAAGGCCCTTTCAATCACCTCGGCCGACTCCACCGCCTCCAGGTCGAGCAACTTCCCGAGGATCGAACCGTTGAGTACCGCCAAGGACTCATGACGCGCCAACTGGTCGGACAAGACTTGCACCACCTGAGCATGACGATCCGGGTGGCGCCGGGCAATTTGCATAAGCCCGCCAGCAGCCACATCTCGTGAAAACTCACGGCGCCTCTGGTTGCGCAGATAGTTGATCAAGGATTCGATCACGGGCGGCCCCATCAATCCGAACACCACAGGCCAATCTTCCATGGACCAGTCGTCCATCTGCTCATCCAGCAGGTCGAGGTTGTCGAGCATCGGCTCGAGTGCTTCAACGGCCTGCAATTGACCAAGGGCCCGCCAGGCGTGGATGGGAGCAAAGGCCAGAGGCTCTTCAGGAAAGTCGTTTTCTCGGTGCCAATGGAACCAGAGCTCCAAGATACCGACGAGTGTCGGAGTATCCGCCGCCGTCAGTTGGAATTCGCTCACGTAGTCTTGCCACTTCCCTTGAAAGTCGCGTAGCGAATCGATATCTCCCAGTTCGAAAAGTCCTTGCAAGCGGCTCGGCAGCATGAGATCCATCAACATGGCGACCTCCTCAAAAAATCAGAATACCACGCAGCAATGCGCGAAACGCAAACCATGGCAACGTACCCCAGAACCGCCGTGGTGCCTAGAACAGTTAAAGCATCCTACGCTTTCCAGTGAGAAATGGTTCAAGAACCACGAAATACGCAAAGGGCCTATCGCGGCCTCTGGCCGCAACCAAAAGGGAAATCTTTGGTAGTGTACAAACAACTGTACCAAATCTTTGCGCCAAACAAAGAAATTGACCGTTAGTAGTACGAAAGGCCCATCGCGGCCCATGGCCGCAACCAAAAACAGAAGAGACTAAGTTTTTCAGCGGATAGTTTAACAGGAGGAAGCAGAGGGAACAGAGAAGACCGTGTGGCGACAAACTCTGCTCCCTCTGCTTCCTCCCGTAAAGAAATCTTTGCGCCACACAAAGAAATTGAACGTTAGTAGTACGAAAAGCTGACGGCTGAAAGTCAGTTACAAAGAACGCAGTAACACTTCAGCTAAGTGAAGAAGAATAGAACGCAGATGAACGCGGATTTTACGGATTCCCGCAGATTAAAGAATGATTTTGTTCAAGCGGTTTTGCAACTCATGCACCAAAACTTGGGTAACTACTATTGTTTTCTGGATCCGCGAGCCCTCCGCCTAATCTGCGTTCTTCCGCGTTCTATTACTGCAGATGGCTGAAATGTTACAGATATTCGATAATCTCAAGCAGCTTGAAGATAGTTACAACCAACGTAACGAAAGGCTGGGAAACACTTTCCGACGAATCGGAAAAATCAAGGATAATATTGTTTGGTCCTGATCCTTGACAGATTTAGGGATCCTCTGTTAGACAACCGCCTTTCAAGTAATAGCTGTCTAGTGAACGGGCTAAATACAAAAAAGGGGGTGCTCCATGCGTTTTAATTTCAGCCGTCTGCTCATCTTTTTAATTATCGCCGTATTTTTATTGCCAGATGTGGCGGATGCCCGTCGGCGCCGTAGCACCAGCAGTGGAATGGCGAGACCCACGTTTTCAGATACGGGTCCGGTGACGGGCGTTATCCGTAAGCGAAGCTCTGTGAATCGAACGGAGTACGATTACAACTGGGCAGCTCGCAGAGACTGGTTCAAGGATGAGGCGAAACAGTGGATCTTTCCCGACAAAGTCCGGGTAAAGCTCCTGCTTAGAGAGGATTTTGTTGAGATATCGGACCAGTTGGTAGCGAAAATTGAATGGATTTATCGGCATCACTCCAAAACCTTCTATGAAAGTGTGGCAAGGCTTCAGCAAGACGGCGATGATGTGTTCTTTGATCTTGAGGGACTAGAGGAGGGGCGCGTGGTGAGCTTGTGGGTTCATTTGTACCGCCCCAAAACGGAGGAGAATTCTGAAAAAACAGTTATCGAGGAATTGGATGGGGAAACTCTGGTACGGCTTGGGAAAATTCACTTGCCCTATCACGGAGCGACCGGATCGGATTCCAACGAAGAGTGGGAAACAAGGGCTCGAATTATTTCCTTCGCTTTTTCACAGTGGTACGTCGATCATGCCTATGGGGGAAGGTACTGCAACTATAATTGCTATAGTTTTTATAAGGCCAGTGCCTCTTCTGAGATGGAGGGATTTCAATTGCGAAATATTGGACGGAGCACATTGAAAGAGAGAAGCCAAGAGGGCATGCGCTCCCACGGAGATTTCCTTATCAAGAGCGGGCATTACGGGATGGCCGTTTGTTATGACCAAGATACGGGCAGGTTGTGCACCATAGAAGGAAACTATGGCATGAACGGACCCCGTCGCATCAATCTCGCTCCCAATCGTAGTATGGGCAACTGGCATACCATTCGACATCTTGAAGCGATACCAAAGCCAGCGGTAGCAAAGTTAGCGGAAGCTCAGCCGGGGGAAGTAAAGTCAGAGGAAGTAAAGCTGGCGAACGCTGAGCTGGAGGAACCACGGCCAGCGGAAGTAGAGCTGGCGAACGCTGAGCTGGCGGAACCACAGCCAGAGGAACCACAGCAATAGGTTGAGAAGCGTCGGGGACTGGCCACCGATTGCGGGGAAGGGTTTGCCACAGAGAACCCAGCGTGGGCTTTGCCCGACAACCCAAATTCGGTACTTCCAAGTTCTCCACAAGAGAACTCGAAATTAACCTGTAGAACACTAATCTCCGCTAATCCTCGCTGATCTGATTAGTGTCGATTAGCGATAATTAGTGTTCCGACTCGAACTTGGAACCACTGAAATTAGTTGAGGTATACTTTGCCTTGGTTGCCTACTTCTGGGGCTGACATCGGACTGAGAACACTTGGAAATCCCGGTTTGGACCATCACTTAACATGAAACTCTCATTGAACTTACGAAGAACTGGCGGCAAGAATTTGCGCAGGGCGCGAAGACTTTAACTGTTAGTAACACGGAGGGGAGTGTTAACCACGAAACAGACGAAAAGCTGATGGCTGAAAGCCGAGAGCAAAAGCTATTATCGTGGGCATGTGAGCGATGATATTGTCATTCGATTTGCAGATGGAAGTGTGGCATACCGTCGCCCAACATGTCCATGTCGGCGACCTCCGAGGGCATGCCACGCGCCGATTGTTCGTCGCAATGCTTGTCACTCTAGGCTAGCGATTTGTTGCGTGAGGATTGACCGAAGCTCGTCGAGGTCATGTTCATAAAATCCAGCCTTAGAATAGACAATAATGCCATCCGGAGAAACGACAATCGTACGTGGGATCAGTTCTCTTGCAAACAACGAGTAGACATCTCGGTCAGGATCAGGGGCAATCGGAAACGAAAACCCATTCTTTGTTCGAAAATCCCGAACGGAATCCATCGACTCCTCACGACCAATGACCAAAAGGTGAAAAGTATCGAAGTTACCATAGTCGTGCCAAATCTTCTCGATATGAGGAAGTTCCATTAAGCACGGGCCACACCATGTTGCGAAGAAATTGATCAGCACGACCTTTCCCTTTGCATCAACCATCGAAAACGTCGAGCCGTCCGCGTCAGCCAGTGCGAAACCTGGCGCCGGATCACCAACGTCAACGAAGGAGGAGTCCGCCAGACGAACGGCACGTTCCGCATCTATTTGTGCCAGTTGTTCACGACCGAGGGCCGGAAGAAAGACGAGCCAGAGTATTGCCTGCTGAATACCGATAAGGCACGGAATGGCAGCGCTTGATAGCAGCAAGCGGATGACATGACCTCTACGCTTCGGGCCCTTCCAGCGTATGATCATCGCGACAAACGAGAGAATCGCAACGGCGAGTGCGAGCAGCACGCCGATCTCGAGAGTCATGGTTAATGCGTTGTAAGTGCTGGTGCTCATGCTCTGTGCCGACGAACTTGTTTATAGATTGTTTCCGCGTATCACCTGTAAGTTGCAAGTTTGCAGTCTATCACGCACGGAGTATTGTGCCGTAAGTTGAATGATAGCCGATGCTTGTTCGTTTGTCCCACCTTGCACGGCGCAATAGATTGTTTCTCAATATTGGCCATCACCGGGTAGCCCACCCTACCACTGAAATCCGTTACGCTCCGGTGGCAAACCTCACGCAATAGATGGGCGGCAGGTTCATCGACAGGCAACTCCAGTCGTCACCGGCGCTGGAACTCACCCAGAGGCCCCCAGTGGTGGAGCCCATGGCCAGCGTGGCGCCTGCGGCGTCGACGTCCAAGGCGTGGCGGTAAATGATGTCGTATGCCTCGTGTTCCGGCAAGCCCTGGCCCAAGACTTCGAACGACTCCCCGCCGTCGACGGTGCGCGACACCACGACGCGGCTCTCCACCGGCACGCGCATGTCGTCTTTCTGAGCCGGCGCGAACCAGGCCGTGTTCGCATCGTGGGGGTGAACCGCCACGGCAAAGCCGAACACGGAGGGCTTGGGTGTGTCCAGCTCCTGCCACGTGAGGCCCCGATCGCGGGAGAGAAACACGCCGTTGTGGTGTTGGATCCACATCGTGTTGGGATCGTCGGCACACTGAACCAGCCGGTGCGGGTCCTGAGCCACCGGGTCGTAGGTCAAATCGGGCGGCATGTAGTCGGCGCGCAGGCCAGTGGAATCGTTCCGCCAGGTTTCACCGCCGTCGGCCGTCTTCCACACACCACCGCAAGAGATGCCTAGCACCATATCGTTGCTGTCGCGAGGATCAATGCAAATCGAATGGATGCCGGGACTGTCTTTGCCTCCTCCAAACCAGCGATTTCTTTCCTCACGGTTCCACAGCGACTCGACCAATTGCCAGGAGTCGCCTTCGTCGATCGAGCGAAACAGCCCGCCGGGAATCGTGCCGGCCCATAACACGCCTGGCTGATCCGTTCCGCCGGTTTCCAACGCCCAGATTTCCTCAAGGCTAGCCGGCTTGGTCTCTGGCGGCGTGTTTTCGTCGAGCGGCGGACCGGCGTTGACGACCGCCCCTGCGGGAAACTGCGGCGCGGAACACTCTTCCCACTCGGTGCTACCAGGCCGACGACGATGCAGCTTCGCTCCGAAGTGGCCGAGGTTCAGCCCCGCATACAAGGTGCCGTCACCGGCTGGCAAGACGATCGAGACCGGATCGCCAAGAAAATGCACCGCCTCGATCTGCCACTGACCGTTCTGGCGTGCGTATTCAAATAATCCCTTGCGAGTGCCGACGAAAAAGTTTTCTGCCATGGGAGAGTTTCCTAGTTACGATTTTTGTATCCTCTCAACCGCTAGCGACGGGTGATTGGGCGGCTTGGTGGATGGTTTGGGCGAGCGACGGCAGGTCGCGGGCGCCGCTGAGGCGGTCGCGGAGGTATTCATAAGCGCTCAGGCCGAGTTT